>Ga0070741_10007894_pt1 | contig 21703 bp, 23 predicted proteins | sample Coa_R1_4_FD_66440 | JGI IMG/M metagenome (GOLD analysis project Ga0070741, IMG submission 66440) | Surface soil microbial communities from Centralia Pennsylvania, which are recovering from an underground coalmine fire - Coalmine... | ecosystem: Environmental > Terrestrial > Soil > Unclassified ... | reverse complement strand
ATGACGGCGTTCCTGGGCGTGGCCCCGGAGACCGTGGTGTTCGTGCTGGTCGGGACCTTCGCCCTCTCCACGGTCCAGGTCTGCCAGCTCGACGTCGCGTACGCCGTGCTGTTCGACATGTGGTCGAAGAGCATCAAGCACCAGCTGGTCGCGCCGATCCGGCCCTGGCACCTGGCGCTGGGCGCGTGGCTGATGGGGCTCCTCCGCGGCGCGGCGGTGTTCGTGCTCCTGGCGGCGGTGAGCCGGTGGGCGTTCGGGGTGAGCGTGGTCTCGCACGGCGTGGCGCCGGCCGCCGCCCTGCTCGGCGGGCTCCTGCTCTCGGCGGCCGCGGTGGGCCTCCTGGTGTGCTCGCTGCTCCTCCTCTTCGGGCTGCGGGCGGAGCTGTCCGCGTGGTCGGGCGTGACGCTGATCCTCCTCCTCTGCGGTGTCTACTACCCGGTGTCGGTGCTGCCGCCGGTCCTCCGGTCGGTGGCGGCCGGCGTGCCGCTCACGTACTTCCTGGAGGCGTTCCGCGAGCACTACGGGTTCGCCCCGGTCTTCCGCGCGCCGCTGGCGCGCGGGTACGTCCTGGCGGGCGCGTACGTGGTCGGCGCCTACCTCCTGTTCACGTGGGCCATCGCCAGGGCGCGGCGGAGCGGGATGCTCCTCAGGCTCTCGGACTGACCCCGTGCGCGAGGGCGGCGGGACGCGCGGCACGCCACGGAGCGCCCGGGCCCGGGTCTGCGCGCTCGCGGCCCGCGCCGCCGGGGCGACGCTGGTCGCGCTGTGCGTGGCGACCATGGCGCCGGGCGGACCGGGGCCGGCCGGCGCCGAGGGCGTCCAGCGTTACTCCGGCCGGGTCACGGGCGTGGACCTCGGGCGCGGCCTGGTCGTGGTCGAGGAGCTCGGCCGGCGGGGCCGCCCGGTCCGGCACGAGGTCCTGGTCGAGGACGCGACCCCGCTGGTGAGCGCGAGCCGGCTCAAGCCCTGGGACGCCCGCGGCTGGAGCGGCTACGGCGAGACCCCGGTCTCGCTGGCCGATGTGCTGGTCGGTGACTTCGTCGTGGTGGAGTCGGTGGAGCTCGAGGGCCAGAGCGTCGCCCGCCGGATCACGATCGTCGAGACCCGGAAGACGCCCTGACCCGCGGGGGCTACAGCGGGGCGCCGACCTGGGCGACCGCGTCCACCTGGAGCGCGCCGACCGCGAGCGCGGGCGCGTGGACCACCTCGTCCGCCGCCCACACGGTCGTGGCCTTCGCGGTCGGCGTCGCCCCGACGACACCGTCCAGCACGCTCGCGATGTTGTCGCTGATACGGATCGCGTTTGCCCGGAGGGGGGCGGCCAGGCGCCCGTCGCGGATCACGCAGGAGTCCCCCACCACCGTGCAGGTGAAGTCGCCGGCCTGGAGGCCGTTGATCGGGTACGTGTACCAGATCCGCCCGATGTACAGGCCCTCGCCGATCCGGCGCAGCAGCGCGTCGAGCGGCGCGGTCTCGCTGCACTCGACGAAGACGTTCGTCGCCGCGATCGCCGGCGGGGCCGCGAAGCTCCGGCCGCCGCCGGCCGCGAACCGGAAGCCGTTGCGGGGGACGAGGGCGGCGGCCGCCCGCGCGGGATCCACGCCGAGCTTCGCGCGCCCGCCCGGGTCCCGCAGCAGGCGCTGGGCCTCGTACCAGTTCGTGAGCAGGCCGACCAGGATGCCGCGCCGGATCAGCTCGGTGCGCCCGGTCGGGAGCCCCTCGCACGTCACGCCCTTCGAGCCTGCCAGCCCGGCGATCGCCCCGTCGTCGTAGATCGACAGGACAGGGGAGGCGACGCGCCGGTCGAGGCGTCCCAGGAACGGGGTGGTCCCGGCGAAGAACGCCGAGGCGTGGAGCGCGGGCAGGATCAGGTTGTTCAGGAGGTCGGCGACCGGCTGGGGCCCGAGCACGACCGCGTAGCGGCCGGACGGGATGCGCTCGCCGCCGATCGCGCCGATCGCCGCGCGGGCTGCCTCGGTGCCCGCGTCGGCGGTGAACGCGTCGAGCCGCGTGTCGATCGACCACCCCGAGCCCTTGGCGTCCGCGGCCTCGACCATCGCGGTCACCGACGCGGCGAGGAGCGCGGACTCGTCGGCCTCGCCGTCCGGCAGCGCCGTCGAGGCGACCGCGATGCGCTCCTGGACGACCGTCACGTCGCCGCCGAGGATCAGGCCGAGCCGGGCGAGCCCGGCGGCATCGCCGGCCATCTCGGCCAGGCGGGGCGCGTCGAGGAAGGCCCGGAGCCCGGCGCGTACCACCCGCCAGCCCGCCCCGACCAGCGCCGCGTCGTCCAGCGCCAGCAGGCGCGGATCGTGGTACGCCTCGAGCCGGCGGCGCTCCGCCCCGGACCGGGGCAGCGAGACGAACGCCGGGTCGTGCACCGCGCTCGCGCGGGCCTTGGCCAGCGCTCGCCGGATGCCGTCCGGCGAAAGGTCGGACGGCTCCGCCCCGAACCCGAGGCGCGGCCCGGTGGGTCCGTCGAACACGACCTGGAGCCCGAGGCCGTGGGACGCGGTCGACTTGGGCTCCTCCACGCCGTTGGAGGGGATGTGCGAGGTGTAGGCCAGGCGGGCCAGCAGCTGCGCGTTGGCGGCGACGAACGCCTCGCACTCGCGGACGCCGGGCTCGCCAGCGACGAGCGCGACCGCCTCCCGCGCCGCCCGCACGAGCTCCGTGGTGGAGGGGCCGAGCGGCCCGGCCGCGGCGTCGGACCCGATCACGCGGGCCCGACCAGCCGGGCGCGGCTCCGCATCGTGGGACCGCCGTTCCCGAGCCGCTTGGTCTGCATCGGCTGTCCCTTGCCGCAGTTCGGGATCGGGTAGATCCGGAAGTCGGTGCCGACCGCGTCGATGCCCATGAGGTACTCGCGCGAGTCGGCCAGGATCCCGCCGTCCCGGTAGAGCCGTCCGAGCTCCCCGTGCCGGATCTCCCGGACGCGCCGGGCCGAGATCAGGAAGTTCTCCCGGCTCTCCGCGATCGACGGGATCCGATGCCCGGCTAGGTAGTAGCCGTGCTCGACGTCCCGGACGATCGCCGCCGGATCGTCGGCGCCCGGCGCGAAGACGGTCGTCGACATCCGGATCAGCGGGACCAGGCAGGCCTCGCTCGCCTTGTAGTGGCCGTTGGGCTCGGCGCCCAGCACGGCGGCGGTCTGGCGGCTGTTCAGGAACTCCGTGAAGATCCCGGCGTCGAGGTGCGTCACCCGCCGCCCCGGCGTGCCCTCGTCGTCGTACCGGTAGTGGCCGTAGCCGGGCAGGGCCGGGTCGGAGTACGCCGAGACGAGCGCGGAGGCGACGCGGCGTCCGACCTGGGTGTCTTCGAGCGCGCGGAGCAGCCATGACCGGCCGGCGTACGCGGTCTCCAGCTTGAGCCCGCGGTCGAGCTCCGAGGGGTGGCCGACGATCTCGTGCGCGACCAGCGCGTTGTAGTGCGGGTCGGTGACGACGACGACCTCCCCGTCGGTCGAGGGGAGCGGCGGCGCCGCGGCCAGCTCGGCCGCCTCGCGGGCCAGGGCGAGCGCGAACGTGCGGAGATCCGGGAGCTCGAGCGCCCCGTCGTGAGCGCCCTCCAGCACGACCTCCCAGCCGCGCTGGTGACCGATTACGTCGTAGAGCTCCTGGCTGGTCTCGGGGGTCGCCGCGACGACGTAGGCCACCCCCTGGGTGAGCGCGACGCTCTGGTCGACGAGGGCGCCGGCCGAGGAGCAGTAGAGCTCGCGCCCGAGCTCGGTGTGGGTGCCCACATGGCTGAACGCCAGTCGCGGGTCGACCGCCCGCACCTCGCGCGCGATGTCGGTCGTGACCCGCACGATCTCGTCGAGCGGGACCGCCCGCGGATCCCGGCCGTAGCGGGCGGGCACCCGGTCGCGGGCCGGCGGGACCGCGCCGAGCCGCGTATCGGCCAGGCTGGCCCCCAGGGGGGCGAGCTCCGCGCGGACCTGCGCCTTCCCTTCCGCGCTCGCGATCGCGCGGCCATGGGCCCGGCGCATCGCCTCGCGGACGATCCCGGCCAGCCGCGGCAGGTCGGCCGCGCCGAGCGTCTGCCCGGCGTACCCGGCTGCGACCGCGCGCCGCCGCGCCAGCACCCGCACCCCCAGCGCGCATGCGTAGTCGTCGCTCGCGAACTTGGGCTCGCCGTTCTCGGCCGCCGCCATCTTGGCCTCGGTCACCGCGAGCCGCACGTCGGCGTGGACCAGGTCGGGGAGGGCCCGCGCCGCCCACCCCGTGCACAGGTCGGCGATCGCCGGCGCGAGCGCGTCGATCGCGCCGGTGGTGACGGCGCGGGGCACTGCGGTCAGAGCGGCTCGACGAGCACGGGCTCTCCCGGCTCCACGTCGCCCCGCGGCTCCTCCAGGATGATCAGGCAGTTGGCGGCGACCATGGAGGAGAGGATGCCCGAGCCCTGGGGGCCCGTGGTGGAGACCTCGAAGCCGCGCTCCGTGAAGCGCAGCACGCCTCGCTTGAATTCCCGGCGGCCCGCCTTCTTGCGCATGGGCTCGACCGCGCGGGCGGTCAGGCACTCGGGGTCGAGCCGGCTGCGGCCCCCCAGCTTCCAGAGCGTCGGCCGCACGAAGAGGTGGAAGCAGAGCATCGAGGCGACCGGGTTGCCGGGGAGCCCGAAGAACTGCGCCGCGCCGATCCGCCCGACCGCCAGCGGCCGGCCGGGCTGCATCGCGACCTGCCAGAATTCGATGCCCCCCAGCTGGGCCAGCACGCGCTTGACCAGGTCGTAGTCCCCGACCGAGACGCCGCCCGAGGTGAGGACCACGTCGGCCTGCCCGGCCGCGTCGGCGAGGCGTGCCCGGAGGAGGTCCTCCACGTCGGGGACGATCCCCAGGTCGAGCGCCTCGGCGCCCGCCGCCTCGGTCATCGCGGCGAGCGAGAACCGGTTGGCGTCGTAGATCTGGCCGGGCCGCCGCGGCCGCCCCGGCTCGACGACCTCGTCCCCGGTGGACAGGAGGGCCACGCGAGGCGGCCGGTGGACCCGCGTCTCCGGGAAGCCGAGCGAGGCGAGGAGCCCGAGGTCCTGGGGGCGGAGCACCGCCCCGGCCCGGAGCACCACCTCGCCGGCGCGGACGTCCTCGCCGCGGGCCCGGACGTTGGCGCCGGCGTCCACCGCGCGCAGCTCGACCTCGCCCGGCGCCTCGACGGCGAGCTCCTTCGGCACGACGGTATCCGCCCCCGGCGGCATCGGGGCGCCGGTCATGATCCGCAGCGCCTCGCCTCGGGCGATCGCGCCGGCGAAGACGCCGCCGGCCGGGAGATCGCCGACGACCCGGAAGCGGGCCGAGCCGCCCGGCCGGAGGTCGGCCGCCCGGACGGCGTAGCCGTCCACCGCGGAGTTGTCGGCCGGCGGCACGTCGAACGGCGCCCGCACGTCGCACGCCAGGACGCGTCCCAGGGCGCTCCGGAGCGGGCGCGTCTCGGGCGCTGTCGCTCGCTCGACCTGGGCAAGGATGCGAGCCCGGGCATCCGCGACGGCAATCATGGGCGGCGCCGGTATTATACCGGGGCGGCTCTGCTATAGTGGCTCGGAGACACGATGGACGAGGGCCGCGAGTCGATCGTCGCGACGCGCCGCGCCGGCGCGGAGAGCGTCGCCGCGGTGCAGCCGGGCGATCCGTGGGGCGTCCCCGCGAGCCGGCCCGACGCTCCCCCGACCCCGCGCGATGCCGAGGCCCTCCGGCCGGGGGGGCTCGTCCGGCGCGGCGTCGCGCTCGGTCTCGACCTGGTCGCGGTCATCGTCCTGTGGGCCGCGGGCGGCGGGCTCGCCGCGGCGGTGGTCGCCGCCGCCCCGGGGTTCGTCCTCGGCGCCCAGGCGTTCGACCTCACTTGGAGGATCGTCGTCCCGGGGGCCTACTTCGTGCTCGGCCACGGCACCGCCGGCCAGACCCTCGGCAAGCGCCTGGTCGGCGTGCGCGTGGTCGACGTGCGTGGGGCGCCGATCGGCTACGTCCATGCGCTCGGCCGGCTCCTGGCCACCGCCGCCGCGGCGGCGCCGCTCGGGGTCGGCCTGGCGCTCGCCGGGTGGCGCGCCGATCGTCGGGGGCTCCACGACCTCCTGGCCGGGACCCGGGTGGTCCGGCGGTGAGCCTGCGGCCGGCGTCGGCCGCCGGGAGGTGGAGCCGACGATGAGCCTCGACGTGCTGCGGGCGGCGGCCGACCGGATCGCGGCCGGCGAGCGCCTCGGGCTGGCGACGGTCGTCGCGACCCGGGGGTCCACGCCCCAGAAGGTCGGGGCCCGGCTCCTCGCGCGCGACGGGGCGCGGGTGGCCGGGACGCTCGGGGGCGGCGCGGTCGAAGCGGCCGCCATCCAGGACGCCTGGCGCGCGGCGGTCGATGGCGCGCCGGCCGTCCGCGAGTACGCGCTCTCGTCGGCGACCGACGAGTGGGGGCTCGCGTGCGGCGGCACGATGGTCGTCTTCGTGGAGCGGATCGACGCCCGCGCGCGCGAGTGGCTCGAGCCGGTCCTCGCCGCGACGTCGGGGGGCGAGCCGCTGGCGGCGGTGACCGTGGTCAGCGGCGCCGGCGCGGGCCGGCGGCTTCTGGTCCGGGACTCGCGCGCGACGGGGGGGGCCGACGACCCCGCGCTGGGGACCGAGGCGGTCGCACTCGGCCGCCGGGTGCTCGCGCGCGAATCCCCGGAGTTCGCCGAGGTCGGCCCGGTCCGGCTCTACGCGGAGGCCTTCGGCCCGCCGCCCGCCCTGGTCATCGCCGGGGCGGGGCACGTTGGCCGCGCCCTGGCCGGTCTCGGGCGCTTCCTGGGCGTGCACGTGACGGTGGTCGACGACCGGGCGGAGTACGCGACCCCGGAACGGTTCCCCGACGCCGACCGCGTGATCGCGGGGCCGGTGCCGGCCACGCTGGCGGCGCTCCCCGCCGGCGCGGGGACCGCGATCGTGGTCGCGATGCGGAACCAGGACCTCGACTACGAGGCGACCCTGGCGGCGCTCCGCTCGCCGGCGCGCTACGTCGGGCTGATCGGGGCCCGGCGGAAGGCGATCCTCGTCGCCGAGCGACTCCTCGCCGAGGGCGTGCCGCCCGAGCGCGTGCGCGCGTTGCGGGCGCCGATCGGGCTCGACATCGGGGCGCGCAGTCCGTCGGAGATCGCGGTCGCCATCGTCGGGGAGTGGATCATGCTGCGCCAGGGCGGGACGGGGGCGCCGCTCCGCCTGGAGGACGCGCTGTTCGCGCGGGCCGCCGGGCGCGGCGGCGCCGGCTGAGCGGTCGTGACGCGATGATCGCGGAGTTCGTCGCCGGCGAGGTGGAGCGCGGGCCGGGCGCTGGACGACCGACCCGTGCGGGAGGGGCGGTTCGCGCCGGCCGCGGCGCGCGCAGCGGCGCGGCGTGAGCGGCCGCCACGCGCCCCCGGCGGCGCTCCTGTCCCTCCCGGTGCGCAACCGGCTGGCCGAGTTGATCCTCGAGGCATTCGAGCATGCGGAGCCGCGCGCCACGCTCCTGGCGGTTGCGCGCGTCGCCGCCGTGCCGACGGCCACGGTCGATGCGGCGGACCGGGGGCGGCTCCTGGCGCTCGAATGGTTCGAGACCGCGGGCGACGGGGTGCGGCTGCGCGGCGCGCTCCGGGCCCAGGGCCCTGCGCTCGCGGAGCGCGCCGGGCGAGCGGCGCGCGCCGTCGGGGCGTGGGCCGATCCGGCCGGCGACGAGCTCGTCCGGCTGCTGAGCCGCGCGGCAGCGCTGGCGGACGCGGGGCTCTTCTTCGAGGCCCACGAGCTCCTTGAGCCGGCGTGGTTCCAGGCCGTCCCGCCGGTGCGGACCGCGCTCCAGGGCCTCATCCAGGTCGCCGTGGCGTTCCATCACCTGAGCCAGGACAACCGGGCCGGCGCGCTGGCGCTCCTGGCAGAGGGGCGCGCGAGGCTCGAGACCGCGCCCGACGCGCTCCCGCTCGCGCTCCTGCACTGGCTGGGGGAGCTGGCCCGCGTCCAGGCGACGATCGCGCGCGGGGAGGCGCCCGAGGCGGTGCCCGCCTGGCCGCGCCCGGCGGCACCCGCGGCGGCGTCCGCCGAGGACGGGGACCGAGGAGAGGGTCGATGGCGCTGCTCCTGACCGAGTCCGACGTGACGACGCTGCTCCCGATGTCGCTCGCCCTCGAGGCGGTGGAGCAGGTGTTCCGGTGGCAGGGCGAGGGCCGCCTCACCAACCGGCCGCGCGTCCGGCTCCCGGTGCCGGGCGGGCTCCTGCACGTGATGCCGGCCGCGCTGCCGGAGGCGCGCGTCATGGGCCTCAAGGCCTACGCGACCGTGCGCGGCGGGGCGAAGTTCGTGGTGCTGCTGTTCGCGGCGGAGTCCGGTGCGCTCCTGGCGGTCATCGAGGCCGACCGGCTCGGGCAGATGCGCACCGGGGCCGCGTCCGGCGTCGCGACCCGGTACCTGGCGCGCGAGGACGCCGACCGCGTCGGGTGCTACGGAACGGGCTGGCAGGCCCGCTCGCAGCTCGAGGCGGTGTGCGCGGTCCGGGGCGTGCGCGAGGTGCGGGTCTACGGGCGCGACCCCGCCCGCCGCGCCCGCTTCGCCGAGGAGATGAGCGGAGCGCTCGGCCTCCGCGTCGTCGCGGTGGACGAGCCGGAGGCCGCGGCCCGCGACGCCGGCATCCTGGTGACCATCACGAACTCGCGGACGCCAGTCCTCGAGGGGCGGTGGATCGCGCCCGGCGCCCACGTGAACGCCGCCGGCTCGAACGCGCTCCAGCGCGCCGAGCTCGACGTGGAGGCGGTGCGGCGAGCCGCGGTCGTCGTCACCGACTCGCTGGAGCAGGCGCGGGTCGAGTGCGGCGACCTGGTCGCGCCGATCGCGCAGGGGGTGCTGCGGTGGGAGGACGTCCACGAGCTGGGCGAGGTCGTGGTCGGCAAGCACCCGGGCCGGACGCGCGCCGACGCGATCACGCTCTTCGAGTCGCAGGGCGTCGCGATGGAGGACGTGGCTGTCGCCGTGCGGCTCGTGGAGCGGGCGCGCGAGCGCCGCGTCGGCACCGAGATTCCGATATGAGCCCGGGGAGCCGGCGGCTGCGCCTGCGACCCCAGCCCGGCCGGCATTCAACGACCGGCTCGCCGCCCGGGCGGCCGCGCCGGAGCGTGCGATGACCCGCCGCCCCGAGGTGGACGTGGTGGTGGTCGGAGGCGGCAACGCGGCGCTCTGCGCCGCGCTGGCGGCGGCCGAGGGCGGGGCCCGGGTGGTCGTCTGCGAGAAGGCGCCGGAGGCGGAGCGCGGCGGCAACTCCTTCTTCACCGCGGGCGGGTTCCGGTTCACCCACGACGGCCTCGAGGACCTGCGCCGGGACGTGCTGGTCGACCTCTCGGACGAGGAGGCCGGGGCGATCGAGGTTCCCCCGTACCCGCCCGCGCAGTTCCGGGACGACCTCTGGCGGCTGACCGAGGGCCTCGCCGATCCCGAGCTGACGGAGACCCTGATCGGGCGCTCCCGGGGCACCGTGGTCTGGATGCGGCGCCACGGCGTCCGCTGGATCCTGATGCTGGCGCGCCAGTCGTTCCGCGTCGGCGGGCGCCATCGGCTCTGGGGCGGGCTCAACGTCGAGGCGGTCGGCGGGGGTCCCGGCCTGGTCGCCGCCCTCTACGAGGCCGCGGCGAAGGCCGGGATCGACGTCCGGTACGCCACGCGGGCGATCGGGCTCCTCCTCGACGAACGCGGCGCGGTGCGCGGCATCCGTGGGCGCGCCGCCGACGGCTTCTTCGAGCTCGGGGCGGGGGCGGTCGTCCTCGCCGCCGGCGGGTTCGAGGCGAACCCGGAGTGGCGCACCCGCTACCTGGGCCCGGGGTGGGACCTCGCGCGCGTGCGCGGCACCCGCCACAACACCGGCGACGGGATCCGGATGGCGCTGGACGCCGGCGCCCAGCCGTACGGCCACTGGTCGGGGTGCCACGCGGTCGCGTGGGACGCCGCGGCGCCGCCGTTCGGCGACCGGCGTGTCGGCGACATGTTCCAGAAGCACTCGTACCCGCTGGGGCTCGTCGTGAACCTGCGGGGCGAGCGGTTCGTGGACGAGGGGGCCGACTTCCGGAACTACACGTACGCGAAGTACGGCCGCGAGATCCTCCGGCAGCCGCAGCGGCTCGCCTTCCAGATCTTCGACCAGAAGGTCTTGCCGCTCCTGCGCGAGGAGTACCGGATCCGCGAGGTCACCCGCGCCGAGGGCGGGACGATGCAGGAGCTGGCCCGGGCGCTCGACATCGATCCCGCCGGGCTCGCGCGGACGGTGATGGCGTTCAACGAGGCCGTCCAGCCGGGCGAGTTCAACCCGGCGGTGCTGGACGGCAAGGGCACCCGCGGCCTGGCTCCGCCGAAGTCGAACTGGGCACTGCCGCTCGACGCGCCGCCGTTCGTCGGGTTCGCGGTGACCTGCGGGATCACCTTCACGTTCGGCGGCCTCCGCGTCTCGCCGCGGGGCGAGGTCCTGGACGGGGAGGACCGGCCGGTCCCCGGACTGTACGCCGCCGGGGAGCTGGTCGGCGGCCTGTTCTACGAGAACTATCCGGGGGGGACCGGCCTCATGTCGGGGGCGGTCTTCGGCCGGCTGGCGGGCGAGCACGCCGCCACGAGGGCGGTGGGCGCGCGGTAGGGAGGCGTCGTGGAGCTCGGGCTCGAGGGGCGGGTGGCGCTGGTGACGGGAGGCTCGAAGGGGATCGGCCGGGCGTGCGCGCTCGGCCTCGCGCGCGAGGGGTGCCGGCTCGCGCTGACGGCGCGCGGCGTCGAGGCGCTCGCGGCGGCGGCGCGCGAGGTCGAGAAGCTCGGTGCGGAGGTCCTGACCGTCCCGGCCGACCTCGCGGAGCCGGAGGGCGCCGGCCGCGTGCTGGACGCGGTGGTCGCGCGCTTCGGCCGGCTGGACATCCTCGTCAACAACGCCGGCGCGATCCGGGGCGGCGACTTCCTGGGCACGCCGCCGGAGCAGTGGGCCGAGGACTGGCGGCTCAAGATCCTGGGCTACGTCCGCATGGCCCAGGGGGCGATCCCGCTCATGCGCCGGGGCCGGTGGGGGCGCATCGTCAACGTGATCGGGGCGGCCGCCCGCAACCCCGCCACGACGTACATGGCGGGCGGGATCGCCAACGCCGGGCTGATCAACTTCACCCGGGCGCTGGCCGACCTCGGGGCCCCGGACGGGATCCTCGTGAACGCCGTGAGCCCCGGCGCCACGGCGACCGAGCGCTGGGACCGGCTGATCGCGCAGCAGGCCGCGGCCCAGGGGCGGTCGCCGGAGGCGCTCCGGGACGACGTCGCGCGCCACCAGCCGCTCGGGCGGATCGGGCGGCCGGAGGACGTCGCGGACCTGGTGGTCTTCCTCGCCTCCGAGCGGGCGAGCTTCGTCACGGGGGCGTCGATCACCGTCGACGGAGGGGCGAGCCGGGGCGTGTACCTGTGACCGCAATCGCGCTTGACACGGTCGGGGAGCCCGAGTACGTTCGTCGCACTTCACGGGGCGGCTCTTGCGCGACCTGTCGATCCCCGCCGCCGGCCCTCGGGGAGGCGCACCTCTCCGGGGGCCTGTTCGTCTTCTCCCCCGAGCCCGGAGGTGAGCCCATGTCCGCGAAGCTGTTCGTCGGCAACCTCTCCTATCAGGCCACGGAGGAAGATCTCCGGGAGCTGTTCGCGCAGGCCGGCACCGTGCAGTCCGTCCGGATCGTCACCGACCAGTTCACGGGACGTCCGCGCGGGTTCGGCTTCGTCGAGATGAGCACCCCGGAGGAGGCGAGCCGTGCCATCGACCAGCTGAACGGCCGGGTGTTCCGCGACCGGAACCTGGTCGTGGACCAGGCCCGCTCCCAGTCGGGCGCGGGCGGTGCGAGGCCCGCCGGGCGGGGCGGCCGGGACGACCGCCGGGGGCCGGGCTCGGGCGGCCGCCCGCCGTACCGTCGCTGATCCCTGGCTCGCTCACCAGGACGGCCGCCGCTCCGGCTCCCGCCTCTCGTCGCGGCCGGCGATGGCGGCGCCAGTGTTTCGCGCGTCCCGCTGATGGGTTTGGTCGGCGCCGCTGAGACGCGCCGTTAGATCCACGCCCCCCGGGCTGACCGGGCTGTCCGCGTCCGGTTCCCTAGGGTTGCGGCAGCAACGCATCATCTGTATAGTGCCGAGCGTGTCCTCCCGATACGTCGAGGCGCCGGCGAGGAGCATCCTCAACCGCGTCAGCGGGATGGGGTTCCGCTGGAGCGCGAACCCGTACCGGGGTTGCGTCCATGGGTGCCACTACTGCTTCGCGCGGCGGTACCACTCCTACCTGGACCTCGATCCGAGCGACGACTTCACCGGGGTGATCCTGGTCAAGGTCAACGCGGTCGAGGTGCTGCGGGCCGAGCTGCGACGGCCGGGGTGGGGGCGAGAGATGGTGGCGGTCGGGACGGCGACCGACCCGTACCAGCCGGTCGAGGGCCGGTTCCGCCTGACCCGGGGGATGCTGGCGGCCCTGGCCGACGCGTCCACGCCCGCCGGCGTGGTCACCAAGGGCCCGATGGTGATCCGGGACCGGGACGTGCTCCAGGCCCTCCGGGACCGGGCGGGCGTCACCGTGTGCGTGAGCATCACGACCCTCGACCGTGACCGCTGGCGGCGGCTCGAGCCCGGCACCGCCCCGCCGGGGCAGCGCCTGCGCGCCGTGGCGGCGCTGGCCGCGGCCGGCATCCCGGTCGGAGTCCTCCTGGCCCCGATCGTTCCCGGGCTGACCACCGATCGCGCGAACCTGGAAGCCGTGGTCGCGGCGGCGGCGGACCACGGCGCCGGGTTCCTGGGCGCGCGGGTCCTCCACCTCGAGCCGGGGGTGCGGGAACACTTCGAGCAGTTCCTGAAGGAGGAGGCGCCGGACCTGCTGTCGCTCTACGCCCGGCTCTATCCGCGCGCTTACGCGCCGGCGGGCGTGGAGCGCACGCGCCGGGAGGCCGTCGCCGAGCTGCGGAGCCGCTACTGTCCTGTAACCTAATTAGAGTTAATATAGGCCATGGCATGCTCCGGGAGGGAAGCCATGGCCAATCGCGTCCGAGCCATCACCGTGACCGAGGCGGACCGGCATGAGTTGGAGCGCCTCCACCGGTCGCCGTCCACGCCCGCCGGGCTCAGCCGCCGAGCGCGGGCCGTCCTGCTGATGGCCCAAGGGCTGTCGGGGGTGGCGATCGCCGAGCGGACCGGCTACACGGTCGTGCAGGTCAGCCGGCTGCGCCGGCGCTTTGGCGACGCGGGCGTCGCCGGGCTGCGCGATCGGCCCCGGCCGGGCCGGCCGCCGACGCTGAGCGCCCGCCAGCGGGCGCGGGTGGTCGCGCTGACGCTCGGGGCGCCGGAGGCGGGCACCACGCACTGGACCACACGGGACCTGGCGCGGCGGGTCGGTGTCTCGCACACCACCGTGCACCGCATTTGGAAGGCCCATGCGCTGAAACCGCATCGGGTCACGACCTTCAAGTTCACGACCGACCCCCAGGCCGAGGCCAAGATCGAGGACGTCGTGGGCCTGTACCTCCATCCGCCGACCCACGCGGTGGTGGTCTGTCTGGACGAGAAGACGCAGATCCAGGCGCTGAGCCGGACCCAGCCGCTGCTGCCGCTGCGCCCGGGCCTGCCGGCCCGGCAGACGCATGACTACCGTCGCAACGGCCTGACGAGCTTGTACGCCGCCCTGGAGATCGCCAATGGCCGGGTGCTGGGGGAATGCCGGCCCCAGCACACGGGGGCGGACTTCCTGGCCTTCCTCCAGCGGCTGGCGCGAGCGTACCGGGGGCGCGAGCTGCACGTCGTGCTGGACAACTCGTCGACGCACTCGACCCCGGCCGTCCAGGCGTGGCTCGCGGCTCACCCCCGCGTCCACCTGCACTTCACGCCGAAGGGCGCCTCGTGGCTGAACCTGATCGAGGCGTGGTTCGGCATCTTCACCCGCAAGTCGGTCCGCCGCGGCTCTTTTGAGACGGTCCGCGCGCTGATCCGGCACATCGAGCGTTACATCGAGCAGTGGAACGCGCACCCCACGCCCTTTGTCTGGACCAAGAATCCCGCCGCCATCATCAAGAAGGCCGTCCGGCGTGGTCGTTAACATGACTTGCCTGACGGAACACTAGCCGGCGCGGCGGCGCCGGCTACTGCTGGTAGCCGTAGAGCCGCCAGGCGCCGCCCTCGCGGCGCGCGATCTCGAGCTCCCGCTCCCAGACGAAGAGCCCCACCCACTGGTTCACGAACGCCAGCTGGCCCGACACGTCCCCCGTCGACCAGACCCAGGCCTGGGGACCCACGAGCCGGACCTCGTCGATGCGCACCCGCGCACGGAGCTGCTGGTTCACCTGGAACATCGTCACCAGCTGGGCGCGCACGGTCCGCTTCGTCAGCGGCCCCGTCCAGTAGGCGTCCGACACGTAGGCGAGGACGCCTTCCAGGTCCCGGGCCTCGAATCGCTCGATCGCCCGCGCCAGCGTCCGCCGGAGGCCTTCCACGACGTCGGGCGGCGCAGGGATCCCGGGGCGATCGGCGCTGGTGCCGCCGGCCGGCGGCGCCGGTGCGGGCGGCGCCGGCGTCGCAGGGGTCGTGCCCGGGGGCGGCGGGGGCGGCGGGACGGGTTGCGCCCTCCCCTCACGCCCGGGCCCGAGCGCCGTCCACCCGACGGCGAGCAGGGCGAGCAGCGTGCGCCGCGAGGGCGGACGCCGGTGCGGCTCGGCGGCGCTCATCGGGTACTCACGCGTGACTGCCACCGGGTTGCCTCATTGTAGCAGGGGCGCTCCCGGCGCCGGCGATAGTACAATGACCGGCGCGGGCCGGCTCGCTCCGCCGGCTGTCTCCGACGCGAGGACCGATCGATGCCGCAGCGGACTCCGATGACCCGGCAAGGCTACGCCCGGCTCCAGCAGGAGCTCGAGCAGCTCAAGCGCGAGGAGCGCCCCCGCATCATCAAGGCGATCGCCGAGGCGCGCGCGCACGGAGACCTCTCGGAGAACGCCGAGTACCACGCCGCCAAGGAGCGCCAGGGGTTCATCGAGGGGCGTATCCGGGAGCTCGAGGCGAAGGTCGCCGCCGCGGAGGTGATCGACCCGCCGCAGCAGGGCTCCCGGATCACGTTCGGCTCGACGGTGCTCCTGCGCGGCGAGGACGGCAAGGAGGTCCGCTACCAGATCGTCGGGTCGGACGAAGCCGATCCGGCGACGGGGCGGATCTCGGTCCTCTCGCCCATCGCCCGCACGCTGATCGGCAAGGAGGTCGGCGACACCGTCCGGGTCCAGGCGCCGGGGGGGACCCGGGAACTGGAGATCCTGGACGCCAACTTCGGCTGGCCGGCGGCCTCCGCCGGGTAGCCGCCGTCCGGCGGCCCGCCCCCGGCGGCGGGCCGGCGTCAGCTCCGGAGCGCGTCGCGGAGCTCGCGGGCGAGCGTCTCGACCGTGCCCCGCGTCCCGCCGGCGAGCTTCTGCCGCCACTCGCCCTCGGTCTCGAAGCGACGGTCGCCCAGACGCTCGGCCCACGGGCGCAGGGCCTCCCGGAGCGCGCGCAGCTCGTAGGGATCGCCGCGAAGCTCCCGGGCGCGCGCCATCACGTCGGGGGCGACCCGGATGAACGCCCGGAGGGCGGTGCCGGTCTTGATCGAGTACTTGCGGCCCGCCCACGCGCCCGGGAAGGTGTGGGCCAGGGCCTTGACGTAGTTCAGGAAGAACCGGCGCCCGGCGTCCCGGAGCTCCTTCGCCCGGCCGCGGCCTCCCATCTTCTCGACGCTCTCGACGAGGTCGACGATCTCCTCGGCGAGCGGCGCCTGGGCCACGCGGCCGCGGCCGATCCCGAGCATCTTGATCTCGCCCTGGAGCGGCGAGGTGTCGTCCTCGTTCAGCGTCCGGATGATGTCGTGGGCCAGCGCCTGGGTCTCGTCCGGGTAGAGCTTGCGGCCCGCGAGGCTCACGAGGTGCGACGGGTTCAGCCGCGTGTGCTTGGCGTTGATCGTGACGAAGAGCTCGACGATCTGCTGCGCGTCCAGCGTGTCGAAGAGGACGGCCGGCACGTCCAGGCCGGACAGGTCTCCCTCGGCGGCGAGCGCGTGGAGCGCGAGGAGCCGATGCTGGCCGTCGAGGACGCGCAGGACGCCGGGCTCCTCCGGGATCTCGAGGACGCCCAGGACCGACTGGTGGGGCACGGGCCGGAACGCGAGGCGCTTGTCGGAGGTGATGATGACCGCTCCCGGGATGGCCGGAAGCTTGCCGGCTTCCCGGCAATCCGTGTAGTAGGCCACCAGCTCCTCGATCTTTCGCCGGATCACCGGGCGCTGGTACGCCTCCGCGCTCTCGCCGATGCGGCTCTCGAGGACGTCCCAGTTCACGCGCGTCCGGGCGCTCCGCGGCGGGGCCGCCCGGGGCTCCGGGGCCCCGCCGTAGCCGAGCACCTCGAACTTGACGAGCCGGTCGATCTCGCGGGCGGAGAACGACGCCTGGTAGAATTCGACGCCGTACTGCTTGATCCGGTGTGCGGCGACGCTGATCATCGGCGCGACCCGGGGGCCACTGTAGCCGGAGCCCCCGGGGGTGTCAACGTGGCGGCGCCGGCCGGGCGGCCGGGGGGCGACGGGGCGGATGGCGACGGTCCGGATCACTTACTGGCGGGACATCCCGCTGCTGGTCACGGCCCGGGCGGCCGGGGAAGAGGTCAGCGTGCCGCTCGGGGCGGGGTTCCAGGACCTGGTGGACCGGGTCGCGATGCAGGACGGGGTCACCGACGCCGACGCCTACCTGGCCGAGTGGCGACTCGGGCCGGAATCGGACCGGCCCGGGTCCCCGGCGGTGGCGGCCGAGAACCTCGCCCGGGAACTCGAGGCGGGCCTGGGCGCGCTCCGCGAGCGGTACCTCCGGCCCGGCCGCCCGGACGGGCCGGCCTGAGGACCGAGCGACCGATCCCCCCAGTCGGCGCGGGCCGGCGCCGCCCGCGCCTCCTCCCCCGGGGCGCGGCGCGGACGGATCCCGGGCCCCGACCGGCCGGGCGGCCGCGCGCCCCGATCAGCGCCCGCCGCGGAGCGCCTCGTGCACCTTGCCGACCATCCGCGGCCCCGGATCGACCAGGGTCTGGTCCCCCTCCTCCTTCCACTTGGAGGGGCAGACCTCGTTCGCCTTCTTGGCCATGTACATGTTCGCCTTGAACTTGCGCATGAGCTCGTCGACGTTGCGGCCGAGGTTGTAGAAGTTGATCTCGCTGTTGAGCAGGACGCCCTCGGGGTTGATGATGAACGTCCCCCGCAGCGCGAGCCCGGTCTCCTCGTCGTAGACGCCGAACCGCCGTGCCAGCCGGCCGGTCGGGTCGGCGCCCATGAGGTACCGGACGTTCTGCAGTTCCTTCTCGCTCTTCCGCCAGGCCAGGTGGACGAACTTCGTGTCCGTGCTCACGGTGACGATGTCCGCGCCCATTCGCTTGAACCGCTCGTGCTGCTCTGCCAGAGCAGCGAACTCGGTCGCTCAGACGAACGTGAAGTCGGCCGGATAGAAGAAGAGGATGGTCCAGCGCTTCGCCGCCAGCTGGTCACGCAGGTGCAGCTTCCGGAAGTCGTCGGCGACCGGGTCGTAGACGTCGATCTCGAACTCCGGCACGGTCTGACCCAGCCGGAGCGCAGCCGTCTCGGGCATCGCGGGATCCTCCACGTGGTGATCTCGCGCGGCTGGACCTTTCCGGGGCCGCGCTCCCTCCAGTCTACCCCGTGGGTCCAGTGCCCCCGGCGCCGGCGCCGCTCCCGGGCGCCGGCCCCGCTCCAGGCGGCGCCCGGCCGCCCGGGACGAACGCGTCGGCCGCGGCCCCCCCACCGCTCGCCACGGGGGGGATTGACAGGACCGCGCGATCCAGACGAGAATGGTTCGCAGATGAGAACGGATCGCCGGACGGGTCGCGCGGGCGCGGCCGCGGTCGCGGCCATGTGCGCGAGCTTCGTCGCGCGCTGCCGCGAGCGCGGGGTCCGCGTCACCCCGCAGCGGCTGGCGATCTATCGCGCGCTGGCCGGCGATCCGGGCCACCCCACGGCCGACGTGGTCTACGGGCGGGTCCGGGCGGCGATGCCGGCGCTGGCGCCGGGGACGGTGTACCGCATCCTGGAGGCGTTGGTCCGGGACGGGCTGCTCCGGCGCGTGTCCACGACCGGCGGGGCGGGGCGGTTCGACGCCAACCTGGCGCCGCACCAGCACGTCATCTGCAGGGTCTGCGGCCGGATGACCGATGTCGTGATGCCGGGCCTGGAGGTCGGGCCGCTCGCCGGCCGGGCCGCGCCCGGGTTCGTGGTGGAAGAGGTCGACGTCCGGATCGTCGGCCGCTGCCGGGGCTGCCGGCCGGCGGCCGAGGGGCCATCCGGCCCGAGGGGGCGCGGCCGGGTGCGCCGCGCCGCCCCCGTCGCAGCGGGCGCGCGCGGAGCGCGCGCCGGGCACCCGCGGATCGCGGGAGGGAGGAGCGAGATCGATGCGTGAGCTGAAGGGATCGCGGACCCACCAGAACCTCAAGGACGCCTTCGCCGGAGAGTCGATGGCGAACCGGCGGTACCTGTACTTCGCCAAGGTCGCCGACGTCGAGGGCTATCCCGAGGTTGCCGGCAACTTCCGGGACACCGCCGAGGGCGAGACGGGGCACGCCCACGGCCATCTCGACTACCTCCGGAAGGTCGGCGATCCCGCGACGAACCTGCCGTTCGGCGACACCCACCAGAACCTGGAATCGGCGATTCACGGCGAGACCCACGAGTACACCGACATGTACCCGGGGATGGCGAGGACGGCCCGCGAGGAAGGCTTCCCGGAGATCGCGGACTGGTTCGAGACGCTCGCCAAGGCGGAGAAGTCGCACGCCGGCCGCTTCTCGAACCTGCTGAAGCAGATCCGCTGAGCTCGCCGGTCCGCCGGCGCGGCGCGGGCCCGGGACCCCGGGCCCGCGCGGCGGCCCTCGCCGGGCCGCCGCCGGCTGGCCGACCACGGAGTCCCGCGCCATGACGGACGCCCACATCCGGTACACGCCGGGCGACGGGCTCTCGTACGACCCGAGCGAGGCCGTCTACTGGGAGGCGGCGGGGCTCCGGCAGGAGACCCTCCGAACCTTCGAGATCTGCCATGGCTGTCGGCTGTGCTTCAAGTACTGCGACGCGTTCCCGCGGCTGTTCGCGCTGCTCGACGAGAGCCACGGCGGCGACGTCCGGCGGATCACCGCCGCCGAGACGGACCGGGTCATGGCCGCCTGCTTCCAGTGCAAGCTCTGCGAGGTCCAGTGCCCCTACACCCGCCGCGAGCGTCACCCCTTCCAGCTCGACTTCCCGGCCCTCGTGCACCGCCATCGCGCGCAGCGGCGCCGTCGGCTGGCACCGACCCTCCGGGACCGGGTGCTCGGGAACCCCGATCTCACCGGGCGGCTCGCGCGGTGGAGCGGGGGGCTCGTCAACGCCGCCCACCGGATTCGCCCGGTGCGCTGGCTGCTCGAGCGGACGCTCGGGATTCACCGGGACAAGCTCCTCCCGCCGTTCGCGCGGCGGTCGTTCGACGCCTGGGCCCGCCGCACCGGCCGGACCCGGGGGCCGGGCGGCGAGGCGGTGCTCTTCCCCACGTGCTACGTCCAGCACAACGCGCCCGAGCTCGGCCGGGACACCGTCGAGGTGCTCGAGCGGAACCACGTGGACGTCCGGTGCGTGGCCGGGCTCCGGTGCTGCGGCATGCCGGCGTGGGAACGGGGCGACCTGGCGGCGGTGCGCCGGCAGGCGCGCGCGAACCTCGCCCGCCTGGCCCCGCACGTGGAGCAGGGCGCGAAGGTGCTGGCGATCAACCCGACCTGCGCCATGATGATGCGCCGGGAGCACCCGGGCCTCCTCGAGCCCGCGGAGCGGGCCGCCGCGGGGCGGCTCGCCGCGGCGGTCATGGATCCGGGCGAGTTCCTGTGGGGGATCCGCGACGAGCCGCGGTTCAACGCGGACTTCCGGAGCACCCCCGGCCCGATCGCCTACCAGGCGCCGTGTCACCTGCGGGCGCAGGGGGTGGGCTTCCGCGGGCGCGACCTCCTGCGGCGGATCCCGGGGGTGCGGGTGAGCACGGTCCTCGAATGCTCCGGCCACGACGGGACGTATGCCATGACCGTCGAGGGCTTCGCGCCCTCCACGCGGATCGGCCGGAAGGCGATCGCGGGTCTCCGGGAGGCGGAGGCGGCGGTCTGGGCGACCGACTGCCCGCTGGCAGCCCTGCAGTTCGAGCAGCACGGGGGTCGGCGAGCGCTCCACCCGATGTCGATCCTCGCCCGGGCCTACCGTCCGGACGGCTTCCCGGAGCCGGTGCCGGCCGGCTCGGGAGCCCCGCCGCCCGGCGGGAGCGGGGCGGCATGAGCCGGCGCGTTCCGTCTCCCGCCCGACTGGCCGCATCCCGGGCCGCCTGGTCACGGACCCGGGTCGCGCGCGGCCGGGCGCACCCGCCCGGATCGCGCGGGGAGGCGGACGCGGTCGGCAGCGAGCGCGGAGCCACCGCGCCGCGGCCCGGACCCGATCGGGTCGCCCCGGCGTCCGCATGAGACCGGTGCGGCGCTCGGAGCTGCTGGATCTCCGGACGTACGAGCGCGTGCGGGACGACGTGCGCCGCGAGGTGATCGCGACCAAGCAGGCGCGCCGGGTGCACGTCGGGGCGCACCTCACCTTCCTCTTCGAGAACCACCGCACGGTCTGGTACCAGATCCAGGAGATGCTCCGCGCGGAGCGGATCACCGACGAGGCGGCGATCGAGCACGAGCTGCGGACCTACAACGAGCTCCTCGGCGGCCCGGGTGAGCTGGGGGCGACCCTACTCATCGAGATCGAGGACCCGGCGGTCCGCGCCGTGAAGCTCCAGGCGTGGCGCGACCTGCCGTCGTACATCTACGCGCGTTTCGAGGACGGCCGTCGCGTGCGCCCCGCCTTCGACCCGCGCCAGGTCGGCACGGACCGGCTCTCCTCGGTCCAGTACCTCAGGTTCCCGACCGGCGGCGAGGTCCCGCAGGCCCTGGGCGTGGCGTGGCCCGGCGAGGAGCAGGAGGCGGCGCTCACACCTGCACAGCGGGCCGCCCTCGCCGCCGATCTGGCTGCCGACTGACGGCGGCCGCCCCGCCCCGCATCCGCCCCGTCCGGGCGTGACCGGCACCTGACCCGGCCTCGAGCCGCCAGCCCGGATCGCGGAGCGTCCGCACCGGTTCTGATCGAAGGCCCGGGAGGCCGGTTCTGCTGTAGCGGCTGGGGTGGGCGGAGGATGTCGCGCCTGCACCGGGCGCGCGCGGCCGGTGGCCGGGCGGCCACCACCACCACCACTGGTCACGCCCCTCCGATCGAGAAGTACGCGATTCTTGGGCGGTGGCGGGCGGCACCACCGTTGCTCCCTCTCCGGGCTGCCCGGTACGGGCGACGGGGAGGAACGGCGATGGCCTGGCGAATCTACTGCCTGCAGTGTCACGTGATCATCGGCGAGGCGATCGAGGACGGGGAGTCGGACCGCGATCCACATCTCGGCATCTGTCAGACCTGCGCCCAGCACGGCGGGGCCGGTCCCGCTCCGGGGGGCGTGGCCACGCGCGCGGCAGGTCCCGGGGCCACGGCCCCGCCGGCCAAGTACGACCGGGCCACCCGCGATCACGGGGCGGACGGCGGAGCCGAGGCATCCGCTGGAACGGATGCCGCCGGTCAGGCGGCGTGGTGCCGGTCGGGCGGGGACCGGTGGGGCCTCACGGCGGCGGGCGCGGCGATCGCGACGGCGCTGGCCGCGTCGGTGCGGC
>Ga0070741_10007893_pt1 | contig 21704 bp, 23 predicted proteins | sample Coa_R1_4_FD_66440 | JGI IMG/M metagenome (GOLD analysis project Ga0070741, IMG submission 66440) | Surface soil microbial communities from Centralia Pennsylvania, which are recovering from an underground coalmine fire - Coalmine... | ecosystem: Environmental > Terrestrial > Soil > Unclassified ... | reverse complement strand
CGGCCCAGCGATCGATCGCGTTGATCTGTTTGTCGAACGCGGACGCGCCGTCGTTTCCGACAAGGTCGTCGTACTGCGCCCAGAGGTCCATCACCTCGGTCAGCGCGGCGACATTCTTGTCGTGGATCTCCTTGACGGCCTGGATCTGCGCTTTGCTCAGTTCCGGGAACGCGTTCGCGAGCTTGTCAACCGAGGCGCCGGCGGCGATGTAGTCGTCGATCAGCCCGCGGAGCGGCGGATCGATGCCCTCGTACGTCTCACGGACGGAGGCGCCGAGCGTGTTGAGCTCCGTCCAGGCTTGGATCTGTTTTTTGACTTCCTCGGCGTGCTGCCGGATCGCCTCCGCGTCCTTTTGGAACCCGAGCATGATGTCGTCGAGATCTTTCGGCACGCCTGGCGGTACGAGTGCACCCCAATCGGCATCCTTCGCCGCGTCAGACACTTCCTTCGCAAAGCTCGCCATGTCCGCCGCTTCCTTCGCGAGCGGACCCATGTATTTTTCGGACACCGCGTCCGCAATGCCGGCTTTGAACTTCGCGAGGACGAGCGTCCATTCGTCGTCGAAGTTCTTCGCCGACTGCACGGTGGAATCGCTCATGATGGCGGCGTCGTCCTGCACCTCCTTGAATCCCTTTTTCAGGACCGGCAGGATGTCTGCCCAACTCTTGCCGAAGATCGCCGACAGATCGGCAGCCGTCCGCAGCGGATCGTGGAGTCCCTGCACGGCGCCAGAGAGCGCTGTCATCTGCCCGTAGCCGTCGAGGGCGATGAACGACTTCAGGTTGATCCCCAGATCGCCGATGGCCGAAATGGCGCCCTCGTTGCCGCTGCCGAGCTGTTTCTGCAGCCGGTCGACGGCGAGCGCCAGCGCGTCGATCGACACGCCGGACTGATCGCCGACGAGCTTCATCGCCTGGAGCCCTTCGAGCGTGATCCCAGTCTTGTCGTGCAGATTGACCAACGCCGACGCATCGTCGACGATGCTCTTCGCGAAGTTGATCGCCGTGAACGCGGACAGGCCGATGCCGAGCGGCACGAGGAGCCTGTTCATCCGTCCCATCCAGTCGACCATCGACCCGCCGGAGTCGTTCGCCTCGCGCAGCGAATCGCGGAGCTGGACCATCGCCGACGGTGCCGTGCGACCCAAGATCTCGTACTTCGCGATCGCCTCGTCGAGGATGGCGTTCGCTTTGACCTGCTCCGCCGCGGTGAGCGCCGTCACGCCGCCGGCGTTCTGGATCGCCGCGGCGGTCGCGCCCGCCTGCGCGATGATGCGCGACCCGTCGTACGCGGACGACGCCGATCGCAGCGCCGCGGTGTAGGTCTCGACCTGGTTGACGCCCTCCGCGAGATTCGATTTCATCTCGCTGAGGTTCGCGGCGACGCGGACCACCAACGACGGATCAGACATTGGTCAATTCCTCTCGCGGAACGGCGTACGCGCCTGCTCGCGCAGCAGCGCCTCTCGCTTCTGGTGAACGTGTGCGGCGGCCGCGGCGACAGCCGGATTGATGGCCGCCCGAATCCTCGTCAGCGTCGCGACGGCGGCATCGTAGTCAGCGCGGTGTCGGTCGACGACGCCGTCGCCGGCGCGGATCGCGAGCAACTGCTCGAGCGCGTGGCCGAATGCGCCGTCAGCGTTGCTGAGGAGCTGCTCGGTGAGACGGAGCCGCTCGAGATCGGTGCGTGGCGCGCTCATGCGATGCGCTCGATGAGGGTAACGCGCAGGCCGCGCGGTCCCTTCGATGTATTGAACGCGTCCGCCTCGAGGATGTCGCCGATCTTCAGCGCGAGCGGATCGGACCCGTCGACGTCGGTGAACGAAAAGAACAGACTGCGCGTGTAGCCCTCGACTTCGATGAATCCGTAGCCGCCGAACACGTCGCGCACGCGACCGCGGACGCGTTGACCGTCGGTCAGCGGCGCCGGCAGTTCGCCGTGCCGCCGCTTCTCCCGACAGTCGGCACAGCGCCGCGGCGGCTGGAGCCCGAGTTCGGTGAATCGCCGTTGCTCGTCGCGCCGCCAGGTGAACCGTCCAGAACAGTCAACGCACGTGAGCTCCAGATTCGCGCGCGGCGTCTGCGATCCGCGGCATGACGGGCAGAGGCAGCCGCGCGGCATCCGCTCGCCGTCCGGGACGAGGAACGTCGCCGCGCATTGGCGGCAGTCCATGTAACGACTGATCGGCGGGACGTGCAGCGTCACGCCGACAGCAGCCCGGCGGCCCGTTTGTACGAACGATCGGGATCGCGCCTGAACCCGTAGAAGTCGTGCTTCTCGATCAGGTTCTCCAGCCAGCGCGCCTGCGGCGGCAGTTCATCGTCCGCCTTGGCCCATGCCGTTCGAGCGATCGGGCCCGCTCGAGCGACCCAGTACGCCTCTTCGTCCTGCTGCGCTCGCGCCGACGCGCGCGCCGGATCGGTTTCGATCCAGGTGTCGGGATACGCCGGCGTCGTGCCGATGCACAACGACACGCCGGTGAGACTGAGCCGATGAATGCGCCGGACGTTGCGCGCCGAATCCAGAGTGAATTGCGTACGTGATTCGTCGAACGAGACGCTCCAGCCCGTCCAGGCGGCTCGTCGACTGATCGCCTCCTGCGCGAGTTGGTGTGACGCCGGCAGACACACGATCGTGTAGACGCCGCTACTCAACCGAAAGAATCGGATCGACACGTCGGAGCCGTTGTGCTGCACGACGCGGCGCCGATCGTGATTGATGTTGAACTGCAGGCCTGCGGACTCCATCGCCGCCGGCGTCGCGGCGTGCGGTTGCACGGCCTCTCGAAAGAATCTCGTGTACGCTTCGGCCTTCGTCTCTCGTTCGAACGGGAGACACCGACCGAACAGGGTGAGCATTTTCATAATCGGTTCTCCTGCCTACGCCGCCGGCCTGACGCTGTCGTACGTCGAGAGCGCGGCAAAGGCGACGTTGACCGGCGCCAAGATGTCCCCGATGGCGCGCTCGAGATCGGCCGGCGCTTCGGTGGCGAGCGCGTCGAACGCGGCGCGCGCCGTTCGAATGGCGGCCAGGAGCCGAGCACGCGCGGCCTCATTCGAGACCCGTTTTGTGATCGGCCCCAGCGTCCGCGAGTCGTATTCGCCCGTCGGTACATCGACGACCGGCATCGTGAAGTCGCCGTGCCGGCGCGCCTCCTCGAGGCGATGGTCCATCGCGCGCCGAGCCTCGTCGATGCGCGGATCGACCGCGAGTCGCAGACTGCGGTTGATCAGATTGAGGTCGCGTTCGAGCGGCCCCACCGTGTTCCAGTGGTTGCGCTGTGTGATCAGCAGCTGCTGCTGAGTCTCTTTCAATTGCCGGATCGCGGCGTCGCGCGCGGCGACGCGTGTCTCGATCTCGAGCGCGCCCTTGGCCTTTTCGGCCGCGATCCGCTCCATCAGCTCGGCGCGCCGCTGAACGCTGGCGAGTCGATCCGCCCGTTCCTGATCAATCCGAATTTGGCGCTCGATTTCGCCGATGGACCCGCGATCGCGGATCAGAGTCCGAAGTTCTTCAACGAGTTTCATATCGTTTCTCCTTGTGCTAACGGATTGGCTGGCGGCGCGCCGTCGACGCGCACCGCCTTTCGATGAACGGGCCGGTCGCTCGGCGCTGCCGGCGGTGTGTGGTCGACAAACGGCGTGCGCGTCGGCAGCACGAGCCACAGCAGCACGGCGCCAGGCAGCACGAGGGCGGCCGCCCCGACGACCAGCCACGTCCCGATCGTGAGCAGCACGAGCGCGACGGCGAAGAGCACCTCGTCGGGACCGATCGCGCTCTCAGGCGCCTGGCGCGAGTGCTTCATACGCCCAGGCCAAAGCGGACCGTCACCAAGATTTGCTCGCTCGGTCCGAGGTTGCTCACGTGCAGCGTCAGAACGGTGCTGCCGGTGACGGTCGGGTGCACCGCCGGCGCCGCCGCGTACACGATCGCGCCGTTGGCGCCGCGCACGCGGTCGACGTTCATCGCGGCACCTTGCAGCAGATCGATGCGATGTTCATCGAACAGCTGCACCGAATAGTTTTCATTCGGGAAGCTGGCCGAGGGACTCACGGAACCCGACGGCGAGATCGAGACACTCGGCGACAGCGACGTGGACGGACTCAGCGACGGGCTCGAGCTGCTCGAGGCCGACACCGAGGGTGACCGCGACGCCGACGGCGAGATCGACGTCGAGCTGCTCGGCGACAGCGAGCTCGAGGGCGACGTCGACGCCGAGGGGCTTTGCGACGGCGTCGGGGACGGACTCGCCGACGTCGAGGCGCTGGCGCTGACGGATGGCGATACGGACGGCGACACGCTTGCTGACGGCGAGGTCCGAACTCCGGACTGTGCCCAGAATTCCAAGACCCTCGCGCCTGGTAGGGCGAATTTCGCGAGCGTCGTGAGGACGTAGTCCGCGACCGCGCCGTTCGAGTCGCTGGTGATTGCGAGCACGACGTCGCGGACGTGCCCAACTCCGGATTGTGTCTCGATTACGCTACTGGCCATCGTTTCTCTCCTTACCCGTCAGCCGATCGTTCGGACCGCTGACGGATGATCCCGACACGTTTACCTCGCTTAGACCCGCTGCAGTCGAATGCGCCGCGACACGTGATCGATTTGCGACCGGTAGCCGACACCCTCGAGGAACTCCTGTAGGCATCGGACCGCGCGATCGTTTTTTCGCGCGATCGCCGCGTTCAGCGCGCGCCCTACCCACAGACGGATCTCGGCCTCGCGCGCGCCGTCTCCGCGAAGGCGCGCGCCGGCGCGCCGCCCGATTTCGAGCACGTCGCATGGCTCCAGCTGCGCGTCGTCCTCGACCAGTGCCGTGAACGCGTTGACGGTCTCCTGGATCCGCTCCGGCGTCATACGAATCCTCCGGAAGTGAGCGCCCACAATGCGTGCGCGCGACGATGGCTCGCGCTCCAACCGACCGCCGTTCCCGCGCGCAGGATTTCGCGCAGTGCGAGCTCGGCGAACGGCGCCAACTGGTTGTCGTATGTCAGCACGCGCGACTTGACCGCGTCGCCGGCCGGCCCTTCAGGAATCGGTGTCAGCACCGTGTTCGCAACGAGCGAGGCCACATCGGGTAGTCCCGTCGAATAGATCGCCTCGAGCGTCGCGTACACGAGCGTTTGCTGCGCGGGCGGCAGATTTGGAATCCAGCCACCGATCGCGATCATCGGGAAACCCTTCCGAGGCGCTCGCCGTACCGTCCGTCCGGCCAGATGCGCGTCGCGAACTGAAACGGCACCGCCGCGCGCGCGACCATTTCGAGCGACGCGAGATCGGCGAGCCACACGTCGAGCACGTCCGCGATCTCCGCGGCCGCTCGAGGATCGCGGGTCCGGAACGCGTCGACGGCGTCGCGGTCGCGCCTGATCGCGGCCAGCGCGTCCGCCAACGGAAACACCGTGCACGAGGCAGAGGCCCACATGAATTCGTGAGCGCTCGCGAGCAGACCGTCGTACTTCGCGGCCGCTCGAGGGATCCGCCCGCGATGGCAGCGCAGCCACACGTCCCGCCGGCAGAGGCGCCAGGCGCGTTCGGCGGTCGCGGCATCGTCGTACCCCGGGGTGGCGAAATAGGGATCCGGTCCGACGGCATCGTCGTACACGAATCGATCGAGGTCGACCGACACCGCGCCCGCGCTCCGGCGTCGAATCGTCATCGCGAACCTCCCGGCGTCCGTTCGTCCTCGAGGTTCAGTTGCCCGATCAGGCGCGCGAACATTTTCCGGTTCGCGTCCTCGACGCGCAGCAGCGGATGCAGCCGCGGACCGCCGCGAGCGGACTTGACCGTGACGCCCTCCGCGGCGATGCGCTCGCGCGCGACCTCGCATCGGTCCCAGGCCTCCGCGGCGAGCTGGAGCAGCCGCAGGTGATGCGCCTCGAGCGCCCAGGCGCGGACGATGTCGCGAAACCAGCGACGCGTCGCCGGCCGAAGATGGCGAGGCACGCGGACGGCGCGCACCGGACGCTCGGGAGACGTCATCGGCGGCGCGCTCGCGAGCCGCGGGCCCGGCAGCGGCCCATGACGGTCGACGCGATGCGTCCCTCGCAAAATGTGCTCGTCGACCGGCTTCGGCAGCCGACCGGAACGGCCTGAAACGCCGCTCACCGCGGCGCCTTCGGCGCGCGCGCGGCGTCGCTCTGCACGTTTTTCGATTTCATTTTTCGACGGCGCTCGCGTGAGGCAGAGGCGCGGTCTACGACCCGCAAGGTGTCCACGATTTTTTTCCCGTATACCGGCCTCAGGTCTGCGAACAGCCCGGGCTCGTCGTGCTCGACGCGTCGCCGCCAGCGTCGCGACGCCAGGGCGCCATTCGTGCGACGTGTCTTCACAGCGCGCCTCCGCTGTGGCTCGAACAGATTCGGCACCAACGCCGCCATGGTTCATTCAGCGCGCGGCACTCGATGCACAGCCACTGCTCGGCATGATCCAACGGCGACGCGTTCAGCAGCTCGCGGAGCTCGTCGTCCGTCAGCGGTTCGATCTCCGTCGACGTCGCCGAGGGAGCCACGATGCCGACGACCTCGAGGCGGCCGCGGTCCGCGCCGATACGCGCCACCCAGCGCACCAGACCATCGCGGGAGACTCGCTCAGCGATGACGTTCGACTGGCTGACGCTTGCAACCGTCATTTCGGTAACTCCCCTACGCGCGCGCGTGTGAAGAAGATCCCGAACTGACGGAACCATCCGTCAGCCCGATGCCGAGGTAGAGCTTTCCGACCTCGGTGTGTCGCGATTCGAAACGCTTTGTCATCGCAGATCCGAATGCTTTCCGCCCGAGCCGCTCGCGAGCCGTCGTCCGGCCACGGTCGCACCAGGCTTCGTACGCCGTGAACAACTGCGACGCGGCGCAGCGAGCGTCCGGATCGAGGATGCAGCTTTCGTCGAGGAACTCAGCGAGCGGGTCGTTCTCGTGTCGGTATTCGTCGGTGGCCGTGAACACCGCCGGTGGCGGCGCCAGTCCATCTCGCTGCCAGCCGACCGCGCCGTCGACGAGCCAATTGAGAATGCCGCTAGCCTCGGCCCGGAGCGCTTCCGTGAGGTTCTTGTCCGCGGCGCTACCGCTGAACGTGCGCGTGAACGGAATCAGGTGAATGCGGCGCCAGAACCCGAGGCTGTCGTCCGTGACGCTCGGCCGATGGTTGACACCGAGCCAAATTTTGCAGACCGGGTTGAACTCGAACGGATTGCCGTACAGGTGTCGGGCGTTCATCCGATCGCCACCGCTCAGGGCCTTCAACCGCGATTCATTGAGCCGGCCGGTGCTGTTCGTTTCAGACGCTCTGACGAAACGCCTGCCGGCGAGCGCCGCGACGTCCGCGCCGATCTCGGAACGCTGGCCAGCCTCGAAGGTCGAAAAAGGGGTCGCGTACGCGTAGTCGCCGAGCACGTACGCGATCGTTTCGAGTAAGGTGCTTTTCCCGTTTGCGCCGTTACCGTAGAGGATCCACACGACTTGCTCACGTACGTCGCCACTCGTCGAGTACCCGAGGGCGCGTTGCAAGTACGCGATCAGCGTCTCGTCGCCGAAAATCTCGTCGAGGAACTGCCGCCAACGATCGCACCGTGCACTCGGATCGAACTTCGCGCCAGCGCAGAGCGTGATGCGATCGTCCGGCCGGCCATCTCGCCACGCTCGCGTCCGAAGATCGACGACGCCCCAACGCGTCGCGAGGAGAAATGGATCCGAGTTCCACTCGGTCCCGCCGTCGGCGATGGGCGGCATGACCTTCGCGAGTTCGAGCACATCTTCGACCTTGCGCCTCGCCTGTTGTTGAATCGCGAACTTTGCGACCGCCTCACGCACTTTCAAGTTGGATTCGAGGCCGGCGTCGAGGTAGAGATTTCGCGCGAGCTCGATGGCCGCGCGCTTCGGTTCACCGTCTCGATCAAGGCTGAAGAAATGATCCGACCATCGCAGCCACGCGCGTCTCGAATGGTCGAATCGGAATTGATCGCCGAACCGCTCGACAAAACGTCGCGCCTGTCCCGCGTCCGTGAGGCCGTGCGAGATCGCCGGGTCGGTGAGTGGCGCGAGCGCGTGCTCTGGATGCCTGAACGCGGCGACAGCCGCCGGCATCGGCCGCGAGAGCGGGCCGAAGTCAGGGTCGTCGGTCACGCGCGCCGGATCACTCACGCCGAGCGCCGTTCCCCGATCGACACAACTTCGGCGCGCGAGCTCGAGCGCTCGAGCAAGAATTGATCGATGAATTCGGCGCAGAAGAGCATCCGGCGCCCGGTGCTTCCGACGCGAGCGACACGCAGCCCTGCAGCGACCATTGCGTAGATGGTCTTGCGCGTGGGTCGCTTTCCGCCCTCTTGCTGTGCGAGGTAGGAGCGCGCGGCGTCGACGTCGAACCAAGTCACGACTACGCCGCCTCACCAGATGACGACGCATTCGGATCTCGCGGCCTGGTGCCGCGTCGATTTGGCTTTCGCTCGCGCGCCAGTTCGACGACTGACTCGCGCGCGAAAAGCGCTCGACCGGATGGTGTGACGTAGACGGGTTGGAGTTGGCCGGCTCGACGCAGTTGACGCACGCGGTCGACTGAGACGTCGAGGATCTTTGCTGCGCCGGCGGTTTCGATCACGCTGCCGGCCGGCAACATTGCGCACGTTGTTGATTTCACGAAGCCAGTATCACGGACACAGGAATACACCCGTATCCAAAACTGGCGGCCTGCTGGGTAACTTTCGGTTATCCGATGAGAGCGAGCAGTTTTTGCGGTGACTTCGGGTGATCGATTCCGCCGAGCGTCAACGCGGCGTCGATAAATTCGAATCGCTCGACGGCCGTCGCCAACGGGTTGAATTGATCGAGAAGTGTACTCAGGCCGCGAACGGTCACCCGCAATGCGTGTCGACGTGGCCTGCCGCCGACGTCGCGGCCAGCGCACTGGACAGCGACACGTTGCGCAGCACGACGTAGCGCCATCAGGTGCGTCTTTGTGTCGTCGATCATTGCGCCAGCAGCCTCGATGCGTTGCATGGTGCGAGGTGCAATTTTCCTGCGGTCCAGAAGAGACAGCAGCGTCGCAATGGGTTCGAGGAGACTTTCGGCGACGGCGCCAATCGCGACGTCAGACGGCGCACCGTCGAGAAACCGCACGAGGTCGTTGTAATCGCCCACGATCACTTGGACTCGAAATAGAAGCTCTCGGGTCTGTTGTTTATCGCGCGCGTTTATATCCGCAGCTTCGAACAGCACGCCATATACGTGCGCCGTGCGGGCGGCGCTCGATGTTCGCGTTATCGACTGCGATGCCGACGCCGTCACACGCTGCCTCCGCGCAGCTCTCCGCGTAGGTAAAGAGAATCGGCGGCGAGACCGGAGCGGAGGTTCCGGTCGTCGGGGATCAGCCGCGCCGCCGAATAACTAACTATTTACGCGAGAGTGAACCGCGAGCGACTTGCGTTGCTCACACCCCACGACAATTGGCCAGGGCGGAAGGCGCTCGAACTCGACTGGACGTCGATCGAAAGAACGCCAACGGGCGACTCCGGTGCGTGCGTCTCGACGTGCGTATGCGGCTGGTCCTCGTCCTCGCGCGACGGAATGACCATTCCGATCGCGACGCCGGCGATGATCACCGGCGCCAGGTAGTGGCGCGCCTTACCTACTTCCATACATGACCTCCACCGATGATCAGCCGCGACGGCGAGAGGGGTCTAGTTTCGCATGGATCTAGCCCGACAAGGGTCGATCGAAAGGGACTTGATTGCAACGGATCGCAACGGATTCGTCCCGAGGCGTGCCGTGGAGTTCCCGAACAAGCTGGCAAGAGACGAAAACGCCCGCCAATTCACTCGGCGGAACTGGCGGGCACAAACGAAAATCGCTTAGGAGGCGGGTGCTCTATCCCCTGAGCTACGGGCGCGCATGCCGTGCCGGCTCTGCGCTAGTTTACCTTCCCCCGCCGCCGCCCGCGCCTCCCGCGCCCGAAATCGCGCCGCCGGTGTCCAACCTCGCATGCTCGTCACGGACGGACTGACGAAGCAGTACGGCGCCCTCACCGCCGTCCGCGACGTCTCCTTCGACGCCCGCGCCGGCGAAGTGCTCGGCCTGCTCGGCCCCAACGGCAGCGGCAAGAGCACCACCGTCAAAGTCCTCACCGGCCTCCTCCGCCCGACGCGCGGACACGTCACGCTCGACGGCCGCGACATCTTCGCGGACCTTCCCGCCTACAAAGCGCAGATCGGCTACGTCCCCGAAGAGCCGCACCTCTACTCGTACATGAGCGGCCCCGAGTACCTGCGCCTCGTCGGCCGGCTCCGCGGCATCGACGCCGCCGCGCTCGACGCGAAGATCGACCGCTTCATGCAGCTCCTCGACATCTACGACGACCGCTACCAGACGCTCTCGTCGTACTCGAAAGGCATGCGGCAGAAGATCCTCATCACCGGCGCCGTCCTCCACAACCCGCGCATCGTCGTCCTCGACGAGCCGTTCTCGGGGCTCGACGTCAGCGCCGCGCGGATTCTGAAAGCGTTCGTGCGCGCCATCGCGGACGAGGGGAAGATCGTCGTCTTCAGCTCGCACGTCCTCGAAGTCGTCGAGCAGGTCTGCTCGCGCGTCGTCATTCTCAAGGACGGCCGCATCGTCGGCCACGATTCGGTGGCGCACCTGCGATCGACGCTGCAGCTCCCGTCCCTCGACGCGGTGTTCGCCGCGCTGGTGCGCGAAGAAAACGTCGACGGCCGCGCGCGCGATCTCGTCGAGGCGATGCAGACGTGAGAACGCCGTGAAGATCCTGTTCCGGACGTTCGTCACGCAGTTCTTCACAAGCGAGACGGTCACCTCGGACGTGCAGATGCGGCAGGCGATGATCGGCGTCCTCGCCTTCGTGCTGACGCCGTGCCTCATCCTGCTCCCCAGCGGCTTTGGCCAGTTCCAGCAGCTCTCCTACGGCGCGCACATGCGCTTCGCGCCCGCGGTGATCGCGCGGCTGAACGCCGTCCGCGCGCTCGCGCTGGACGACATGACCGAAGCGGCGGTGGCGCTGCTCACCGCGTACTCGATGATCACGGTCGGCCTCGTCGCAGTCTACGCGTGGGACGCGCTCACCTTCGACCGCCGCGACGCGATGGTGCTCGGGCCGCTCCCCGTCGCGCCGTCGACGATCATGACGGCGAAGCTCGCCGCGCTCGGCGCGCTGCTCGTGGGCGCGTCGCTTGGCGTCGGCGGGCTCAACTCGACGTTGTTCGCCCTCGAGTCGGCCGATCGCCTCGGCGCCGTGGCGTTCCTCGCACACTTCTTCGCCTGCCTCGCCGTCACGACGGCCGCGGCCGTGTTCGTCTTCGCGGTCGTCCTCATCGCCCGCGCGATCGCGGTGATGCTCGGCGGCGAGCGGCTCGCCGCCGTCACCGGCTCCGTGTGTCAACTGCTCTTCGTCGTGGCGCTGCTCGGCCTGCTGGTCGTGGCCTTCGGCACGCCGCGCCAGAGCGCCCGCCTTGCAGTGACGCAGACGACGACGCCGCCGATCACGTGGTTCGTGGCGCTGTTCGAAGTGCTTCGGGGATCGCCGCGCGGACAGTGGGACGAAGTGATCGCGATGGGCCGCCGCGCGCTCGTGCTGGCGCCGGGCGCGGCGCTCGCGGCCTTGACGGTGTCGGTCCTGACGTTCCGTCATCAGATGCGCCGTGCGCTGACGCCGTCGGCGAACGTCGGCCCGATCGGCGCGGCGCGCCTCAGCCGCGCGATCGCGCGCACGCTGTGCGCCGGCGACCGATTCGCGCACGCCGTCGGCGATTTCGTGCTGACGACGATCGTCAGAAACCGGGCGCAGCAGGTGCCGATCGCGATGAACGCCGGCATCGGCGTCGCGTTCGTCGCCGCGGCCGTCGCGCGCAGCCGCGGCCACTGGTCGGCCGCGCTCGCGGCGGCGCCGCTGATGTGCGCCTTCTGGATCGTCGTCGGGCTCCGCGCGTCGTTCTTCGTGCCGAGCGAGCTGCCTGCGGCGTGGACGTTCCTCGTCAACGCGCCGCCGCGCTTCGCGTCATACGCGCGCGGCGTGCGCGCGGCGATCGTCGCGATCGTCGCTCCGCCGGCCGCGCTCGCCGCGTGGTTCGTCGGCGGATGGGCGCAGGCGCTGCTCACGCTGCTGCTCGTCGCCGCGCTCGCCGACGCGGTCGTGCTGACGTTCACGTTCGTGCCGTTCACGCGCGCGTACCGGCCGGGACACGCGAAGCTGCGCACGCGCTGGCCGCTCTATGCGATCTTCGCGGTCACGTTCGCGTATGGGCTGCCGCGGGTGGGGATCGCGGTGATTGCGGTTGCGGTCGTCATGCTGGAAGTCGCGGTGACACGGTTCGCGGACCGGCGATGGAGGATGCTCCCGCGCGTCGACGAGTTGGGCGACGAGACCGCCGTCACGACGCTCGATCTCATCGGCGGCTCCGACGTCGAGACCGACGCCGACGTCGCGCCGCGCTCGTCTACGCGCGCGTGCGCGGAACCAGGCTGAGCGCGCCGTGAGGTCGCGCGCGATCGAGCGACGCGGCCGCGCGCAGGCTCCGCTCGCGCACAATCGCCGACTGCACCGCGATCGCCAGGTGCGGCGCGATCACCTGCACGAGCCGCGCGCGATCGCCGGAAAACGCCGTCGCGTCGTCCGAGTAGATCGTCAGCACGCCGACGGCGGCGTCGCCGGTGACGAGCGGCACGCTCGTGCAGCGCCGCAGCACCCCCGCGCCGTCCAGTCCGAGATCGAGCGCGGCGTCGGCGTCGAGGATCGGCTGGCGCCTCGCGGCCACCCACCCGCTCAATCCTTCGCCGGTGCCCACCGATCGCCCCGCCACCAGCGCGGCGTGCGGTCCGAACGCGTCGACCACGTCGAGGCGATCGGCCGCTTCGTTGGAGATGAACCACGCGCCGGTCATGCCGGGCAGGATGCCGGCGACGAGCGTCGACGCGAGGCCGAGCGCGTCGACGAGCGTCTGGTCGCCGGATGCGATCCGCGCGAGGCTGACGAACGCGACGAGGTCGTGCGCGATCGCCGACTGCGGCACCGGCGCCGCCGCGGACGGCTCGTCGGCGCGGCGCGTCGCGCTGATGCGCCGGATCACGTTGCGCTGCTCGGGCGTCTCTTCCTGCTCGAGCCGCACGTCGCGGTACACCGCGATGAACATGTCGACGACGCGCGGGTCGTACATCGTGCCGCGCCGCTCGCGCAGGATGTCGAGCGCGGCGCTGTCGGTCAGCGCGCGGCGGTACGGACGATCCGACGTCAGCGCGTCGAAGCAGTCGACGACCGACAGAATCCGCGCGCCGATCGGGATGTCCTCGCCCGCCAGGCCGCGCGGATAGCCGCTGCCGTCCCAGCTCTCGTGGTGCGCGCGCACGATCGGCTCCACCGGAAACGGAAAGCGGACGAGCGAGAGGATGTCGGCGCCGATGTCGGCGTGCAGCTTCATCTTCTCGAACTCGGCCACCGTCAGCTTGCCCGGCTTGTTGAGGATGTGATCCGGCACCGCAAGCTTTCCGGTGTCGTGCAGCAGCGCCGCTGCCTCGATCGCCTTCAGCGTCGGCTCGTCGACGACGCCGAGCGCGCGCGCCAGGGCCGTCGCGTACGCCTGCACGCGCCGCACGTGGCTGTGCGTCACGTCGTCTTTCGCGTCGATCGCCATCGCGAGCGTTTCGACCGTCGACAGGTACAGCCGGTCCATGTCCGCGACGTGCCGGCGCGCATCGTCCACGCGCCCGAACGACGCGCGGAGCGTCAGATGAAACACGCCGAACAGCGGCAGAACGATGACGATCGCCAGCAGGCTGGCCTGCTGGACGAGCAGGATGAGGCAAAATGTCACCGACGCGGCGGCGAAGTACCCGACCGACACCCAGCGGAAGTGCTGCTGCCAGACAGCCAAGGGCGACTGCCGTGTGTCGAAGCCGATCGCGACGGCCGTCAACCCGGAATTGAGGCCGAAGTACACCGCGGTCAACAGCAGCAGCGGCAGGACGAGCGACGCGATCGGCGCACCGCTGATGACGAGCGGCTGCACCCGCGCCACAAGAAAGAACGTCTCCGACGCCGCCCACATCGCGACCGCGAGGGACGCCGTGTTGAACGCAATCTGCCGCAGCGGCCGCCGCCGACGCACGGGCAGGACGAAGCCGCCCGCCGCCGTCGCGAGCGTCGCCGGCCCCGGCCCGAACAAGAGCGCGATCGCGATGAAGAACGTGTCGTCGATCGCGATGTCGGCCGCGATCGACGCGAAGTTCAATTTGAACGAGCCGGTCGCGATGGCGGCCGCGCTCAGCGCCAGCCAGGCGCCGGCGTGCGGCGTCCGCAGCGAGAGCACGATCGCGTACGCGAGCACTGCGCCGCCGAGCACGGCAACGGTTCGGACGTAGCGATCGAGATGCGTCTTGCGATCAGCGGGCATCGGACGAGGTCAGCGTGGTGCCCCACGTAATCGTCTGGCCGTCGGTGGAGTCGGTGCCCCACGTGATCGTCTGCCCCTGCGGATCCTGCAGGTTGGTGCCCCACGTGATCGTCTGGCTGTCGGTCCACCCGCCGATGACGCCGTACTGCAGGAACTTCGGCTGGATTCCCGCCAGCGGATTCGTCAGCCCGACGAGATTCAGGTCGCCGAAATTCAGCAGCGACGGGTTCAGCCACACGAGCGGCGCCTGCAGCAGCGACAGCAGGCGGATGCCGAGGCCCGAGTAGAGACGATCGCTCAGCGTGCCGGCGTCCCAGAACGACGCGCCGCTCGAGCTCAGGCCGAGTCCGCCGACCGTCGTGGTGATGATCGACAGGAGGCCGGTGGACGCGAGCTTGCGCGCCGCGAGGAAGTTCACCTCGCCGGCGCCGGCGCCCATCAGGCCGGCGTCGCCGACGTAGGTCGCGCCGTTCTGCAGCGCCAGCTTCACCTGCGACGTCGTCAGCGACGGCGCGCCCTGCAGCAGCAGCGCGACGCCGCCGCTGACGATCGGCGCGGCCATGCTGGTGCCGCTCAGAAACATGTAGGCGTTGTTGCCGCTGCCCGCAACGTGCGTCGCCGGATACTCGGTGGCGAGCGCGCAGCCCGCCGCTTCGAGCGACACGATCTTCACGCCCGGCGCCGCGAGGTCGGGCTTCACCGCCAAGTCGTACGCCGTCGGACCGCGCGAGCTGAACGTCGCGACGGTGTCGTCCGACGTGCCCGGCGTCCCCCACGTGTTCACCGCGCCGACCGTGATCGCGTACGGCGAGTTGCCCGGCGACGCGATGCTGCCGAGCACCATCTGCCCCGCGTCGTTCTTCCCGTAGTTCCCCGCCGACGCGACGACGACGATGCCGGCGCCGACCGCTTTCTGCACTTCCTGGCAGAGCGGGTCGGCCGAGCACGATTCGAACACCGGGTGGCCGAGCGAGAGGTTGATGACACGGATGTTGTAGGTGGACTTGTGCGCGATCACCCAGTCCATGCCGGCGATGACGTCGCTCGTCAGCCCGCCGCCGTCCGCGCCGAGGACGCGCACGTTCGCGAGCTTCGCGCCGGGCGCGATGCCGCCGGCGTAGAGCGGCGTCACCGACGTGGCGACGCCCGCGATGATGCCGGCGACGTGCGTGCCGTGGCCGAACGCGTCGGCGGTCGACGGATCGCCGGTGACGAAGCTGACGTTCGCGACAACCTTGTTCGCGAGCGCGGTGTGCTGCGTGTTGATGCCGGAGTCGACGACCGCGACGGTGATCCCCTTGCCGGTGACGGCGCTCAGACCACCGAGGCCGAGGAAGCCGCTCGTGCCGGCGCGCGCCTGATCGGCGGCAGTCGCCTGCGCCGACACTGCCATGCCGACATGGACCGGCGCGTCGCCCGAGAGATGCGCGACGCCGGCGTCAGCGGCGAGGTCGGCCAGTTCGTCGCTGCTCGCGAGCACGACGGCGGCGCCCGGCAAACGCCGGACGATCGTCAGATGGTGCGCCGCAGCGAGCGCGTCCACCTGCGCGTCGGTGCCGGGGACGATGACCCGCGTCTGGACGGCCGTGTGTCGAGCGAGATGACGTATGAGATCGGCGGAGAGGCTCGCGCGATGCGGGTCGGCGGACCCGCGGAGCGTCACGGAGACGAGGCAGCAGACGAGGGCCAGCGCGGTACGAAGACGGAATTTGGTCATAGGACACACGTGTCGTTGGTAGACACCTGTGAAGCGCAGAGCAATCAGTGCTCCAAAGTCATATTCCTGCTAACGCCCTCCGTTTCAGTCACTTGTGGCCGTTGCGCTTTGCGTCCGATTTCTACCACTTGTTCCGTCGCGAGACACGCCCGGTTGGCGAAGCGACGGCGAGACACTGCAAACAACTGCACTGACGAATCTTGTGCGCCTGTGTGCCTTTATCGCACACGATTCCGCACACTGTGTTCAGTCTTGGGGCGCGGACATCAGCGCCTGGAGCGCTTTTGAGACGTGGACGTATTCCTGGTAGCGCCGCTGATAGCGATCCAGCTTCTCGCGCTCCACAAGGTCGAGCTTGGCGCGATCGTGCTCGGCCTCGCGCGCCTTCGCCTTGTACTCCGCGTCGTGCGTCTGCTCCCACGCGAGCCAGTCGGCGGTCCACCGCGCGTGCGCCGTCTGGACCGCGTCGGGCGCGAACGGGAACGGCGCGCCGAAGGCGCGGTCGAGCGACGCCATGTCGTCCGGCGCGATGACGCGGGCGCGCCGGGCGATCGGGGCCCACACGAGGAGCGTGCGCGGGTCGCGCTGCGCCGCATCGAGCGCCGGCGCGAAGAGCGCCATCAGCGCGATCGCGCGTCCGCGCGCCGCCTCCGCGCGCGACGCGCGGATCTCGTCGCGGATCATGTGCGCGGCGAAGTGGCCGACGAGCGCGATGGCGGCGACGATGGCGAGAGCGGCGAGGAGCGTCATATGCAGTGCGGGTGCGATTCGTGCTGCGAGTGCGCTCGTCCTTCGACAAGCTCAGGACGAGCGATCCCGCTCGCCCTGAGCCTGTCGAAGGGCGAGCCGCTAATATTGCAGCACCGCGTGCACGTGTTCGCCCGGCAGCTTGGCGCGTCCGCTCAGGCCGACCAGCTCGATCAGGAACGCGAGGCCGTGCACGACGCCGCCGAGTCGCTTGACCAGATCGGTGGTCGCGCGCGCCGTGCCGCCGGTCGCGAGCAGGTCGTCGACGATCAGCACCCGCTGCCCTTTCTTGATCGCGTCCTCGTGCATCTCGAGCGCGTCGGTGCCGTACTCGAGCGCGTAGCTCGCCCGCACCGTGGACGCCGGCAGCTTGCCCGGCTTGCGGACGGGCGTGAAGCCGGCGTTGATCCGATCCGCGACGGCGGCGCCGAAGATGAACCCGCGGCTCTCGATGCCGACGACGATGTCGATCTGCTGGTTGGCGTAGGGCAGCGCCAGGCTGTCGATCGCCGCGCGGAACCCTTCCTTGTCCTGCAGGAGCGTCGTGATGTCGTAGAAGAGGATGCCGGCTTTCGGAAAGTCCGGCACGTGGCGAATCTTGGCCTTGAGTTGTTCCATGTCGTGTTATCGGATCGCAAATCCGCTCGCGCCGCTCGGCACGTTGTCGGTGACGTCCACATCGTCCACGCGCGCGTGCGGCGGCCCCTGACGAATCGCGCGCTCGAACCGCTCCACCGCGTCGCGTTCCCCTTCCGCGGCGATCTCGACGCGCCGGTCGGCAAGATTCCGCACCCAGCCCGTGATCCCTTCGCGCGCGGCGGCATCGGCAGTGAAGTACCGGAAGCCGACGCCCTGCACGCGCCCGGCGACGACGTACCGGCGAGCGACGCGCATACGCCGTATGATAGCATCCGAAATTTGAATGCCACCGCAGCCGCGTGACTGAAGAGTCCTCGTTTCCCACGCTGAAACGTCTCCTCGTCGGCAGGCCGATCCCGTCGCACCTGGCGCATCACGAGCGCCTGTCACGCGTGACAGGGCTCGCCGTGTTGTCCTCCGACGCCCTCTCGTCAGTCGCCTACGCCACCGACTTCGTGCTCGTCACCCTCGTCGCCGCGGGCACGATGGCGATCGGCTACGTCATCCCGATCAGCATCGTCATCGCGTCGCTGCTCGCGGTCGTCGCCTTCTCGTACCGCCAGACGATTCACGCGTACCCGACCGGCGGCGGCGCGTACATCGTCGCGAAGGAGAACATCAGCCCGACGGCCGGCCTGATCGCCGCGGCGTCGCTGCTGGTCGACTACACGCTGACGGTGTCGGTCAGCATTTCGGCCGGCGTCCTCGCAATTACCTCCGCCGTGCCGCGCCTCGACCCCTACCGCGTCGAGCTGTGCCTGATCTTCCTCGCGCTCTTGATGATCGGGAACCTCCGCGGCATCCGCGAGTCGGGACGCATCTTCGCCGTGCCGACCTACTTCTTCATCGTCAGCATCGTCGTGCTGATTCTGGCGGGCGCGTACCGGTACTTCTCGGGCGCGCTCGTCCCGCTGAATCTGCCGCTGCCGCGGAGCGCCGGCACGAAGCCGCTGACGACGTTCCTGCTCCTCACCGCGTTCGCCAACGGCTGCACGGCGATGACGGGGGTCGAGGCGGTGTCGAACGGCGTGCCGGCATTCCGTCCGCCGGAGTCGAAGAACGCGTCGGCGACGCTCGTCGCGATGGCGGTCCTCGCGATCTCGATGTTCATCGGCATCTCGGTGCTGGCGCACGCGTATCGCGTCATGCCGACCGACACCGAGTCGGGCATCTCGCAGCTCGGGCGCGCGATTCTCGGCGACCGCTCCTTCCTCTACTACACGATCCAGGCGGCGACGACGCTCATCCTCGTGCTCGCGGCGAACACGGCGTTCGCCGACTTCCCGCGGCTGGCGTCGATCGTGTCGCGCGACCGCTATCTGCCGCGCCAGTTCATGAACCAGGGCGACCGGCTCGCGTTCTCGAACGGCATCATCGTGCTGTCGACGTTCGCGGCCGTGCTCATCGTCGCGTTCCACGGCGACACGCAGTCGCTGCTGCCGCTCTACATGATCGGCGTCTTCGTGTCGTTCACGCTGTCGCAGGCGGGGATGGTCATCCACTGGCGCAAGACGCAGGAGCCGGGCTGGCACACGAGCGCGTTCATCAACGGCTTCGGCGCGATCGTCACCGGGATCGTGTTGATCATCGTCACGGTCACGAAGACGCTCGAGGGCGCGTGGATCGTCCTGCTGCTCATCCCGCTGATCGTGGCCGTGTTCAAGGCGACACGGCGGCATTACGACCACGTCGCGTCGCAGCTCACGCTGAAGGGGTACACGCCCCAGCCGCGCAAGCACAACACCGTGCTCATCCCGATCGGCGGCATCCAGCGCGCCGTCGTCGAGGCGCTGCGCTACGCCGAGACGCTGTCAGACGATGTCCGGGCGGTGTACGTGGACGTGGACGCCGCCGCGACCGAGCAGTTGCGGCGCGCGTGGCCGACGTGGGGCGGCAAAGTGCAGCTCGTCGTCCTCTCGTCGCCGTATCGGTCGGTGATGGAGCCGCTGCTCGAGTACATCGAGCAGACCGAGAACGAGCGGCACGACGACTACGTGACGGTGATCCTGCCCGAGTTCGTGCCCGCGCGCTGGTGGCAGCATCTGCTGCACAACCAGCGCGCGCTGCTGATCAAAGGCGCGCTGCTGTTCCGTCCGAACACGGTCGTGACGAGCGTGCCCTTCCACTTGGCGAAATAGAAATCTGTAATTAAAAATGAAAAATGAAAAATGAAAACGACGGCCGTTCTTCATTCTTCATTCCTCATTCTTCATTCCTTTTCATTTTTCATTTTTCATTTTTCATTACGCGTCTCCGCCGCCGCCGCCGCCGGCGCCGCCTTGATCGCCTCGAGCTTCTGCCGCTGTAGCTGCTGATTGACCGCCGGCAGCTTCGTCTTCACCGCCCCATCCAGCTTCGCGAGCTGATCGTCGAGCTTCCCGCCGAGCGTGCGGAACATCGAATAGGTCTGCTCGGTTGGCGACGCGTCCGCGCTCTCGATGACGCCTTGCAGCGCCGCGATCTTGTTGTTCAACTTGATCGGGAAGTTGAGCGGATCCTGGCTGCTCTGCAGCTTCGTCTGGTAGATCTCGTTCTCCACCGCGTCGAGCGTCGCGCCGAGATCGTCGAGCGCGCGCACGGCGGCGGTCTGCTTCGGATCGAGCTTGGCCTTGCGGTCCGCGATCTGCTGCTTGATGCCGCGGATGAGAAGCACGGCGTCGTTGGCCTGCGACACCTTGTTGCGCACGTTCATCGCCAGATCGAACTGCTCGCGCAGATCCTGATCGCTGACCTTCGCGAGGATGTGCGGCTCGCGCGCGATGGCGAACGGCTGCGTCTGCGCGTCGCCGTCGGCCGTCACCCGCACCTGGTACGTGCCGGGCGGCGCGATCGGCCCGCGCGTGTTCGCCGCCCACATCACCAGGCCCGGAAAATCGGTTGCGCCCGGATAGCGCATGTCCCAGTTGACGCGGTGCAGACCGGCTTTCACCGACGGCTTCGGGTCGGGCGGCCGCCGGAATCCCTCTTCGTCTCCACCGGCGGCCGGCCGCTGCGGCGCATTCGCATCCGCGGCCGTGCCGGTGAACGTCCGGATCACCTTCCCCTGCGGATCGAGGAACTCCATCGTCACCTTCTGCGCGTCGTTCTTCAGGTAGTAATCGATCGACACGTTCCGGTCGAGGCCGCGCAGCCCCTCGTCCGGTTTGTAGAGTTTCAAGTTGAGACTCGACACTTGCGGAATCCCGCCCTGACGCAGCGGCGAGATGTTGTCCATGATGTAGAAGCCGCGGCCGTGCGTCGCGATCACCAGGTCGCGATCCTCGACCGCAATGTCGTGTACGGGCGTATCCGGCAGGTTCTGCCGCAGCGACTGCCAGTTCGCGCCGTCGTCGAACGAGATGTAGATGCCGTGCTCGGTGCCGAGATACAGCAGCTTCGCGACCTTCGTGTCTTCGCGGATCGCGCGTGCGAATTCGTTCGTCGGCACGCCGTTGACGATCTTCGTCCAGCTCTCGCCGTAGTCGTCGGTGCGGTAGACGTACGGCTTGAAGTCGTCCTGCTGATACCGGTTCGCCGCGACGTACGCGGTGCCCGGACGGAACGGCGACGCTTCGATCAGGCTGATGCGTGCGAAGTCGCCGAGGTCCTTCGGCGTGATGTTCTTCCAGTTCGCGCCGCCGTCGCGCGTGACGAACACGTAGCCGTCGTCGGAGCCGGTCCAGATGACCTTCTCGTCCTTCGGCGACGGCGCGATCGTGAAGATCGTGGCGTAGGTCTCGACGCCGGTGTTGTCCTTCGTGATCGGTCCGCCCGACGCGCCCATCGTCTTCGGATCGTGACGCGTGAGGTCGGGGCTGATCTTCGTCCAGCTCTGCCCCTCGTCGGTCGTCTTCCAGACGTGCTGCGAGCCGACGTAGATGATCTGCGGATTGGTCGGCGCCATCACGATCGGGAACGTCCACTGGAAGCGCTCGGCGATGTCCGCCGACGCGTAGCCCATCGGATTGTCCGGGTACGGATTGATCTCGCGCTCCTCGCCCGTCTTGCGATCGAGGCGCGTGATCAGGCCGCCGTAGCTGCCGGCGTAGTAGATGTCGGGGTTGCGCGGGTCGCTCGCGATGTAGCCGCTCTCGCCGCCGCCGACCGAATAGAAGATCTGATCCGCGCCGCCGCCTGACCCGCCGGGACCGCCCTGCGGCGGCTGGCTGCCGACGCACGCCGTCGAGTTGTCCTGCTGCGCGCCGCACACGTGATACGGCACGTGCTTCGTCGTGATCA
>Ga0070741_10007892_pt1 | contig 21705 bp, 22 predicted proteins | sample Coa_R1_4_FD_66440 | JGI IMG/M metagenome (GOLD analysis project Ga0070741, IMG submission 66440) | Surface soil microbial communities from Centralia Pennsylvania, which are recovering from an underground coalmine fire - Coalmine... | ecosystem: Environmental > Terrestrial > Soil > Unclassified ... | reverse complement strand
GACCTGACCAGCTGCCCGGAGACCACACCGAGCTGACCCGCCCGCCCCCGAACCCGGCTCCGCAAGCTCCGCCGGGTGCTGCCGCATGCCCCCGCTACGTCTTATTTTCGGGTCAGGGGTAATCTTCCACGTTGCTGGCGGGACTGCCGGTGCGCTCCTATCCCAGTTGCCGCACACTGCACTCCAGGCACAAGCGGCGCGCGGCCAGGCCCGGGCGGCCTGCCGGCGACCGGCACGGCACCCGCGCGCAATTCGCCAGCAGTGTCAGTTTGGGGGGTAATCGTCCGCAATCCTGTCCGGGGCTGCTCCGGAGCCCGGGACAATCGGAACGGCACCGCACGGCGTGCCCCACGGCGTGCCCGAAATGAGGCTAGATGTCCTGATTGTGGATGTGCGGCTGGCAGACGGGCGGCTGCCTAGGCTACGCTCGCGAAGGCGCGGAGGCCACCCTCGCGCACGCGCGGAGGCCACCCCGCGCAACCGCGAGGGCCGCCCTCGCGCACGCGCGGAGGCCACCCGCGCGGAGGCCGAGCGACATCGAGCGACATCGAGCGGAAGGCGGCACATCCCGATGCCCTGGACCTGGCGTTACGAGAAGTCGGACGGCTCCGTGGTGCCCGCCGACGACCTGCAGGAGGCGATCTTCGCCAGCCAGGGGGACGCGGAGAGCTGGCTTGGCGAGAACTGGCGCGCGCTGCTCACCAGCGGGGTGGACCAGGTCACCTTGTTCGACGACACCCGGGTCGAATACGGCCCGATGAGCCTGCACCCCGAGAGCTAAGGCCGGGACGGCGGGCTCGCGGTCCGCGCCGGATCCCGCTCGACCACAGAGCCCAGCGTCTGGTCGATCCGCTCCATCAGCTCCGGGTCCAGCCGGACCCCGGACGCCTTCACGTTCTCCCCGACCTGCTCCGGCCGGGTGGCGCCCACGATGGCCGCCGATACGGCGGGGTTCTGCAGCGTCCAGGCGACCGCGAGCTGCGCCATCGACAGGCCGGCCTCGTCCGCCAGCGGCCGCAGCCGCTGCACGGCGGCGAGCACCGGATCGGTCAGCAGCCGCGCGATGAACCGCGACCCGCCGGCCGCGTCGGTGGCCCGCGACGCCTCGGGCGGAGGTGAACCCGGCACGTACTTGCCGGTCAGCACGCCCTGCGCGATGGGGGAGAAGACCACCTGGCCGATGCCTTCGCGCATGCACAGCGGCACGACCTCGGCCTCAATGGTCCGCCAGAGCATGCTGTACTGCGGCTGATTCGACACGATCCGGTCGAGCCCTAGCTCGCCCGCCGCCCGCAGCGCGGCCTCGATCTCGGGTGCCCGCCACTCGGACACGCCGACGTACAGCACCTTCCCTGACCGGACCAGGTCGTCGAAGGCGCGCATCGTCTCCTCGACCGGGGTCTCATGGTCGTACCGGTGCGCCTGGTACAGATCCAGGTAGTCGACCCCGAGCCGGCGCAGCGAGTTCTCGGCAGATCTGATGATGTGCTTGCGGGACAGGCCACGGTCGTTCTGCCCGGAACCCAGCGGCCAGTAGACCTTGCTGAAGATCTCGACCGAATCGCGCGGGATACCGGCCAGCGCCCGGCCGAGCACTTCCTCGGCGCGGCCGGCCGCGTACACGTCGGCGGTGTCGAACGTGGTGATCCCGGCGTCGAGGGCGGCCCGCACACACGCCACGGCGGCGTCCTCCTCGACCTGCGAGCCGTGCGTGATCCAGTTGCCGTAGGCGATCTCACTGATCTTCAGGCCGCTGCGGCCCAGGTGTCGGTACTCCACAGAAGCGAGTGTCTCAGATCTTGTCGCCGGGCCTGACCCGAGGCTGGGGCATGCGGAACCGCCGGATCTGGATCGCGCGCATGATCGTGTAGCCGGTCAGTCCCCGGGACGACTGGCCAGGCAGCCGCTCGGCGAGCAGTCGCCGAAGGCCGCGGCGCATGAACCAGCCCTCGACGGCGATCACCAGCACCAGCAGCAGGACAAACGGCGCCAGGTAGGTCTGAATGGATTTATTGCGAACGAACAGCGCGACCACCAGGACGATCAGGATGTACATGTAGTACTCGCTGATCCAGCGCCTGGAGTCCACATAGTCCCTGGCCAGCTTGCGTACCGGCCCGCGGTCCTTGGCGGGCAGCGCCCACTCCTCGCCGGCTTTCTGCGCCTCGTACCTGCGGGCCCGGTCGCCGCGGTCGCGTGACTTGTCGGCCGCGGTGCGCGGCCCGGCCGATTGCCGGCCGCGGCGGCCGCCAATCGGCTGATAGCGGCCCTTCTCGGCCTCGCTGCGCTTCGGTGTCGGCCGCCCCTTGGCGGCCTCGGCCGGGCGGATTTCCTTTTCTTCTGCCGGGCTGTCCGGGCTCTGCGCGCCCGGGGAATCCTGGGCCGTGCCGTCCGGCGCCCCGGCGCTTCGGCGTCGGAACACGGCCATAGCTTAGCGGCGCGCCGGACCGGGCATATCACCCCTGTCGCGCGGGGCGCCGGAGGCCGGCCAGCGGGGATAGGCGATGGTAGCCGGCGTGCTGGGGACCGCGTAGGGTGGAACGCGACTAGTCGTACTTGCCAGAAGGGGACGGCCGCGCGTATGGGCGTGATGAAGCGAGTCTCACTGGTCTTCAAGGCCAAGGCCAACAAGGCCCTGGACCGCATGGAGGACCCTCGCGAGACCCTGGACTATTCCTATCAGCGGCAGCTTGAGATGCTGACGAAGGTCCGCCGCGGGGTAGCGGACGTCGCCACGTCGCGGAAGCGTGTCGAACTGCAGATGAATCAGCTGCAACAGCAGTCGAACAAGCTTGAGGATCAGGCGCGCAAGGCCCTGTCCATGGGTCGCGAGGACCTGGCACGAGAGGCTCTCACGCGCAAGTCCTCGGCGCAGTCCCAGCTCGGCGATCTCCAGGCGCAGTATGCCCAGTTGCAGGGTGAGGAAGAGAAGCTGACGCTGGCCAGCCAGCGGTTGCAGGCCAAGGTTGACGCTTTCCGCACGCGGAAGGAGACGATCAAGGCCACCTACACCGCCGCCGAGGCGCAGACCCGGATCAACGAGGCCTTCTCCGGCATCTCGGAAGAGATGGGCGACGTGGGCATGGCGATCCAGCGGGCCGAGGACAAGACCGCACAGATGCAGGCGCGGGCCGGCGCGATCGACGAGCTGCTGGCCTCCGGCGCACTCGACGACGCGATCGGCGGCCGCCGCGACGACATCCAGTCCGAGCTCGACGCGATCAGCGCGGGCAGCGACGTGGAGTCCGAGCTGAGCAGGCTCCGCGGCGAGCTGGAGTCCGGCGCACCCAAGCAGCTCGAGGGTGGCCAGAACGGCGGCCAGAGCGCGCAGGGTGCGCAAGGTGCCCAGAACGGCGCCGCGCAGCAGACGCGGCCCGCGGGCAGCAACTCCGCGAGCCTGCCGGTGTCTGACCTTCCCGAGGACGGAGCCTGACCATGATCGTCCGAATTCTCGGCGAGGGACAGTTCCGGGTGGACGACGACGCGGTCGCCGAGCTTAACCGGATGGACGCCGAGCTTGAGGCAGCGGTGGAGCGCGACGACGAGTCCGGCCTCAGGACCTCGCTGGAAACGCTGCTCACCCATGTCCGGAACCACGGGACGGAAGTCCCGCCGGACAGCCTCGAGCCGTCCGAACTGATCGTTCCGCACGAGGGGTCGAGCATGGACGAGGTCCGCAAGCTCCTCTCCGACGACGGCCTCCCCACGGCCTGAGCACGGCACCGCCTGAGCAGGGCGAAGCCGGCCCCGCCTGACGCTCACACGTTCCGCAGGAATCGTTCAGCTGATGTCCAGCGTTCATCGGATACATTCCAGCTAGATACGCTGGTAATTAGGGACCCCGCGGAGCAAGCGAGGGCCCGGACGGAGGTGCACTATGGCGCGTACCAGGTATGCGCCTGACCGGGGGCTGACGGCGCGGATGACCGCGACGATGTTCCTTCTCGGTCTGGTCTTCGTGGTGTTCATAGCGCTGATCATCGGCATCGGCGCGGCGACGCACAGCTCGACCGGCATCATCGCGCTGTTCGCGATCGTCCTCGGTGGCGGCATGCTGATCGGGTCGCTGTTCTTCTCGGACCGGATCGCGATGGCCGCGGCCGGTGCCCGCGAGGTGCAGCCCAACGAGGGCGAGTACGCCAGGCTGCTGCACGGCACGGTCGACCGGCTGTGCGCGCTCGCCGACATGCCCAAGCCCCGGGTCGCGATCGCCGACACGGACATGCCGAACGCGTTCGCCACCGGCCGCAACGCCGACCACGCCGTGGTCTGCGCGACCACCGGCCTGATGCGGCGGCTGACCCCGGAAGAGCTTGAGGGCGTCCTCGCGCACGAAATGTCGCACGTGGCGCACAAGGACGTCACGGTGATGACCGTCGCCTCGTTCCTGGCGATCGTCGCCGGCCTGATGGTCCGGATGGCGTTCTACTCCGAGCTGTTCGGCGGTGGCCGCCGCAACAACAACGACAACGCCGCCCTGGTGATCTTCGGCATCATGATCGTCTCGGTGGTGGTGTACGCGGTCAGCTTCCTGCTGATCCGGCTGCTGTCCAGGTACCGGGAACTGGCCGCGGACCGCAGCGGCGCGCTGCTCACCGGGCAGCCGAGCGCGCTCAAGTCGGCACTGATCAAGGTCAGCGGCGACATCGCCAGGATCCCGACCAGGGACCTGCGCACCGCCGAGCCGCTCAACGCGTTCTTCTTCGCCCCCGCCATGTCGCTGCAGGGCGGCGCGAGCCTGTCCCGGATCTTCTCCACCCACCCCACGCTGGAGCGGCGCCTGGAAGAGCTCGACAAGGTCCAGCGGCAGCTCAGCCAGCGCTAAGGAGCCGGCTAGGACATGGGCTTCCTCGACACGATCCTGGGCCGCACCAAGCCGGTCCAGCCCAAGCTCGACGACCTGTTCGCGCTGCCCAGCGCCGCGATCACGCTGGAGGCAGGGGCGAGCTTTACGCCGACCGGTTCGGGCTCGGTATGTTTCCGCTCGGTGGAGGGCCGCTCGTTCGCGGACGTCGAAAAGGACGTCCGCGACCTGCTCAACGCCAGTTCTAGCAGCGAGGGCGGCCTCCCCGTCGAGGTGACCAAGGACACGTACGGGTTCACCTGGCTGGTCAGCTCCCGGATGTCCACCGAGCTGGAGGCGCTGGTCACGGACCTGCACGCGGTCAACTCGGCGCTGGTCGACAACGGGTTCGGCCCGCAGCTGCTGTGCACGCTGGTGGCCTTCAAGGACCCCGAGGAACGCCGCCTCGGCCTGGTGTACCTGTACAAGCGCGGCGCGTTCTACCCGTTCGCCCCCACCACCGGCGAGCGCCGGGACAATGCCCTGGAACTCCAGGTCAAGGGCGTAATCGGGGACGATCTGAAGTGGGAGCCCGATCTCGCCCGCTGGTTCCCGGTCTGGGGCGCCCCCGGGCTGTAGGGAATGCCCCCCGACCGCATACAGTTGTAGCTGGAACGTTAACCAAGGCCGATTCGAGGAGTACAAAGGTGACCGTTCAGCAGGAGACCGCCCAGGGTGTCATCCTCACCGATGGCGCTGCCGCCAAGGTGAGCAGCCTGCTTGCCCAGGAGGGCCGGGACGACCTCAAGCTGCGTATCGCCGTGCAGCCGGGCGGCTGCTCGGGTCTGCGCTACCAGCTGTACTTCGACGAGCGTGAGATCGACGGCGACATCGTGAGCGACTTCGGTGGCGTGCACGTGGTCACCGACAAGATGAGCGCCCCGTACCTGATGGGTGCCACGATCGACTTCGTGGACACGATCGAGAAGCAGGGCTTCACGATCGACAACCCCAATGCGACCGGCTCTTGCGCGTGCGGCGACTCTTTCCACTAAGTTAAACGGGTGCAAATAGCCGTTACCGGGTCGATCGCGACCGATCACCTGATGACGTTCCCCGGAAAATTCACCGACCAGCTCGTCGCGGACAAGCTCGACAAGGTGGCGCTCAGTTTCCTGGTGGACGAACTGCAGATCAGGCGCGGCGGAGTCGCCGCCAACATCGCGTTCGGCCTGGCCGTGCTCGGGCTGCGCCCGCGCCTCGTCGGCAGCGTCGGACCAGACTTCGGCGAGTACCGCGGCTGGCTGGAGCGGCACGGCGTGGACACCAGCCAGGTCCGCGAGTCGCAGCTGCGGCACACCGCGCGGTTCACCGCCACCCTCGACGAGGTGGGCAACCAGATCGGGTCGTTCTACCCTGGCGCGATGAGCGAGGACGTCGAGATCGACCTGACGCCGCTGGCCGGCCAGTGCGACCTGGTGCTGATCGGAGCCACCGATCCCGAGGCCATGCTGAGCTTCACCGCCCAGTGCCGCAAGCTCGGTCTCCCGTTCGCCGCCGACACCTCCTGGCAGCTCGCCCGCGTGGACGGCGGCGGGGTGCATGACCTGGTGGACGGTGCCGCGTACCTGTTCTCCAACGAGTACGAGGGCGCCCTGATCGAGCAGAAGACCGGCTGGACCCCCGCCGAGGTCCTCGACCACGTGGCGATCAGGGTGACCACCCTGGGCGCCGACGGTGCTCGCGTGGAGCGCAAGGGCGAGCCCCCGGTTGAGGTGCCCGGCGTCGCCGATGCCTCGATGGCCGAGCCGACCGGTGCCGGCGACGCGTTCCGCTCCGGCTTCCTGGCCGCGATCGCCTGGGGCCTGTCCCTGGAGCGCGCCGCTCAGCTGGGCAACCTGCTGGCGGTACACGCGCTCGAGACGATCGGCACCCAGGAGTATGAGCTGAAGCCCGAGGCGCTGACGGCCCGGTTCGCCGCATGCTACGGCGAATCCGCCGCTGCCGAGCTAACCCCGTTTATCTCTTAACGACAGCGCGATTCCGCGGCTCCCGGCAGGGTCAGGTGACCCCGCCGGGAGCCCGTCGCGTTACCGGAAGGACTGTACGTACTGCCTGGGTGATCCGACGCCGGTGGCGTCGTCGTAACCCTTGACCGCGGGCAGGGCGTACGCGCCCACGCCGTTGATGCCGAGCATCCGCAGCGACGTGACGAGCGGCAGGGCCTTGGTGGCCGAGTTGGTGTAGTTGTTCCGGACCTCGGCGAGGAAGCCGGGGCCCAGCGGGTGGTCGGTCACGTCGTGGAACGCCGGCGTGCCGAACCGCTGGTAGATCGCCGGGTTGGCGAAGCCGAGCGGGTGCCCGGCGGCCTGCTGCGCGTCCGCCTCGATGCCGGCGAACGTCGGGCAGGCGACGCTGGTCCCGCCGATCCGGCTCATCGAGAACGCGAACGTGGTGCCGTCCGGCTGGAGGGTGGTCTGGCCGATGGCGAACCCGGTGTTCGGGTCACCGAGCGCGGCCACGTCCGGTACGACACGCATCGGCTGGGTTGCCGTGGCGCCGTTCGGCAGCGAGGTCGCGAGGCTGGTCGGCACGACGCCGGCCTGGTAGGACGGCTGGGTGAAGAACGTACTCACGCCGCCGCCGCCGGAGCCGCCGTAGTTGCCACCTGGCGGGGGTACGGACCACGAGCGGCCGTTGGCGGCCAGCGGGTCGGTCACCGTGCCCCACGAGGTCTCGAACTCGTAGGTGTTGAACACCCCGACGGCCAGGCTGGTGCCGCCCACCGCGGTGACGAACGGACTCGAGTCAGGCCAGGTGACCTGGATCTGGTCCGAACCGGCGTCCTCTACCGGGCTCTCGTAGCCGTTGTCGCCGGTGGAGAAGAAGAATCCGATGCCCTCGGCCGCGCCGGCCTGGAAGACCTGGTTGTAGGTGTCGATGAGCGAGGCCTGGTCGAACGGCTCGCCCCACGAGTTGCTGACGATGCTCGCCAGGTGGTTGTCCACGACCAGCGCGAGCGCCGCGAGCAGGTCGCTGTCGTTGCAGCTCGCCGCGCCGACGTAGGTCACGTTCGCGTTCGGCGCCTCGCCGTGCACGGCCTCGACGTCGAGCGACTCCTCGCCGTACCAGCCCGGTGCGGCGCACGCCACGGTGTCGGTGAACGTGCTGGCCAGGACCTGGTTGTACTGGCCGGGGGCGAAGCCCGGGTCACCGGTGACCTTGGCGTACTGGTTCGCGTCGCTCAGCATGGTGGGTGAGGCGTAGGCGTCCACGACGGCGACCGTCTGGCCCTTGCCGGTCATCCCGGAGCCGGTGATGCCGTACGCGCCGCGAACCTGCTTGGGCGTGTAGCCGCAGTTGACGTACGGCTCGTGGGTGCCGAAGGCCTTCGGCTCGGTGTTCGCGCGCAGCTCACCGAAGAACTGCGAGCACGGCGGCGCGACCCAGAAGTTCGGCCCGGGCGGCGGCAGCGTGTCTTGCGGCTTCGCCATGTGGCTGGCGGTGTCCAGGCCACTGATGCCGCTGACGGCGCTGGCCACGCTGGCCGGCACGGTTGCGGCCTGCTCGGGCGCCCGGTCGGTCTTGTTGTCCGGCCCCTTGAACATCCCGAACGTCACGCCGAACGCCTGCTGAGCCTGCTGCAGGGAACCCTGGACCCGGACGAAGCCACCGATGCCGTTCTGCACCTTTACTACGTGCAGTCCGGTCCCGGTGAGCCAGCTCTGCACGGCGCTCGACTCGGCCGCGGTCGGCCCGAACCGCGCGGCCACCTCCGCTGCGGTGAGGTAGTGCCCGTAGAGGGCGTTGCCTGGCGTCGAGACCGCGCTCGCGTACGCGGCGAGGCCGGACGCGTCCCGGCTGGCCAGGTACACGTTCGCGGTAACGGCGCCCGTCACCTGCTGCTGGGCCATGTGCTTTGTGGCGCTGGCCCAGTAGGGGTGCGTGCCGGCGATCGGCACCCGGCCGGTGGGCTGGGCCGACGCGGTAGCCGACAGCACGCCGGCGAGAAGGGCAGAAGCCGCGGCCGCCACTCCGACGGCGCGCAGACTTCGTGGTACATGAGGCATATGTGCCGCTCCTTTGATCCTGTGCGGAGATGGGCGTTGGGTCCCCAGAGATCACCTTCCTGCCGGATTCAATTTCGCGCAAGAGCGAACATGACAATTTCGTACTGAACTGTTACCGAGGACTTGACCTCCGACGGCGGCCGGTAGCGTGATGAGATGCCCTATCACGGCCCCCCAGCCCTGACCCTGAGCGGCGCGTTCTTCCGGTGGACGCTCGATCCCTGGGTGCTCGCGGTGGTGCTCGTGCTCGGCGGGGGATACCTGTACGCGATGCGCCGGGTACGACGCGTGACCGAATGGGGCGTGGCGCGGCCGATCTGGTTCCTGGGGCTCGGCCTAGGGCCGCTGGTGCTGGCCACGATGTCCTGGATCGGGGTGTACCAGGGCGCGCTGTTCTACGCCAGGGCCACGCAGACCGTGCTGCTCGTTCTCGTGACCCCGCTGTTCCTCGCGCTCGGACGGCCCATCACGCTGATCACGACGGCGTTCTCCGCCCGGTGGCTGGAGCGGGCCATCGGGTCCCGGGTCGCGAAGGTGCTCACGTTCCCGGCGATCACCACGTTCGCCCTGGTGCTCGTGCCGTTCGTGATGTACTTCTCGCCCTGGTACACGGCGTCGTTCCACAGCACCGCGATCCGCGAACTGACCTACCTGGCGCTGATCGTGCCGGGCTTCGCGTTCTTCTGGACCCTGCTGCGCGTCGACCCGGTGCCCAAGGCCTATTCCTATGCGGTGTCCATGTGGATCACCGGCGCGGAGGTGATCGGCGACGCGGTGCTCGGCCTGGCGATCATCGCCGACAACGGCCTGATCGGCGCCGCCTGGTACCACGCGGTGGCCCGCCCGTGGGGCCCGACGCTACGGACCGACCAGGTCATCGGCGGGGGAGTGCTCTGGGTGCTCGGCGACGTGGTCGGCCTGCCGTTCCTGGCCGCTCAGCTCATCGCGATGATGCGCGAGGATGAGTCGGCGGCGGCGAAGATCGACGCCGAACTAGACGCCCGCGCCGCCGCCCGCGCCGCCCGCGCAGCCCAGACCCCAGCCGCCCAGACCCCAGCCGCCCAGACCCCATCAACCACTCCAGCCCCGGTAGCCACCACAGTCCCGGAGACCGACGAACGTCCCTGGTGGGAGACCGACTCCCGCTTCACCGGCCGCTTCAAGCCCCCGCGCTGACCCGGGACGCACCGTTTCCGTCACCTCCCGCTCGGCGCCCAAACAACGTGGAGGATTCTCCCCTCGTGGAAGATCGACCCCCACATCCGGGGGTCAGGCGACCACAAAGAGGTAAACCGCCACGTTGTTCGGTCGTGCGCGCGCCGATCAGCGGATGGGTTCAGTAGCCGCGGCGGATGAACAGGGCCCAGCCGCCTTGGTGCAGGGTCTGGTAGCCGGCGAAGTCGTGTGACTTCATCGCGCACCAGGACGGAACGTCGGTGTACGCGGCGGGGTCGTCGGCGAGCACGGCCACGACGGCGCCCACGGGCACGTCCCGGATCTGCTCGGCGAGCATGATGATGGGGATCGGGCATTTACGGCCGAGTGCATCGATCGTGAGTGCGACGGCAGGCTGCTGGGGTGGCGCGGGTGCCGGAGGAGAAACCACAGGCCGTTCTGAATCCTGGGGTTTCGAGCGAGCCCGGTGCAGCCTCACCTGTCAATGATGCCCGCGCGGGCGGCGGCTACGCCCGGGGATTCCGGAAACGGCGGGGGTCACTCGCCAGCCGCGGGGGCGGGCGCGATACTGTTTGCACGACACGCTGTAGCAGAACCGAGGAAGGCCCTCGCCTTGACTACCGACCGCGCCCCGGGGTCTCCCCGCCGACGCACAGGCACGCGCAACGCGGTGCGGGCTCTCGTGCTCGCCGCCGTGGTCATCGGCCTGTCCGGCTGTGCGAACAACTCGTTCACCAGGATCGGCTTCCCTGACCCGGTTACCGAGCAGGGGAAGACCGTCGTCACGCTGTGGCAGGGCTCCTGGATCGCCGGCATGCTCGTGGCCGCCGTGGTCTGGGGCCTGATCCTGTGGGCAGTGGTATTCCACCGCAAGCGGGGCGACAAGCTCCCGCCGCAGGTGCGGTACAACATGCCGATCGAGATCATGTATACGGCGGTGCCGTTCGTGCTGATCGCGGTGCTCTTCTACTTCACCGCGAAGGACGAGAACTACATCGACAAGCTGCCGAAGAACCCGGCGGTGACGGTCGACGTCACCGGGTTCCAGTGGAGCTGGGAGTTCCAGTACCCGCAGTACAAGGTGACGAGCGTCGGCAACATGTGGGACCCGACCCTGCCGGCCGACAAGCAGTCGCTGCCGGTGCTGGAGATCCCGACCGGCGAGACGGTGCAGTTCAACCTGGCGTCGGCGGACGTCGTGCACGCGTTCTGGGTGCCAGAGTTCCTGTTCAAGCGGGACGTCATCCCGGACCACCCGAACCACTTCACGATCACCGCGACCAAGACCGGGACCTTCATCATTCATTGCAGTGAACTTTGCGGCGTTTACCACTCGCGCATGCTGGCCACGATCAAGATCGTCACGCCACAGCAGTTCCAGCAGTACATGGCGCAGCAGCAGGCCGTACAGCATTCCGGGAGCACCCAATGAGCACTATTGAGCAACCGGTCATCGCAGCGCCACGGAGAGTGACGCGCACCAAAGGTCAGGTGCTGGCCGGCTGGCTGTCGTCGACCGACCACAAGGTCATCGGGCACATGTACCTGATCACCTCGTTCTTCTTCTTCCTGTGCGCGGGCGTCATGGCGATGATGATGCGCATCCAGCTGCTCGGCCCGACCCTGCACTTCGTGTCCGACCAGCAGTACAACGAGCTGTTCACGATGCACGGCACGCTGATGCTGCTGCTGTTCGCCACGCCGCTGTTCGTGGGATTCGCCAACGAGCTGCTGCCGCTCCAGATCGGGTCGCCCGACGTCGCGTTTCCGCGGCTGAACCTGCTGAGCTACTACCTGTTCGCGTTCGGCGGCCTGATCCTGCTCGCCTCGTTCCTGGCGCCGGGCGGGTCGGCGGCGTTCGGGTGGTACGCCTACGCGCCGCTGACCAGCGCGATCTACTCGCCGGGCGTCGGCGCCGACATGTGGATCATGGGCCTGGTGCTGTCTGGATTCGGCACGATCCTGGGCGGGGTCAACTTCGTCACCACGATCTTCTGCATGCGGGCGCCGGGCATGACGATGTTCCGGATGCCGATCTTCACCTGGAACGCGCTGCTCACCTCGATGCTGATCCTGATGGCGTTCCCGGTGCTGGCCGCCGCGCTGCTGGTGCTGGAGATCGACCGGCGGCTGGGCGCGCACGTGTTCGACGCGGCTTCCGGCGGCGCGATCTTGTGGCAGAACCTGTTCTGGTTCTTCGGCCATCCGGAGGTCTATATTCTCGCGTTGCCGTTCTTCGGCATCGTGACCGAGATCCTGCCGGTGTTCAGCCGCAAGCCGCTGTTCGGCTACAAGACGCTGATCGCCGCGACGATCGCGATCGCCGGCCTGTCGATGACCGTGTGGGCGCATCACATGTTCACGACGGGTGCTGTTCTCCTGCCATTTTTCTCCTTCATGACGTTCCTGATCGCGATACCGACCGGCGTGAAGTTCTTCAACTGGGCCGGCACGATGTGGCGAGGGCAACTGACTTTCGAGCCGGCCATGCTGTATTCGGTCGGCTTCCTGGTCATCTTCCTGTTCGGCGGAATCACCGGCATCATCCTGGCCTCACCGCCGCTGGACTTCGCGGTGTCCGACTCGTATTTCGTGGTGGCGCACTTCCACTATGTGCTGGCCGGCACCGTGCTGTTCGCGATGTTCGCGGGCTTCTACTTCTGGTGGCCCAAGATGACCGGGCATATGCTCGGCTCGAAGCTCGGCAAGGTCCAGTTCTGGCTGCTGTTCATCGGGTTCAACATGACGTTCCTCGTGCAGCACTGGGCCGGCGTCGAGGGACAGGTGCGGCGCACGGCGAACTACCCGGACCTGCCGGGGAACGTGACGACGCTGAACGTCATCTCCACCGTGGGCTCGTGGATCCTGGCGCTGTCGATCCTGGTGTTCTTCTGGAACGTGTACGTGTCCTGGCGGCACGGCGAGCGGGTCGACGTCGAGGACCCGTGGGGCTACTGCTCCTCGCTGGAGTGGGCGACGTCCTGCCCGCCGCCGCGGCACAACTTCTACCGGATCCCGCGGATCCGGTCCGAGCGGCCCGCGTTCGAGCTGCATTATCCGCACATCGTCGCCGGACGCGCCTCGCACGGCCTGGAGCAGACCATCCCGCCGTTGGAAACCGCCCATGAGAACGCCGTGAACGGCAGGAGCGAGCACTAATGAAGGTCGAAGGCTGGCTGTTCCTCGGCTGCGGCGTGTTCTTCGGCGGCGCGGACATCGTGTACTGGTACCTGTCGTACGACCCGACAGGCACGACCGCGCTGGCGCTGGCCGTGGGGCTCGCGTTGCTGACCGGCTTCTACCTCCTGTTCACCGGGCGGCGCCTGCCGCTGCGGCCCGAGGACGACAACGTCGGCGAGATCGAGCAGGGCACCGGCGAGATCGGCTTCTTCAGTCCGCACAGCTGGTGGCCGCTGTTCCTCGGCCTGTCCGCCGCGGTCACCGCGGTCGGCGCGGCGATCGGCTGGTGGCTGTTCCTCATCGGCATGCTGTTCGTGGTGTACTCCTCGATCGGCTTCGTCTTCGAGTACTACCGAGGCCACTTCTCCCACTGAGACTTCTCCGTGGGCGCGCGGGCGCTGTCCATCCGGGCGCGTCTTCGCTCACGGCAAGTTGTCGCGAACGTCCTCTCTTGTCCTGTTACGTCCAGACAGTGGCACGTTTCTTAAGTGGTAGAAAAGTGATAGCCGCATTCGCGGACCTGTCCCGTGCGCCGCCCGTGGATGAAAGTTACGGCCTGGGCGCATGTGATCACGGGCGGCTGGGGCGCGTGGCGGAGCCGGCTCTGATACCCGCATCGCAGGTCGTAAGCCGGTAGCGATCTTCAAACCGGCCCCGGTGCACCGATAGACAATCATTTCCTGATTGTCAATTATTGATTGGATAATCATTTGACTCTATGTTGATGCGCACCGTCGAGAAGGGACGTCACGACATGCGCATCGAGGAACTGGGAAACGTCGCGAACGCCGGGTCCAAGCACGCTGACCCTGGCGTCGTCGGCAGACGGACGCTGTTCAAGGGCGCCGGGGGACTGGCCCTCGCCCTGGGCACGCTGCGGCTGGCCGGCCGGCACGCGGTGCTGCCGCCGCGCACCACACTCACCGCCGCAACGCTGCCGGACATTCAGTTCGACATCGGCTCGTTCATCGCGGGGCCGCGAACGCTCAACGACGGCGGCGGGAACATCACCGCTCAGCTGCCGCCGGTCCACTCGGTATTCATCACCGCCGCGCTCAGCCGCACGCCGACCGCGGCGGATCAGCAGAACCTGAGCAACGCCCTGGCGACCATCGAGGCCACCTATCAGTTCGCGGCGGCCGGGGTGATCACGTTCATCGCGTACGGGATCCCGTACTTCAACCGGCTGCCGGGCGGGATGACCGGCTCCCTGGTGTCCGGGCACATGCCGAGGCTGGCGTCGAACAACAGCCGCTTCGTACTCGAGGAGGCCGTGCCGGGCCCGACCGACGTCAGTTCGGCGAACCCGGGCGTCACCAAGAAGACGTTCAACGTCCCCGTGAAGATCGAAAGCAATGATCTGCTAATCACTCTGCGGAGCGATAACTCGACCATACTCACCGACGTCGTGGCCTGGCTCGGCGGCAGCAACAGGCTCAACGGGCAGTCCGTCACGTCACCCACGCTGTTCAGAGGGCTCGCCACGGTCACGTCCAGCCGGGCTCAGTTCGTCGGGATCTCGCTCCCGCGCAATATGGCGGAGACCCACGGGTTCGCGTACGCGGAGGAGATCAGCTCGGACTCGCCGATGTGGATGGGGTTCCTCGACCAGCAGACCAACGGCGCCGGGCCGGCCGCGATCTGCACGTTCGCCGGGAATTCCGCCGCCCGCCTGACCACGGCCAAGGCCGGCGACTACTTCGACAACGGCGCCATCCAGCACCTGTCGCACGTCATCGAGGACCTCGCGCAGTTCTACGCCAAGCCGTCGGCCGCCGACAGCGAGGGCGAGCCGTTCACCGAGCGGGTTCAGTACATGTTCCGCTCCAACCCGATCCCGTCGGCCGGCAACGCCGACCAGTTCAACAACGGCGGCGGCCCGAGCTACTTCCCCAACCTCTTCCAGGGAACCGGGGACGCCGCCGCCAACGCCCAGGCCGTCAACACCTTCCAGGGCGGGCACCGCCTCGGCCACCTGTCCTGCCTGCAACGTTCCACCCGTGCCGCGGACGGGACCCCGATCCACATCCGGATGGACGGTCCCGGCCTGGACAGCATGGATGTGCCGGACGGCTCGAACCAGCCGAAGCTTCAGTTCACGATCTTCGTGCCCACGGCCGAGTTCTTCCGGCTGATGCGGGTCAACCAGGCCTCGCTGGACCTCCAGAACCAGTTCGGCGTCGACCCCGATGACAACGGGCTCGAGCGGTTCCTCACCGCCACCCGCAGGCAGAACTTCCTGGTCCCGCCCCGCCGCCACCGCGCGTTCCCGCTCGTGGAGCTGGCCTGATGGGGGTAACTGGCTGGCCTGTACCAACCCCGACTGATAGGCGAGGATGACCAGCTGGATGCGATCCCGGGCGTCCAGCTTGGTCAGCAGGTGCGCGACGTGGGTCTTCGCCGTGGCCGGGCTGATCGTCAGGTGGTCGGCGATCTCGGCGTTGGACATGCCGCGCGCCACCAGCTCGAGCACCTCCCGCTCCCGGTCGGTGAGCACTTCCATGGCCCGCGCCTGCGCGGTCGGCGCGCTGGCGGTCACGGCCGGCTTGCCGGGCAGGCCGCTCCTGGCGAACTCACCGATCAGGCGGCGGGTGACGCTGGGGGCGAGCAGCGCGTCGCCGCCCGCCACGACCCGGATGGCGTTGATCAGGTCGGCGGGCAGCGTGTCCTTGAGCAGGAACCCGCTGGCTCCGGCGCGCAGCGCGGCGTACACGTACTCGTCGAGGTCGAACGTGGTCAGGATCAGCACCCGGACATCGGTGCTGGCGGTGATCTGCCGGGTTGCCTCGATGCCGTCCATGACCGGCATCCGGACGTCCATCAGGACGACGTCGGGCTTGGTGTCCTTGGCCGCGGTGACCGCCGCGCTGCCGTTCGCGGCCTCGCCCACGATCTCCAGGCCCGGTGTCGCGGCGATGATGCCGCAGAAGCCGACCCGGACCAGGGCCTGGTCGTCGGCGACGACGACGCGAAGCGTCATGCCTGACCGTCCGGCAACGGGATCCGCGCTACCACCTCGAAACCATACCCCGGCAGCGGTCCGGCGCTGAACGAGCCGCCCAGCAGGCTGACCCGCTCGCGCATGCCGATGATGCCGTGGCCGCCGGGCAGCGGGTCGGCGAGGGCATGCCGGGCCGCCGCGGCGGCGCCCGCCATGGCCGGGACGGCGATACCCGCGCCGCTGTCGGTCACCCGCAGCGTCAGCTCGGTCGTGCCGTATTCGATGACCACGTCGCACCGGCTGGCGTGGGCGTGCTTGACCACGTTGGTCAGCGCCTCCTGGATGATCCGGTACGCGGACAGGTCGATGCTCGGCGGGAGCGGCCGCGGATCGCCCCGCCGCCGGAGCGACACCTGTACGCCGGCGCTCGCGGTGCGGTTGAGCAGCCGGTCCAGGTCGTCGAGCCCGGGGGCGGGGAACAGCGGGGCGGCGGCGGTGTCCGCGCGGGATGGCGCGGCCGGGATCGTGCCGGCCGCGGCCTGCCGGAACAGGCTGGCCAGCGCGCCGAGGGCGTCGGCCGGCCGCGGGAAGGTGCCGTCGGAGGAGCCGTAGTCCGCCGCGGCGGCGATGGCGGCGGCCGGGATGGCGGTCGCCTGGCCGGCCTCGTCCGCTCGCGCGGCGGCGCCGGCGGCGGCCAGGTACTGAGCGGCCGGGCTCGGCGCGGCCAGGCCCGCGGCGGCGGCCTGGCTCGCAGCGGCGGCGGCCTGGCTCGCGGCGGGGACGGGCGGCGCCGCCTCCGGGACAGCCTGGCCGCGGGCGGCCGCCTCGTCGGCCTGACGCAGCGCGCCGAGCATCCGGCGCATCTCGTCCAGGGCCTCGCGGCTGGTGGCCTGAATGGCGCCGAGGGCCGCTCGGGCGTCCTCCGGCTGCCCGTCGAGGACGTACTGGCCGTAGCCCGCCTGCACGGCGATGACGCTCATGCTGTGCGCGACCACGTCGTGCAGCTCGCGGGCGATGCGCAGCCGCTCCTCGGCGACCGCCTTGCTCGCCGCCTCCTCCTGGAGCCCGATCGCATACCTGCGGCGCTGGCGGACGATGTAACCGAAGAACCACGCGATCGTCACGCAGAGGACCGCGGGCACCAGGGCGCTGACGTTGTCCGCGAAGCCGTGCGGACTGGCCTCCAGGCCGAGCAGCACTTCGTCGACGAGCAGGGTGAGGGCCACCGCGCCGAGCATGCGGGCCGCGGTCCGCCTGGTGTCGTACGTCGCGGCGACGATGTAGAGGACGTACGCGATCGGCAGGAAATAGGTCAGGGCGGCGGGTTCCGGGCCGGACAGCACGGTGGCGACGACCGAGCCGGCCAGCAGGACGCCCAGCATGAACCGCGGCCGCCGCCGGCGCAACGCCACCGATAGCACCGAGACGATCACGAGCAGCAGCGTCAGCGTCGCCGCGACCTGCGAGGGACGGACGAAAGCGATCGGGTACCCGGCTTGGCTTATCCGGACGCCGGCCTTCCTGACTCCCGCGAACACGATCAGGCCGAGCCCGGCGGCGACGACCCAGTCGATGATGGCCCAGTGGACGGGCCGCATCCGCTTGGTCAGCGGTGGACGCGGAGACGTGGAAGAGCGCACCTAACTACCGTAACCTGCAAATACCGCCAGAACGTCATCCTGAGGGCGTACGCCGCGCAGGCGACCGGGGGAGGCGGAAGGCCCGCCGGCGGCGCGGAACCTCACTCCGCAAGGCGATGTGCCCAGGCACCCGCTCGCGGCAGAGTGTCAGCATGCCAGACATACCCGCCCAGGAGACCGCCACCGCGGTCATCGATACCAGGGCACTGACCAAGATATATCCCGGCAAGACGCCGGTAACCGCGCTGGACGGGCTGAGCGTGAGCTTCGCCCCCGGCGTGACCGGGCTTGTCGGCGCCAACGGGGCCGGGAAGTCCACGCTGATCAAGATCCTGCTGGGCCTCATGCCGCCCACGAAGGGCCAGGCCAAGGTCCTCGGCCACGACAGCGTCGCCGAAGGCGAGATGATCAGGACCCTGCTCGGCTACATGCCGGAGCACGACTGCCTGCCGCCCGATGTCACCGCCACCGAGTTCGTGACCCACCTGGGGCGGATGTCCGGCCTGCCGCCGACCGTCGCCAAGGAGCGGGCCGCCGAGTCGCTGCGGCACGTGGGCCTGCACGAGGAGCGGTACCGGCTGATCGGCCAGTACTCGACCGGCATGAAGCAGCGGGTGAAGCTCGCCCAGGCGCTGGTCGGCGACCCCCAGCTGCTGCTGCTCGACGAGCCCACCAACGGGCTGGACCCGGCCGGGCGCAACGCGATGCTCGAACTGATTGCGCGGATCGGCGCGGAGTTCGGCATCTCGATAGTCGTCGCCTCGCACCTGCTCGGTGAGATCGAGCGGATCTGCGACAACCTGGTGGCGATCGAGAGCGGACGTCTGCTGCGCGCCGACTCGATCACCAGCTTCACCCGGGCCAGCGAGATGCTCGCGGTCGAGGTGGAGGAGGGCCTCGCCCAGCTGGCCGAGGAGCTGGCCAGGCACGGCCTGGCCGCCACCACCCAGCAGCGGACGCTGCTGGTCCCGCTCAGCGGGGACGAGACCTACGACACCGTCAGGGACTGCGTCGCGGCGCTGAAGCTTCCGCTGAGCCGGCTGGAGCAGCGGCGGCACCAGGTCGAGGAACTGTTCCGCGACGCCGACGACGCGGATCACGAGGACGGCAAGCAGGAGGCCGCCAATGTCTGAGACACAGGCCGCCGGCGTCATCCATGATCTCGGCTACCGCGGGTACGACGGGCCGCGGCTGGGCCGGGCCGCCATCATAAGGGCACTGACCTGGCACAGCTTCCGGTCCTCGTGGGGCATCGGCCGGGGCGTGAAGGCCAAGATCGTGCCGTTCCTGGCGATCGTCGTGATGTGCCTGCCGGCGCTCGCGAACGCGTTCGCGGTGGCGCGCGGCAACGCGAGGCTGTTCGGCTACGACGTCTACACGCCGCAGCTGCGGGTCCTGGTCGTGACGATCTTCATCGCGGCGCAGGCGCCCGAACTGGTGTCCAGGGACCTGCGCAGCCACGTGCTGCCGCTGTACTTCAGCAGGCCGCTGCGCCGGCTCGACTACCCGCTGGCCAAGTACATCGCGCTCACCGCGGCGCTGCTGATCCTGGTCGAGCTGCCGCTGCTGATCATGTACGTGGGCACGATCGCGAGCGCCAAGAACAGCCACGGCGTGTGGTCAGAGACCAAGGCGCTGCTGCCAGGCCTGGCGCTCGGGGTGCTGTGGGCCGTGCTGATGGCGGCGATCGGCCTCGTGCTGGCGAGTTTCACCGGGCGGCGAGCGTACGCCACCGGCATCGTGGCGATCACCTGTTTCCTGCTCTGGACGCTGGCCTCGCTGCTGATCAAGGCGGAGGGCGACATCACGGCCACCTCCACGGCGGTCCGGCTAGTCGGCCTCCTCAGCCCGTACACGGTCATCGACGGAGTCCGGATCTGGCTCGGGGGCACGAGCGAGGGCCTGGACCCCACCTCACTGGGCCATTTCGGCCCGCTCTACGGCGTCATGGCGCTCATCATGCTCGCGGCCTGCCTCGGGGGCCTGGCCGCGAGATACCGGAAGGCGAGCGAGCAATGAGTATCGAGTTCCGTAACGTCTCGCGCTGGTACGGCAACGTGGTCGCGGTCAACGACATCACGATGTCGATCGGCCCGGGCGTCACCGGACTGCTCGGCCCGAACGGGGCGGGCAAGTCCACGATCATGCACATGATCGCCGGCTTCCTGCCGCCGTCACGCGGCGAGCTCACCGTGGGGAACGGCGAGCAGCACCCGACCTGGCGCAATCCCGGTATCTACCAGGACGTGGCGCTGGTCCCGGAGCGAGACTCGGTCTACGCGTTCCTCACCGGACAGCAGTTCGTCGAGGTGACCGCCAAGCTGCACGAACTGCCCGACCCGGAAGCGGCGGCCCGCCGGGCCATCGGCATGCTCGACATGGCCGACGCGGCAGGGCGCAAGATCGCCACCTACTCCAAGGGCATGCGGCAGCGCATCAAGGTGGCCGCGGCGCTCGTGCACGACCCGCACATCCTGCTGCTCGACGAGCCGTTCAACGGCATGGACCCGCGGCAACGGCTGCACATGATGGACCTGCTGGACAAACTCGGCAGCGAGGGCCGGATCATCGTGTTCAGCTCGCACATCCTGGAAGAGGTCGAACGGCTGTCCGGCACCATCCAGGTCGTCGTGGCCGGGCGGCTCGCCGCGTCCGGTGACTTCCGGGCGATCCGCCGGCTGATGACCAGCAGGCCGCACGTGTTCATGGTGAGATCCTCCGACGATCGGCTGCTCGGGGCCACGCTGATCGGCCGCAAGGCGGTGACCGGCGTGGAGCTGACCAAGAACGGCCTCCAGGTGCGCGCATCGGACTACGGCGCGTTCTGCGCGGACATCGCGGTACTCGCGCGGGACAACGGCATCAGGCTGCGTGAGCTGCTGCCCACCGACGAGTCGCTGGAAAGCGTCTTTTCCTACCTGATTGCTGACTGAGGAGTGCCAGCCGTGTTCAATTCGACCGTCGCGTGGATCACGCTCCGGGCCACGATCAGCCGCAGACGCGCGCTGCTGTTCGCGATCCCGGCGGCATTCCTGATCATCACCACGCTCCTGCTCCGCGCGGGCAAGCCACCGGACCGCCCGTGGCCGACGCACGTGCTGGGCACCTTCGGCTTCACCGTGCTGCTGCCGCTGACCGCGCTGATCATCGGCACGAGCGTGCTCGGCGCCGAGATCGACGACGGCAGCATCGTGCACCTGCTGGCCACGCCGGTCCGCAGGCTCTCGGTGATCATCACGAAGTACACCGTCGCGACCGGGCTGACGATACTGTTCGCCGCCGTGCCGGAACTGATCGCCGCGCTGATCTCCGGGGGAGGACGGACTCCGGACCAGCAGATCATCAACCAGAACGGCCCGCCGACCTTCATCCCCGGCCACGCGATCAGCGACGGGAAGTTCGCGCTCGGCCTGTTCGTGGGCGCCGTGGTCGGCGCCGTGATCTACAACGCGATCTTCGTCATGGTCTCTGTCGCGACCACCCGGGCGATCGCGGTCGGGCTGCTGTACGTGCTGATCTGGGAGAGCCTGCTGAGCAACTTCGTCAGCGGGGCCCGGCTCCTGTCGGTCAGCCACTACTCGCTGGGCATCGCCAACGGCATCGTCAACGATCCCGGCCTCGACGCCAGCCTTACGGTCGCCACCAGCGTCGTCATGGGCGTGATCGTCACGGTGGCCGCTCTGGTCCTGGCGGTCAAGCTGCTCACCAGCTTTACCCTCAAGGGCGATCCCGCCTAACACAGCAGCCACACCCGCACCGTCTCACGGTGATCACGAAGGGTTTTGCGGCCTAGAGGATCCTGGTGGCTTATTCTCCTGGGCTTCGGATGTGCCGGCCCGGCCATCTGCCGGCAGCCCCTGATGGCGACTGGAGCTGGCGTGCGGCATGGGGCTGACGATGCGCCAGCGCGCCGCC
>Ga0070741_10007890_pt1 | contig 21712 bp, 13 predicted proteins | sample Coa_R1_4_FD_66440 | JGI IMG/M metagenome (GOLD analysis project Ga0070741, IMG submission 66440) | Surface soil microbial communities from Centralia Pennsylvania, which are recovering from an underground coalmine fire - Coalmine... | ecosystem: Environmental > Terrestrial > Soil > Unclassified ... | reverse complement strand
CCGCATGGTTCCCTTGGCAGGCGGAGTTGCGCTTATGCTCGCAGGCATCTATCAGCTTACCCCCTTGAAGTTCGCATGCCTCAGCCACTGCCGCGACCCGCTGGCGCTGGTTGCGCACCATCTGCATGGAGGCTGGCGCGGGGCCCTGCGCCTCGGTCTCCATCATGGGGCTTTCTGCGCCGCATGTTGTTGGGGGCTGATGCTGATCCAACTCGTCCTCGGCATCATGAATTTGGGCGTGATGGTAGCGGTAGCGCTGGTGATTGCCCTGGAAAAGCTCTTGAGCCGCGGCGAGTGGGTGGCGCGGGCCACAGGCATAGCCGCGATTGCCGGCGGAATTGCGATGACCTTGATTTCAATCCGCTCCTTCTGAAATCCCATCCCGGGCTGAATGCTCAATGCTAACTTCCCACAAACCTTGCGTATAGACTGCGGGCAACGCCGGTATCGGTCGTGCCTTTGATGATGGCGCGGCCGTCGGGAAATAAGGTCATCTCGTAGGGTTCGCGCCAGAACTTGAGCACAAATTCGTTGTGCTTTACGGCGCCATGGGGAGTTAATTTGCGGGTCATCTCGGCGAAGTCCACGGGCCGGTGCTGTTCGTGGATTTGCACGGAATTGCGTCCGCAGAGGGTGATGTGGGGGCGGCCCTCTCCCGCCAGATAGACAAACTCGCGCCGCCGGCACACTGGGCACTGCTCGCGGGGCCGCTCGGCGTTGATCTCGGCGCGTTCATTCGTCCATAGATCCCAGGAAAGCAGGGTGCGACGTAGCTTGTCTTTAGCGCCTACCAGGATTTTGATCGCTTCCGTCGCCTCGATGGAAGCGGCCAAGTTGACAGCAGAATTCAGAATGCCCGAAGTATCGCAGGTTTCTACCATTCCGCTGGGAGCCTGGGGGAACAGGCAGGCCAGGCAGGCAGTCTCGCCGGGGATGATATTCATGGTGAGACAGTAACTTCCGACGGCCGCGGTATAGATCCAGGGTTTGCCCTGGCTCACGGCGAAATCATTGACCAGGTAGCGGGTTTCGAAGTTATCTGTGGCATCGAGCAGCAGATCGCAGCCAGCCAGCATGGGCTCGATGTTTTCCGGAGTCAGGTCGGCAACTTCAGGATGCACACGGATTTCAGAGTTAAAGGCGGCAATCTTGCGCGCCGCAGCCAGTGCTTTGGGCAAAGACTCGCGCGCGTCGGCCTCGTCAAACAGGGATTGGCGCTGCAGGTTACTGGGTTCTACGTAGTCACGGTCAATAATCCGCAGCTGACCAGTGCCGGCCCGTGCCAGCAGAGAGGCAACCGCCGAGCCGGTCGCGCCGCATCCGATGACTGCCACCTTTGCTGAGGCCAGCTTCCGCTGCCCCTCCGGGCCGATGGGGAGAAACAATACCTGACGTGAATATCTCTCATCTAAGGTAAAAGGCATGTGGCTGTTTCGCGAGTCAGAGCTTACTAACAATTTATTATAGTAGTGTTGGCCTGAAGAAAAATCTCGCCGAGGGACAAGGTCGAAGAAGACAATGATTGTTCCGCAGGTCACGCGTCTTTAGAGTTTGCAGAAAACTCATTAGAACAATGAGTTTCGAGATTCAGGGTTTTTGATGTTTGGATAGGAATGTCCTATTCAAGAGGCCGGGGCTCCCATCGTGCGCCGAGCGCGGCGCGATAGGACAGAATGATGCAGGAACCCATGAAGCCCGAAACATTTTGAACGACTTTCGACAGGAGCAAGCTCGCGCCCGATACTTGTCGTTTCGTACTCCGAGTTTTCCGCGAACTCCTTATATAAAGCGCCAGAGGAATTAGGATCAAATCGAAGAATTTTCAGGTGATGGGTTGAGAACAGCGGTTCTATGTATCTTGGCGGCAGGCTTGCTGTGCGCTTATGCAGCCTGGGCGCAAAGCCCTGTTGTTCCCGTGACGGTGTCGGGCTCCAGCGAGTCGTTGCCCGCATCCGATGCCCTGGCCCCACTCTCCGCACCCAGCGTTTCCGATCCTTCCATCTATCGGTCTGCCATGGACAAATATGAGGGGCTGCCTGTACATGACATTCAATTTCGTGGCAGCGGATTTAAAGATACAAATAACCTGAAGAGCCTTGTGGCGCAGCAGGAAAACCAGCCACTGAAGAAGCAAGCGGTACAAAAGAGCTTGCACGTTTTATATGAGACCGGACGTTTTGCCGATTTGCAGGTGGAGGCCGAGCCCGCGCCCAACGCGCAGGTCACGCTGGTGTTCGTGGCCAGCGAGAATTATTTCGTGGGAGCTCGCCGGGTTGAGGGGACGTTCAGCGCCCCACCCACACATAACCAACTCGTGAACGCCACCCGCTTGCAGTTGGGTGAGTTGTTTACCGATGAAAAACTGAATGCAGCCATCCGGGGAATCGAGCGGGTCCTGACCGAGAATGGATATCACAAGGCGTCAGTCACGGCACGGCTGGAAAAACATCCGCCGCAGCAGCAGGTGGACATTATCTTCACTGTCGTGCCTGGCCCAATCGCGCGTATTGGGAAAGTCACCATTCAGGGCAATGCCGGATACCCTGACGAAGAAGTCAGGGAAATCGCCAAGATTCACAGTGGAGACCGCGCCAGCGCACCCCGCCTGATGCAGGCGCTGCAGAACCTGCGCAAAAAATACCAGAAGCAGGACCGGCTGCTGGTGCAGGTCTCGGTCACGCATGATGACTATCATCCTGAAAGCAATACAGTGGATTACGTCTTTAACATCGATCGCGGGCCTGAGGTAGACGTGGAGTTGCAGGGAGCGTATCTTCGCCGCGGGCTCATCAAAAAATATGTGCCCATATTTGAAGAGGGCACGGTGGACGAAGATCTTTTGAACGAGGGCCGGCGCAACCTGCGCGATTACTTTCAGACCCAGGGTTATTTTGATGTGAATGTAAATGTGAGACAGGAAACCGATGCGGCCCAGGGCAAGCACCATGTGATTTATGAGATCGATAAAGGCAAGCGCCACCGGCTGCTGGCCCTGGTCTTTGACGGCAATCACTATTTCGATACTGACCTGCTGGCAGATCGAATGCAGGTTGCTTCCTCCAGTTTTCTGCTTCCCCACGGCCGCTTTAGCCAATCTCTTTTAAGCGCTGATCTGGCAGGGATCCAGACGCTCTATCACAATAATGGCTTTCAAAAGGTGAAGGTCAGCGCCGAACAACAGGACGACTACGTGGGACAAGAAGGACATTTGCGCGTGGTCATCCACATTGAAGAAGGGCCGCAGAACAGAGTGCAAACTCTGGTCATTGAGGGCAACCATGCCGTTTCAACCGACGTGATTCGCAGCATGGTTGATACCAAAGAAGGCCAGCCATTTTCAGACAGTAACGTGGCCTCTGACCGCGATAACGTGACTTACTATTACTTCAACAATGGCTTTCCCAACGTGCAGTTTGAGGCTTCGTACAAGCAGCTTCCATCGGATCCAACCCGGGTAGATCTTACTTACAAGATCACGGAAGGCGCACGGATTTTTGTGGACAACGTGTTTCTCTCCGGCTTGAATTTTACCCGTCCGTATGTCGCCAGGCGCGAGGTGCAGGTGCATGAAGGCGATCCGCTCAGCCAGGCCGAGATGCTTGACACCCAACGCCGGCTCTATGACCTTGGCATCTTTAATGAAGTGGATTCCGCCATACAGAACCCTGATGGAGAGGACCAGCGGAAGAATGTCTTGTTCCAGGTGGAAGAGGCGAAGCGCTACACCTTTAACTATGGCCTCGGGCTAGAGGTGGATAGCGGCACCGATCCTGGACAATCGAACCAGCCGCAGGGAGGCACCGGGGTCAGTCCGCGCGTCTCGTTCGACGTGACCCGGCTCAACTTTCTCGGGCGCGATCATACCGTGCTGTTCAAGTCGCGATATGGGCGGCTGCAGAAACTCGCTCTCTTCAGCTATGAGGCTCCGCGCCTGTTCCGGCGCGAAAACTGGAAATTTATTTTTACAAGCTTCTATGACAACACGCGCGACGTGCGCACCTTCACCGCCGACCGCCTGGAAGGGGCGATACAGGCCGAGCAAAAATACAGCAGAATAACCACGCTGCTTTACAGCTTCAGCTATCGCCGGGTCAAGGTAGACCCGCGGACCCTGCACATTGATCCGAATCTCATTCCTCAGGCGTCGCAGCCGGTGCGCGTGGGCATACCCAGCTTTACCCTGGTGCGCGACCGGCGGGACGATCCACTGGATGCGCGCAAAGGAAATTACACCACCTTCAACTTTGGCACTTCGTCGAAGATTTTTGGTTCAGAGTCCAGCTTCAACAAAATGCTGACCACCAATGCTACTTATCATCAGTTTTATAAGAAGCGATTGGTGTTCGCACGCTTCACCGAAATAGGCTTCGAGGAGCCATTCGGCAGCGGCAGCCAGGGAATCGTTCCACTGCCAGAGAGGTTTTTTGCCGGAGGCGCAAACTCCCATCGCGGATTTGCCCTGAACCAGGCCGGTCCGCGCGATCTGCAGACCGGTTTTCCTATTGGCGGAAACGCGTTGTTCCTGAATCAGTTTGAATTGCGCCTGCCTCCGTTCACCCTGCCTTATTTCGGCCAGGACCTCAGTCCTGTCCTGTTCCACGATATGGGGAACGTATTTGCCTCGACCAGCGATTTTTTCCCAGGCCTGGTGCGTTTGCACCAGAAGAATGTTTCACAGTGCAGAATTCTAAGCGCCACTTCGACGTGCGATTTCAACTACAATGCTCAGGCGATTGGGGGCGGATTGCGCTATAAGACCCCAATCGGCCCTGTACGTGTCGACATTGGCTATGACCTGAATCCGCCGACTTTTCCTATTCCGCAGCAGAATCGCGTCGATTCTCTGAAGCACTTCAACTTTTTCTTCAGTTTGGGGCAGACATTCTGATGCGATGGCCGGTCCAATTCGCGCTTGCGTTGTTGCTGCTGGGCTGCACAGGGCAATTTTTGCGTGGAGAGATTGTTGACCGCGTAGTTGCCGTGGTCAATGGCCACCCTATCTTAGCGAGCGAGTGGGACGAAGCTGTGCGTTACGAATGCTTCTTGAATCAGCGTGCCCTGAGCGAGATAACCGCTCCTGAGCGCCAGGCTACGCTGCAACGTATGGTGGACCAACGCTTGATGGAAGCGGAGATGAAGCTTGAGGGCTCGCGCCCGGCGAGGGAAGAAGATGTAGAACGGAAAATAGCGGAGGTGCGGCAACAGATATTGCATAATCGCAACCCGGCTTCCCCAATCACCAGCGCCGCCGTGGAAGGGGAGCGCGAATGGCAAGCCGCCCTTGCACAATACGGTTTCATGCAGGCGGAAGTTGAAGAGCATATTGCGCACGATCTCGATGTATTGAGATTTGTGGATCGGCGCTTTCGTCCAACCATTCAGATCGAGCCATCGGATATCGAACGGTACTATCGCGAGACCCTCATGCCACAGTTACAAAGAGCGGGTGCTCCTGACCCGCCGCTTGCCGATGTATCGGCGCAAATTCGCGAGCTGCTGACGCAGAAGGCGTTAGACGAGCAGCTCAATCACTGGCTGCAGGCACTTCGCCAGCAGGGCAAGATCCAGATGCGATGAGGAATTGTGTTGAAGAAAGATAGACAAAGCCCGGGGCGTCGCGAACGCAAGCTGGTTCAGCTTGGAGCAGGAGTGCTCTTGTTCGCACTGGTGATATCGGCGGGATGGTATTTTACCAGCCAGCGATTTGAGAACCGGGTGCGGCAAAGTGTGATAACTGAGCTGGAGAACATCACCGGTGGACGGGTTGAGTTGGGATCTCTGCATTGGAGCCTTTGGAGGTTCGAGATTGATATCCGTGACCTGACTGTACACGGTCTTGAGCCAGCCAGTGAAGCACCTTATGTTCACGTTGATCATCTTCTTGTGCGCTTGAAAATCCTGTCTCTTTTTTCGGGAAATTTCGGCTTGCACACTCTCGTCGCCGAACATCCCGCAATTCACATCATGGTTGGACCTGACGGCGCCAGCAACCAGCCGATGCCGATCGTCGCAAGGAAGGACCAGCCCCCATTGGTGCAGAACCTGTTTGACCTGGGCATTGAACGCGCGGAAATTTCCAATGGAGAGCTCATCTGGAATGACCGTTACATCCCACTAAATCTGCTGGCTGACGATGTTGCGGCAAAGTTGGTCTACATTTCTGCGACGCGGCGATTCGATGGGTCAATAAAAATCGGCAAGCTCGACAGCAGCGTTAAAGACCTTCGTCCATTTTCTTCCACCATCGAGGCCGAGTTCAGTCTTTTTTCCAATATGGCAGATTTGAGCTCACTGCATTGGCAGTCCGGAGACTCGGCGCTCAACTTAAAAGGCCACGTTGCCGATCTGCATGATCTGAAACTCCAAGGCGACTACGATCTGGTGCTTGATCTACGCCAGGTAGGAACGATCACGCGAAGACCCGAGTTGCGCGCCGGTATTCTGCAGATGGCCGGACAGGGAAGTCTTTCCCCAGACGATTTCTCCTCACAAGGAAAGATGGTTTTGAAGAAGGCGGAGTGGAGCAGCCAGGCGCTGCACACTCCAGCGCTCAACCTGACCTCTGACTATTCCGTGGACAAAACCCGTTTGGCATTCTCTCATCTTGTGGGCAGCGGATTTGGCGGGGAGCTAACCGGCGAGGCAGAGTGGCGTGACTGGAAGAACAGCCAGGTAAGCAACGCGCCGGGCGCAGTGCTGGGAAAGGCCAAACCCTCGACCCAGGTTGGCAGAGTGCAGTTGCATTTTCGTGGGTTGCGGGCATCGGAAGTTGCGAAGGCGGTTTCTACCCGCGCGATCCCACTGGATCGGCTGCGGCCAGCGGGCGAGATCGGCGGAGACGTTGCCCTGAACTGGAAGGGAAGCCTGAATACCTTACAGGCGACACTCGCGGCGACAGTGACACCGCCGGCAATCGTCCCTGCTTACGCCCTGCCTTTACAGGGAGAGTTTCGCGGAAGCTATCAGCGTGCCGGTGATCGGCTCAATATCGCCGATGCTCATGTTGCTACTGCGTTTACAACGCTAACTGCTTCTGGAACCTTAAGCGGCCAGGATTCCATGCTCAACCTGAGCGTGAGATCCGATAATAGTTACGAACTTCAGCCTTTGCTCTCTGCTTTGAATATTTCCCCCGCCTTGAGCATTTCAAATGCCCCAGTGGAGTTGCATGGCCCGGCCTCGTTTCTTGGAGTGGTCACCGGAAGATTGAACTCTCCTGCAGTCAACGGACATCTGGAACTCACAGATTTTTATACTTTATTTCCTGCTATCACGTTCAAGCCAGCAGGTGAATTGCAAGCGACAGCTCAAAATGCGTCGCAGCAGCGCATCCATTGGGATAAGCTCAGCGCCGACGTTCATCTGGATTCCAACAGTCTCGCGGTGCACGGAGGCACCCTGACGCGCGGACCAACCCAGATTCAGTTGCAGCTTTCGACGGCTTTGCACCGATACAAGTTCGCGGATGACAGTCAATTTTCGGCGGCCATTACTATCCATGATGCTCCCTTCGAAGACTTGCAAAGTCTTGCCGGCGTCAGCTATCCGGTCACAGGAACTGCGAATTTGGATTTCCAACTTTCAGGCACTCGCGTTGATCCTGGCGGCGATGGCAGCTTTGAGTTGGCGCAGGGCACGGCATGGGGCAGGCCTTTCAAGTCCCTACGCTCGCAGATCCGTCTTAGTCAGCAAGAGGCGCAACTCAACAATTTTGTTCTCGCGCTGAATGGAGCCAGAATGACCGGCGCCGGCAGATATAACCTGGTGAATGAAGGCATCCGCTTCGATGTTGCCGGAGAGAACTTTGATCTGGCGCACATACCGGCATTGAACTCGGAAAAACTCTCGGTGCAGGGAATGGCGGCCTTTCAGGCATCAGGGTCGGGGACATTGAATGCACCCGTCCTGAATGCCAAGGCGACGTTACATGATTTGGTGCTCAACGGCGAGCGGCAGGGTGATCTTACGATAGAGGCAAACACGCAGGACGCCAATCTGCGTTTGAAAGCTTACTCGCAATTGCAGGATGCTACATTGCAGATTGACGGCAATGTGCTGCTGCGTGGTTCATGGCCCGCCGATATTACTCTCAATCTTCGCCGCATCGATTTCGATCCCCTGCTGCACGCCTATTTGCAAGGCCATATCACGGGACACTCTTCGGCCGAAGGCAGCCTTCATTTGCAAGGCCCATTACGCGACTTCAGGCAGGTCAAGCTCACGGGAGAGTTTTCCCAGCTTTCAGCCGATATTGAAAACGTGAAGCTGCGCAACGAAGGACCAGTTCGTTTTTCCGCCGATCAAGGGGTGCTGAAGCTTGAGCAGGTGCACATCGTAGGCGAAGGCACAGATTTTTCTGCGCAGGGTTCCCTGCCATTTTCCTGGCAGGAGCCGGTGAATCTCAATTTCAACGGGCAGATGAACCTGAAGGTGCTGCAAGGGTACTATCCCGGCTTGCAATCCTACGGCGCCATGTCAGTCGCCGTGAAGGCCGCGGGAACGTTTAACCAGCCCGTGGTGAGCGGCCAGGTGCAAATTTCAAACGCCGGAGTCTCTCTGATCGACCTGCCCAACGGCCTGAGCGAGATGAACGGAACCCTGGTCTTTAACCAGAACCGTCTTCAAATTCAGTCATTGACGGCGCGCTCCGGAGGCGGGGAGCTGAAGCTGGGTGGTTTTATCGCGCATTCACGCGGCATCTATTTCGATCTGGCTGCAACGGGAAACGACGTGCGTTTGCGTTATCCGGCGGGCGTGAGCGCCGAGGCCAGCGCCGATTTGCGCTTTGCCGGCTCTCCTCAAAGCTCGACGCTTTCCGGCGAGATCACCGTCAACCGATTCAGTTTGACTCCCAGCTTCGATTTCGGATCGTATGTCATAAAAAGCAAGCAGGAATCTTTCACTTCGAGCACAGATTCGCCCTTGAGCAACGTCCATCTTGCCGTGCATGTCGTTACGCGGCCTGAATTGCAAGTACAGAGCGTGCTGGCGAAAGTTTCTGGAGACGCCGATTTGAATTTGCGAGGCACAGCGGCGCGTCCGGTTGTGCTGGGAAGATTGAACATTTCCGCGGGAGACATCTACTTCAACGGCACGACCTATCACCTGGAGCGCGGAGACATGCTTTTTATTAACCCTCTGGCGATCATTCCCATTCTGGACATGGAAGCCACCACCCGCGTGCGCGACTATGACATTATGCTGGGATTTCACGGTCCCATTGACAGGTTGACCACTACCTATCGGTCTGATCCGCCCCTGCCTCCCGCCGATATCATCGCGCTGCTCGCCCTGGGACGCACTCGCGAAGAGCAGGTGTTGAATAACACCCAGAATTCCACGACCATCACAGATACAGCCGCCAATGCGATTCTCGGCCAGGCTTTGAATTATGCGCTCAGCAGCCGGGTGCAGCGGTTATTCGGCGCCAGCCGCATCAAGATTGATCCCCAGGTCGGCGAGCCAGGCACGCCGGGCGCGCGCCTTACGGTGGAGCAATCCGTCTCGAATAAGGTGACACTCACCTACATCACAAATCTTTCTCAATCGGCGCAACAAGTGATACAAATCGAAATTCAAATCAATAAGAACCTTTCGCTGGTGGCGCTCCGCGACCAGTATGGGGTCGTAGGATTCGATTTCAGAATCCGCCAGCGTAGACGATAATCAGTGCAGACGGGCGAGCGAAAAGTGAGCGCTGTGCTGCGCGAACTTTTCGCGAGGGCGCAGCAGCCGAACTTAGCTCGGCGTTGCGGTCCTCAGATGAACGGAGGTTTGAATGGCAGGGCTCCCCAGCGGCGATCCGTGGCAACTCCCGCGCCTGGCGATGGTTGCAACCCAGTTGCGGCATCGTGGCATTCGTGATGAACGCGTGCTGGCGGCCATGGAGCGCGTGCCTCGCCATCTTTTCGTTCCCGCCGACAAGCAGCGGCATGCTTACGAAGACCAACCCATTGCCATTGAGGCCGAGCAGACGATCTCCCAACCCTACATCGTAGCTGCCATGCTGGAAGCAGTTCGCGTAGGTCCGGAAGAGACAGTGCTGGAAGTCGGCACCGGCTCGGGATATCAAACAGCCCTGCTGGCCGAATTGGCGGCGCGCGTCTACTCCATAGAGCGCTATGCTTTGCTGGCCAAGTTGGCGGAAGAGCGCCTGATGAATCTCGGCTACACCAACGTAGTAATTGCCGTGGGCGACGGCACGCTCGGACTTCCGCAGTTCAGCCCTTATCAGGTCATTATCGTTTCTGCCGCCGCTCCTCATGTTCCCCAGCCACTGGTGCAGCAACTTGGAGAAGGGGGACGACTCATTCTTCCGGTTGGCGGCCCTGAGAACCAGCAACTTCAACTTGTCCGCAAGCAGGCCGGCAGCCTGGCCACAACCCTGCTGGATAACTGCCGCTTTGTCCCTCTGATCGGCGCAGAAGGTTACAAAACTTAACAGTCAAAGAGAATACGCCTTCATCTAAAGAGGTAAGTAAATGCTTACTTCTAAGAGAGGAGAACGTATGCTGAACAGCAAGACGAAATTGTGTGTTGGGCTTTTGATTTTGGCTCTGAGTGTTCCGGTGTTCACGTTTGCGCAGGCCGCCCAGACGGGAGGCGCGACGAGCGCATCGGATATGAAGGTATTGCAGAACGTAGAAAAGATGCTGGCCGATCATCCCAGCTTCAAGAATGTGCATCCCGCCGTCGAAGATAGCATTGTGACTCTGCAGGGCTCTGTGGACACTTATCATAACAATCTACGCTTGCACGACAAGGTGAAAGGCGTGCAGGGGGTTGAAGGAGTACGCAATCAGGTGCAGGTCAGCACCGAAGCAATTCCCGATGACCAACTCGCGAAGACTCTGGCCGGCAAGCTCCGTTATGACCGCGTTGGCTATGGCAATTTATTCAATAACCTGACGCTGCAGGTCAACGATGGCCGCGTGACCCTCGGCGGTAATGTGCTGAATTATGCCGATCGCGACTCTGCGCTTTCCATCGTGGAAAATGCCAAGGGCGTGACTGACGTTACCAATAACATTCAGGTAGCCCGGGCTTCTTTCTTCGATGATGAGCTGCGCATTCGATTGGCGCGTGCTATTTACGGTAGTCCGGTGCTGCAAAGATATGCGCTTGATCCCCAGGCGCCTATTCGGATTGTCGTGGAGAACGGACATGTGACCCTCTATGGCGCGGTGAATAACCAGTTGGACAGGCAGGTTGCATACTTACAGGCGCGCTCGGTGCCGGGCGTGTTCAGCGTGGATGACCAAATTGCCATACCTGGCGACCAGACGAATATGGATCAAGACCGCTAATTCATTGCAAGCCACAAAAAGGCACAGCATCTGCGCTGTGCTTTTTTGTTTTTGTTCCGCAAAGATTGTTCCTGCAATAACGTTCAAATCCCGTTCAAACTTTTGCCGCCTGCCTCTGTCCAGCTACAATGTTGTTGTGCCATTGTTACGCGACATTCGCACCACGTTTGAGATGATCAAGTGGGAGCACTCGGTCTTTGCGCTTCCCTTTGCCTTGTGCGGAGCCATGCTCGCAGCTCAAGGATGGCCTGCCGCATGGCAGCTCGGCTGGATCGTGGTGGCCATGGTAGGCGCGCGCTCGGCAGCCATGGCCTTCAATCGCCTGGTGGATGCGAAAATTGATGCTGCCAATCCGCGCACCAGCATGCGGGCCATTCCAACGGGAGCGCTTTCCCGAAAATTCGTTGCCGTTTTCGTCGTAGTCTCATCTGCCGTTCTTGTGCTGGCTGCCTGGCGGCTGAACCGGCTGGCGCTTTATCTTTCGCCGGCGGCCCTGGCGGTTGTCCTTTTGTACTCATACACCAAGCGGTTTACGCGCTGGTCACATTTGGTATTGGGATTCGCCCTGGGAATTGCGCCTGCCGCTGCATGGATTGGGGTTCGCGGATCGCTTGATGCGCGCATTCTGCTGCTCACCGCCGCCGTGACTTTCTGGGTTGCAGGGTTCGATGTGCTCTATGCCTGCCAGGATTATGAGTTTGACCGGCAAAACAGGCTTTATTCCATACCGCGTTTTGTCGGTATTGGCAACGCCCTCTGGATCGCACGCGCGCTGCACCTGGTGATGTTGGGAATGCTGGCGGCGCTGGTGGTGGTGTTTGGATTGGGCAAGCTGGCTTTCGCCGGCCTTGTGGTCGTGGCCCTGCTGCTGCTCTATGAGCATTCACTGGTGCGAGCCAACGACCTCAGCAAGCTCAACGCCGCATTCTTCACCATGAACGGCGTAATTTCCGTGGTGTTTTTCCTCTTTATCGCGGCGGACTTATTGCTGCCGAAGTTATAGGAATCTTCTCCGGGTGCCGTCCGCTGGTGAGATTGCTATTTGGACGCAACCTTGGCGCTATGGGCTGCTGTTGCCGAGTGGTCCGGCTCAAAACTCACCGAGTCCAGGCTGTGCACTGAAGCCTCGATATCATCCGGATTTCCTGCCATGAACGAGAACGTGACCGCATAATTGGGCAACAACACGAAGACCTGCGTCTGGTAAATCGTGGGACTGCCAGGCGTCGATTTCGATATCAGGTCAAGGCGGTAGAACTGCTTGCCTCCAAAGTTGTAGTTCTTGTCTGAGTGCAGGACAGCAAAACCGCTGGCGGGTGACGCAAATGTCTTGAGCGCACCCTCCATAAAAGTTTTCGGCGTCGTGTTCTTCGGCAGAGGATCGGCGACAATCGTGAGATAGCGCATATCCGTCGCCCGAGCCTCTTCAGGATTGGCGGTGAACAACGCATACTGGCTGGTCCCGAAGGTAGAAGCCTGCACGACGTTTCCCTTCCAACCGTTCGGATAACGATAGGAAAATCCGAAATAACCGTTGACGTAATGGTTGCCGTCAATCGTTCCGTAATCCGGATGCGGCTCAGTGGCCTGCGGGCCGAGTTCAGCACGCGGACCCGAGGTCGGCGTTTGACAAACCAGGGACGATGCCCCGAGGACGATAACGCACAAAAAAGCAACGAAAGAAATACGTTGCACAAACATGGGAACCTCCAATTTCTTGGGGGGCTTTCGTCGAACGTTGGCCCCGATGTTAGTGAATGGCTGGTTGTCCTGGAAACTGATTTTCGACCTAGACTTCTGGGACAAGTTAACAGCCTTGCACTATAGTTCACTATAAGTAAGGTATTGATGCCAAGGTTACGGTAGTACCATATGGTGATACTAAAGTAATTAAAATACCGTATGGCGATATGTTCCAACTTGGGAAAAATCCTGAAATGGAAACTTTTGCAGCGATCTTGGAAAAATAGCCGAATAACGGCTGGACCCCGTGTTTCACAAAATTCCAAGTCGACCACTCAAAAAGCTCGCGCATTTATCAATATCCTTAATCTTGCGGCTTTGCTGGCGCAGCGCAAGAGTGGAGGCCCGGATGACGATGAAAATTGAACATCATTTGCTGGTATTCAATAGAAAACGGCTGCGTGAGGGCACGCCGCTGGGTTATCATCAATTATTGACATTGCATGGTCCAGAAATCTCAGACTCACGCCTTTCAGACTGATGATGCGCGCCTGCGTCCCATCGCAGAGAAAGTGACTACAGGCCAGCGGCTGGCGCCTGCAGACGCGGTTGCGCTCTTCCAATCATCCGACATTCTGGCCATTGGCTGGATGGCCAACCACGTGCGCGAACGCTTGCATGGCGACGTAACCTATTTCAACGTCAACCGGCACATCAATCCTACGAATGTTTGCGTCGCTGCCTGCCGGCTGTGCGCTTTTGGCAGGAAAAAAGATACTGCCGGCTCCTACACGATGGCGTTGGAAGAAGCCTGGCAGACAGCGGCTTCAGGATATTCGGAGGCGGTGACCGAATTTCATATTGTTGGCGGATTGCACCCCGACCTGCCATTCTCGTATTTTCTCGATCTCATCGCAGGCCTGAAGCAGCGCTTCCCCAAGGTGCACCTCAAGGCCTTTACCATGGTCGAGGTTGCGTACCTGGCCAAACGCGCCAAGCTTTCTATTCAGGAGACGCTGGAGCAGTTGAAGACCGCGGGCGTGGATTCACTGCCAGGCGGCGGGGCCGAGATTTTCGCTCCGCGCGTGCGCTCGATTATCTGCGATCATAAGATCGACGGCACAGAGTGGCTGGAGACTGCGCGCCTGGCGCACCAGATCGGCCTGCGCTCCAACGCTACGATGCTTTATGGCCACGTCGAAAATGATGAAGACCGGGTAGACCACCTGCTTAAACTACGCGAGCTGCAAGATCAAACCGGCGGCTTCCAGACTTTTATTCCCTTGGCGTTCCATCCTGATAACACACCCCTGCAGCACCTGCCCAAAACCACCGGCATGTTAGATATCAAAAACATCGCCGTAGGCCGATTGGTGCTCGACAACTTCGCCCACATCAAAGCCTACTGGCAGATGATGACGCCCAAGATCGCCCAGATCGCCCTGCGCTTTGGCGCCGATGACATTGACGGCACCGTGATTGAAGAAAAAATCTACCACGATGCCGGCGCCACCACTCCCCAGGGAATGCGGCGCGAAGAACTCACCCGCCTCATCCGCGAGGCCGGACGGGAGCCTGTTGAGCGCGACACCATGTACAATCCTGTTACGCGCACTGAGACGTCGTTTACGGTGGCAGTCTAGAGCCAGGTTGGGCAAAATATCTACGGCAAATTCTTGTCGATAAGAAAACTTGTGTGAGCCTATCGCAACGCAACACTTGCGGCTCATGGTAAGAGCTTCGGCTTTTTTAAGCCGTGGGAAAACCAGCAATACGGCCATGCCCCATACTGGGACATGGCCGTCATTTCTATTTCTGCTGATGCGATCCGCTAAAAGACAATCTTGATAGCGAGCTGCATGTTGAAAGCCTCGCCGGGACCGATGCCGGGAGCGCCGTTGAAGTCACCGATAGTATCGTTCACCAGCCCGAATCCGCCGTATTTTGGATCCGAAGGACTTAAACAGATGCCAGTGGTGCTGGTGGCAGCTGCCCCGCACGGACTGGTCGGCACAGAACCAGGTCCGGAAGCCAGGTTAACCCGGTTGAAGATGTTAAACATCTCCGCCCGGAGCTGGACTTTCAGGCTCTCGCGAACCGGAATGTCCTTTATGACGGACAGATCTACAGCTCCATAGCCGGGGCCATGAAACTTATTGCGAGTCACGTTGCCGAGGTCCGTCCCACCGACGACAGGGCCGGTCGGGCAAGAGCCTACTCCAGCAGCGCAGAACGCGGTGGGATTGATCCACAGCATGCCTCCATTGGTTGCTGAGAAGGTATGCGAGACGCCCGCAAACGGGGCGCCCACAAGGCTCAAGCCAGAGAGCACCTCATCGTAAGGCTGCCCGGTATGCCAGTTCATCAAACTGGTCACGTGCCAGTCATGCGTGAGGAACCTGGGACCGAACGAAGAGCCCGGAATGTCATAGACAAATCCTACGGTGAACAGGTGCCGCGTGTCGTAGTCTCCATTGCCGTAATCCCGTTTGATGTTGGTGACGTCATCGGCAATGACAGCGCGGTATTCGCTGATCTGATCCAGGGCATGCGACCAGGTGTAACCGAAGGTTGACGAAATCCCATGCCAGGAGCGGATCTTGAAAGAGCTTTGGAGTGCGTTGTAGTTGGAGGTGCCTACGCTATTGAGCTGAATAATGGAGCCGAAGTTGGGGAATGGAACCGCTCCCGCGTTATTCGGCTGATTGATATTGCCCACGATATTCAGCTTCCGCGCCTGGGTGCCCACATACCCGACCTGGAGTACGGCTGCTTTGCCAAAACCCTTCTCGACTTGCAGGTCGTATTCAGCGAAGTGCGGCGTGCGGAAGTTCTGGTTCACACTGAACAGATTGAAGCCGGGCGTGCCCGTGCACAAGGGATTAGCACAGGGGATAACGCCGGGAAAGATTTGTTGGTTTGTTTGCCAGGTATACGAAGTCTGCCCAGCGATGTTTTTGCTGTAGGTGGAGACTGGAGCCGCACCAAACGGATTGCCTTGTATCCCTTGCGCTGCCGCAATGGGCGGACGGAAATCCAGGAAGGGGTTCATATTAATTTGGTCGAAATAGATTCCAAAACCGCCGCGCAAAACCAGATCGCCACTGTCAGTAGGCTGATAGGAAAAGCCGAAGCGCGGTGCGAAGTCGTTGTGGTTGGGTGGGAAGATGGAGTCAATTCCATTCCCCTGAACAACCAATCCTCGTCCCGGAATGAACACCGCCAAGTCCTTTTTGTCACTGTGCAGGGGACCAAAGTATTCATAGCGTAACCCGAGGTTCAGGTTCAACTTGCTGGTAAGCTGCCAGGCATCCTGGACATAGAAGTTATAAGCATTGACCTTTACGAATCGCTCGGGATTGCCCACAGCAATAGTAGAAGACGAGACGTCTCCAGCAAGAAAATCAGCCAGAGCCTTGGTATTGGTATCTGCGGTTGCATCGGTAGCCCATGGCCCCTGTGTCCCGTCGAAGGTAAACTTCCCTGTGCCGCGCCGGTGATAGAACTCGTTCACGTGCGCCTGCCGAATCTCGCCTCCAAAACGTAATTGGTGCTTGCCAATGACGTAGGAGACAATGTCGGTCAAGTGGCCGGTAACGTCGTTGCGGCCCTCCGGAGGAGTGAGGCCAATCTGCTCAAAGCCGGAGATGACAATGTTGGGGGCGCCATGAATGGGTTTTCCGTTAATGGTCGCATCGGGGCTGAGGAACAAGCCCATGGCTTTGGTATCGAAGGTGCTGTTGAAATCATTGAAGGTCTGGTTGAAATAGTTGACGCCCGCCAGCACTTGGTTAGTCAGACGCGGCGTGAAGGCGGAGTTCAAGATAGCCGAGTAGTTGAAAACGTGGATGGGAGCAACCTCAAAGTAGTCTTTCAAGTTCGAACTGGCTGTCCCCAGCGCCGGGCTGCCGCCCAGCGGCGCTGTCTGGCTGCCCTGCCCACCAAACCAGCGGAGCGCGAGATGGTGCTTGTCATTGAAATTATGATCTACCTTGATGACCCCGTTGTAGCTGTAACCGGTGGAAGCGATTGGGCTGAAAAAATTGTTGATGGTTCCGGGCAAGCTGCCGATCAGGTTTCTGGGCCAGAATCCGTTCGGACCTATCAGATTCGCAGAGAGCGGATTCACCGTAGCCCCGAACTTAGCCATTTCCGCTTTAGCTTGGTTGATCCAGGCATCGGAAGGCTCAGTGGCTTTGCCTGACAAGCCAATGATGTATTGCTGTTTCTCAAAGGCGAGAAAATAAAATGTCTTGTTCTTGATGATGGGCCCGCCCACAGAGCCGCCATAGTTCAGATTGCGCAGTTTAGGCGATTTGGGCAGGGCTGGAGTGGCGATGAAAAAAGGCGATGCTGCGCTATAAGCCTCATTCCGCTCGTAGAAATATCCTGATCCATGAATGGCATTGGTGCCAGACTTGGTGACCAGATTGACTGTGCCGCCGGCGTTGCGGCCCGCTTCCGCTCCCGATTGCGTCTGAGAAGAAAATTCGTCAATTGAGTCAACGGGGAGGATGATGCCGGCTATGCCAGAGACGCCGCCCTGGTTCACCGCCGGTATGTTGTGCCAGAAATCGTTGTTGTCCACGCCGTCAATCTGCCAGTTCATCTGATTGGGGCGAGTTCCATTCAGGGAGCCAAAGCCACCTACAGAGTAGCCTCCATAGCCAGGCGATACGGCGATGAGTTGTGTGAAGTCGCGTCCATTCAAGGGGACTTCCTGGACGACCTGAGACTCGACCGTCTGGGTCTGGGTGGCCGTGGTGGTGTCCAAGGTAAGGGTCGCCGCGGATACCTCCACCGTAGCGGTCTCCTGAGCCACGGAAAGCTTGACGGGCAGCGTATAGACGGAGCCGGTTACGACCTGGACTTTATCCACGGTCGTAGCAGCAAACCCAGGCGCCTTGGCTGTTACTTTGTACATCCCGATGGGAATATCCTGGAAAGCGAATCGACCGTCATTGGTGGTGACGGTGTTGTGGTCGACGTTGGTTGCAACTTCCGTGGCTTTAATCTGAACATTGGGCACAACCGCACCGGAGGGGTCGGTTACAGTCCCATTAATTGTTCCGCGGAAGGTTTGCGCATTGATTGTTATTGAAAGAGTCAGAATAGCGAGTAGGGAGAGATGCAAGCGATTCATAGTTCAACACTCCTGAGTCGAATCTTTTTGAGAAACGTTCTGATCGCCTTGCGCGACCAATGAGAACGACTCGATCCGATTTGCTGGATCGAAGTGGCACTCAACTCTATACCAATTTGGCCTCAGCGTAGACTAGAAAAAAATTATCCGGTGAATAAGCAGATGCGCCGCCAGCCAATCAAAATTAAGCTAAGTCAATCGCTTTCGTGGAGCGAAGGCCGGGTGCACTAGCATGTGCTGTCTTACGGCACGAGTAAATAAACTCGTGCCCCGATACAAGTCTTCACACATGGAAACTTTTTTCGTAGCCTGCTAGAAGACGCACGAAGCTTCAATTGCAAGAATTTTATCTACTTAGTTGATTAAGACAATCTATTTTGTGCTCCGGCTGTCTTTCGCGGGTGTAGAATCACGACAAATAGGCTTCCACGCGAGCGGTTTTTCCGCTTCGCTGGAAAAAACATCAACGTTCCCCTGCGACTTCGATTCCTACGAGGTTCTATGAACGTACACATCAGTTATAAGACTGCCAAGGCCCCCGATGTTGAGCGTGAGTTCGCCCACCATATCCAGAAGCTAGACCGGCGTTTGCTCGTGTTTCGTCCCGAACTTGTTCACCTGCACGGCATTGTCGATCAGGGCAGCTCTCTGCGTGGAGAGACCTCCATCTCGCTCAATCTTCGTCTGCCCTCCGGTCAACTGGCCTCGCAGCAATCGGGGCGCACGGCGGTGCTCGCGATGAAGTCTGCCTTTAACGAGTTGCTCAAGCAACTGACCAAGCACAAAGACCTGTTGCGCGGGTTCCACCGCCGCGCCCGTCGAAAAGAAGGGAACGGCCATGCCAAGCAGGTCCCTTTTGAGCAGACCCTGGCGGCGGTACATCCTCCTATCGCTTCGGGAGAAGATATTTATTCGTTTATCAACGCTAATCTGGCCAAGATCGAGCGATTCATTGCTCGCGAGCTGCGCTACCGCGCAAGCCAGGGACAATTGGATCCACGCGCGGTGGACCAGAGGGAAGTCCTCGATGAAGTTGTAGCCACCGCGCTGGGTGAAGACGAGAACAAGCCAGAGTTGCTCACCCTGGAGCGCTGGATGTACCGCGTTGCTATACAAGCCATCAACCGTCTATCCGGCGACAACTTGCGGCAAGACAACGCAATTCCCCTGGAGCGCTCGGAACGCAAACGCAATGTGACCGGCAGCGATGAAGCTGAAATGCAGTTCCACCAGCCTGACGAAACCTTGCTGGCTGAAAATGTGATTGCCGATACGCGCCAGGCTACGCCGGAAGAGATTACCTATTCCGATGAAATGGTGAACCTGGTCGAAGCCGCGCTGCTGAGGGCAAAGAAGGAAGACCGGGAAGCATTCATCCTGTTTGCGGTCGAGGGTTTCACCCTGGAAGAAATTGCCGCCACCACCGAGCGCAATGGCGAGCAGGTGCGTAAGTCCATTAACAACGCCCGCACTCATTTGAAGAAGAGGCTCCGCATCCCCAATCCCTTTAGAGACAGGCTGCTGCAACACTCCCGCATCGCCTGAGTAGCGCCGGCTGCCTTGCGAGTATTTGCCCGCTCCGTTATGTCTTTTGGCATCCGGCCTATCCCCCGGTCTTTTGGTTTCAATAAATTCCTTTGTGTTCCTTTGTGTCCTTTGTGGTTAAATTTAGCGCAGCTCCGGCAGCTCGCCGGGTGTTCATATGGAGAGACTATGAAATTTTCTCGCCGCGACTTTCTTGCCACCACTGCACTGACCTCCGCTGCGATGGCCACAGGGATCCAAAGTGACGCGCAGGAAAAAGATCAAGCCCAGCACACCACCAAGCGCGACCACAAACCCCGCCAGACGGTGACCATGGCTCTGACCGAGCCGGCAGCGTATAAACGGCCGGTCATCATCTGTAAGCCTACGGGAACGCAGGGAATCGATGTTGGCTATGACATGCTGCGCAACGGGCAGGATACACTCGATGCCGTCTTGCATGTCTGCAAGGTGCAAGAAGACGACCCTAACGACGACTCGGTCGGCCTCGGCGGATTGCCCAACGAAGAAGGAGTCGTCGAGCTGGATGCCTGCTGCATGCACGGCCCAACCCGGCGCGCCGGATCAGTGGGCGGAGTGCGGAATATCAAAAATGTCTGCCTGGTCGCCCGCGCGGTGATGGAGCACACCGGACATGTCATGCTCGCCGGTGAAGGCGCCGAACGTTTTGCCGTTGCCATGGGTTTCACCAAAGAGAACCTTCTCACCGAGCGCTCGCGCAAGATCTGGCTGCTGTGGAAAGAAACCCACTCTGACAAAGACTGGTGGGGGCCGGGCGTGGCTGATCCGGGCTGGAAGCCACCGGTTCAAACTCCGCGGTCGCGATCTATTGCTGAACCGGGAAAAGAAATGGAAGCCCGAATTGATGAATTGCAGCAGATCGCGGCTTCGCTCGGCATTGAGCCTGAATTCCGCCAGGCGGCCATCGAGCGTGTGCTATTTCCACCGACAGGGACAATTCACGTTTCCGCGGTCAACGACAAAGGAGAAATGTCGGGGGCAACCACCACCAGTGGCCTGGCCTGGAAGCTGCCCGGACGCCTGGGCGATTCTCCCATCATCGGCGCCGGATGCTACACAGATCAGGACGTGGGTTCGGCGGGCGCCACCGGCAGCGGTGAGGAAAACATCAAGGTCGCGGGAGCGCACACCATCGTGGAAAATATGCGTAAAGGAATGTCGCCGCAAGAGGCGGGCATGGAAACCCTGCGCCGCATCGCCCACAACCATAACAACGATATGACCCGCCTGCGCTATCTTGATATGGTTTATTACATTCTGCGCAAGGATGGCGCCTATGCCGGGGTTGCTCTGTGGAGCGGCCCGCCCGATCACCCTCGGAGCTTCGCCGTGCATGACGGAACCAAACGCATCGAGAAGTGCGCCTATCTGTTCGAGGGTACTTCGGTTGATTGGCCGCCCATACCGAAGTTGCCGGCAGGAAATTAAACAAGCCACAGATCAGCAGACGAACTTGATTTCAGGAGAACGAATTGATGGGAACACTTCTTCTTGCTGCAGGCCGACACACATTCCGCAGTGCAGGAAAGTTTCAAATAGGGAACTGTGCCAATTCAGAAAGCATTGCTAGCGACAAAAGAGTTTACAAATAATTTACAAAATCGCAACTGAGGCGTAACAACTCACCTCTAGTCTGAAGCTTCGAACCTTGAATAAGCGAAGAAAGGAATTATTATGTGTTCGCTTCAGGCACATCTGCTCCGATCCCTTCTGTTTCTCAGCGCTATGTTCTCTCTGCTCTCGTATGCGGTCGCACAAACCTATTCCGTACATGATCTCGGCGCTCTCGATGGCAACACCAGCCAGGCGCAAGCCATCAATGCCGGCGGCCAAATCGTAGGCTACGCCTCGACGTCCTCCCCTGGAGGCGCCTTTCTTTATAGCAATGATCGGATGATCGATCTCGGTACCCTGGGCGGAAGCATCAGTTTGGCGCGCAGCATCAATCGCTGGGGCGACGTGGTTGGATATGCCACAACCTCCCGTCGCCGTTATCACGCTTTTCTGTGGAGCA
>Ga0070741_10007889_pt1 | contig 21719 bp, 20 predicted proteins | sample Coa_R1_4_FD_66440 | JGI IMG/M metagenome (GOLD analysis project Ga0070741, IMG submission 66440) | Surface soil microbial communities from Centralia Pennsylvania, which are recovering from an underground coalmine fire - Coalmine... | ecosystem: Environmental > Terrestrial > Soil > Unclassified ... | reverse complement strand
AGCGGCTGCGCGCGGCACGTGCTTCGCTCGATTCGTCGCTGGCATCCTCGCGCAGACGCGAGGAGCGCTCCTCAACGCCGGCGAAAAACGATCTTCGCCCCCACCCGCTCAATACACTTTCGGCAACGCCGACATCAGAAAGCAGGCTAAGTGGCTAAGTAGCGCGGGCGGACTCGCATTCTTTTTTTCGCCAGCCCGGAGGGCGCGCAGTCCAAACGAGCACAAGCAGTCCTATGGCTTCGGGTAAGCCGTTGTCGTCGGAGCGGCAAGGAGTCGGAAGTCAGCCATATAGCGCCTGAGGACTGCCGAAAAAAAGAATGCGAGGCGCAAGCCCGCGCGTGGCATTAGCGTCAGATGGTGAGCGTGAGGCCTTCGCGCGCCGGGATGAGCTCGATGGCGCTGCCGCCGCTTTCGTCGAGGAGGCGGCGGGTGCGTTCGGCCAGCGCGTCGACGGTGTCGTCGGAGTAGTCCTGGTCGTAGTGGAACATGACCAGGCGCTTGGCCGCGGCGTCGACGGCGGCGCGCGCCGCCTCGGCGATCGAGGAGAAGCCGCGCTGCAGCCGCTCGGCGCGATCTTCGGGCGAGTAGGTGCAGTCGTGGATGAGCACGTCGGCGCCGCGGTACAGCTCGCGCACCTCGGGGCTCGGCCCGCCGGGCGGATAGCCGGCGTCGGAGGCGTAGACCAGCGAGCGCCCGTCCTCCTCGAAGCGGTAGGCGAGCGCCTTGGTGGCGCCGTGCGGATTGAGCCGCGCGCTCACGCGCATGCCGCCGCACTCGAAGCTGGGATCTTTCGCCGCGCCGTCGACCGCCACCACGTCGATGCTCGCGCCCAGGTTGCGCATCGTGTACAGCGGCGAGAAGTGCGGGTTCATCTGCCCCTCGAGGATTCCCTCGAGCATCGACGACGAGCGGCCGGGCCCGTGCACGGTGAAGCGATTTCCCGGCACGAAGATCGGCGGAAAAAACGGGAAGCCCTGGATGTGATCCCAGTGCGCGTGCGAGAGGAACACCGCCGCCTCGCCCGCGCCCTTGCCGAACGCGCCGGCCATCAGCTTGCGCCCGAGCGCGATCACGCCGGTGCCCGAGTCGACGATGAACAGCTCGCCCGAGCGGTTGCGCAGCTCGACGCACGACGTGTTGCCGCCGTAGCGCATCGTCTCCGGCCCCGGCGCCGGCACCGATCCGCGCACGCCCCAGAACGTCACCTGCACGGCGTCACCCTTTTTCCCCGAGGGTGAGCTCCATGCCCTCGGCGGCGGCCAGCAGCTCGAGATCGGGCGTCGACTTGCGGTGCTCCGCCACCAGCGCGTCGATCTGATCGTCGGTGCGCTCGGGCGCGTGATGGAACAGCACCACGCCCTTGGCGCCGGCCGCGCGCGCGATCTCGATCGCGTCCTCGGGACACGAGTGGCCCCAGTGCGGCTTCTGGCGATACTCCTCGGGCGTGAACTGCGTGTCGTAGATGACCAGGTCGGCGCCTTCGCACAGGCGCACCACGCCGTCGCGCATCGCCGCCAGCTTCGCCGCGTCCTCGGGCTTGAGCGGATCGCCCGGCTTCGGCGGCTGCCGGATGTACTCCTGCTCGATGAGGATGTCCTTGAACGGCGCGGTGTCGGTCACGTAGGCGATCGAGTGGCCGTCGCAGTCGAGGCGATAGGCGATCGCGATCCACGGATGGTTGAGCCGCGCGCACGCGACCTTGACCGGGCCGATCTCGAAGCGCGCGCCCTCGACCAATTCGCGGAACGCGACGTCGGCCTGCACGTTCTCGAACGGCACCGGAAAGTACGGCGAGTCGGTCTGCGAGGCGAACACCGCGCGCAGGTGCGTGTCGTCGCGCTGCCGCGCGTAGACGAAGAACTTGTTGCCCTTCTGGTAGACGGGCGCGAAGAACGGCAGGCCCTGGATGTGGTCCCAGTGCGTGTGGCTCACGAGCAGGTGCGCGGTGCCGCGGCCCTCGCCGAACGTGCCCTGCATCATCTCCTTGCCGAGCTTGCGGATGCCGGTGCCGGCGTCGATGATGATGTGCTGCCCGTCGGAGGAGCGCACCTCGACGCACGAGGTGTTGCCGCCGTAACGGTTGGTGTCGGGCCCTGGAACCGGATAGGACCCACGGACTCCCCAGAAGCGTACCTTCACGGTGCAGCCCTATGGGCGCCCATTCGCTCGACGGTAACACGCGTCCACGCAAAGATCCAATCGGCGGCGGGAGCGATCGCAGGCGCGCTACGGGCTGAGCGCGGCGGCGATGACGTCGTTGGCGCCGAACTGCTGCACATAGAGCAGGAGCGCGCCGGCTTGATACGGCGTCTCGGCGGGCGAGCGCACGTTGAGCTTCACGCCGACGATCGGCGCGGGCGCGACCAGGAAGTCGTCGCCGGAAAAAGATCCGGCGAAGCCGCAGGTGTTGGTGGCCGCGCCCGTCGGCGCGGTGAAGTAGAGATCGTGGCGCACGCGGCCGGCGGGCGTCAGGCCGGCGCGCGCCTGGGCGCGGCCGACGCCGGCGGCGAACGGCACCGACGACGCGGCCACCATCGGATCGCGCGCCGGCGTGGACGGATCGCCGTCGAGGCGCGTCCACGTCACCGCGCCGCCGGCGAGCACGTCGGCGTACGGCGCATCGGCGGCCCAGAGCTGCCCGCTCGCGACGTAGTAGACGCGCAGTCGGTCACTTTCGCCTGCGGCGCCTGGGATGTGCACCGCCGCCGGCGGACCGAGCACGTTCCCCTCTTCGGCGCCGTCGGCGATCAGCGCCGGCCCGGGCGCTTTGCGCCACACGTGCCCGAGCGGATCGGTCCCCACCGCCCAGCCGATCGCCCCGCCGCCCGAGTAGAACAGCAGCCACTCGGTGCCGCCCGGCCCGTTCCACACGATCGACGGCCCCGACACCGCGCCCGCCTCCCAACCCTGATCCGCCTGCAGCGCCGGAAACAGCGGCCCGAAGCCGTCGGTGAGCGTGGTCAGCACGTCGGCGTGCTGGATGCTGGTGCCGCTCGGCGCCTTGGCCGTCACCCACATCGCCAGCAGGTTTCCCCACGGCACCACCGTCGGCTCGTCGAGGTTCACGCCCGGCGCCACCAGCACGAACGGCGCCTGGATCGGCAGCTTGTTGTCGGGATCCTCGAGCGGCTGGAACGGCCCGGCCCCCGACACCGGCAGGTTGGAGGCGCCGCCGCCCGCGTCGCCGCCCGACGCGCAGCCCGAGAGGGCGATTGCCAGCGCCTGGCTAAACAGCGTCAAAACGGCGATTCTACGCATTTTAAAACTTGCTCCTCAGCATCAGCCCGAGCTGCACCACCACGCCGTCGGCCACGAAGTCGCCGACCGGATCGCGCGGATCCACTTTGCGGCTCACCCGATCGGGCAGGTACGTGACCGCGACGTGCGCGTCGAGGTTGAGCGGGTAGCGAAGGATCGGCGCGAGCCGCTTGAGCTCGACGCCGACGCCGCACGCGAACGTGTGCTTGTCCGAGTCGGCCAGGTTGCTCTCGCCGAATTGATCGGGCACCGGCGACGGCTCGTACGAGTAGCCGCCGCGCGCGTCCACGCCCACGCGCTCGCGGTCGAGCACGCGCCACTCCACGCCCACGCGCGGGATCACGATGTCGCGAAATCCCGGCGCCGGATACGAGCGCGGCGGCGGCAGGTGCACCTGCGGGTTGAACTGGCCGATGTCGAGCGTCAGCGTCAGGTTGGCCGCGGCGACGGGAAACTCGCTCCAGCGCGCGTAGGTGAGATCGAACGTCACCAGCGCGTGCCGCGTCGGGCGCACCGCCGCGCCGAAGGTGAGCTGCCACGGCTGAAACAGATCGGTCGAGATCGATCGCGCCTGGAAGAAGCCCGCCGGCACCACCGGCTGAATCCCGGGATTGCCGATCGAGCCGTTGATGGCGAACTGCTGATCGAGCGCGAGCGTGAAGTCCTGGCGGAACGACGCGCCCAGGCTCAGGTACGGCAGCGCGTCCCAGCGAATCCCCGCCTGCCAGTAGCGGACCGCGACCAGGTCTACATTAATGGAGGTGACGAGCGACGAGTCGTCGGGGTTCGACACCGCGACGTTGCCCTGCAGGCTGAGCGTGCCTTGCGTGCGCGACATGAAGACCAGGCCGGCGCCGATGTAGAGCTTGGGCACGATCTGGATCGCGAGGTTGGCGGCGAGGAAGAGGCGCTGGATGCGGTTGTCGTAGTAGACGAAGCGCGGCTGCGCGAACGGCAGCGAGCGCACGCGCGTGAGGCGTTGATCGGGCAGCCACAGCGCGACGCCGAACGCGAAGCGGAAGGGGCCGATCGCGGCGGGCGCCACCAGGCCGACGTTGAAGCCGCGCGAGGCGTCGACGCCGAGATCGCGGCGGTTGATGCGCAGGAGCGGCTGCGCGTAGCGATAGCCGAGATCGATGCGCAGCTCGCGGCCGACGACCAGGCCGGCGGGGTTGTAGTAGTTGGCCGACGCGTCTTCGCTCGCGGCGGTCGCGGCGCCGCCCATCGCCACCGCACGCGAGCCGAAGCCGAACGCGTCGACGGGATTGGCGCGCGCGCCGGTCGCCGACGCGGCGGCGAGCGCAAGCGCGAAAGCGGCTGCGGCAATTTGCCGCATCACAGATCGACTCCGATGGTGAAGCCGAACACGCCGAAGTCGCCCGCCGCCAGCGGATTGCCGTCGAGGTGGTGCCACTGCCCGAACGCGTCGAGCTGAAGCGTCGTCAAGCGCCCGGTCCACTCCACGCCGCCGCCGAACGTCAGCACGTGGCGGTTGGCGTCGAGCAGCACGCGCGTCGGCCCTTGCGGCGCCGGGCTCCACTCGAAGAAATAGCCGAGCCGCCCGCGCAGCCTGAACGCGCCGCGCTCGAGCGTCGCTTCGCCGGCGATGCGCGGCACCACCGTGTCGGCGTAGTTCGGCGGCGATTGCGGCGGCGCGCCCGGCGTGGCGTTCTCGACGGGGTTCGAGTACGCCGACCAGTGCTTCCACGTCAGCCCGCCGTCGAGCGCCAGCCAGCCGCGCGGGCGAAACGCCGCCTCGAGCGACGCCTGCATCGGATCGAACTGCGCGGTGCCCGCGATGTGCAGCGTCGGCACCTGGATCGGCAGCGACGCGCCGAGCGAGTTCTTGACCTCGATGTCGTAGCCCGACTTCGACTCGCCGCGGAACACCGCGCCCACCTTGAGCCAGCGCGCGACGTCGACGCGCACGCCGATCACCGGCGCGTAGCTCACCACCAGCTGCTCCTCCGCGACGGTGGTGATGTGCCCGCTCGCGTCCGGCCGGATGGCGATCTGCCCGACCAGCGCCGCCAGCGCCAGCACGCCCGCGCCGACGGTGACGCGGCGGTGCACGCGCGCGCCCGCGCCCACCAGCACCGAGACCACCTGCGTGCGATCGTTGAGCAGCGCCAGCCGCGGGTCGGTCGGAAAACCATCCTGCACGCGGTTGATCACGCCCACCGGCAGGTAGAACGCGAAGCCGATCGCCAGCCGATCCTTGAGCACGCCGCCGAACGGCAGCGGCAGATCGGCGCCGAGCACGATGCCGTCGGTCTGGTCGACGTGCTTGTGCTGATTTTCCAGCGCCAGGTGATAGCGCGCCAGCACGTAGCCGACGGTGAGCCGGCGCCGCGTCGGGCCGACGAGCCCCGCGGGATTGGAGAACGCGGCGTCGTAGCCCTCGGCGTCGGCGGCGCCGGTGCCCGCCATCGCGCCCGAGCGCGCGCCCATGCCGAACAGGTCCGGCTCCGACGCCGACGCGGCGCCGCCGAGCGCGGCGGCGATCGCGAATCCGGCGATGGCGGCCGCGGCTCTCAAAACACCCGCTTCGAGTCGAGCAGCAAGGTCACCGGCCCGTCGTTGACCAGCTCGACCTCCATCATCGCGCGGAATCGTCCGGTCTCGACCGCGAGCCCGCTCGCGCGCAGCAGCGCGACGAATTTTTCGTACAGCCGTTCCGCCGGGCCAGGAGCCATCGCTTTGGCAAACGAAGGCCTTCGCCCTTTTCGGCAGTCGCCGAGCAGCGTGAACTGGCTGATCACGAGCAGCCCGCCGCCGACGTCGGCGAGCGCGCGGTTCATCTGGCCGGCGTCGTCGGGGAACACGCGCAGCCCGACGATCTTGTCGGCGAGCGCCTGCGCGTCGTCGTCGGTGTCGTCGTCGCCCGCGCCCACCAGCACCACGAAGCCGCGGCCGACGCGTCCGACCGGCGCGCCGTCGACGCGCACTTCCCCCCGGCTCACACGCTGAACGACGGCACGCACCGCGCCCGGTCATATCACCGGCGAGCGGGTCGGCTCAAGCTATACTGCCGCGCGTGCGAACCGCCGCCGTCCTCGCGTTGGTGATCGCGGCATCGATGGTCGCGGCGGGCGCCGCGCGAGGCGCGCCATTCGTGTCGGCGCGCGCGCGCATGGTGGCGCGCGGGCAGCTCGCGTCATCGGCGATCTCCGACGGCGGCGATGCGCGCGCGCTGGTGGTGGTGCGCGTGGCCGGCGGCGCGGCGCGGCTGCTCGCAGCCGGCTTCGACGCGCGCGCGCTCACGGACGAGTTCGCCGCGGTGCGCGCCGGCGCCGACGAGCTGCGCGCGCTGGCCGCGCTCGACGGCGTGCAGTCGATCGAGGAGCGCCGCCTGCTCTACCCCACGCTCGATCAATCGGCCGCGCTCGTCGGCGCGCCGGCCGCGCGCGCCGCGACCGGCCTCGACGGCAGCGGCGTTCTCGTCGGCGTCGTCGACACCGGCGTCGATTTCCGCCACGCCGATCTGCGCGCCGCCGACGGGACCACGCGCGTGCTCGCGCTGCTCGATCTCGCCGCTCCGCGCGATCCGCGCCATCACCCCGAGATCCCCGACTACGCGATGGGCGAGGTCTGGCTCGCCGACGAAATCGACGCGGTGCTGGCCGCCGAGGCCGCGGGCATGTCGCCGGCGACGCCGATCGGCGAGCGCGACTCGAACGGCCACGGCACGCACGTCGCCGCGATCGCGACCTCGAACGGCCGCGCCGCCGGCCGCAGATTTCCCGCCGGCCGCTACACCGGCATCGCGCCCGGCGCCGCGCTGGTCGTCGCGCAGACCACGCACGGCGGCAGCTCGTTCACCGACGCCGACGTGCTGGCCGGCTGCCGCTTCGTGATCGATCGCGCCGCCGCGCTCGGCCGCCCGCTGGTCGTCAACTTGAGCCTCGGCGGCGAAGGCGGCCCGCACGACGGCTCGTCGAGCCTCGAGACCGCGCTCGAGTCGCTGTTCCCGCTCGACGTGCCCGGCCGCGCGCTGGTGGTCGCCGCGGGGAACGACGGCGCGCGCGATCTGCACGCCCGCGCCTGGAGCGTCGACGGCGAGGTCGTCTTCCCGCTGCGCGTCGAGCCGTCGACCGCCGCCGGCTCGCGCGTCGCCGTCGAGCTGTGGTATCGCGGCGCGCTGGCGATCACCGTCGAGACGCCGGCCGGCAAACGCTACGGCCCGGTCGCCGTCGGCGCGTCGCTCGCCGACCCGAACGACTCCGAGGGCACGGTCACCGTCGACGACGCGACCGGCGGCCCGCGCGCGGACGGGCTGATGAGCGCGGGCGTGGTGGTCACCGGCGCGAGCGGCGCGGCGCCGGCGACCGGCACCTGGCGCATCCTCCTCGACGGCAGCGCCGCGCGCGCCGACGCGTGGGTGGTCGACTCGCCGCCCGGTGTGCCGTTCGCGCGCTTTCTCGATCACGTCGACGTCGACGAGCGCATGGCGCAGCCGGCGACCGGCCGCTCGGTGATCTCGGTCGGCTCGCTGGTCTCGAAATCCGACTGGACGGATCGCGACGGAATGCCGGTTTCGCGCGGTCTGGTGCTCGGCGACGTCTCCGGTTTCTCGTCGAGCGGGCCGACCGCCGACGGCCGCTTCGCGCCCGACCTGATCGCGCCCGGCGAGTTCATCGCCGCCGCGCTGTCGGCCGACGCGCCGCCCGATCAGTCGACGTCGGCGTTCTTCGCCGGCGCGGGACAGCCGCTGATCACGTGGGCCGACGACGGCGTGCACGGCCTGCTGCACGGCACGTCGCAAGCCGCGCCGCACGTCACCGGCGCGGTCGCGCTGCTGCTCGAAGCCAATCCCGCGCTCACCAGCGGCGCGCTGCGCGAGATCCTGCGCGCCACCACCCAGGACGGCGGCGTCGGCTTTTCGCCGCGGCACGGCTTCGGCCGCCTCGACGTGCTGGCCGCCGCGCGCTACGTCGGCGGCGCGCGCGGCGGCGCGGTCAGCCCGTCGCTGTCGTCGGTGGGCGTGAGCCGCGACGCGCTGCCGCCGGGCGACGACACCACCACCGTCACGGTCACGCCGCGCGACGCCGCCGGCGCGCCGCTCGGCCCCGGCCACGCGGTCACCATCGACGCGTCCGCGGGCGCGCCGCTCGGCCCCGTCAGCGACGCGGGCGCCGGCCGCTACGAGCGCACGTTCGCCGCCCACGCCTCGCGCGGCACCGTCGCGTCGATCGCCGTCACCGTCGACGGCGTGGCGCTCGACGCCCACCCGTCGATCTTTTTCGTCGTCGACCGCAGCGAGATCGGCCGCCCGTTCACCGCCGCCGGCGGCTGCTCGCTCGACCGGACCCGCCCCGGCGAGCCGCGCTCGCGCGTTTGGTGGCTGCTCGCCGCGCTCGCCGCGCTCGTCGCCGCCGCGGCGTGGCGCGCACGGAATTCGCGCCGCGCCGCGCGCCGCTCTACGCTCGGCGGGTGAGCCGGGCAACCCCGCGCCCCCGTCGGCGATCAGACCCGAGTGCCCTGCGCCTTGCACGCCCGCACCCGCGCGTCTATATTCGGCGCCCTCATGCCCCGCCGCTCTCGACGAGAGATCCCGCTCGTCGCCACCTTGCTCCTCGCCGTGCTCGCCGGTTGCACGCACAATATCGGCGATCCGTGCGGCACCAACGTCGACTGCAGCCCCGCGGGCGATCGCTTCTGCGACACCTCCGCCATCGGCGGCTACTGCACCATCGAAGGCTGCGACATCAACACGTGCCCGGACAACGAGCCGTGCGTCCGCTTCTTCACCCCGTTCACCGACGACGCCGATCGCTGTGGCCCGACGCACCCGTGCGCGCGCGCCGACGAGCGCTGCATCGACGATCCGATGTCGACCAGCGCCGACTTCACCGGCCACTGCGCGCCCGAGTCCACCGAGCGGCGCTGGTGCCAGCATCGCTGCTCGAACGACGGCGACTGCCGCACCGGCTTCGAGTGCCGCTCGACGTTCAACGGCGGCACCATGAGCGCGCCGGTGCTGCCGGGCGCGTTCTCCGTCCCGACGCTGAACAACCCGACCGGCGATCCCGCGAGCTTCTGCGTCCAGGCGAGCTGACGCGCGAAGGACGGCGATGATCGCCCGCGCGCTCCTGGTCCTGTGGCGCCTGCTGCAGCCGACGTCGGGATCGTTCTTGCGGCGCCGGCTGGTGTCGAGCGTGATCGCGGTGCTCGGCGTCTGCGTGCTGGTGTTCCTGCTCTTGCACCTCATCCCCGGTGATCCGATCGACAACCTGCTGGGCGAGCGCGCCGATCCCGTCGACAAAGCGGAGATGCGCGCGTGCATGGACCTCGACCAGACGATGATGGTGCAGTTCGGCCGTTTCCTCGTGCACGTGTTCGACGGCACGCTCGGCGTGACGTGTCCCGATCGCTCGCGCACGGTCGCGTCGCTGATCGGCGCGGCGCTGCCGTCGACGTTCGCGCTCGCGGTGGCCGGCATGTTGGTCGCGCTCATCCTCGCCCTCCCGCTCGGCATCCTGGCCGCGCTCAAGCCGCGCAGCCCGCTTGACGCCGCCGCAACCGTGGTCTCGCTCGCCGGCATCAGCATGCCGGCCATGTGGCTCGGCCCGGTGCTGCTCTCGATCTTCTACGTCGGCCTGCGCTGGCTGCCCGGTCCCGCCGACGACGCCGGTCTCGCCGGGCTGGTCCTGCCCGCGATCATGCTCGGCACGCACCTCATGGCCATGCTCGCGCGCATGACCCGCTCGTCGCTGCTCGACGTGCTCGGCGAAGACTACATCCGCACCGCGCGCGCCAAGGGCCTCGCACCGTCGCGCGTGATCCTGCGCCACGGCCTGCGCAACGCGCTCGTCCCGGTCATCACCGTCGCCGGCATCCAGTTCGGCTCGCTGCTCGCCGGCGCGGTGGTCACCGAAAAAGTTTTCGCGCGCCCCGGCATCGGCACGCTCCTCCTCGAAGCCATCGCGCAGCGCGACTACCGCGTGGTGCAAGGCTGCACGCTGGTCATCGCCGTCAGCTACGTCACCGTCAACCTGCTCGTCGACCTCGCCTACGGCGTCGCCGATCCGCGGATCCGCGTGCGATGAAGCGGCTCGCCCGCATCGGCCCCGGCCCGCTCCTCGGCGCGATCCTGATCGCCGCCTTCTTCGCGCTCGCGCTCTTCGGCCCGTGGCTCGCGCCCTACTCGCCCGAGACGCAGAACCTCGGCCACCAGCTCGAGCACGCCACCCGCGCGCACTGGCTCGGCACCGACGAGAACGGCTGCGATCTGCTCTCGCAGCTGCTCTACGGCGCGCGCCTCGCCGCCGGAATCTCACTCACCACCGTCGCGCTCTGCCTCGCGGTCGGCACCGCGCTCGGCACCATCGCCGGCTACTACGGCGGCGCCGCCGACGAGCTGATCATGCGCGTCGTCGACGTGCTGCTGGCGTTTCCCGGCATCCTGCTCAACCTCGCGATCGTGGCCATCGTCCCGTCGGCGGGCGTGGGCGTGTTCGTGTTCGCGCTCGCGATCAACGGTTGGGTCGGCTACGCGCGCGTCGCCCGCGGCCAGGTGCTGGAGGTGCGCGAGCGCGAGTTCGTCGTCGCCGCGCGCGCGCTGGGCGTGCCGCCGTGGCGCGTGATGCTGCGCCACATCGTCCCCAACATCCTCTCGCCGCTGATCGTGCAAGCGACGCTCGGCTTCGCCAACGTGATCCTCGTCGAGGCCAGCCTCTCCTTTCTCGGTCTCGGCCGCTTGCACGCGTACAGCTGGGGCGCCCTGCTCGCGCAAGGCACCACGTACCTGTGGCTCACGCGCCACCTCGCGATGGTCCCCGGCATCGCCATCGCCGCGGTGGTGCTCGGCTGCAATCTCCTCGGCGACGGGCTGCGCGATCGTCTCGATCCGCGCCGCGCCCGCAGCTGACTACTTCCCGGGCTCGAGCGGCTTACCCGCCTTCTTCCAACCCTGAATCCCCGCGGGCATCACGAACACGTTGGTGTACCCGAGGCTGACGGCGCTCCCGGCGCCTTTGTGGCACGCGTGTCAATGCTCGTTCTCGCAGTAGAAGACCAGCATCGCCTTCTTGTCGCTCGGCAGATCGCCGGGCTTCACTTGCGAGAAGTCGACCCACTTCGCGCCGGGCACGTGGCCCTCGGCCCACTCTTCGCGCGGATTGCAGTCGAAGATGTAGACCTTCTTGTCGCCGGTCTTCTTCGCCACGTCGTCGACGGACAGCTCGCCGAACTTGCCGGCGTCGGCGCGCCCGACGGCCGCGCACGCCATCAGCATCGCCAGCGCAACCACTGCTCGTGTCACCAGTCGCATCGTTTCCTCCTAAGCGTTGAGCCTGAACACCTGATCGATCGGAACGTGCATCGGATTGAGCCGCCCACCGAACGTCACCGCCTCGACCCACGACATGATCGGCTGCGGCGAGCGCCCGCAGCCGTCGAGCACCGCCTCGACCATCGGCTCGTATTGGTCGAGGATCGCCTGCGCGAACACGGCGCCCGCCTGCGCCGTCGCCCGATGCGGCCGCCCGGTGTATCCATAAAATGGCCGCATCGCGTTCCACCCCTTGCCCATCGCCGCGAGATCGAGCTCACCGGCCAGCTCGCGCGCGCCCATCTTGCGCGCGATGCGCGCCGCGACTTCGAACGGCGCGTCCGGCACCACCGGCGGACACGGCGGCAGCTGCCGATAGCTCGGCGCCACCGACTCGGGCGCATAGTGCAGCGCCAGCGACGTCTCGAAGAACCCGGCGTGAAAATCGAACTTGAGGTCGCGCATCATCGCCTCGCGCTCCTCGTCGTCGTCGACGTGCGCGAACGCCGCCTGGTACTTCGCCCCGTCGAGCGTCAGCATCTCGCGCAGCACGAGGTTGAACGGCGCGATCGCGCGCACGCCGCTCTCGATCAGCACCTCGACGCCCGCCTCGATCGCCAGATTGTGCAGCGGCGCGCCGTGAAACGTCATCAGCACCACGCGCTGCGCGCCCAGCTCGACGAGCGCGCGGCACGCCTCGACCACCAGCTCGCGCGCCGTCAGAAACGGCGTGTGCCGCGAGCCGATCCCCGGACACGGCTCGACGCCGATCTCGAGATCCGAGCCGAACACCAGCGGCCACTCGGGCCGGCGCGCCTGCAATCGCCGGTGAAGCTCGCGCGTGAGCCCGCGCGACACCAGCCGATCGTTGTGCAGCGACAGGTGCGGCCCGTGATACTCGACCGGGTTGATGGTCAGGTAGACCGGCGCGCCCGCCGCCACCAGCCGGCTCGCCTCCTCGTGCGATCGATCGAACAAATTGATCTCGTCCATCACAACACCACCGTTACAGGATACACGCCCATCGCCACCGGCGCCGCCCAGCGCGAGCGAGGCACCGCGATGCGCCCGCGCCGCGGCAGCTTGCACATCGACACGAAGTCGTGCGCGTCCTCGTCGTCGTAGACGTGAAACGCGGCGCGCATCGACTGCGGGCTCGGCCACTTCGCCCGCGGCTTGCCGGTCGACGTGCCGTCGAGCACCTCCTCGACCTTGTTCGCCAGCGGCGGGCGCCTCTTATCATTAGATAGCTGATACGCATTGACCAGCACCGCGGTTGCGGCGGCCCGGCACTCGAGCGCGCGGCCGAGCAGCCGCATGGCGACGCGCTCCGCGCCATACGCGAAGTTGCCGAGCACCACCATTAGATCGCACGCGAGATCGCGCGGCGTGAGCTGCTGCATCACCACCAGATCGGAGCAGATGAGAAAGCACGCGTCGAGCAGCGCGTCGTCCACGTCGAGCTTCACGCGGTTGATGCGCGCGTAGGGCGTGACGCCGATGCCCGGCCCGTCGAGCGACTTGTCCATCTCGAACGACTGCGTGGAGAACTTCGCCTGCGGCACGTGCACCGCGCCGTGCCGCGTGAAGATCGTCAGCGCGTTGTAGCGCTCCGCCGGATCGTGGCCGGGCAGATCCTCCGCCAGCTCCGCGCCGAGGTTGAGCGTGGTGATGATGTTGATGTCGCGCTCTTGTGCGAAAGCCACGAGCCGCGCGAATGCACGCCCCGAGCCACTCTCGCTCCACGCGAGATATTCAGGCAGGAACGCGGTCTCGCCGGCTTCGACTTCTTCGAGCGCGTCGAGCGCACCGTCGAGCATCTGCTCTTCCGCGCCCAGCTCGAGCGCGATCAAATGAAAATCGGAAGCGCCCATTCCGCGAAGCTAACACGAGCCGCGTCCGAGCCAGGTGGACCGGTACGCGGACAACCGTCCGGCTGCCGGACAAAACGATCCCGCGCAAACGCGCAAGGTTCGAGATTCGCGTGCTCGGCCGAGCGGCACGCGGTTGGCAATGGCACGCGCGCATGGCCGACCACGCGTTCCTCGCACTGCTCACCGATCTGCACCGCTCCATCGATCTCGTCGCGCAGGATCTCTCGCGCGATCGTCCGGCGCTCGCCGACGCGCTGCGAAGACGCGCGGCGTGGATTCCGCGGCCGGAGGAGGTCGAGCCGACGTTGCCGTCGCTGCGCGAGCGGCGCGCGACCGGCGACGGCGCCTGCCGCGCGATGCCGTCGCTGCTCTACCGCGCGCTCGACGAGGGCGTGCTCAGCGCGCCGCAGTTCGATTCGCTGATGGTCGGGCAGTCGCGCGCCGCGCGGGTGATGCGCGAGCGCGCGCCGTGATCACGCCCGCGTCAGTTCTGCAGCTCGGGATCGCCGTCGGACTCGGAGTCCTCGGTGCCGGGCATTTCGCCGCCGTGCTCGCCCGTCGTCGACGGCGCGTCGGCGTGCAGGAAGCGCAGCATGGCCTCGACCATGCGCACCTGCGCGTGTCGGATCTCGCCGAGCCGCCGGTGGCGGAAGCCCTCGACGAAGATGGTGAACACCAGCACGTCGTCTTTGTCGCCGACGTAACCGGACAGCGCCGAGACGCTCGACAGCGTGCCGGTCTTGGCGCGCACCAGCCCGATCGCCTCGGTGCCGAGGAAGCGATTGCGGATGGTGCCGTCGATGCCGGCGATCGCCAGCGACGTGAGGAAGTCGGGCGCGACCGCGAGATCGAAATAGATCGTGCGCAAGAGCGCAGCGAGATCCGACGGCGTGATGCGGTTCTCGTGCGTCAGGCCGGAGCCGTTGACGATGCGATAGGTGCCCGGCTTGATCCCGACGGCGCCGAGGTAGTCCATCACCGCGCGGGTTCCTTTGGCGAGCGTGCCCGGCAGGCCGTACAGCTCGCCGCCGAGCGTCTTGTAGATTGCCTCGGCGACGAAGTTGTTCGAAGGCTTGTTCGAGATGCGGCACACGTCGGAGAGCGGCGGCGAGCGGTGCTCGGCGAGGAGCTGCGCGGCGGAGATCGCGCCGGTGTGCACCTGCCCGGTGAGCTCGATGCCGAAATCGCCGAGCGCCGTGCGCAGCACCGACGCGGAGAACAGCGCGCCGTCGGCGAGCCGGCGCACGTCGACGTAATCGCCGCGCGTGTCGGCGATGCGCCCGCGCACCGTCACGATCACGCGATCGTCCTTGCGATAGGAGTCGATGCGCAGCCGCGAGCGCTTGCCGCGCACCGTGGTGGCCTGGTTTTCTACGCCGAAGAATTCGGCGTGCGGCTCGACGGAGACCAGCGCGCCGTGACCGACGTCGCCGGGCCGGACGCGCACGCCGTAGGTGTTGCGGTTGAGGATGAGCGCGCCTTCGCCGACGCCTTCGTCGGATTCGCCGGCGTGCGCGCGATCGTGGAACCGCGGATCGCCGTAGAGATCGCCGTCGATCTTCACCACGCCGCGCGCGGCGAGGTTGCGCGCGATCTCGGCAACGTCCGAGGTGCTGAGCGACGGATCGCCGCTGCCGCGCAGCACCACGTCGCCGTGGATCACGCCGTCCTCGTCGGGCGCGGGACCGTAGAGCGCGGTGTGATAGCGGAAGTCGCCGCCCAGGTACGCGATGGCGGCGGCGGTGGTGAGCATCTTGGTGTTGGACGCGGGATTGAACAGCGTGGCCGCGTTGTGCGCGAACAGCACGTCACCGTCGGAGGCTTGCATCACCTCGATGCCGACCTTGGTGCGGTTGAGCGGCTTGTCGTGCAGCACCTCGAGCAGGCGATCGCGCAGCTTCACGATCCGCTGCTCGTGGGGATCGTTCGGATCCTTGCCCTCGCGCGGGACGGTGCTGGCGTCGCGGCGCGGCGGACCGGCGACGGCGGCGTGCGCCTTCGGCACGGCCATTCGCGCCTGGCGGGCGGCACCATGGCTCGGCTGCTGCGCGACGCCGGCGAGCGGCGCCAGCACGACGGCCGTGACCACGATGGAGGGGATTACTCGACGGCGCACCACGGATTATTGTGTGCGCGCGGCGCCGTCGACGCAACAACTCTACGCGGCGGGAACGACCAGGTGACGCTCGAGCTCGAGCGGCGCGAACACCTCGCTCTTGTTCGACGCGTCGAGGAACAACAGGTAGGCGGCGACCTCGGCCTTGTCGTGCTTGTCGAGCAGCGCCTTGCCGACCTCGCACAGCCGCTCGGGCGGCGCCGCCTGCATGAAGTCGGCGTCGGTGAGCCCGTCCTCGTGCGGCACGTCGAGCGCGGTGAGGAACTCGGCCAGCATCGGGCGGCGCGCGCGCGTCAGCCACTCGAAGAGCAGCGTCGCGGCGGTGGTGGACACCGGCTTGTCGGCGACCACGCGCCACAGGCGATTGGACCAGTCCTCGTTGCGCTTCTTCGTCGAGGTGTGGCTGGCGAGCCGGTTGGTGGGGATCTTGGCCTCGCGCAGGACCTTCTTCATGCCGTCGGAGGTGAGCTCATTGAAGATCGCCTTGGTCTTCTTTTCGCCGAGCTTGCGGCAGATCTCTTCCGGGGACATCGCCGTCTCCTTTTTCTGGGAGCAACTTGCCTGATGCGGCGCGAATCTTCAACGCAGCTTTCGCCGCTGCGCGCGGCGGCGGGTCTCGGCGCGGTCGGCGGAGGCGATCGTCACCTTCTCGCCGAGGCGGCGCGCGATGAGGGCGCAGTAGCCGGCGTCGAGCTCGCAGCCGAGCCAGCGGCGGCCGAGCGCCTCGCACACGACCCAGGTCGTGCCCGCGCCGGCGAACGGATCGACCACGCGATCGCCTTCGCGCGTGGCGGCGGCGATCAAGCGGCGCACCAGCTCGAGCGGTTTTTGCGTCGGATGCGCGGTCTTTTCGCGCATGCCGTTGGTGAGCGTGGGGATCTCCAGCACGTCGCGCGGCTTGGCGCCGAGCGGATGCGGTCGCCACACGTACGGCCGGCCGCCGAAGCGCGAGGTCTCGGCCTGCGGATGCGCGGGGTAGCGCAGCGTGTGCGCGTTGTACGCGACGCGCGCGCCGTCGACGTCGAGCGCGAACTCGGGCTTGCGCAGGTGCAGGATGCTCTCGTGCGAGCGGCCCCAATCGCGGCCGAGGTTGGCCTTGTTGCGGTAGTGCCAGACCAACCAGCGGCAAGCGGCAAAATGCCGCATCGCGAGCGGCTTCACGTCGGCGAGCACTTCCGAGAAGCCGCAGACGTAGAGCGAGCCGGTCGGCCGCAAGACGCGCGCGGCTTGGTCGAGCCAGCGTTCGGTCCAGCGCAGATAGTCGGCGGCGGAGGCGAAGGTGTCCCACGATTCGCGGCCGGCGTTGTAGGGCGGATCGGCGAACACCAGGTCGACGGAGGCGGTGTCGAGACGCGCCAGCCACTCGAGCGCGTCGCCGTGATGGAGCGCGCCGAGCTCGGTTTTCACGTCGGAAGAGGCGGCGCGCGGACCCATTTCACGGGCGACGCTACCGGCCGGATCGACCCGCGTCAAGCCGGCCGGGAGGCGCGCTCCCTCGTCGGTAATCGACGGGTCGTATCTTTGACTTTACCCAACGGTCCCGATACACTGCGGGCCAGATCGCGGAGCCTTCAAGCGTGCCCAACGCCACCTTTGCGCTGCGTTTCATATCGGGGAAATACCAAGGCGGAGAGTTCCCCCTGCGCATGGACCGCGAGATCGTCGTCGGGCGCTCGAGCGACCTCGACATGGTGCTCGTCGAGGACATGGTGTCGCGCAAGCACGCCAAGATCGCGGCCAGCGGAGATCAGATCGTGATTCAGGATCTCGGCTCGACCAACGGCACGTTCGTCAACGGCGAGAAGATCAAGAAGGCGCGGCTGAAAGAGGGCGACCGGATCTTGATCGGCACGTCGATCATCAAGCTGATCGCCGTCGACAACTCGCAGATCGTCAGCGAAGAGGCGGCGCGGCAACGGCTCGAGCAGACGGGACAGCGGCGAAGCGTGTCGGGCGCGAACAAGCCGATGTCGGGATCGATCGACGAGATCCCGCTGCCGGATCTGCTGCAGCTGCTGTCGACGAGCCGCAAGTCGGGCGTGCTGTCGGTGCGCGGCGAAGGCGGACACGGGCGCATTTATCTGCGCAAGGGACAGATCTACTACGCGACCATCGACGACTCGTACGATCTGTCGCCGCGCAAGGCGGCGTTTCGGCTGCTGACGTGGATGACGGGGACGTTCGAGCTCGAGGCCCCCGACGAGAAATCGGTGCTCGAGGAGATCCAGGAGTCGACCGAGGCGCTGCTGATGGAAGGGATGCGGCAGCTCGACGAGTTTCGCCGCATCGAGGGGGAGCTGCCGTCGCGCGACCAGGCGCTCGGGTTGAGCTCGCCGCTACAGGCGCCGCTGCGCGACCTGAGCCAGCCGGATCTCGACGTGCTGCAGCTGGTGATCAACTACGGGCAGCTGCAGGCGGTGCTCGATCGCAGCCCGAAGACCGATCTCGAGACCGCGACCACGCTGCTCAACTTGCTGCACAAAGAGTACGTCAGCGCGCGGCGCTGAACGGCGCGCTACTTCTTGGCGCCGGCGAACGAAGCGACCGCTTTGGTGATGTGACGCTCGAAGTCGGCGCGGCTGGCGCCGCGGCGGTAGCGGATGAGCGCGCGCAGGAGATCGGGCGGGACCAGCGCGATCTTGCGCTTGTTCTCGTCGGCGAGGATCGCCTGGCGCAGCGTCTTCTCGGTGAGATCGTCGCCGGTGACGGCATCGAGCACCTGGAGCTGCTCGTCGGCGCCGAACAGCTCGACCAGCTCCTCGAGGTTGACGTAGCGGCTGTCGCGCGTGTCGTAGAGGCGGCGGTTGCCGTACTTCTTGACCACGTGATTTCCGGTCGCAGAGACGGCGAGAACCGGAGGGCGTCCCCGACGGCGCGGGGCGACTTGGGGCTTCGGCATGCGAACAACTTACCAGCGTTATTTTGCGCCGCAACATTTTGCTGCTGCACCGCAGCAGAATTCACGCCGCCCGTCGAGAGATCGGGTATCGTGGGGCGTGCGTTTTTCGTGGCTCGCGATCTTTTTGTTGGTCGCGTGCGGTCCGGGCGGGCCGCGTTACGCGCCGCTCGACAGTGACGGAAAAAACCTGCGCGCCGCCGATGGGCGCGTGGTGGTGCTGCGCGGGATGAACGCGCGCGTGGCCGGCGTGTTCGACGTGACGCTCGACGGCGGGCGCGCGCCGGTCGAGCCGCTGCCGGCGTTCGATGACTCGGACGCGGCGCGGGTGAGCGCGCTCGGGTTCAATTTTCTGCGGCTGCCGATCTCGTGGAGCGGCGTCGAGCCGCAGGCGGGCGTGTTCTCGACGGCGTACCTCGACGCGGTGGCGCACGTGGTGGACCTGTGCCGCGCGCACGGCGTGTTGGTGCTGATCGATTTTCACCAGGACGCGTGGTCGAAGGAGATCGGCGAGGACGGCGCGCCGCTGTGGGCGATCGTGCCGCCGCCGACGATGCTGCTCTCCGGGCCGCTCACCGATCTCGGCGCGCGGCGCACGTCGGCGCAGGTGATGAGCGCGTTCAACTCGTTCTTCGCCGGCGACGCGATGATGCTGCAGGAGCGGTTCGCCGAGATGGCGCAGCAGGTGGCGATGCGCTTTCGCGGCGACCAGGCGGTGCTCGGCTACGAGCTGTTCAATGAGCCGATCGCGGCCGACGCCGATTTGCTGGCGTTTCACGTCAAGGCGGCGACAGCGATCCGCGTAGTGGACGCGAAGCACCTGATCCTGTTCGAGCCGTCGGCGGAGCGGAACTTCACCAACTCGGCGGCGCTCGCGGACGCGCCGTTTCCCGTCGGCGGCGCCGTCTACGCGCCGCACATCTACACCGGCATCTTCTCCAACGATCCGCGGCTGGCCAACGACACCTACGAAGAGTCGCTGCACGCGTCGGTGTCGGGCGCGCGCGACGAGGCCGACTCGTGGAAGACGCCGCTCATCCTCGACGAGTTCGGCGCCGGACCGACGACGCCCAACGGCTACGGCTGGATCGGGCACGTGCTCGACGACGCCGACGAGGTGTTGGCGTCGACGGCGTTCTGGGTGTGGAAGGAGATCTCGCAGGCGAGCTGGGGGCTGTTCGATCAGGATGCGTCGGGCGCGTGGATCGAGCGGCCGCAGATGATCGCGGCGGTGTCGCGGCCGTACGCGCAGGCGATCGGCGGCGCGCCGAGCGCGATGAAGTGGGACGGACAGACGCTGACGGTGACGTTCGCCGGCTCGGGCGCGCCGCCGCTGCACGACGTGTTCTTTCCCGGCGCGGCGCCGAGCATCGCGTGCGACGGCGCGGCCACCACCGCGATCGCCGTCGACGCGGCGCGATCGGTGTACACGATCCGCTGCGGCGGCGGCGGAACGCACACGCTCACGCTCGCGCGCTGACGATCGCCGGCGCTCCGACGATCGCTCGCGCTCGCTGGCGCGCTGACGCTCGCTCACGCTGACGCTCGCTCGCGCGTCGACGATCGCTCGCGCTGACGCGCGCTCACGCGTCGACGATCGCTCGCGCTGATCGCTCGCTCACGCGTCGACGATCGCTCGCGCTGACGCTCGCTCACGCGTCGACGATCGCTCGCGCTGACGCTCGCTCACGCGTCGACGATCGCCCGCGCTGACGCTCGCTCACGCGTCGATGATCGCTCGCGCTGACGCTCGCTCACGCGTCGACGATCGCCCGCGCTGACGCTCGCTCACGCGTCGATGATCGCTCGCGCTGACGCTCGCTCACGCGTCGATGATCGCTCGCGCTGACGCTCGCTCACGCGTCGATGATCGCTTGCGCTGACGATCGCTTTGCGCACCCACGCTCGCTCGCTGGCCATCGCTCGCGCGTCACGCTCGCTTTGCGCACCCACGCTCGCTCGCGCGCTCACGCTCGCTTTGCGCACCTACGCTCGTTCGCGCTGGCCATCGCTTGCGCGCTCACGATCGCTTTGCGCACCCACGCTCGCTTGCGCGCTCGCGCTCCGACGATCGCTTGCGCGCTGGACGATCGCTCTCGCTCCTACGATCGCTCGCGCGCTGGACGATCGCTCTCGCTCCTACGATCGCTCGCGCGCTGGACGATCGCTCTCGCTCCTACGATCGCTCGCGCTCCGACGATTGAGTTGGTGCTACCGATTGCTCGTGCGCTGTCGATGGGTTTGCGCGAGCGCTCGGGCGGATCAGGCGGCGCTGCGCTCGCCGAGGCGGCGCGGGGTGCCGCATGACACCGCGTTCTCGTCGAGGACGTAGCGGCCGCCGCGATTCGACGGCAGGTCGAACATCGCGTCGAGCAGCAGCTCCTCCAGCACCGCGCGCAGGCCGCGCGCGCCGGTCGAGCGCGCCAGCGCCGAGCGGGCGATGGCGCGCAGCCCGTCGGGCGTGCACTCGAGCCGCGCGCCCTCCATCGAGAACAGCCGCTGGTACTGCCGCAAGAGCGCGTTGCGCGGCTCGGTGAGGATCTTGCTGAGCGACTCCTCGTCGAGCGCCTCGAGCGGCACCAGCACCGGAAAGCGCCCGACGAACTCCGGCAGGAAGCCGAACTTGTGCAGATCGGGCGGCGTCACCGCGTCGTAGCCCGTGTAGCACTCGACGTGCGCGATGCCGCCCTGCCGGAAGCCGCTCGACCCGCGCTTGCTGATCGCCAGGCTGCGCGCCAGCCCATCGAACGCGCCGCCGGCGATGAACAGGATGTTCGAGGTGTCGATCTCCACCGGGTCGCCGCCCACGCCGTTACGATCGGCCCCGACGCGCACGACGACTTTTTTTCCTTCGAGCATCTTGAGCAGGCCCTGCTGCACGCCTTCGCCCGACACGTCGCGATCGTGGCCGGGGCGGCGCGCCAGCTTGTCCACCTCGTCGAGGTAGATGATGCCCTGCTGCGCGCGATCGACGTTGTTGTCGGCCGCGCGCAAAAGTTTTGCGATCACGCTCTCGACGTCTTCGCCGACGTAGCCGGCTTGCGTGAGCGGCGTGGCGTCGGCGATCGCGAACGGCACGTCGATCAGCTTCGCCAGCGTTCGCGCGAGATGCGTCTTGCCGGTCCCCGGCGGCCCGAGCAGCATGATGTTGCTCTTGGTCAGCTCGATCTCGGAGCCCGTCGCGCGCGCCTGCGCCCGCTTGAGGTGGTTGTAGATCGCGACGGTGAGCATGCGCTTGGCGCGCTCCTGCCCGATGACCCACTCGTCGAGGCGCTGCTTGAGATCGCGCGGCTTGTGCGCGCG
>Ga0070741_10007888_pt1 | contig 21720 bp, 18 predicted proteins | sample Coa_R1_4_FD_66440 | JGI IMG/M metagenome (GOLD analysis project Ga0070741, IMG submission 66440) | Surface soil microbial communities from Centralia Pennsylvania, which are recovering from an underground coalmine fire - Coalmine... | ecosystem: Environmental > Terrestrial > Soil > Unclassified ... | reverse complement strand
CCAGGAGAGAAGCTCCTTTACCGAGCCTGCAGTGCCCCGAAAAAAGTGTGACAGTAGAAAAGTACGCTACCGTAACATTTCCCGAATCGCGCGTGACTAATGTCACATTTTACTGTCACACTTGGCCGTTTTTCATGGTTCTTCATGAGTTCATATGGAGTTGTTCACGAGGGAAAATTTTTTTGGCGAGGGCTCCGAGCGCATTGACACGGTAGGGGTCAGAGGTTCGAAACCTCTACCGCGCACCATCCCAAAAGATGGCCTCCTCGCAGATGCATGCAGAATGTTTACGCGTGGCAAGCAGGCTACGCGCACAAATCTGCTGGTCGCATCCAATAATCTTTCTGATGATTAGCGGACCTCTTGGCCGTGTGGCGAACCGACACCGTTCGACTCCCCCGTTGCAGCTTTAATGAGATACGGAGTCCAAATGCTACGTTGGCTGTTCTTTGGTTGAGATTCGGTGGATAATATGCTGTCGATGTAACGCTTTTCATCGTACTGCCCCTGACCAGTTGTCCTTCAGTTCGAGCGACAATCCAAAGATCCGACGGAAAACTTTACGATTTTTCGGAACTTGGAATCGCCGATTCCGTAGTTCGGAGTGTGACCCAGTCATCCGCCTCGCTCGCTTTGCTCTCTGAACCGGTGTGGTTTTGCCTAAAGACCCAGCCAAAGCGCGAGCATCTTGCCGCGACTGCCCTAAGGCGTCAGTTCGGCGTCGAGTGTTTCTCGCCTCGATTGCGTTTCCGAAAGATGACCCAAAGGGGCCCGGTTTGGTTCGTAGAGGCAATGTTCCCCGGCTATCTGTTCGCGAAGTTTGTCTATTCGACGCAACATCGCGCCGTTGAAAATTCTCACGGAATTCGCGGGATCGTACATTTTGGCGATCGGCTGGCAACCTTGCCCGAAAATATTGTGACTGCGCTCCAATCGAGAGTGGGTTCGGAAGAGATCGTGACCCTCGATTGCTCCATCAAAGTTGGCGAATCGGTTCAAATCATCGACGGACCCTTTCAAGGACTTGAAGTCGTGGTTACTCATTTGCTGCCAGCCAAAGACCGGATCCGGGTCCTTTTCGATTTTCTTGGCCGGTCAGTGGAAATGGAAGTTTCCACGGCAAAAGTGCTCGCAGCTTAAAACTGCCGGATCGCGGTAACCAGTCGTCCGACTGGCGTAATTCCAGTTTTCCGAGCTTACTTCGGAATTTTCAAGGTACAAGCAAAGTAGCCGTCCAGACAGGGCGACGGCCACTTCTGATCTAAAGTTTTTTTAGCGAGGTGGGAGCGCCAGCCTTATTAAATCCTCATGTAACGCCTGAGGATACCGAGCGAACCGAGGGCTGTGCCGAGTAACATGGCGGTGAGGCCACCATCTGGAACACCGGTGCCACCGCCTGGGACTCCGCCTGGGCTGGGGATCGTGATGACTTCAACACTCCGACCACGTGCATTCCACGCGTTCCTATGATTAGCCGGCACAGCATGGAGCGCTGCGTTATTTGGACGAAAGTGCTGTCCGTTGGCTCTTTCGTCGCTACGGAGTGCCATGCTGATCAAATGATTAACATAGGTTGATCCGTCGGTATATCGCGAAGGGGCGAAGCCAAGTTCGTGAGCGTTGCCGACGCTGACCGCACTGGCTCTGTCGGTAAACATAAGCAATGCAGCGACCAAAGCTGTGGAGACCAAGGCAAGCTTGGTTGCGGGGATTGTTGTTGTTTTCATGTGTCGTAAAATAGAGAGCAAGCACTGTGCCAAAAGCCGCAGGCCATCCATCATAGTCGTAACGCACTATGCGAATTAGACTTGTAATAATGACAGATTGCATTAAATGGCCCCCTGTTGTGAGGCGGATTGTAAGGTCCCCCGACAAATATTTATAGAGCTGAATCGAACCACCCGTAACAGCCACAAATAGCGGCCATTATGGGAGCGCGCTTCGGGATGTAACGCTTTCCGACGCTTGGGTTGTATTTCACGACTATCGAAAGTGCAAAGCACGGACAACAACATCGGGTAACGACGACACTTCCTGGACGAGCTGAAGTTCTTGCCCATTGCGTTGCCTGTCTCGCGTTCTTCGCCAGATTCACGCTCTTGTAAAAAAAACCGGGCAGGTTTTACCCTGCCCGGTCAATCATTTTCGATTTCTAGTGGGGAGTTAAATCTTTAAAAAGCGCCTGGCCACACCAAGCGCACCGAGGGCCGTACCTAGCAACATGGCTGTCGTGCCGCCATCAGGAACAGAGCCAGCTGAGCCAAAGAGCGTCCACCCGGAAAGGCCATAACCACCAGCCGTATCCGGGATCGTGATGATGCCGCTTAGATCCCCAACGTACCAGACTTCAGACCCATAATTTGGGCCATCATACTTGGCGAATAGATAGAGGTATGTACCGCCGGCACCAAGATTTATGCTTGTACTGCTGCCGTTCACAAGACCGGTTAACACGGCAGGCGCCAAGGGACCGAAATCGTTATTTGAGCGAAAGTACGTCTGTCCATCGGCTTTGTCGCTTGTGCCAAGGGCCATGCCAATCAAATGGTTGACATAGGTCAGGCGGTCAGCATCGCCCGAAGGAATACCGAAATTGACGAAGCCCAGTTCATGGGCGTCGCCAATCGCAAGGGCTTTGGCGCTATTGCTGAACGCAAGCACTGCGCCCACAAGGGCCGTACAGAGCAGTGCGAGTTTCGTTGTTGAACTTTTGTTTATTTTCATGTCGCAGGAGAATAACGCAAGCCCTGTGCCAACTGGAACAAAACATTCCATAAATATCGCAACATGATAATGTATAGATGGTTACGTGTGACCGGTAACTGCGAATAATAACACTGGATTGCCCGAAAAATCGTAAAATATTCCGACGGTTTTTCCGCAGTTCAATGGAGAAGCCATAACGGCCACTGAGAATGGACATTACACCACGCCGGAGCTACGTAAGTATTTCCGACGTTTCGTTCCCGGGCGATCACCGCCTGAACCGCCCAAGCTGAAAATGCGCGTCCAAGAAGGGCGAAAAAGCTCGCTGCCGATGAAGAATCGAGCAGGTTTTATCCCAAGTGGCATTGAAATGATGTCTACTTACCCCCTAGCGGTCGGCGTGATTTTCAATTGTGAACCCGCCTGCCACACCTCAGCTGCTAGAAGGACCGCGTCGGGCGACATTTCCTGTGGTACCGCTGTCAGAGAACGACTACCGGAGATTTAGGAAAGCAAACCTGCCGCACATGAGAGGTTGCTCGAGGACAGCGAAGATAACGTTTCATTACGTTTGGGTACCAAGCAAAAGTGGCCGCCCCGAAAGGGAACGGCCACTCTTGTGTTGGGAAATCGCGTATCGATTAAATCTTTAAAAAGCGCCTGGCCATACCGAGGGCACCGAGGGCCGTACCCAGCAACATGGCTGTCGTGCCGCCATCAGGAACCCCTGGGGTACCAGGGCCAAAGAGTATCCACCCTGAAAGGGCATGACCTAGAGGGCCGAGGAGAGGGATCGTAATGATTCCACTTAAGTCACCGACGTACCAAACGAAAGAGTTATCGTTTTGGCCGTCGTACTTGGCAAAGAGGTATGTATACACACCACCAGCACCGAGATCGATGGTAGTAGTTGTGCCTTGAGCAACGATGTTTGCGTCCGGAGCGGGCAAGTTAGCGAACACATTCAATGAGCGCGTAATGGTCTGGCCGGAAAAAGAGCCGCTCTGACCAAGGCCCAAGTTAATCATAAAGTTGACATACGTAGCTACGTCGGCTGGGTCGGCTGGCGCTCCAGGCGATATTGTGCCGACGACGTATTGGTCATCAAACGTCAGATTAGTGACAGCTTTAACATTGGGAGTGAACGCGAGCATCAGGGCACAAGCGGCCACAGAACCAAGCAGGAGTTTTGGGATTAATTGTTTTTTGCTTATTTTCATAGGGATTTCGAGGTTTCTAATAAAGAAAGCATGGTTCGTGCCAAATACGTGTTTGGCTTCACTATAGTCGTCATAAGTTCTTTATCGGTAGCATGTTAAAAATTTAGTAGGTCGTTGTCCATGTGATTCATTTCACTGGCGAAGTCGTAAATTGTTCCGACAACTTTTCCATGAGCATGGCGAGAGAAAACCGGGTAAGCATCCCCGGCGGAGATGATTACATGCATAATTTGAAAAACGTACCGAACGACGACGGATTGACCAAGCCCAGCAGTCTCAATGCGCTCAAAATCATCGCTCCTTGAGAAAAGGAGCGTAGTTGAGCTTTGGGGACGCGCTTCTGGCGGACTTACTCTCGCTGAGTGTCCGCGAGTGCTCGTCTTGCTTCCGCTGCGAGAGGATCTTGCAGACCCGCGATCAAAGCCTGGTTAAGGGCGCCGCGTGCTTCAGTCTTTTGGCTCGTTTGCAGCTGAGACATTCCTAAATAGAAAAGAGAATTGGCATCGAGGGGCTTTTTCCGAGCGCTTTCCTGTAATAGTTGGATGGCGCGCTGGTATTCCTTTTTTTCGTAACTCAATCGTCCCAGAAGATCGGTCAACTCAGCATCGTCTGGTAACGCCTTGCGCGCCTTCGCCGCAAGATCGTAGGCCGCAGCGCTTGTGGAGGGTTCTTGAGCATAGAGCATCGCGAGCCGCTTCTGCGCAGGCGTAAAATCCGGCAAACGCGCCAGAATACCGGTGTATATGTCGGCTGCTGGCTTTATCTGACCGCGCTGTTCGTTAAGCGCGGCTTTGGCCAGAAGGCCGGGCAAATACTGGGGATTGGCCTGCAATTCCTTTTGAATCTCATTCTCGGCGGTCGCGAGCTCCTTTGGGCTTTCATCCAACGCTGTCAACGCTAGAAATTTCCTGGCGTCGGCGAGCTCGCGGAAGTCGGAATTGGTAGAGACGGCTTTTTGCATAAGGTCGCGAGCTTCATTCACTTTTCCCAGGCCATAAGCGGCCCAGGCCAAATCATGGAGGATCGATGGATCGTTTTCGCGCTGGTGCGCAGCCTCCTGCAAAAGGCTGTAAGACCAGGTGAAATTGCCGGTCTGACAAGCAATCCTTCCGAGCAAACTCGTGATTTGAGGGTCACCAGGCGTGAGCTCACGTGCTTTTTTCGCGTAAGAGAGAGCCTTCTCCTTGTTTTGAAGCAGCCCGGCATAGAGCTGTGCCAGCTTGGTTAGAGCCGACGTCAACTTGGGATTTAATTTCACCGCCTGCTCAAAAGCGGCAGCCGCTTTGGCCGGTGCACCTTGTTTTTCATAAGCCTCTCCCAAACGCAGCTGAGTAATGACATCGTTAGGCTGCTCTTTTGCCATTGCTTCGAGCTGCGGGAGCGACAATTCCGTCGAGGCATCGGTATCGCTATTGAGCAAGGCGAGGCGACGTTTGCTTTCTTCCTTACCAGGAAAATCCTTGGTGGCGTCCGCGGCTTTTTGAAGTGCAACTTTAGCCAAATCAGTTTGTCCCATCATGTAGGCCGTCATGCCCAGGTGAAATTGAACTTCCGGGTTGTCCGGAAGTTTTGCCGCGCTCTCCTGCAAGATCGGCAGGGCTTGTCGATAATCACGGCGCTTCGACAGAATCCAGCCAAATGTGTCGGCTATTGCAGGGTCGTTTCCTTGCAGATCGCGGGCTTTGCGCGCCAAGTCGTAGGCTTTCTCGAGATCATTCAATCGTTCAGCATAGAGGTAAGCAAGATTATTCAACGCGGAAAAAGACTTGGGCTCAATCGCGAGAAGCCGCTCGTAGGCATCCCGGGCCTTTGCGAAATCGTTTGTTCGCTCGCGCAGAAGGGCCAGCGTCATTAGGGCCGACACATTGTTGGGATTCTTCGCGAGCTCCGCCTGCAATTGGTTGAGGGCCTGCGGAAGCTTGTTGGTCGCAAGGTAAGTCTGGACCAGTAAATCGTATGCGTTGGACAAATTTGGGTCGAGCTCCAGAGCCTTTTTAAGCTCCGTTTCCGCTGAACCCCATTTTTCTTCCGCCACCAGAATCCTGCCTTCAAAGAAATGAGCGGCCGGCGAATCAGGTGTTTTTTGAAACTGACGCTGAACCCTCTGCCGCGCAGAATCGAAGTGTTTATCCAGCAAGTCCAGCTCTACCAGTTGTTCGACCGGCCACAAGCTATCGGGCGCAAGCTCCGCGGCTTTTTCAAACGCCTGCCTGGCCTCGTCATTCCTCTTGGCCTGGCGCAAGGTGAGGCCAAGTGCCATCTGGGCTTGGGGGTCGCGAGGGGCGAGCTTTGCTTGCTCGCCTACAACTACAGCGGCGTCGTCGAACCGGTCAAGCGACCCGTATGCAGCCGCCAGCAGCAGCGCAGCTGGCTTTAACTCGGGATTTTTTTTCAGTAAACGCGTTAACGGCTCGATGACCGCTTCGCCATGACCGGAGCGAAGATTGATGTCGGCAAGGAGCAGGATGGCGTCGGCATAATTCGGATTGGTTGAGATCACCTGATCCAGTACGCCTTTGGCTTGATTCAGGTTGTTGTTCTTAAGATATGCCTGTGCCAATTGGTATTTGACGAGAGGAATGTCGGGATAGGTGTGGTCGAGTCGCTCCAAAACTTCGACCGCCTTTTTCGTGTCCCCCTTTGCCAGCAGCACCTGGCTTTCCAGTCTGTGGCCATCGACGTATTCCGGGTCTCGGCTAAACACATTTTCAAGAAGCGAGAGAGCTTCGTCATATTTCTTATCTTTAAACGCCGCTTCGGCGAGTAATGTCCAGCCCGGAAGATAGTCGGGTGCCTTCCGGGTCATTTCGGCGGCGATTCTTTTCGTTTCTTCAGTATCGCCACTCGCGGACGCGAACGCAGCATATTTCAAGCGCTCCATTGAACGAACAGGCGCAAGGTCGGCGGCCTTCTTGAATTCTTCGCCGGCTTGTTTCTGATCTTTCTTGAGCAAATAGAGATCTCCCAGCATCGTGTGAGCGGCGGCTGATTTAGGATTGACAGTGAGCGCCTGCCCAAGCGCGTTTTCCGTTGCAGACAAATTCCCCTGGCGAAGGAAAAGATTCGCCGAAGCGAGATTGAACGAAACACTGTTCTTTTCTGGGAATTTTTGTAGCTGTTGGCTGGCCTCTTCGATGTCTTCCCGCGTTTGCGCCGCTTCTGTTAAAGCGACAATGGCATCTCCGTTGCCGGGGAATTGCTCGAGGACCTTAAGTGCTTCCTTTTTTGCCTCGGCGAAGTGCCCTATGGCCAGATAACACCGGGCGAGCCGTATTCGATTTTGGTAGTCATGGGGAGACAGTTGGTTCGCCTTCGCGAGGAACGCAGCGGCGCGGAGCGGCGATCCATCCTCCAGCCACATGGTTCCAATTCTCTCGAAAGCGAGGGTGTTCTGCGGATCCAGGCTGACCACATTTAGGTAGCTCACCCTGGCCTTGTCATACTCACCGCTTTTGAAATAATTGTCGGCTTCAGCGAGAAGGCGTGTCTTTTTAGCTTCCTTGGAGCAGCCGGTGACGAGAGTGATCGCCAGAGCCAGCGTTACGATCCTAAATAAGGTTTTGGATGTTTGCATATGGAGGATAACTTTGAAGTTAGTTGTTGTTTGTATTTGCGCGCTCTTTAACGATGCCAAGCTTTTCCATTAGTTCGTAAAGAGTTGGGCGGCTAATGCCGAGGTCAGCGGCTGCGGAAGTGATTTTGCCGGAGTTCCTTTTGAGGGCTTGCTCGACCAATTCGCGTTCGACGTGTTCGCGCGCCTGTTTTAGGGTCGTTGCCGCCGGCGAGAGCGCCCCCTGATCACGCTCCAGCTCGAGGTCCTTTGCGGTGATACGCGATCCGCTTGCCATAATGACTCCACGTTTTACGCGGTTCTGAAGTTCGCGGACGTTTCCCGGCCATGAATAGCGGTTCATCGCGCGCAACGCATCGGGTGCAAAAACCATCTTGGTTCGACCGTTCTGGCTGGCATACCTTTGCAGGAACTCTCGGGCCAGGAAGACGACGTCTTCCCCGCGTTCACGAAGCGGCAGCAGGCGAATGGTGACAACGGCTAGACGAAAATACAAATCTTCGCGAAATTTCCCGTTCTTGATTAGCTCTTTTAGATCGGCGTTGGTCGCGGCGACAAGCCGGGTATCGACCTGGATTTCCTGTCTCCCGCCCACTCTTTGCAGGCGCTGTTCCTGAAGAAAGCGGAGGAGCTTTACTTGAATCGCCGGAGGAAGCTCGCCAATCTCATCCAGAAACAGGGTGCCGCCACTCGCTGTTTCCAACAGCCCTTTGCGCTGAATGTGAGCACCAGTGAAGGAACCTTTTTCGTGGCCGAATAACTCGCTTTCTAAAAGATTTTCGGGAATGGCGTTACAGTTGATCGCAACAAAAGGACCATTCTTTCGTGCACTGCGCCGATGGATGGCAGCTGCCGCCATTTCTTTGCCGGTACCGCTTTCTCCCAGTAAGAGAACAGGCGCGTTCGTTCCAGCCACTTTACGAATAAGGTCAAAGACTGCCTGCATTTGCGGACTCGTGCCGAGCATGTCTTCGAAGACATCAGAGCGCTGGCTTTGTTGTAACTTGCGGTATTCTTTCTCAAGTTCCTTCACGTGAATGCATCGGCGAAGGAGCAACCTTAGTTCGTCCATCTCTACGGGCTTGCACAAGAAGTCGTAAGCTCCCGCGCCAACCGCCTCGATGGCATTCTGCTTTTCGCCTTGCCCGGAAATAATAATGACCTTTGCCGTGTTATCGATCGCTAGTATGTCGGATAACACTGCCAGGCCTTCGTCGCATTCGTTCGGGCGAGGTGGTAGACCCAGATCAAGCAACGTTACCATCGGCGAGTTGGCCTCAAAAGCATCAAGCGCTCCTCTTCGATCCTGGGCGAAATAAACCTCATAATCCGCGCTCAAGGCCCATTTCATCTGGGTCCGAATCGCTTCATCGTCATCGATAATGAGCAGAGTGGGTTTCATGTGTGGCATTTCAGAGGTAGCACGACCCTGAAAGTTGTGCCGACCCCGAGTTCGCTTTCCACCTGAATCCTTCCGTGGTGCGCCTCGACGATCGTTTTGGATTGAAACATCCCAATGCCCAATCCCTTTTTCTTTGTCGAGCGGAATGGTCGAAAAAGAGAATTCCTGATAAACTGCTCAGTCATTCCGCATCCGTTGTCGCTCACAGACACGGCAACCCAGTCGCCCTGCGGGGCCGTTTCCACCGTGATCCGGCCATCCGTACCGACAGCATCACGGGCGTTGAGAAGGAGATTCGTAAACACGCTCTGTAGTTGCTGTCCATCAGCTAAGATCTTTGGAACTTGATGGAATTTCGTTACCAGTTTGGTCGCCAGTGTCCCGTTTAAATTCGCAAGGGTCTCGGTTACGACGAGATTGAGGTCCAACTCGGCCAGCTTTAGGCGTAACTCGTGGCGCAAAGCATTCATGCGGTTGATGAGATCATTAATCCGGTTGGCCGCGCTTCCGATGCCTTGCAATGCGTCCTGCCGGAAAGCGGGATTGTCGAAGTGTGTAGGCAAATTCTCCAACATGAGGCCCAAGGTCGAGGCTGCGTTCTTCAGGTCGTGAATCAAGAATGCGGACATGGTTTGAAACGCCTCTAGCTCTTTTCTTTGCATGATCTCTTCTGTAAGTCGCAACTTCAGCAGGCTCGCCGCCAGCTGCTCGCCAATGCATTTCAGTAAGTCCATCTCTTCCGCCGAGTAACAAACACCCCTAACGCGGTCTGCGAGGACGATTGCTCCAAGCCAGTGCTCTCGACCGACCAGCGGAACACATATGGGACTGCCCCCAGTGCGGAATTGACCGTTGCTTCTTGCCTTCAGGTCTCGCGCCCACTTTTCTTTTGCTCTACCGAGATCAAAGGGCCGTGATAGCTTGATTAACTCTGCCGAATCGAGCTCTTTCTCCCCTAACGAGTTGGTCAAATCGTCGATCTGCGCCTGCGCTCCATCAGACGTAGAGCTAACTCGGATCAAATGCTCTCGTTGTTCATCAAAAAGCCAGATCGAGACCGACAAGGCGCCAAACGTATCTGAAATCAACCGCGACGCGGTCGTAGCAAGCGTTGTCTCATCGAGGGCAACTGAGAGACTGTGAGTGAATCGCGCCCAGATTTGACGGAAATCATACTGCGGCCTCTTAAAGTGGCGACTTACAAAGAGCTGCAGACTTTGTCGAGCTCGGTCGGAAAGAAACAAAACCGCGAGCATAGCCACGCTGAGGAGAACAAGAAACGCTGCGACCGGAAAACTGGCGGCACCGCCAAATCGGGCCACGATTTGGGCCAACACACCAACAGCGAAGAGATATGCCGCGGTCAGTAGGACCGTGACCGAGGTGTGTAAAACAGCGCGCGACGGATAGACGTCAATTTCGCCGAATCCACTTCGGACATAAGCGACCGTGATCAGCGTGCACCCGATAAGAAGAGCGGTTGCTTCGACAGTTAGTTCGCCCAGGCTGTACTGAGAGAAAAGAAGCGTCTGACTTCCAGTGTAAATGCGGGCGCCAAAGATCACCCCAAGCCCAAGAACGAGGAACTTGATTCGCCAGCGCATTGTTCCAACGGCCGCTCGAAACGTCCGCTCGATATTCGTCAGAATTAACACAGTCGAGACCAGAATCAGAACGTTTAGAATCTTCGCCGGTTCACTGAGCCTGAGTCCCCAACCGTCGGCGGGTGGTTCGTACGCCACCACGTGGAAAAATGGGTCATACAGAGCTGCCAACGACAACAGCGGAACCAAAAAAGCGCCAATAAGAAGCCACCGGGACCGGACGAGGAAATCGCGGTAATTTGCCCTGGAATACGTCAGGCTAAACGCTAGCCATACACCGGGGAGAAACGATTTTGCCACCAGAGAAAGCGTTTCCCAAAAGGCTGCTCTCCCGGGGAGGAGCGCATCGTTTGCTATAGCGCCGCACAGGCTTTCCAAGGCAAAAATCAGCATCCCGGCCGAGAAAAACCAAGTTGCCAGCGAACACTGCTTTCGACAGGCCCCGCCCGCCGCCAGGGCGGCACTGAACATGCCGGCGGCCAAAGCTAACACAGTAATCAAACTCACGATTCGCTCCAAAAAGGCATGATGAATCGCGCTGCGGCAGTTGCGGCACGAGTTTCCGGGCCCTCACTAAGTCGAAGTCTCATTTCGTTAAGCGAAACGCTCTCTGGGCGCGAGCCGTAGCGAAATTGGATCCAAGCTTACGTATCGACCCCAGCAGAGTCGGGTCTCTGAAGCGTTTCTCCGGAAACGGGATGGCTAAGTTCCCGAAAAACTTCCGTAAAAGCGACAAAAAGGGGGGCTGAAGCCAGAGGCTAGCGGAAGAAAGACAGATGGTTCGAACCGACTACGTGGCTCGGCGCGGTTCCATCGAGGAAGTTTGGATCTCGCCCTTACGGAGCCACCACAACAACAGCAAGAGTGGAATCAGCGAAAGCGCGAAAAATAGCGGTCCGCCACGGCGGTGGATTATACTGTGAATCATCTGTGGACCGATGTTCACGCAGAGGAGGCCAATCACGAGAATGCGGAAGCCATTCCGTAAAATGGCAAGCGGAATAATCAAAGCGACAAGCACAAACCGTCGCCATGGCGTCTTCAGGAATAAATTAGCGCCCAGGATGCTGGTCAAAAAAAGAACCCAGCTTGAATGAATGCCGCTGCATTCCTGCGCAACTTCAATCGTGATGTTCGGCAATTGGAAGATACGGCCTGCGCGAAGGAAAGGCGTACCGGTGAGGTGAAAAAGAACGTTTGCGACCTCTGCCGACGCATATTTCGAAGCGGTCTCCAGGGTATCTGCCATTGCATCGGGCATTGGAACCATGAAAATCAGATAGGCGAGCGGAAAAGCAGCTGCCCGCATCCAGTCGCGCCCGAAAAAGAAAAAACCTCCCGCCGCGAGACAGGATAAGAACGAAAGAGTCTCTAGCGCGAGGTAATCAGCCTTGGCTGGCGACCGCCCAACGAAATGCAGCCAATACACGAATGCCAAGATACCGAGACCGACGGCAAGGGACGCCATCGCCAACGCACGATCGACAACGTAATCCTTCGGCAATTGATGACGGCGAAGGTAAAGTAAGTACCCGGAAACGAACGGTATCAATAAAATATATGAGAACAGATCGCTTCCTGCTGCGTAGTTTATCAGCGCGAGCAGAGGCTGAGCAAAAACCGCCAGCAACGCAATCGCAAAACAGGCGCCTGCCCAAATCCGCCACGTCTTTTTATTCTTCGTGCGCCTGGATCCCGAGATAGGTGCTTGGGTTGACATGCTGGTTTCGCGAGAAACGGCTCGATCCATTGACGTAGGTATTTCCAAACTGTCTCCTAAGGTGACGTTAGAGAAACGTTGCCCATCTTTATCTAGCTTGCCCTGTAGCGGCACTCTTTTCGTCTGCGACTCTCAATACGTGTAGGTTACTCCGGCGAAATAGCGATTTCGCGAGTAACCCGGAATCGACCCCATTGAACCCTGTTCGGTGTGGTTGTAGTCAAGGTGCAAGGTAAAATGCTTATTGAGTGTATAACGTATCCCGAGATTGAGATCGAAGGAATTCTGTGACCCTGTGGAACTCGTTCCCGTCCCACCCTGATTTTCATCATGATGATAGTAAATTCCGGCGACTGAACTGAGCCGCGAAGTTAGACCGTATGTCAGGTTCAAGCCAGTCCGCAACGTCTTTGTGGTCGTCGCACCCAAGGCCGTTGGTGCCTCGAACCCATAGCTTGTTATCCAGTTCAGCGAATGGTTGCTGCTCGCGTAGTTAACCGAACTTTCGAAGTAAGGGAGGGTCGAATCCCCTACGTTCTCCAGGGAGCGAAACGATTCGCCCGCGCGCAGCTGCACGGTCAAATGCTCGGTCAAATTGTGATTGATCCCAGCGAGGAGGTAATGAGTCGTGGAGTCGAGCGGGGCGGTATCGTAAGTAATCGTTTCATAACGATATTCGCCGACCAGACCGGTACGGGTGGTCAAGCTAAATACGAGCTGCTCGCCAAGTGTGCTGTCCGCCCGGTCCTGAAAATCTCCAATCGACGATTGATCGTACTTGACGCGGTCGAACGTGTAGCTTGTCACCGAAACAAGTCGGGTAGACCAGTAGTAAGTAAGTGCAAGAATGTCATGCGTGTCGAAGAAATTAGCGCGCACGTTCTGCGGACCAACGTTGGATTGGAAATTGGGCTCGTTCTGGTAAGCAGCATAAATGCTGGCATAGAAGGAAAGGCGTGTCGAAAAGTTATGCGACAGCGCCATAGTGACGTTGCCGCTTTTTTCGTCTTGTCCCGTCAGGTCAAAATTCTGAGTAAAGCGTCCCACACCAAGCAAAGAAAATGTCGTCTGTTGTCCGGGGCGAACGTAAGTGAGGACAACATTTTCTGTGGCGAACCATGAACTCTTGGCGCTCGGGCTTAGAGTAACGTTGTCGTCGTAGCCCGCGTCCATACCGGCAGTGATTTGAACGGGAACAGCCGGCAGCCAGCCAAGCCCGGCCGCCTCCGACGCTGAACTCAACGCTTCTTGACTCAAGACTTCGCCGGCCGAAGTAAGCAAAAGAACAGCGAACAGGAGCGCGAATGCAAACGGATCAACTCTGTTACGGTTACGGGCCCGGTGAGTTCGACATGGCAAAATCATGTGGTCGCGCCCGGCCCGCACATCAGGTTAAAACAAGCTGCGCGCGATATAGATCACGTCCCCGTCCTGGACATACTCTGGTTGTGTAGGCTGGCCGCGGATGTTCGGTCGAAGATTAATCCTCTCGGTGCGCTGTACTCCGTTGATTATGCGGGTGAGATGAATGTTGCTCAGACTTCCGTAGTCACTGACTCCGCCCGCTAGCATGATTGCCTGATACACAGTTGTCGGACGATCAAAAGTGATTGCGCCGGGTTTGTTAGCGAACCCCGATATAACCACGGTGGCCAGGCCGTTCTCCAATGTCACCAGCACCTCGGGATTATCTAGATACTGATCGTAGCGGCTGACTAGCTCTCTTTGGAGATCAATAACCCGCCTGCCCGCAGCCCTCACTTCTCCGAGGAATGGCAGACTTATCTTTCCATCCCTGCGAATTTTTTGCGTTTGATCCAGATCGCTTTCCTCCGCAAAGGAAAATTTGAGCACATCCCCGGGAGAAAGCCTCACGGCGGTGTGAGGACCTGGTGGATTTGGCAAGGGCGGCAGCGGAGTCTCGCAGCTACCGCACACGAACGCGGCAAGAATAAGCACCGCGAACAGGCATGGGTACCTGCTCGGCTCACGAGCGCAATGATCGTACGACATCTGTCTGCTGTCCTGTCTCATGCAATGTCGTTTACTCCACAAATTTGTTAATTGGCAAGATAAATACGACAAAGCCGGCAATAGAGTTCTGGTCCAGAGCCAGCAGGCGTTGGATTTACTGTGACCGGAAGTGAGAATCTCATCTGCGAGCTGGCGTGACCGCCGGGGAAGGCGCTTCGAACTGAAGCGTCCGAGTTCAAGCGAAGGCATCCGGCGGGCAAGGGCGCGTTGCACACGTGAACGAAGCGCTGATGCCTGCTCGCGGCGACCATTAGGCGGTTGTCTTTCACAATGAACCTCGCTCCGATGATTATATACTCATGCATGAGCAAAATTCGGGTAAAGAAATTTATCGCGGAGTGATCCGAACCCTTAATTCACTCTGCCGAGGAGGATTTTTCGGCAATAAAAAGCCTCTGCGTAACGGGTGGGGGATGCGGCCTCGGTAGCCCGCAGCCGCATCAGACCGTAAAACAATTCCTCACAGAACCACTGCTTATTCAGTTGCGTGGTAAAATACCGCATCAGGCGCTTCACTTTCTTACGGGCGTGGACGTCGCTCAACGGCACGAAAAAATTTGGTGACCGCAGATCGCCGTCGTATTTAGGGATCTCGTATTCGAGGATTAAGTGATCGCGAAACGTGTTCCACGTTAACTCGCAAACTAGGCGGTGGTCTTGGTGAAGATCGTGCCGGCAATGCGTAAAGATTAGGTCTGGCGTGAAGACTTGCTTGAGTTCCTCGAAACATTCTTTGACCTGCGCACCGACGTAGGGAAGGAATCCGTCCCGAAAGGATTTTACAACAACCGTTTTGTCCCGCGCCCCTTTCAGGAAGGCATCTGCGCTACGCTTGGCTTCTGCGGCTCGCGTCGGATTGGAACCAAGCACCAGCCAGTAAAATTCGATGCTCTCTGACTGTTCGATCATCCGCAGGAGGGTGCCACCGCAGCCGATCTCGATGTCGTCGCTGTGCGCCCCCACACACAGCACGCGCTTCACGCGCTCCAGATTGCATGAAGTCACTTCTTGATTTCGTACTGGTGATTCCAGACCGCCCAAGGCGCACTACCCCGACCGAAGAGGTCCTCAAGATCCTGCTTTTCCTTGAATGTGTCCATGCACGCCCAATAGCCGTCGTGTGGATAGACCATCAACCGGCCGCCGTCGATCAGCCGGCGGAACGGCTCTTCCACTAGTTCCTCACCGTCTTTCATATAACTAAAGATCTCCTGCCGCAGCACCATGAACCCGCCGTTCATCCGCGCCCCGGACTTCGCTATGTGCTCGATGCTCGTCACGACGCCCCCGGATTCCATGGTGATAAGATGAAAGCTGGCCCGCGGTTTTACCCCCACAAAGCAGGCGACGTTCCCGCTGTTCTTGAAAGATTCAATGACTGCAGGAAGCGGTACGTCGGAAAGGCCATCGGTGTAGTTGGCAAGGAACATTTCCTCTCCTTCAAGCTGCCTTCGGACAGCTTTCAGACGCTGACCAACGTTCGACGTAAGGCCTGTATCAACAAACGTGATGTTCCAGTCATCGATATCGCTGCTCAGTAATTCTATATTCTTGCCTCCGCTGGAAAGGACAAAGTCATTCGACACACACTCATCATATTCAAGGAAGTACTTCTTTATAACGTCAGCCTTGTAACCTAAACACAAGATAAAATCTTTGTGTCCGTAGTGGGCGTAATACTTCATTACATGCCAAAGTATGGGACGATATCCGATCGGCACCATGGGCTTGGGCAAAACTTCGGAATATTCGCGCATGCGCATGCCGAAACCACCGCAAAATAGAACCACTTTCACGATGTGTTCTCCGGTTTTTGCGGCATTGAGTTCCTGTAAAACAAGCGGCCGCTCACCTGTTGCTCTTGATCCGTTGCTCCGGCCGGGTCCCGCCGCCAAAATGGCGATATTGTTGGGCGCGCAACTGATCGCACAAGCGGCCCTGCGGCAGTTCAATGTCCGCATACGTAATCGGTTGGTCTTTGGGTATATCTCGCAGCAGTCGGCACCCTTCAGAAACACCCATGGGCAGGAGATTATCGCTTGCACTGATGGGATTATTCTCGATCAGGCCGTACGCCAGGAACCCGCCAACCCCATCCAGCTCTTCGCCAGTCTGGAGGTTGCGCTTGGCGACTGTAATCACTTCGCAAACTGGTCCGCCGAGCGGGGTCACTGTGGGATCCCCAAATAACGTAGCGCGAGCAATGGTTGACGCGATCTGAATATGGGGCAGATGGTAAGGCGTGTAGAAAACGTAGCAGGGTCCGTCTCCGAGCTTGTAATAAGCCAACTCCTTCTGCTTGCGCGGATGCTCCTCATGCACAATCACAAATGCTCCCGTGTGAGGTTCCGCCCCCAAGGCGTAGTCAACCAGGCCACCGGCCAGCAGTTGGTCGAAAGGCAGCAGTTTTGCCACCTCTCGGACGTGGGCGCACTTGGGACCATACATGCCCCGCTGTCCGACTTTAAACCCGGTGGCGTTCGCCAGAATACAGGCCTCCATCGAGAGTTTCGTTCCATCCGCGAATGAGGTGACCTTGGCTGGGTCCTGATTGTACTTAGTGGCGAACTCGCGCTGCGTTTCCGGGGTCCGATACCGATCGATCATCCCCTTGAGATTGCCGGCAGCGACGGCGTTCAAACCTATGCTGCGCAAATATCGCAGCAACGTCACTGCCACTCCCGGTTCGTCTCCGTCAGTATTTGTCAGGACGACGCCAGCCCGCTCAGCGTGCAATTTAAGTATCGGACCGACCGTTGAATCGAGTTCGGCATTGACCAGGACGACGTGCTTGCGGTGACGAATGGCGGCGGAGGCAACATGAGCGCCAAACTCGACGGTACCGGTAACTTCGACGATGACATCTATATTGCCAGCCTGGCAAACAAGGTTTGGATCCTCCACAACTGACGCCCGGTCCTCATCAACGTTTTCTTCGAGCCTGTCGAGGTCCGATACAAGCTCAGCCCTCGCCATCCCAGCATTAAAAAAAGCCTGAGTCGCGTTTTCGACTGTACGGTTGGCGATCGCCACCAAACGCATACCGGGAACGGGCGTGGCCAACTGGAGGGCAATCATACGTGCCGTAACGCCCGCCCCAACCATTGCTACACGCAGCGGATTGCCATCGCTTTCGCGCTGGGCCAAGACAGTATCCGCCGCGTTAATCATAAGAATCTTTACGCTAGTGTTGAACTACAGTGCCAGATGCATGGGGCTCATCGCCAGTCGTCCGGCCATTTTTGATCCTGCTCCGATATCGCGGTGACCGGAAGCGGCCACAGAATCCCCAAAGCCACAGCGTCATAACGCACGCCTCGTGCCATCTCAGGAGCGTAAAGGGCGGACGTCATGTAACACATTTCGGTATCGTCGAGAAGGGTTTGGTAGCCATGAGCGAATCCTTCAGGGGCGTAAAGCATGGCACCATTGCTGCTGGTGAGCTCCTCCCCGTGCCACTGGCCGCAGGTCGCTGAATCTGGCCGCAAGTCGATGATTACGTCATAGATGGCACCTTGGGTGCAGCGCACGAGTTTGGCTTCCTCGTGGGGCTTTTCCTGGTAGTGCATACCTCGAACCGTGCCCCGCAGAAAACTGAACGCGGTATTGAGTTGGAGCATGTCGGGATTCAGGCCATGCTGGATGAACTCTTCGCGGCACCAAGCACGCGCGAAATAGCCCCGGTGATCCTCGATCTTTTTCTGTCGGATCACGAAGGCCCCTTTGAGTGCTGTTTCGATGAACTCCATAAGTAGATCCTACAAACCGATGCCTTCGTAGCGGTCCACACTTCCACGGTCAAAGGCCCGTCGTACGTCAACAAACACTACGCCGGGGTGGCGTCCCCGCAGAAGCGCCGGAACCTCACGGAACTCCGGCCAAGGCGTGACCACAATAACGGCATCGATATCAAGCAGTGCCGCCGACAGGCTCTCGCAGTAAGTAATACCGGCGTCGCGGCTCACTCGGCGAGCCTCGTCCATTGCAACAGGATCGAAAGCTTTCAGCACCACACCCCGCTTAAGCAGTTCGCGCAGGATGGGGAAGGCCGGACTTTCTCGGACATCGCTGGTTCCCGGCTTGAAGGCTAATCCCAAGACGGCCACCCGGACTCCGATGAGATCCGCCCAATGCTTCTCCAAAAGAGCCACCACTTTCTTGGGTTGCGCCTCATTGACCTCGATCACGGACTGCAGAAGGCTCATCGGGAGACCCGCCTTTTTTCCGTGAGCAACGAGCGCCTTGACATCTTTTGGGAGACAACTTCCACCAAATCCGCAGCCAGGCCGCAAGAAAGACACGATTGGCGGTAAACCTTCGGTGTTGCGGCCGTCAAAGTAATGACTCAGGTGGACACCCCTCATGACATCCATGACATCGGTTCCCCCCAGGACAGAACAAAGGTTTGCGATCTCGTTCGAGAACGATATGAGGCACGCCAGGAGTGCGTTTGAGGCGTACTTGATGAGTTCGGCAGTGCGCGTGTTGGTACGGATGCGGGGAGCCGCGGCAAAAGGCCGGTACAGTTCTTCGAGGGTGTCGATGGTCCGTTCGTCATTCCCGCCCAACACAATGCGGTCAGGGAACATGAAGTCGTGCACGGCTTCCCCTTCGGAGAGGAATTCAGGGTTCATGCCTGCACCAAAATCCACCCCGGCCCGTTTGCCGGCAGCGGCTTCAAGAGCGGGAATCACATGCAAGTCGGTGGTCCCGGGGGCAACGGTGCTCTTCACTACCACAACATGATAAGCGGTCTTGTTTCGCAACGCTGAACCGATCTGTTGCGCCGCGGCCATCACTGCCGCCAGGTCAATCGTCTGACCATTGAACGGCGTCCCGACAGTGATAAGGGTAAGTTCCGAATCCGAGACGGCAGCTGGAAGATTCGTGGTCGCGCTGAGTGTGCGTCCGACGTGCTTGCGCAGCAATTCATCGAGGCCGGCTTCAAAAATAGGCGACTCCGCGCGATTAAGCGCCGCAACGCGCCCACGATCAATATCGACGCATGTCACATGGTGGCCCTTCTCCGCCAGACATGCAGCCGTGACCAAGCCCACGTAGCCGGTTCCGATAATTGACACGTTCATCAAGCCGCCGATGCCTCGCGGTTGCCCGAGTACCAAATGAGAGAGCGTCGCAAGCCTTCCTCAATCGTCACTTGCGGATCGTAACCAAGTTCCATTCTCGCCTTAGTTATGATTGGGCAACGCCGGCTCGGGTTATCCACGAGGTAATCGTCGTCCGCGCTTTGCTGCCGGACGACCTTGCCGGTGTAGCCAAACAATTGCCTGCCCAGCGCCGCGACGCGGTCGGCCAGTTCCGCCATGCTGATCTCGGGCGTCTCCACGCCGATGTTATAGGCTTCACCGGATCTTCCATTGACCAGGATCTTGTAATAACCCGCCACGGCATCCGCGACGTAGCAGAAAGTTCGTCTAGCCGAGCCGTCCGAAAACATCACGATATCCTCGTCATTGAGAATATTCCGAGCGAAATCGGGGATAACTCTGCCGTCGGTGATCTTTAGGCCGGGACCGTAGTTATTGAAGGGTCTGGCCGCCTTGATGGGCAGGCCATACTGGCGGGCGAAGTTAACGCAAAGGGTTTCACCGTACCGTTTCGACTCATCGTAACAGGCGCGCGGCCCGGTGCAGGAAACGTGACCACGATAGGATTCGGGCGTTGGGATGCTGCCCTGGATGGGATCGCCGTAAATCTCGCTGCTGGAATAAAAGAGGACTCCTCCGACTGGTTTGCCCTTTTGTTTCTGCGCCAGGCTGTAATCGAGTAGGAAGCGTAGACCGTTGACGTTGGCATCCATCGTTTCGATGGGAAACTTGCGGTAGTAAGTCGGGGAGGCGATCGAGGCAGCGTGGATCAGGTATTCAACGTCGCCCATCGCTGTCGGCAGCGGCTGAGTGATATCATGTTTCAGCAGGCGAAGATTCGAGTCCTGCTCTAGCGCCATCAACCAACCGGGCACACCGCGAATGAAGTTGTCGAGGACGATGACCTGGATGGGCGGTTGAGCCGCGTGGGTGCGATTCCAATGGAGGGCGCCTTGGACGAGGTAGTAGCCGAGGAAGCCGGCGCCGCCTGCGATAAGCACGCGGCGACCGGACAAGGCGTCAAACTCCGCCCCCAACTGATGCGACAACAAATCTAAATCCGCGGCGACTACGTCCGTGGCGGATTTCATGGTTCTTGAGTCATGTTGAATGAGCATTAGGGAAATCAACCGCAAGTGTTCTGTTCGTCTCGCAGACGATCCGTAACCCACTGCCAGCTTGTTCCTCCGACCGCGTGGCGGCCATTGCCTTGCCGCGGTTGGCTATATTGCCCGCCGCTGCTGGCTTTCAGTTCGTTTCATTCTCTCGTTATCGTGGTGTACGAGGTCCGATTGTGGGTGAAGCTGTTATGACGCTTGCCACACCCGAGTACCTTTTCAGACGCCGGTTCACGTCTCTCACCAAGACCCGATAACTGTAGTTGCCACCGGCGGCCAATCCAGTGTCGGTGTAGCTCGTTCCTGTAGTCGTTCCCACGTGCACAAAAGTCTGGCTTTCCGGATCCCGCCGCTGCACTTCATACTTTTTCACGCCGACGCTGTCAGTTGATGCCGTCCAACTGAGCTTAACTTGACTCACGCCTGATGCCGTCGCCACAAGATTCCCCCGCACTCTCGGTGCCTGCCTCAGTGTTAGATTAACCCCCAGCATCCCAAGATTGCCGCCCTCCCAGTCGTCAACTGCTCGGTTTTCGTCGCTCGGTGACCAGATCCCGATCCCCGGGCTGCCGCCAACGAGGTTCTCTGTGGTGTCCGTATAAGTCAAAACCGGATTCCCGTTCCGGAACAACGTCAGTTGCACCGGGTTTACGCCTACCGCTTCCAGCCGAATAATGTCCCCAGCCACCCACGTCTCCGTGCTTCCCAAGCTTAAGGTATAATAAAGCCCGTCCTTTCGCAGAAAGATCCGGTAGTCGTTGGCCCCAAATACAAAGGCCATATAGAATCGGTCAATGGTGGACTGGGCCCGGGCAATCACCCCGTTCCATGGTCCCACGTCGCTGATCCGCGCCTGGGAATACTGATCTTGGCTAAACGTGTTCCCGATCCAATATGCGTAACAGTGCGCACCATCGGTGTCAGGGGTCACTTGATTGTTCACGATGATCAACGTTTGTTCCGATGCCGGCACCGGCTTTTCCCAGTTTGAACCGAGTCCCCCATCCGCGCGGTTGAAGTTGTCCGCGCCGAATGGAGGTGTTGCCGTTGGGGTCGGAGTCACGGTCGGAGCAGGCGTTGTCGATGGGCACGACTCGCTTCCCATGGCGATGAAGGCGCCGGGGTTATTTTGATTACTGTATTCGGCAGCAATCCAATCGGTGGATCGATTGGTGCTGGAGATTCGAAGCTCATCTACATCCCCATCGAAATAAAATGCACCGAAGGCCGAACCAAG
>Ga0070741_10007886_pt1 | contig 21720 bp, 16 predicted proteins | sample Coa_R1_4_FD_66440 | JGI IMG/M metagenome (GOLD analysis project Ga0070741, IMG submission 66440) | Surface soil microbial communities from Centralia Pennsylvania, which are recovering from an underground coalmine fire - Coalmine... | ecosystem: Environmental > Terrestrial > Soil > Unclassified ... | reverse complement strand
AGGTTCGCGGCCATGACGTTCACGTTGTCGGTCAGGTCCTTCCACGTGCCGGCCACGCCCTTCACCTGCGCCTGGCCGCCGAGCTTGCCCTCGGTGCCGACCTCGCGCGCGACGCGCGTCACCTCGGCGGCGAAGGCATTCAGCTGGTCGACCATCGTGTTCAGCGTGTTCTTGAGCTCGAGGATCTCGCCGCGGGCGTCGACCGTGATCTTGCGCGAGAGGTCGCCGCGCGCGATGGCCGTGGCGACGTCGGCGATGTTCCGCACCTGGCCGGTGAGGTTGGACGCCATCCAGTTGACGTTGTCGGTGAGGTCCTTCCACGTGCCCGCGACGCCGGGCACCTGCGCCTGGCCGCCGAGCTTGCCCTCGGTGCCGACCTCGCGCGCGACGCGCGTCACCTCGGCGGCGAAGGAGTTGAGCTGGTCGACCATCGTGTTGATGGTTTCCTTCAGCTGCAGGATCTCGCCGCGCACGTCCACCGTGATCTTGCGCGAGAGGTCGCCGAGCGCGATCGCGGTCGCGACGTCGGCGATGTTCCGGACCTGCGCCGTGAGGTTGGACGCCATCGAGTTCACGTTGTCGGTGAGGTCCTTCCAGGTGCCCGCGACGCCGGGCACGCCCGCCTGGCCGCCGAGCTTGCCCTCGGTGCCGACCTCGCGCGCGACGCGCGTCACCTCCGCGGCGAAGGAGTTCAGCTGGTCGACCATCGTGTTGAGCGTGTTCTTCAGCTCCAGGATCTCGCCCTTCACGTCGACCGTGATCTTGCGCGAGAGGTCGCCGCGCGCGACCGCGGTCGCGACTTCGGCGATGTTCCGGACCTGGTTCGTCAGGTTGGACGCCATGAAGTTGACGTTATCGGTCAGGTCCTTCCACGTGCCCGCGACGCCCGACACCTGCGCCTGGCCGCCGAGTTTGCCTTCCGTCCCGACCTCGCGCGCGACGCGCGTCACTTCCGACGCGAACGCGTTCAGGCGGTCGATCATCGTGTTCAGCGTGTTCTTGAGCTCCAGGATCTCGCCCTTGACGTCGACCGTGATGGTGCGCGAGAGGTCGCCGCGAGCCACGGCGGTCGCGACCTCGGCGATGTTCCGCACCTGCGCCGTGAGGTTCGACGCCATCGAGTTCACGTTGTCGGTAAGGTCCTTCCAGGTGCCCGCGACGCCCGGCACCTGCGCCTGGCCGCCGAGGCGGCCCTCGGTGCCGACCTCGCGCGCGACGCGCGTCACCTCGGAGGCGAACGCGTTCAGCTGGTCGACCATCGTGTTGATGGTGTCCTTGAGCTCGAGGATCTCGCCCTTCACGTCGACCGTGATCTTGCGCGACAGGTCGCCGCGCGCGACCGCCGTCGTCACCTCGGCGATGTTCCGCACCTGCGCCGTGAGGTTGGACGCCATCGAGTTGACGTTGTCGGTGAGGTCCTTCCACGTGCCGGCAATCCCGGGGACCTGGGCTTGCCCGCCGAGCTTGCCTTCGGTGCCGACCTCGCGCGCGACGCGCGTCACCTCCGCGGCGAAGCCGTTCAGCTGGTCCACCATGGTGTTGATGGTGTTCTTGAGCGCCAGGATCTCGCCCTTCACGTCGACCGTGATCTTGCGCGAGAGGTCTCCGCGCGCGACCGCGGTCGTGACCTCGGCGATGTTGCGCACCTGCTCGGTGAGGTTGGTCGCCATCGCGTTGACCGAGTCGGTCAGGTCCTTCCACGTCCCGGCGACGCCCGGGACGATCGCCTGGCCGCCGAGGCGGCCGTCGGTGCCGACCTCGCGCGCGACGCGCGTCACTTCCGACGCGAACGAGCGCAGCTGGTCCACCATGGTGTTGATCGCTTCCTTGAGCTGCAGGATCTCGCCGCGCACGTCCACCGTGATCTTGCGCGAGAGGTCGCCGCTCGCCACGGCGATCGTCACCTCGGAGATGTTGCGCACCTGCGCGGTGAGGTTGTTCGCCATGAAGTTCACGTTCTCGGTGAGGTCCTTCCACACCCCCGACACCGCCTTGACGTGCGCCTGGCCGCCGAGCTTGCCCTCGGTGCCGACCTCGCGCGCGACGCGCGTCACTTCCGACGTGAACACCGTCATCTGCTCGATCATCGTGTTGACGATGGTCGCCGTGCGCAGGAACTCGCCCTCGAGCGGCCGGCCCTCGACCTCGAAGCGCATGGTCTGCGACAGGTCGCCCTTCGCCACCGCCGCGATCGAGCGCGTCACCTCCGTGGTCGGCCACAGCAGGTCGTCGATCAGGTTGTTGACCGAGTTCTCCATGCCCGACCACGCGCCCGAGCGCCGGTCGAGCTTCACGCGCTGGCGCGTCTTGCCCTGCTTGCCGACGCCCTGGCCGACGCGGTCGAGCTCCTCGGCCATCTTGCGGTTCGCCGCGACGATCTCGTTGAACGTGTCCGCGATCTTGCCGTTCAGTCCGACCCAGTCCCCGGGAAGCTGCACGGTGAAATCGCCGTCGCGCATCGCGCGCAGCGCGGCCAGCAGCGCGCGCGCGTCGAGCGGATGCTCGGCCGGAGCCGAGTTGCCGTTGGTGCGCGGCTTGGCGGAGGTCTTCGCGGTTTCGTAGGTCTGCATGGCGTTGTCCCGGTTCATTCCTTGTGTACGTCGTTCATTGCCGCGGCGTCGCGGCTGCCGCCGCGATGGCCCACGGTCCCACGCTCCCAGCGAGCGGGAAGGGCGCTGATTCCTCTTCGACCGACAAAGGGATCCGGGGCGATGGCCTGGCGGCTTGGGAATTCTTCTTGCGCCGGATCTGGCTCATCTGGGCCAAGTGCGATCGGCGCCGGATGTCGGCGCCGTGACCAACGAATGAGCAGAGCGGCACATTCTAGCCAAACCCGCTCGAAGAGACGAGATATTGAACGTTCTGAATCGCGCATAAAGCGCGCCCCCTGGTCCCCTGCGAGGGGCTTAGACGGCGGCATCATTCCTTTGGTTCCATTCGCCGCAATATTTTTTCGCGCACCGAGGAACGCGGCCTCGCCGGGGGCGAAGCCGGCTTTGTGCTAAGGTCGGTCGGACTACGGCGAGGGACAAGCTCCGATGTCATCGACAGCGGCCTTTTTTGCAGCGCACCAGCGGAGACCATCGACAGCGTGCGGCTGAGCTTTCGCGCCTTTGCGCCTCGCAACCTGCCGGACGCCGCGATCGCCGTCGGCGTCGCGCTGGTCTATTACGCCGGCGCGAGGCTCGGCTTCGCGCTCGCCCCGAACGGGGATCAGGTCACCGCCGTGTGGCCGCCCACCGGCATCGCGCTCGCCGCGGTGCTGCGCTTCGGGCTGCGCGCGGCGCCCGGGGTCCTCGTCGGCGCCTTCGCGGCGAACGCCGGAGTGAACGAGCCCTGGCTGGTCGCCGCGGGCATCGGCGTCGGCAATACGCTGGAAGCGGTCGCCGGCGCCGCGCTGCTGCGTCGCCTCGCCTTCGACCGCCGTCTCGCGCGCGTGCGCGACGTGCTGGCGCTGCTCGCGGCGGCGGTCGCGAGCCCGGCGGTGGCCGCGACCATTGGCGTCGGCTGCCTCGTCGGCGGCAACGTTCAGCCCGCGGCGCAGCTCGCGGGTCTGTGGAAGCTCTGGTGGATCGGCGACGCGCTGGGGACGCTCATCGCGGCGCCGGTGCTCCTGGTGTGGACGGCGGAGTCGCTGCCGCGCGGCTTCGCGCGCGGGGTCGAAGCGGCGGCGCTGCTCGCGGGCCTCGGGGCGACGAGCGCGCTCGCGTTCAGCGAGGCGCCCGCGGCGCAGCTCTCCGAGTACGTGATCTTTCCCTTCCTCATCTGGGCGGCGCTGCGCTTCGGGCCGGCCGGAGCGGCCGTGGTGTCGCTCGCCGCGTACGCGTTCGAGACCTACGCCACTTACCGCGGGCTGGGACCGTTTCCGGGCGTCGATCCCGGCCAGGCGCTGATCCTGCTCCAGGCCTTCATGGCGGTCGCCGCGGTCACCGGCCTCGTGCTCGCCGCGATCACGGTGCAGAACCGGCAGGCGCAGGAGAGCGCGCAGCGCAGCGAGCAATGGCTGCTGCTCGCGCTGCGCGCCGCGCGCGCGGGCGCCTGGGACTGGGACCTGGTCACCGGGAAGACGCGGCGCTCGCCCGGGCTCGAGCTGGTGCTGGGGCTGCCGCCGGGCGGCCTCGGCGACACGCAGGACGCGCTGCGCGAGCGCGTCGCGCCCGAGGACCGGGCGCGCTTCGAGGCCGAGATGCGCCAGGCCATCGAGACGCGCTCGCGCTACGGCATCGAGGTGCGGCTCGCGCGCGAGGACGGGACGACCGCGTGGGCCGACACGCGCGGCGAGGTCGTGACCGACGCTTCTGGCAATCCGGTGCGCATGGTCGGCATCGCGATCGACGTCAGCCGCCAGAAGGAGCTCGAGCACGAGCTGCGCCGCCAGGCCGACCAGCTCGCCGAGGCCGACCGGCGCAAGACCGAGTTCCTCGCGATGCTCTCGCACGAGCTGCGCAACCCGCTCGCGCCGATCGTGCACGCGGTCGACCTGCTCGACAGCGCCGATCCGAAGGTGCGCCTGCAGGCGCAGGACGTGATCCGCCGCCAGGCCGCTCACCTCGCGCGCCTCGTCGGGGACCTGCTCGACGTGTCGCGCATCAGCCGCGGCGCGATCCGCCTGGAGCCGCGCCGCGTCGCGCTCGCCGATCTGGTCACGACCGCGACGGAGGAATGGCGGCACATGATCGCGCATCGCGGCCAGACGCTCTCGATCGACCTGCCGCCCGAGCCGGTGTGGCTCGACGCGGATCCGACGCGCTTCGCGCAGGTGATCTCGAACCTCGTGCACAACTCCACCAAGTTCACGCCGCACGGCGGCCGCATCGCGATCCGCGCCGAGACGCGCGGGCGGCAGCTGCGGCTCTCGGTGCGCGACACGGGCGCGGGCATCGCCGCCGACATCCTGCCGCAGGTGTTCGAGGTCTTCGTGCAGGGCGCGCCGCCGTTCGACCGCGCGCAGGGCGGCCTCGGCCTCGGGCTCGCGCTCGTGCGGCGGCTGGTCGAGCTGCACGGCGGGACGGTCGAGGCCTCGAGCGACGGCGCCGGGCGCGGCAGCGAGTTCGTCGTGCGCATGCCGCTAGCCGCGGCGCCGGCGCAGGCGCCGGTCGCCGCAGACGCTCCCGCCGCGTCGGCCGGCGTGCGCATCCTCGTGGTCGAGGACAACGCCGACGCGCGCGAGACGCTGTGCGCGCTGCTCGAGAGCGAAGGGCACGAGGTGCTCGCGCTCGGCGAGGGCGCCGAGGCGCTCGCGCGCGCGCCGGCGTTCGCGCCCGACGTCGCGCTGCTCGACCTCGGCCTCCCGGGCATGGACGGCTACGCGCTCGCGCGCGCGCTGCGCGCGAGGCCCGAGTGCGCCGGTGCGTTCATCGCCGCGATCTCGGGCTATGGGCAGCCCGAGGACAAGGCCAAGTCCAAGGCCGCGGGCTTCGACGAGCATCTCGTCAAGCCGGTCGATCCGCCGCGGCTGCGGACGCTCATCGAGGAAGCGACTAGAGCGGCCCGCGCGAGGGCTTGATTCCGCCTCGACTCCACGCTGCGCCGGCTGCTGGCGGGCGAGTCGACCGAGACGACAGATGAGAAAGCTAGCGCGCTTTCGGGCCGGCGTCCTCGCCGCCTTCGGGCGGGACCTCGGGCTCGCTGTCGCCGCGGTTCGTCTTCGCCGGCTTCACCGCGAGCGAGTCGGTCTCGTCGCGCTGGATCGGCTGCGGCTTTTCCTGCGGCTGCTTTCTCGGTTGCATGAGGTCTCTCCTGGTCGTCAACCGCCGTGTCGGAATTCGGGGTAGAGCGTCATCCCGCCGTCGATGAAGAGCGTCGTGCCGGCCACGTAATCCGACTCGTCGGAGGCGAGCCACGCGACGGCGCGGCCGACGTCGTCGGGCTCGCCGATGCGGCCGTACGGGATGAACTCGAGCAGCCCGCGCATCGCTTTCTCGCTTTCCCACGCCGGCCGGTTGATCTCGGTGCGGATCGCGCCCGGCGCGACCGAGTTGACGCGGATCTTCTGCTCGAGCACTTCCTGCGCAAGGCTCTTCATGAGCAGCGAGATGCCGCCCTTCGACGCCGCGTAGTTGACGTGCCCGGCCCACGGGATGATCTCGTGCACCGACGAGACGAAGATGATCTTGCCCGCCGCGCGCGAGACCTCGGGCTTCAGGCCGCGCCGCAGGAACTCGCGCACCGCGGCGCGCGCGCACAGGAAATACCCGGTGAGATTGACGTCGATCACCTTCTGCCAGTCGGCGAGCGAGAGGTCCTTGAACGGCGCGTCCTTCTGGATGCCGGCGTTCGCGACCAGGATGTCGACCGTGCCGAAGCGCGCGATCGCCTCGGCGAACAGGCGCTCGACCTCGGGCTCGCGCGACACGTCGGCCTGGAGCGCGATCGCGCGTCCGCCCGCGCGCTCGATCTCGGCGACGACGGCCTTGGCATCGTCGGGCGAGGACAGGTAATTGACGGCGACGGCGGCGCCCGCGCGCGCGAGCGCGAGCGCGCTTCCGCGGCCGATGCCCGAGGAGGCGCCGGTGACGAGGGCGACCTGGTTGCGGAGCGTCTTCTCCATTCCCGGTAGGACCGCGCTCCTGGAAATGGTTCCGGCCCGCTACTCCAGGTGGATGTCGTGCTCCTTGACGATGCGCGCCCAGCGGCGCACCTCGGCGTCGACGAAGGCCCGGAAATCCTCGGGCGACTTCGACAGCGTGACGGGCAGCGAGGCGTTCATGAAGGCGTCGTGCACGGGCTTGCGGCCCATCGCGGCGATGGTCGCGGCGAAGAGCCGGTCGACGACGGCGCGCGGCGTCTGCGCCTGGAAGAAAAGGCCGTTCCAGTTCTCGCTGCCGACCCCGGGAAAGCCCGCCTCGGCCATCGTCGGCACGTCGGGGAGCTCGGGCGCGCGCTCGCGCGAGGTGGTCGCGAGCGCCTTCATGCGTCCGGCCTTGATATGCGGGATCACCGACGACATGGTGAGGAAGGAGAAGTGCACCTCGCCGTTGATGATCGAGGTGATCGCCGAGCCCGCGCCCTTCGACGGGATCAGCACGACCTTGATGCCCTGCCTGGCCGCGAGGTCGAGCGTGTCGAGGTGCGAGTACGAACCGAGCGGGTTCGAGTAGTTGAGCTCGCCCGGACGCGCTCGCGCGTACTCGATCAGCTCCTTCACGGTGTTCGGCGGCAGGTGCGGGCTGGTGACGAGAACGGTCGGCACCGACGCGACCAGCGTCACCGGCGCGAGGTCCTTCACCGGATCGAACTTGAGCCGCCCGGCGAAGCCGCTCGCGTTGACGGCGTTGGTCGAGATGTTGCCGACGAGCAGCGTGTAGCCGTCGGCCGGCGCCTTGGCGGCGATCTCGACGCCGATATTGCCCGAGGCGCCCGGGCGGTTCTCGATCACGAACGGCTGGCCGAGCGACTCGGCGAGCGCCGGCCCGAGGATGCGCGCGACCAGGTCGGTCGCGCCGCCGAGCGCGAACGGGACGACGACGCGCACGGGGCGGGAGGGCCATTGCTGCGCCGTAGCGGGAAACGCGAACACGAAGACGAACAGCGCGGCGAGCGCGCGGATCCCGCATCTCATTTTGGCAGCCTCCTCCTCCGGAGCCGCTAGTTTAGCTCGCATGTCGTCCTGAGCGCAGCGAAGGACCTGCTTTTCGGCGCCGCGAAAAGCAGATTCTTCGTCGCTTCGCTCCTCAGAATGACAATCAGGCGCGCTTGCGCCCGAACTTCGTCTTCGGCGTCAAGGGCGGGCGCTCAGCCCGAGATGCCGATGTAGATGCCCACGATGCCCCGGCGCTACGCGCCGGGGCCGTTCGGCACGGGTTGGGGGCGCGCGAGCAGCTCGCGCAGCAGCTCGAGGTCGACGGGCTTGGCGAAGTGCCGCGCGATGCCCGCGTTCAGGCTGCGCTCGAGGTCCTCCTCCTGCGCGTAGCCGCTGACTGCGATGAGGAGAATATCGTCGTCGCCGAACAGGGCCTTGAGGCGGTCGGCCAACTGGTACCCGTTCAGGCCGGGCAGCCCGATGTCGAGCAGCGCCACGTCGGGCCGGAAGTCGCGCGACGAATCGAGCGCGCTCATCCCGTCGTACGCGACCTGCACGACGTGGCCCCAGCTGCGCACCGCGGCCGCGAGCGTGTCGGCGGCGTCGCGGTTGTCCTCCACGACCAGCACTCGGCGCGCGCTCTCGAGCGCCTCGGGGGCTTTCAGCGTCTCCTGATCGCCGGCCGGCGCCGTCTGGGCTGCGAGCGGCAGGCGCACGATGAACTCGCTGCCCATGCCCGGGCCGCCGCTCTCGGCGTGGACCGTCCCGCCGTGCAGGCGCACCAGCCGGTCGACGAGCGTGAGCCCGACGCCGAGCCCGCCTTCGGAGCGGTCGAGCGAACGGTCGCCCTGCACGAACAGCTCGAAGATCTTCGGCAGCAGGTCGCGCGGTATGCCGACGCCGTTGTCGCGAACCGAGACCAGGGCGTTGCCGCTCTCGCGTTTCACGGTGCACGAGATGACGCCCCCTTCGGGGGTGTACTTCGCCGCGTTGTTCAGCAGGTTGAGGATCGCCTGCGAGAGCCTCACCATGTCGCCTTCGACGATCACCGGCTCGTCCGCGAGCGCCACGTTGAGCGTGTGCCGGCGCGCGTCGAGCATCGGCCGGGTCGACTCGACCGCCCGCTCGACGGCGGCGTTCAGGTCGATGGGCGCCTTGTGCACGATGATCTTGCCGCTCGTGATGCGAGTGACGTCGAGGAGGTCGTCGACCAGGCGCGCGAGCTGCGACACCTGCCGGTCGATGACGTCGCGGCACCATTCGCTCGCCGTGGGGTCGAGCTTCTTGCGCGCCATCACGTGCACGGCGTTGCGGATGGGCGCGAGCGGATTGCGCAGCTCGTGCCCGAGCATCGCCAGGAACTCGCTCATCTGGCGCCGGCCTTCCTCGAGCGCCTCGACGTGCTTGCGCTCGGTCATGTCGCGCGTGACCTTGGAATAGCCGCGCAGCACGCCGTCGTCGCCGTGCAGCGGCGTGACGACGACGTTCGCCCAGAACAGCGACTTGTCCTTGCGCACGCGCCAGCCTTCGTCCTCGAAGCGGCCGTCCTTGCGCGCGACCGAGAGCTCGTACTCGGGCCAGCCGCGCTCGAGCGCCTCGGGCGGGTAGAACACCGAGAAATGCTGCCCGATGATCTCCTCGGGCTGGTAGCCCTTGATGCGCTGCGCGCCTGCGTTCCAGCTCACCACGCGGCCCTGCGGGTCGAGCATGAAGATGGCGTAGTCCTTGACGCCTTCGACCAGCATGCGGAAGCGCTCCTCGCTCGCGCGCACGCGCTCCTCGTGCGCGCGCCGCTCGGTCAGGTCGCGCGTGACCTTGCCGAAGCCGCGCAGCTCGCCCGAGCGGGCGTAGAGCGCGGTGATGACGACGTTCGCCCAGAAGCGCGTGCCGTCCTTGCGCAGGCGCCAGCCCTCGTCCTCGAAGCGCCCGTCGCGCTTCGCCATCTCGAGCTCCTGCTGCGGCCATTGCGCGGCCACGGCGTCGGGCGGATAGAACGTCGAGAAGTGCCTGCCGATGATCTCTTCGGCGCTGTAGCCCTTGATGCGCTGGGCGCCCGCGTTCCAGGTGGCGACGCGGCCCTCGGGATCGAGCATGAAGATCGCGTAGTCGCGGACGCTCTCAACGAGCAGCCGGAAGCGGTCTCCGTTGTGATCCTTTCGAGGTTCTTCGGACATGACTCCCTGCGCCGCTCCGGCGAAGCGGAAAACTCTAACCTAAGTGCCGGAAGCGCCGCAAGAAGTGGGGCGAAGACAACGCAGGTCCGGGATAGTTCCCGGATGCCGCGGGGCTATTCGCTCGACGGCTCGGCCGGCTTCGCGTCCGCGGCCTCGCTCGGATCGCCGAAGTACGACTTGCAGTCCTCGCAGCGGTAGATCGTCTGCATCAGGCCGCGCATCGGATCGCGGCGAGTCACCACCGCGTGGCTCCTGGACAGGCACAGCGGGCAGGCGATTCCAGCGACGGGGCCGGCGAAGCGCTCGCGCGAGACCATGGGTCAGGACCGGTCCGATCCGGAACCGTTCTTGCCGTCGAACTCGCGCGCGTCGCCGAAGTAGGACCTGCAGTCGCCGCAGAGGTAGACGGTCTGCCGGATCCCGCGGTCCGGGTGGCGCTTGGCGACGAGCGAATAGTTGTGCGACAGGCAGAGCGGGCACAGCAGTCCCTGGACCGGCTTGTTGAACAGCTCGCGTGGCGCCATCTTATTTATGTCGCGATCAACGTGCCCCGCTGCAGGCGGCGGCGCGCGCGAATTCTAATCAGACTGCGGCATGCAGTGTCAAGTTTTTGCTTCGGAGTTCCTCGAGCGGCGTGACGCCGTGGTCATCGTGCGAAGTGATCGTCATCGTGCGAAGTCATCGTCGCCCTACGAAGTCATCCTGAGCGCAGCGAAGGATCTGCTTTTTCGCCAACAGCAGACGATCGCGGCGTCATTCGCCGCCGAACGCCTGGATCCCGGTTTGCGCGCGGCCGAGGATGAGAGCGTGGATGTCGTGCGTGCCCTCGTAGGTGTTGACGACCTCGAGGTTGAGCATGTGGCGCACGACGCCGAACTCGTCGGAGATGCCGTTGCCCCCGAGCATGTCGCGCGCGAGCCGCGCCACCTCGAGCGCCTTGCCCGACGAGTTGCGCTTCAGGATCGAGGTCATCTCGGGCGTGTCCGCGCCCTCGTCCTTGAGGCGGCCCAGGCGCAGGCAGCCCTGGAGGCCGAGCGCGATCTCGGTCTGCATGTCGGCGAGCTTCTTCTGCACCAGCTGGTTCGCGGCGAGCGGCCGGCCGAATTGCTTGCGGTCGAGCACGTACTGGCGCGCGCGATGCCAGCAGTCCTCGGCCGCGCCGAGCGCGCCCCAGGCGATGCCGTAGCGCGCGGCGTTGAGGCAGGTGAACGGGCCCTTCAGTCCCTCGACGCCCGGCATGAGCGCGTCCTCGGGCACGCGCGCGTCGTCGAGGACGACCTCGCCGGTGATCGAGGTGCGCAGGCCCATCTTGCCGTGGATCGCCGGTGCTGATAGACCCTTCGTCCCTTTCTCGAGCAGGAAGCCGCGGATCTTGCCGTCCTCGGTCTTGGCCCAGATCAGGAACACGTCGGCGATCGGCGAGTTGCTGATCCACATCTTCGAGCCGGTGAGGCTGTAGCCGCCGGGCACCTTCTTCGCGCGCGTCTGCATGCTGCCGGGGTCCGAGCCATGGTCGGGCTCGGTGAGGCCGAAGCAGCCGATCACCTCTCCGGTCGCGAGCTTCGGCAAATATTTTTTCCGGTGCGCCTCGCTGCCGAAGCGGTGGATCGGCAGCATCACGAGCGAGCTCTGCACCGACAGCATCGAGCGGTAGCCCGAGTCGACGCGCTCGATCTCGCGCGCGATCAGCCCGTAGCAGACGTACGAGAGGCCGGCGCCGCCGTACTGGGCGGGGATCGTCGGGCCGAGCAGTCCCAGGGCACCCATCTCGCGGAAGATGGCGGGATCGCTCTTCTCGTGGCGGAACGCCTCGAGCACGCGCGGCGCGAGCTTTTCCGTCGCGTACCGGGCCGCGGCGTCGCGCACCATGCGCTCGTCGTCGGAGAGCTGCGCGTCGAGGCGCAGCGGGTCCTGCCAGGAGAACTCGGCCTTCCTGGGCTTGGTTTCCGGGGCGTTCATGGAGGATCTCGCTTCAGGCTTCGGGGGTGAGCAATGATACGCCGAGGAGCGCCCGGCGCTTGAGCCACGGGCTCGCGCGGTAGCGCGGATCGCCGTAGAAGGCGTGCATGGCGTCGAGGATGCGCAGCAGCGTCGCGGGCCCGAGCGCGTCGCCCCAGGCGAGCGGCCCCTGCGGGTAGCCCAGACCGAGCGTGACGCCCGCGTCGATGTCGGCCGGAGCGGCGATGCGCTGCTGCGCGATGTCGCAGGCGATGTTGACGATGGTCGCGAGCACGCGCTGCGCGACGAAGCCGGGACTGTCGCGGATCACCGAGACCGGGACGCCGTCGGCGCCGAGCAGCCCGTGCGCGGCCTCGCGCATCGTCGGGCTCGTCACGGGCGTCGTCATGAGCGTGCGGTGCTTGTCGAGCGGCAGCAGGCAGTCGACCGCGAGCGTGCGCCGCGGGTCGAGCCCTTCCTCGATCGCGGTCGTGGTCGCGTCCTGGCCGAGCGGCGCGACCAGGCACAGCGACTGCGCCGCCGGGCGCGGGTTCGGGTCGAGCGGCGCGCCGAGCTTCGCGAGCAGCTCGCCCAGCTTCATCCCCGCGCCCGAGCGGCTGATCCAGACGCGTGCGGGCCGCGCCGCTGGCGCGGGCTCGGAGGGCACCGCTTCGGCCTTCCCGTCCGCGTAAGCGTAGAAGCCGCGCGCCGACTTGCGCCCGAGCGCGCCCGCCGCGAGCCGCTGCGCCGTGATCGGCGACGGACGGTAGCGCGGCTCCTCGTAGTACTGGCGGTAGATCGATTCCATGACCGGGTGCGACACGTCGAGGCCCGTGAGGTCGAGCAGCTCGAACGGTCCCATGCGGAATCCCGCGCTCTCGCGCAGGATGCGGTCGATTCTGTGGAACCCGGCGATGCCTTCGCCGGCGATGCGCAGCGCCTCGGTGCCGTAGCCGCGGCCGGCGTGGTTGACGATGAAGCCCGGCGTGTCCTGCGCCCGCACGGCGCGGTGGCCGCAGCGCTCGGCGATCGCGGCGAGCGCGTCGCCGACCCAGGGCGCGGTGGCGAGGCCGTCGACCACCTCGACCACCTTCATGAGCGGCACCGGGTTGAAGAAATGGAAGCCCGCGGCGCGCTCGGGGCGCCGGCACGCCGACGCGATGGCGGTGACCGAGAGCGAAGAGGTATTGGTCGCGAGCACGCAGTCCTCGGCGACGACGGCCTCGAGCTCGCGGAACAGCGCGCGCTTGGCGTCGAGGCTCTCGACGATGGCCTCGACGACGCCGTGCGCGGGCGCGATCTGCGCGAGCGCGCCCGCGAGCTCGATGCACGCCGCGGCGCGGCCGGCCTGCTCGCGCGTCATCCGCCCCTTCTCGGCCAGGCGGTCGAATTGCCTCGCCGCCTCGCGCCGCGCCTCGTCGGCCGCGCCCGCGCGGGCGTCGTGGAGCAGCACCCGGATCCCGGCCCGGGCGAAGAGCTGCGCGATGCCGCGCCCCATGACCCCGGCGCCCACGACGGCGAGCGTGAGATCGGCGCGGGAGGCGTCGAGCGGCATGGAGGTCGATGAGGCGGGAAAGGCGCCGATTCTACCGGTTTGACGGCCCCCGGCCTTTTGGGCAAGCTTGTCGCCGCCGCCGTCGAGGAGGATCCGGAATGAACGGTCTCGCTCGCTTGCTTCCGCTGGTTGCGCTGGCGCTCGCCGTGCCGGCCCTGGCGGACGATTTCCCGTCCCGTCCCGTGACCCTCGTGTGCCCCTGGCCCGCGGGCGGGTCGACCGACACGCACCTGCGCCGCTTCGCCGAGGTCTCGGCGAAGTACCTGGGCCAGCCGATGGTGGTCGAGAACCGTCCCGGGAACGGCGGCATGATCGGCGCCCTCCACGTCGCGCGCAGCACGAAGCCCGACGGCTACACGCTCTCGCAGCTCGCCATCTCGGCGTTCCGCTTCCCGCACCTGCAGAAGGTCGACTGGGACCCGCTGCGCGACTTCACCTACATCATCGGCCTGTCGGGCTACACCTTCGGCGTGGTGGTCCGCTCCGATTCCCCGATCCAGTCGTTCCAGGACCTGATCGCCTGGGCGAAGGCCAACCCCGGGAAGCTCTCGTACGCCTCGACCGGCACCGGCACCTCGCCGCACCTGCTGATGGAGGAGATGGCGGCGAAGCAGGGCGTCGAGCTCCTGCACGTGCCGTTCAAGGGCAGCGCCGACGCGACGCAGGCGCTGATGGGCGGGCACGTCATGGCGCAGTCGGACTCGAGCGGCTGGGGCCGCTTCGTCGACGCCGGGCAGTTCCGCCTGCTCGTCACCTTCGGCGCCGCGCGCACCAAGCACTGGCCGAGCGTGCCGACGGCGAAAGACCTCGGGATGGATATGGTGTACAACTCGCCCTACGGGATCGTCGGCCCGCGCGGGATGGAGCCGCGCGTGGTGAAGACGCTGCACGACGCGTTCAAGAAGACGCTCGACGACCCCGAGCACCAGAAGGTGCTCGACCAGCTCGACCAGGAGCTGTGGTACCGCTCGAGCGAGGATTACGCGAAGTACGCGCGCGAGGACCTGCAGCAGGAGCGCGCGGTGATCGAACGGCTCGGCCTGCTGTCAAAATAACGCCCGCCGCGAAGGAGGAAACATGTTCAGCAGGATACTGCTCGCCTACAACGGCTCGCACGAGGGGAAGTCGGCGCTGCTCGCGAGCGCCGAGATCGCGGCATTCGCGAAGTCCGAGGTGCACCTGCTCGCGGTCGCCGGGATGCCGTCGTCGATGTTCCTCACCGAGGGCTTCCTCCCCGAGGAGCTGCTCGAGGAGGAGAAGAAGCGCGCGCAGGAGGTGCTGAACGAGGGCATCGCCCACCTGCAGCAGCGCGGCTTCACGGTGAAGGGCCACCTCGCCGTCGGCGAGCCGGTGGAGGAGATCTGCCGGCTCGCGGCGAGCATCAAGTGCGACGTCATCGTCGTCGGCCACCAGCAGAAGGCCTCGTGGGCGTCGCGCTGGTGGCGCGGCTCGGTGGGCAAGTCGCTGCTCGACTGCTCGCCGTGCTCGATCTATATCACGCAGACACGCGACTGAGACGCGGCTGATCCGGCGGCCGGGGCGGGCGGGCGTGGCGGCCGCCGGGCGCGTTCTGGTATTCTTCGGCGTTCTCCGCCATCCGCCGCACATCCCCTTCGTCCCATGAAAGGAAGACTGGAAGACTATCGCCTGCTCACCGGGCGCGGGCGCTACACGTCCGACTGGAGCTTCGAGGGCGAGGCGTACGCCGCGTTCCTGCGTTCGGACCGCGCGCACGCCGAGATCGTCTCGATCCGCGCCGACGCCGCGCTCGCGCTGCCGGGCGTCCTCGCCGTGGTGACCGGCGACGACGTCGCCCGCGAAGGCTGGCGCTCGCTGCCGACGAACCTCGCGATCAACGACCGCTCGGGCAAGCCCCTGAGGAAACCGCCGCGCCCGGCGCTCGCGCAGGGGCGCGTGCGCCACGTCGGCGAGTGCGTCGCCTGCGTCGTCGCCGCGTCGCCGCAGATCGCGCAGGACGCGCTCGAGGCGATCGAGATCGAATATCGCGATCTGGCGTGCGTGGTCGACGCGCGCGCCGCGCTGGCGCCGGGCGCGCCGCAGCTGCACGAGAGCGCGCCCGGCAACCTCGTCTTCGACTACGGCACCGGCGATGAAGAGGCCGCCGCCGCCGCGTTCGCGAAGGCTGCGCGCGTCGTGAAGATCGCGCTCGAGAACACGCGCGTGGTGGGAAACCCGCTGGAGCCGCGCGCCTGCGCCGCGACCTACGACGCCCCGCGGCAGCACTACGCGCTCTACGCCTGCACCCAGGGCACGGCGGGCATGCGCGCGCAGCTCGTCAACGCGATGCAGATCGCCGACGACAAGCTCGACGTGATCGCCGAGGACGTGGGCGGCGGCTTCGGCGTGCGCTTCAATCTCTATCCCGAGTACATGGCGGTGATGCTCGCCGCCAAGAAGGCGGGGCGCCCGGTGAAGTGGATCGGGACGCGCTCCGAGGTGTTCCTCGCCGACGAGCAGGCGCGCGACTTCCATTGCGAAGGCGAGCTCGCGCTCGACGCCTCCGGGCGCTTCCTCGCGATGCGCTTCTCGCTCGTCGCCAATCTCGGCGCCTACCTCGCGCCCACCGGGCCGTTCGTCAGCACCCAGGGCGTGAGCGCGTGCCTGACGGGCGTCTACGACGTGCCCGCGGCTTACATGCGCACGCGGCTCGCCGTCACGAACACGGCGCCGGTCGCCGCGTACCGGGGCGCGGGCCGGCCGATCATGTCGTACCTCCTCGAGCGGCTCGTCGACCAGGCCGCGGTCGAGCTCGCGGTCGATCCGGCGGAGCTGCGCCGGCGCAACCTCGTGCCCAAGGCGAAGTTCCCGTATACGACCGCGAACGGCGGCAAGTACGACTGCGGCGATTTCGAGGGCGTGCTCGACGACGCGCTCGCGGCCTCGGACTGGAAGGGCTTTCCCGCGCGGCGCGAGAAGGCGATAGCGCGCGGACGCCTGCTCGGCCGCGGCCTCTCGACCTACATCGAGGCCACGGGCGGCGGCTTCGCCCCGCACGACCAGGTGGCGATGCGCTTCGGCGCCGACGGCGGCGTCACGCTCTACGCCGTGTCGCACTCGCACGGCCAGGGCCACGAGACGACGTACGCGCAGATCGTGTCGGGCGTGCTCGGCGTGCCGATCGAGAGCGTGCGGCTGCGGAACGGCGACCCGGCGGTGCGCCTGGTCGGCAACGCCACCGGCGGCTCGCGCTCGCTGCTCGGCGTCGGCAGCGTCATGCAGATCGCGGCGAAGGAGGTCGTGGAGAAGGGCCGGGCGCTCGCCGCGGGCGCGCTCGAGGCCGCCGCCGCGGACATCGAGTTCAGGGACGGCGAGTACCGCATCAAGGGCACGGATCGCGCCGTGAGCCTGACCGCGCTCGCGAAGCGATATCCAGGACGCCTCGACGTCCAGACCCAGCACAAGATCGGCGCGACCTATCCGAACGGCTGCCACGTCGCCGAGGTCGAGATCGAGCCCGAGACGGGCGAAGCCCGGATCGTGCGCTACACCGCGGTCGACGACGCGGGCAACGTCGTGAACCCCATGATCGTGCACGGCCAGATGCAGGGCGGCGTGACGCAGGGAGCGGGGCAGGTGTTCGGCGAGCTCTCTGTATACGATCCCGACACGGGGCAGCTCCTCACGGGCAGCTTCATGGATTACTTCATGCCGCGCGCGGGGCTCGTGCCGGAGCCGGTGCTGCGCGAGCACCCGGTCCCGACCGCGACCAACCCGCTCGGCGCGAAGGGCGTCGGCGAGGCGGGCGTGACCGGATCGATGCCCGCGCTGATGAACGCGGTGATGGACGCGCTGCGGCAGGCGGGCGTCGCGCGCTTCGAAATGCCGGCGACGCCGGCGCGCGTGTGGGAGGCGATCCGCGCGGCGCGGATGTAGCGGTCACGCTACAGCGAAAATCGCGCGGTCGCGACGAAAGAAATCGCGCTCGCGCGATGGCGCGGCGCCCGCGCCGCACCTATGATCGACTCAGGCTGGCGTCGGTTCTTCCCCCTCCTCTCTAGTGCGGACGCCCGCTCGGGCCCGGAAACGCAGATTCCGGGCCTTTTTATTTGGTGCGCTAAGATGGCCGCATGGGCCCGGCCGCCATTCTCGCCGTCGACGACGACGCCAAGACGCTGCTCGCGCTGCGCGAGCTGCTCGGCGGGGAGGCGCAGGAGGTGGTCACCGCGGGATCGGGCGAGGAGGCGCTGCGCTGCGCGCTGAAGCAGGACTTCGCCGTGATCCTGCTCGACGCGCGCATGCCGGGCGTCGACGGCTTCGAGGCGGCGCGCATGATCCGCGAGCGCGAGCGCTCGCGCCACACGCCGATCATCTTCCTCACCGGCGCCTACGAGGACGTCTCGTCGATGTTCCGCGGCTACGAGGCGGGCGCGGTCGACTACCTGGTCAAGCCGCTCGTGCCCGAGGTGCTCAAGTCGAAGATCGCGGTGTTCGTCGAGCTGTACAACAAGAACGAGCGGCTGCGCGTCTCGGAGGAGCGCCTGCGCGCTCTGGCGGCGCGCGAGCAGTCGGTGCGCGAGGAGGAGCGCGCCCGCATCGCGCGCGAGATCCACGACGAGCTCGGCCAGGCGCTCACCGGGCTGAAGATGGACCTCACGTGGCTGAACGGCCGGCTGCCGGCGCAGAAGACCGTCGCCGAGAAGGTGCGCTCGATGTTCAAGCTGATCGACGACACCATCGGCTCGGTCCGCAAGATCGCGACGCTGCTGCGCCCCGAGGTGCTCGACCAGCTGGGGCTCGCCGCCGCGGTCGGCTGGCAGGCGCGCGAGTTCCAGATGCGGACCGGGATCCGCTGCAAGGTGACGCTGCCGACGGAGCCCGTGGCGGCGGGCCCCGAGCTCTCGACCGCCGCCTTCCGCATCTTCCAGGAGCTGCTCACCAACGTCGCCCGCCACGCGCGCGCGACCCGGGTGGACGTCGCGCTGCGCGCCGACGCCGGGCGGCTCGTGCTCGAGGTCGAGGACAACGGCAAGGGCATCACCGAGGCCGAGCTGAGCGCGTCCAAGTCCCTGGGCCTGCTGGGAATGCGCGAGCGCGCCACCGCGTTCGGCGGCGGCATCGAGTTCGCCGGGGCCGGGGGAAAGGGGACGCGGGTGACCGTCGTCCTGCCCCTGGAATCGCGGGAAAACTAATTCCTTTGGAGGATGTCTATGTGACAGCAGTCGCACCTGGAGGAGTCCATGAGAGTTCTCATCGCCGACGATCATCCCGTCGTCCGGAGCGGGCTGAGGCAGATTCTGGCCTCGGAGCGCGACATGGTGGTGGTGGGCGAGGCCCGCAACGGCCACGAGGCGCTCGACCTGGTGCGCAAGCTCGAATGGGATGTCGCGATCCTCGATTTCTCGATGCCGGGCCGCAGCGGCGTCGACCTGCTGAAGGAGATCAAGCGCGAGCGGCCGACGCGGCCGGTGCTCGTGCTCTCGATGCTGCCCGAGGAGCTGCACGCGACGCAGGTGTTCAAGGCCGGCGCCGCCGGCTACATGAACAAGGAGAGCGCCTGCGAGGAGCTGACCGCGGCGCTGCGCAAGCTCGCGAACGGGGGCAAGTACGTGAGCCCGATGCTCGCCGAGAAGCTCGCCTCCGAGCTCGCGCCCGACGCCGACAGGCCGCTGCACGAGACGCTCTCCGACCGCGAGTACCGCGTCATGTGGCTGCTCGCCTCGGGGCGCAAGATCAACCAGATCGCGAACGAGATGTTCCTTTCGCCCAGCACCATCAGCACCTACCGCTCGCGCATCCTCAAGAAGCTGCGCCTCTCCAACAACGCGCAGCTCGTCCACTACGCGGTGAAGAACCGCCTCGTCGCCTGATCCTGTAGCGGCAACGCGACGCGCTGACGCGCGGCCGCGACCGCGCGCGACCGTTCGTCGCCGCGAAACGACGCTCCGGGTGGAATCGATGAACTACTTCGGGGTTGGCATTGCCTTAGTCTGAACAGAGCACGGATGTCCGGTCTCCGAGAGGTGAGCAAAATGAACGGCGCGATACTGGTGGTAGAGGACGAACCCGTCACGCAGAAGCTGATCACCGTCAACCTCGAGCGCGCCGGCCACCAGGTGCTGCGCGCGGGCAGCGTGCCCGAGGCGCAGGCCGCGATCCGCGAGGTCGTGCCCGACCTCATCCTGCTCGACTGGATGCTGCCGAAGACGACCGGCGTCATGTTCGCGAAGCAGCTGCGCACCGACCGCCGCACCAAGGACGTGCCCATCATCATGCTGACCGCGCGCATGCAGGAGACCGACAAGGTCACCGGCCTGGAAGCGGGCGCCGACGACTACATCATCAAGCCGTTCTCGCCGCGCGAGCTGCTCGCGCGCATCAAGGCGGTGATGCGCCGCTGCGCGCCGCAGCTCACCGACGACGTTGTCGAGATCGCGGGGCTCAAGGTCGATCCCGCGGCGCACCGCGTCACCGGCGGCGGCAACGAGATCGACCTCGGCGTCACCGAGTTCCGCATGCTGCATTTCTTCATGACGCACCCGGAGCGCGTCTACAGCCGCGCGCAGCTGCTCGACGAGGTGTGGGGCGACCACGTCTTCGTCGAGGAGCGCACGGTGGACGTCCATATCCGCCGGCTGCGCCAGGCGCTCGCGCCGACGGGGCACGAGCGGCTGATCGAGACGGTCCGGGGCACGGGCTACAGGTTCCGCAAAACCCTGGTTTGAAAGCTTCGTGTCAGCTTCGGCCCGAACGCTGAGCCGTTCGGCGCGTCAGCCCGCGGCAACGATCGTGTCGAAATGTATCCGGGCGCGTCCAGAATGATGGCCACTGACTACGTAACGCAGGCCATCGCAGGATGCGACCCCTCGCCGTCGCGCTCCTCACCCACGACTACACGCTCAAGCGCTGGGAGATCGATGCGCTCCAGCGGCTGGAATCCGCCGGCGCCGTCGCCGTCGCCGCGCTGATTGCGCTCGGGCCGCGGCCGCGCACGCTCGAGCGCGCGTGGCTCGGGGCGCAACAGGCGCTCGAGGGCCGCGACCCGGATCCGCTCGCCGACTCCCTCGACGCGCGCGCCGCGTTCCCGCTCGCGGCCGCGGCCACCGCCGCCGCCCGCGAGGATCCGATCGACGTCATCGTCGCGTGCGGCGTGGACCCGAGCGCGCGCGGAGGCCGCGACACGATCGGCCTGTCGTTCGGCGGCGCCGCCGACGACATCGGGCTTTTTCGCGCGTACATGCACGGGATGCCGCTGGACCTGGCGGTCACTCTCGGGTCGGAGCGCGGCGAGCGCGTTCTCGCATCCGCGCGCCCGGCCTTCCCCGAGCGCGGGCTGCTGTCCGAGGTGCAACAGAACGTGCTGCGGCGCGCGTCGGCGCTGCTCGAGAAGGCGCTGCGCGAGCTCGCCGACGATCTCCCGCCCATCGCCGCGTCGGCCGGCGCGACCGCGCCGCCCGTCACGCTCGCCGCCGCGTGCCGGAACGGATCGCGAAAAGCCGGCCGCGTGATGCAGCGCGCCCTGAGGCGGCTCCGGCAGGGCGCGGGCGATCCCGACGACAACTGGTTCCTCGCGTACCGCACCAACAGCGATGCTTTCGTCTGCAACAGCGAGCGCTTCCGCGCCGACGGCTACCGGCTGATCCTGCCGCCGCCGGGCCGCTTCTACGCCGATCCCTGCGTGATCGAGCACGAGGGCGAGGACCACGTCTTCTTCGAGGAATGGCGCCCCGACCTCGCGCGCGGCGTGATCTCGTGGATGCGCCGCGACGGCGACCGCTTCACGCCGCCCGAGCCGGTGCTCGAGCGCCCGTATCACCTGTCGTATCCGTTCGTGTTCCGCGCGGGCGGCGACATCTTCATGGTGCCCGAGACCGGCCACGCGAACCGCATCGAGATGTACCGCGCGGTCGAGTTCCCGCAGCGCTGGGAGCCCGCGCAAATCCTGGTCGACGGCATCGCCGCCGCGGACGCGACGGTGCTCGAGGCGGACGGCGGCTGGTGGATGTTCGCGGTCGTCGGCGAGGCGGGCGTGCCGAAATGCGACCAGCTCTGGATCTTCCACGCCGACGCGGTCGGCGGCCCGTGGAGGCCGCACGTGCGCAACCCGGTGAAGATCGACGTGCGCTCGGCGCGGCCCGCCGGGTCGCTGTTCCGCCGCGGCGGCAAGCTGATCCGTCCAACGCAGGACTGCTCGGCGACCTACGGCGGCGCGCTGACCCTGTGCGAGGTCACGCGTCTCACGCGCCGCGATTACGCCGAGGTCGAGGTCGAGACGCTGCTCCCGGGCTGGCTGCCGTCGAACCTCGGCTTCCACACCGTCTCGAGCTCGCGCGGGCTCGAGGTCATCGACGGCAAGATGCCCTCGGGCAAGGAGTCGCGCTTTCCGGCGCTCGAAGGGGCGCTCTACATCGAGGCGCCCGCCTGAGGCTGCGGGCCGGTCACTCGACGGTGACCGACTTCGCGAGGTTCCTCGGCTTGTCGACGTCGTTGCCGCGGGCGAGCGCGGCGTGGTAGGCGAGCAGCTGCAGCGGCACCGAGTGCAGGATGGGCGAGAGCATCCCGGCGTGGTCGGG
>Ga0070741_10007885_pt1 | contig 21723 bp, 17 predicted proteins | sample Coa_R1_4_FD_66440 | JGI IMG/M metagenome (GOLD analysis project Ga0070741, IMG submission 66440) | Surface soil microbial communities from Centralia Pennsylvania, which are recovering from an underground coalmine fire - Coalmine... | ecosystem: Environmental > Terrestrial > Soil > Unclassified ... | reverse complement strand
TGGAGGGGAACCTGCACGAAGAAATGGCGGCGCTGGACTATATGCCGTCGGTGCGGCGAGAGGCTTCTCCGGTGCGAAAAATTTCGTTCGCTCAAGGAGGAGTATCTTTGAGAAAAATCGATCACTCTTCCGACGGGATTCTGGAGCAGGCAGAGGATTGGGCCGTGGCGCATGTCGGGGGACCCGACTTCCACATTTTCCTGCCGCTAGAACCATTCGAGGCAGCGGAGGTGAAGGAGGTCTGGGTCAGCGTCAGCGGCGAAATCGGTGACTTCTTCTCCTTGTATTGGTGCAGGCGAGACTCGCGCTTTTCTGAGAATGCTTGCATGAATGTGTTGTATACGCCCTCCACCCACTGGGCCGTGTTAACGGTGCCGGTTCATCTTCATCCGGAGTGGAAGGGGACTATCAAGTCTCTCCGCCTGGACCTGTTCAACAGCCATGTGCGACCACACAAGGGCATCGGTCACCTGCGCTGGGTGCGGCTAGTGGGATAAGTACCGGCGCTCGGAGCTCACAGAGATCAAAGGAAGTTCACGCGACCTGATGACCGCAGCCGATGCGAACTTCAACCCCAGGCGATCGGCTGGCGTGAAAGCTTCAGGCGCTGATCAATGGCGCGAGTAATAACGCTCCAGGGCAGCGCCTTTTCCCAGAGTTGCTGTTCCTTGACGCGCAGACGCTTCAGGACTTTATAGCGCAAGATGTTGGAATACCCGGGTAAGTACGCGCGGAATTCAGGGCGGAAGCCGGTCTCGGCAAACAAGCGGGCCAGGAGAGCCGGGATAAAGTAGCTGATGTGGACTTCAGGGTTGGCGTATTCCCAATTCAGAAAGTGCCGCCAGTGCGGTTGGGGATTACCGGTGGTAACAAATAAAAGCCCGTCTTTCTTCAGCAGGGTTCGCAAGAGTGCCAGCGTCTCCCGGGGGTTCTCGATGTGCTCGAATACTTCGATAGCGGTAATAACGTCAAAGGGCCCCGCCGCAGACAACAGGTCAGGACGCCGTATCAGGGTAAAGCCGGTGGTCGCTACCTGGTTGTCGATCCAGCCTTCCTCGAAGCCAAAATAGTGCGCTGGCACATGGCTGTTGGAATATTGGAGCAGCCCGCCCTGGCCGCATCCGAAGTCGAGCCAGCGAGAATTCGCGTGCAACGGGACAAGGCTGCGGATACATTGCAGAATACCTCGCCATTCGTAAACTCGAATGGTGGTGGCGGGATGCTCCGCTTCAAAAACGAAATTGACGTACGGGTCAGCCCCTAACCCGCGGTAGTAATCCTCGGAGTAGACGGCCTTGTAATCCCTCCAGGGATCCGCGACAAAGGCAAACTGACAATGGAGGCAACGGTAGAAATGAAAATCTCGCTGGTTAATTCTGCCAGCCTTGGCTCCCAGGTAGGTGGTTGCTGACCCGCACAATCTGCATGCGGTCGCCGGAATGTTAATGGGAGGTGCCACGGCGATGTTGTGTTCTGAGGTGTTCTCCGGAACAAATCATATACGCAGCCTAAGCGCACCTGCGGATACGAAGTCGAGCCCAGGGCATCAGCACTGGATCAGCGGAGGCGAGCGGCGCAGGTACTCGGCAGTCTGGCGCAGGCCTTGCAGAGAACCGATTTCATAAAAGCGCTGTGTCACCTCGAAGGCCGCTAACTGGCCGGCAGCAAGCTGCTCCTGGTATACCTGTGCGAGATCCCAACACTGACCTTCCGGCACTTGCGCGAATGCAGCGCGATGGAAAACCCCCAATCCGTAATCAATGTAGTGCATCCTCGGTGTTTGGCTTCCTTTGTGGTAGCGGACGATACGAACGCCGTCGAATTCCACGTTGCTGATGTCGTAGCGACCTTCGTTGCGAAAAATCGTCATGAGCGAATGCTGACCGCTGCGCTGAAAAGCTTCCGCAACGGCACTGTAATCGCACGGGAGGTAGGAGTCTCCGTAAAGCACAAAAAAAGTCTCAGGGAGCACGGGAAGAGCGCGGCGGATAGAGCCTCCTGTACCCAGCAGCACAGGACCGTCGAAGGAAAAGCTCGCCTGCAGGCCGAACCTCGACCCGTCGCCGACATAATCGCGAATCATATCTCCGAGATGGCCGACGCAAAGGACCACACGATCAATGCCACGCGATCGCAAGAGACGGAGTTGATGGGCGATAAATGGTTGTCCATTCACCTCGATGAGGGCTTTGGGCAGCTTCTTCGCAAGCGGTCGGAGTCGGGTGCCCAGCCCGCCGCAGAGAATCGCAACCGGCGGTAGAGGTGGTTTCACGACTGTGTGACCACGGTGGTGCCCTGGAAATCAAAGCGCATGCGGACCTCCCGCAGCCCTGCCTGTCGCATGGCGTGGCGGAGGCGAGTTTTGTCCTCGGTGTAGAACATCAAAAAACCACCGCCCCCGGCGCCAATGAGCTTGCCTCCCATAGCCCCATTGGCTCGCGCCAGTTCGTAGTAGTTGTCGATGGCGCTATTGGACATAAAAGGAGAACGTTTTTTCTTGTGTTCCCAATGAACATGCATGAGGTCAGCAAACTGCCGCAAGTTGCCCGTTTCCAACGTCTTCTTGCTGCTATATCCAAGCTCCTTAACAAAATGCAGGTTCTCGAGCATGGATTTGTCGTTTTCACGAGAACATTGGTCCTGGTGCTCAAGAATCTGGGAGGCTGAACGCGAATAACCGGTAAAAAACAAAATAAGATTTTCTTCCAAATTAATCAGAGTTTCGGGGCTGACCTGCACCGGCTGCAGTTCCACTCGGTCATCGGGGAAAAAAGTGAAACAGGTAATTCCGCCGAAAGCGGCGATGTATTGATCCTGCTTGCCCACGGGCTCCTTCAGCACATCGATCTCGAGGTGACAAGCCTGTTGCGCCAGTTCCTCCTTATGCAAGATGCGGCGCTGGAGGGTGTGGAGAGCATGCAGCAGTGCGGTGGTGAAGCTGCCGGATGATCCCAGGCCAGTGCCGGCCGGTATGTCCGACATGCTGGCGATCTCGAGAAAACGAGGCTCTACTCCCGCTAGTCTAAACGCCTCCCGTATCAGCGGATGGCGAATCTCATCGAGCGCGCGTACCCTTTCCAATTGCGAGTACTTGATGATCAGGTCATCAACGAAGGTCTGATGAAGCGTAATGTAGACATATTTGTCGATAGCTGCGGCAATCACGAACCCAGTGTGTTGCCGGTAGTAGGACGGCAGATCGGTACCGCCGCCGCCAAGCGAGATGCGGGAAGGACTGCGAGTAATAATCACGTTTGCGATTCCTGGTAAATGCTTTCTACGATGCGCAGAGCTGCTTGTGCATCTGAAACCCCGGGGCTGGGCTGCCGGTGTAAGCGAATGTCGTCCACAAAATCCGCAAATTCACGCTCCCAGGAGTCGTCCTCCATCGGGTACTCATAGATTACGGTTTCCGGAGGTCCCATGAGGGGTGACATCTGGTAACAGATCAGGCGCTCTACCCCGTAGCTACCGCCCAAACCGGAAACCTCCAGCTTACCCATTCGGCAGAAGAGCTCAAACGAGAACAAATTCTTCCATTCTGTCCAGCTGGCGTGCAGAGATGCCACCCGGCCCTCGGCCGTTTTCAAAAGAAAAAAGGCGTTATCTTCAACCGGCATCTTCCAGAAATAAGTGCCTACGTAACCCTGAACCATCGCGAAGTCGCCCAGAAACCAGCGCGCCAAGTCAATGAGGTGTACTCCCTGGTCGATGGCTTCGCCTCCGCCGGAAATCTGGGGAGCGGCTCGCCATTCCGCTTCGTAGCCGATTCGGCCCCCGTGGCCGTAGCGACCTCGCACGTACATGGGAGCGCCCAGCACGCCGGATTCGAAGATTTCGCGGGCCTTGCGGAACGCACGATGGTACCGGTGATTGAACCCAATCCTCACCGCGACGTGGTGACGTTTGGCGGCTGCCGCCACAACATCAAGATCGGAGGAGCGGCGCGCCCCCGGCTTCTCGAGGAACACATGCTTTCCGTGGGCCGCGGCCAACTCGGCCACATGCGACAGCATGTCATGGCTGGTGGCAACGATCACGGCATCCACATCGGGCAGCCCGACCACATCTCGCCACTCGGTAAAAGCGACGGCGCCGGCACAGTTGAAGGCTAATGCAGTCGCGCGCTCGCTTACCCGGTCGCAACAGGCCACCACGCGGCAATCTCCCATGCTGCGAGCTCGTTTCTGTCCGATGAGACCACAACCGACAATCGCGACACGCATCGCTTTTAGCCCCAGTCCAAACCGCGGTCGCGGGGCACAATGCGCCTCAGGGTATAGATGTCGGAGCGCTCTAGCTCACCGCGATGTGCGTGTAATTGCGGCCAAGCATCCCAAACGGCACTGATGAGCTTACCCGTGATGCCATCGGCGGCTTCGCTGGCCAAGTAAACGCAGAGATCGGCGCTTTTTTCCAGAGGAACGCCGCCGGACTCCTTTTGCCGCAGGGAGGCTTCATACAAGACCTGACCCACCTTAGCCGGCCCGGCATCCAGAATATCGTCGAGCATGCGAGTATTGAGGGCGCCAGGGGCGACACAGTTCACGTCCACACCAGAATCGCGAAGCTCTTCCGCAAGAGTTTCTCCAAAGCGCACCACAGCCGCCTTGGAAGCTGCGTAGGCGCTTAAGAACGGCATTGGCTTGGTGGCCCCTCCTCCGGAAAGCAGCAGAATCTTGCCCCGTTTTGAGCGCCTCAGCAGGGGGAGAAATATCCGGCAACAGAGCACTGTGCCCATGAGGTTAATGGTTATGGCCTGCGTCCATTCGCCCCAATCTGCCTGTTCAATGGCGCCCTTAGGGCCATGGACGCCGGCATTGCAAACCAGGATGTCGAGTCGAGAAAACCGCGCTTCCACAAGCGCGGCAAGCCCGCGTAAATCCGGTTCCGAAGAAATATCGGCGCTCCGGCTCATTACTTCGCAGTTGGTGGAGCGGAGAATTTCCTTAGTCGCTTGCTCCAGTTCAGCGGCATGACGCGCGCACAGGCAAAGCTTCGCTCCTTGTTCCGCAAAACGCCGAGCGATGGCACGGCCCAGTCCCTGACTGGCACCGGTGATGACGGCGCACTTACCGCTCAAGGTCATGCCTGCACCACACTCCACAAGGTCTCCTGATAACGCTGCTTTCCAAATGGTTTCAGGTGCGCGCCGCCACAACGCTGGGCGCATTTCGCAGGTAATCAACCGTGCGAATAACAGCTTCGCGTATTGTCAGCCTGGGCCGCCAGCCCAGCGCACGCATAGCCGAGCAATCCAGAAAAATAAAGGGATTGTCGCCCACCCAGCCGCGGTCGCGCCCATCATAGCGCCGCTGCGGAGTAACTCCCAGACATTGGCAGATCCAGTTGATGGAATCGTCGACTTCGCAGTATTCATCCGTGCCCAGGTTGAAGATATTCACTTTATGTTGCGCCTTTTCTGCGGCCAGCAGCATGGCGTCGATGCAGTCCTGGACGTATAGGTAGGACTTGCGCTGCTTGCCGTTCCCCAACACATCCAGGTAATCGGGATGGATTTGCAATTGCTTGTAGAAATCGAACACGTGGCCATGGGTGTAGCGCTCTCCCAGAATGGAAACAAACCTGAATATATACGCCTGCAGGCCGAAGCCTTCGCAATAAGCTTCAATAAATGCCTCGGCCGAAATTTTGGAGGCGCCGTAGAGGGAAGTCTGCACCGGGATAGGAGAAGTTTCCGGGGTGGGGAAAATTTGCGCCTCTCCATATATGGAACCGGTGGAGGCATAGGCGATGCGGCGGACTCCGTTGTGGCGCATGGCCTCCAGTACATTGACGGTGGCAATGGTGTTCTGTTCCAGATCCTTGCGGGGGCGGTGCGTCCCGAAGCGCACATCGGCATTGGCCGCGAGGTGGAAGACAAACTCGCTACCGCGCATAGCGCCGGCTAAAGTCGGAGAGTGCAGGACATCACCCTCAATGAGGGTGAAACGGTCCGACCGCGCCGCGTCGCTCAAAAAGTGTTGCTGGCCGGTAGAAAGATTGTCGTACCCGACGACTTGGTGGCCGGCGGCCAACAGGCGGTCGGTAAGATTACTGCCAATGAATCCCGCACAGCCAGTGACAAAAAAGCGCAACGCGTGGCTCCGCCCAACAACATTGCCGGCCCATGCGCAGTTGCATCCGCTACTGGGCCTAGGCGAGGGTCTTAATCTACCATACGTCCGCGACAAACCCTGGTCCCGCAATGCAGATGGATTGTCAGGACATTCGGGCCTGTGGCGCAGCCGAAGGGCGCGCATCCGAGTATAAAGGCGAAGTGCGATATTTCACTAGAGCACGCAGCCAAGTGAGTGGATCACGAATCATGGAGATCTTCTTGCCCTCTTTAAAGGAACGAGACCGGTAATTGACGGGCACCTCCAGGGGTTTATATCCCTTGCGAAGCAGCTTGATGGTGATCTCATAATCAAAATCGAAGCGATTGCACTCGAAGCTGAGGCCGTACAAGCACTCGCGCCGGAACACCTTGAACATGCTGAAGGGATCGTTTAAGCGCTGCTGATACAGCAGATTGAAAAGCCCAAGGAACGTCATGTGCCCAAAATTCAACAGGACCGCGAGGCCCCCGGCATCGTTGAACTTTCGTATTTTCCACACCCGTCCTCGGGACAGGTGCCGCGAACCGATGACGAAGTTCTGCTGATAGTTCAGGATGGGTTCGAGCAGGCCATCGTAATCGCCGATGTCATATTCGAGGTCCGCATCCTGGATCAGCAAAATGTCGCCGGTAGCAGCTTTCAGGCCATTTCGGACCGCATGTCCCTTTCCTTGCGGCCGTTCTTCCAGAATGACTGTTACCCGGGGATGGCCCTGGTAGCCAAGTACCTGCTCCCGTGTGCCATCGGTCGAGTTGCTTTCCACCAGGATAATTTCGATATCAACACCGTTGATCTCTTTGGCCACAAGCGCTTGCATCAGCGGAACGAATGTGGCGCGCTCGTTGTACACGGGAACGATGACCGACAACCCCGGTTTCGCAGCCCGCTCCTTGGGGCGGACAATGACCGCCACGCGGCTGTGCAGGAAGCGAAACGCTCGATGCCGCAGAAATCCCGGACTGAGCGCCAGAAGCATGCTCAGCAAACGATAACGAAATTTGGGCGGGAGGGTTGCCAGCTTCTTGCGCATGTACTGCAAGGAGACAATACTCTCGTCTGGCATTATGAGAGGATCTCCGAAACCCGCCTTGAGCAATAGACACTGAAGGGTATCGCGGCTGAAATAATAACGGTTCCGCCTGCTGAATTCCCACCATGAGGAGCGAAACATCCGTGCGGTTCTACTGTCCAGCGCCGGACATACCGCCATCAAGGTGCCGTCAGCTGTCAACAGTCGACGAATAATCTGCAGGGCTGCCAGCGGGTCCTTAATGGCTTGCAGGCTGGAAAGCAGGATACATGCATCGAATTCACCTTCCGACTGGTGCAGGGCAGTGATATCCTCAAACTCCGCCGCGCTCAAGCGAGTGACGTTAAATCCCCGTCTGCGGGACTCCTCCTCCAGAACATTGTCGCCACCAATAAGCAGAAGCCTGCCCGGTTCAGCTCCGCTGTACATCGCGATGTGATCCAGATGAGCGGCGGAGTTGGCGGAACGGATATCGTAAATGCCCACGTCAGAAAATTCTTTTGATTCCGGCTCCGGATGCTTTTCCGGTTGAGGATTTAAAAACATCAGGTTGCAATAGCGGCACGCGCACACCGGATAGTTGTCAACAATGAATTCGTAATCGAGTTCCGGACAATCACAGATAGGGCAACGATGGTGCACGTGACCGATGCTGGTTTCGAGTTGCAACTTTTTCCGGCTAGCAGTGAATGCGACCATATCACACCTTCAAACGCGCTTGTTGCCAGCCCGCCTCAACCCCCGTGCAAACAGCACCGTACGAGCGGCCAACTTCGGGGATTGTCCGAATTATGGCAAAATTCAGACCTCACTGGATGTTGCGCCGGTACGCCCGGCCCACCGCAATGCAAGTACCTACCAAACCGAGGCAGCTAAGCAGAAGCCCTATGCGAAAAGAATTCGGCTCATATTTGAAATCTATTCGATGGCTCCCTGGGGGCAGAAATACGCCCCGGAATAGATAATTCGCGGTGACCATATTGATCACCCTGCCATCTACATACGCCTTCCAGCCAGGATAGTCTGTGTCATTCAGAACCAGCAATCCGGGTTTGTCCAGTGTGGCGGAAACGGTGACATGCTGGGAATCATAGTGCGTAATCTCCGCCTCTCCCCGCTGCCCCGGTAAGCTGCGGATTTGCTGCAACAGTTTGTTGTCAGATGGCCTAAGGGTAGGGGCCGTAACCATCGCAGTGCTGAAGATGTCGAAGGCCGGATCCGCAAGCCGGGATAATGCTGCCTCATCGTTGTTAGCCGTCTCCACATTGTGGAAAACTGCCGCTCGTGGCAACACAGGATCGAGTTGGTAAATCTTCGCCTCTTTGTCATAAACTTTTCCGATTTCCAATGGACCGACACTTGCGGCACCGTCGATTCGCATGTCGGCCCAGCCGGACCAGTCGTTGCGCACGTCCTTTCCGCCATCGGTGGAGAACAGCAGGTCGATGCTCTGGCCGCGATACTGGCTGAGATTTACCTCCTCAGGGAACCACTTCCTTTCTGCCAGATTATGCTTAGGATCAATGAATCGGGAGAAAAGTTTCCGAATGTGGCCACGGAGGTCTCGGGCTTCCACGGTAAATGTGACCCCGCCCCCTAGAACCGGAGGAGAATAAACGGCTGAGTTAATGCCGATTGAAAATTGCAGTACTGCATTTTTATACGGCACCTGGATGTGTAGCGGCAGCCTGGTAAACGGCGGGTGTTCCAGAAGAGTGGGCTTGGCTTCACCGTTGATGGTGAAATCACGCACTACCGCAACCTTCGGGGTGCTGTTCAGCTTACCCATGTTTTGGCGCCAGAGTTGCCCGATCAGTGAGTTGGGATCAAGGACCGGGAAGCGTGTAACCAGATACCGCACCGACCCGAGTTGAAAGAAGCGAGCTTGGCGCTCCGAGCCGAAGTCATAGTCGCCGGTCCCAATGACGCGATTTGCCAAATCTCCGTTCGTGGCCGCGCTTTGCAAAAAGAACCGGACAAAGTGGAAGTACTTCTCGTAATACATGGCATCCAGCGAGCGTACGTCGAACAAACCGAAAGCTTCCGCCCAGTTCGGAAATAAGAGCTGGTCACGACCGAAAATTCGCCACTTGACCCCGGCGTTGCCTTTCAAAAAATCAACATAGGGCGCCCCGTCATAGGCTGAAGGCTTTGCGCGGGTCGGCCGATTGAGTATGTATAGCATGGGAACGATAAAATTCAGCGACAGCTCCGCGGAAATCAGCAGTACAATGCACCATCCGAATGCGGAACGTTTCGCACTGTGTTCCTTGAAGGGGGGCGTGTAGGCCTCGGATCCTTCGCGAAACCAAAACACTGTCGCCACGATCAAAAGCAACATCGCAACCATACTGAACTGCGCGATGTAAAAAAAATAGCTATTTACAGTGTCCGGTTGGGTAAGCTGGGAAAAGGTCTTTATCAAGACGACAACCAGCCCGAGAAGTACTGTGCACACCGGTAAGACGATCCACTTCGCTGAGACCCGCCGGTCCAGCAAATAGCTGCAGCCAATCGCGGCCAGCGAGGCAATAGCCATGGCCTGCAAAACTTCCAGATATTTGTAATAAAGGATTAAGCTGAAGATGGGCAATCGGCCTATCCAGTTAACCGCCACAGAGCCGAACTTCTTCATCCAAAACAGCACGGACGATGTAAAGAAAAATATTCCCAGGTAGGTGGTGGAATGGAAGCGGCGGCAAATTGCTTCTCGAATGGTGACGAACATGGCAACGAGAGCCAGCGTCGCGGAAACCGTTCCGAAATACGCGTTCAGTCCGTTGTAACCGCTGAACTTGCTGAATATGTTTTGATATGGCGGACCTTCTAAAAGCGGCGCCAGATAACTGACGAGAATCCGCAGCAATACGTAACCGGAGCCATGCAGACGGGTGTGTTGCAGTCCAGCAAAAGCACCAATATTGTGAAACTGGTGCACATCAAACGAAACCCGCATCAGTTCCAGGAAGGGAACGATCAGAAAGGCCGACCAGGATAATCCCAGGACGGTCGCCAAGCCGAGTGCTTTGGCGCATTTGACCCAGTTCGGCCTCAGTTCTGCAGCCGTTATCAAGCGGAATAGCGCGTAGGCGTATGCATAGCCCCACAGCAGAAAATCGCTCTCGGGCATGCCTCCCAGCACGGTCACAAAAAAAACGCAGGCGACGAGCAAAATGGATTGCAGCGCGGGCTTGCGGAGGAGTCGCTCCACACTGTAGAACACGGCGGCTATAAGCACGTCCACACTGAGGTGGGAGATGTTGAGATACACCATGAAATAGCCGCACATCATGAGACTTATCGCGCCGCTAAGGGCGGGGAAAAAGGAAAAGAAAAGCCGGAAGAACAGATACGCAAATAGTCCGGCGAGAAAAATCCGGAGGATCAGAAATATATCGAGCGTTCTTGGTCCAGGAGCCAGAGATGTCAAAATCGTAAGCGGATAAAACGGTTGCGGCTGCATGGTGGCCGCAAAAGGAGTTCCAAATGCGCGGTAGGGATTCCATAATGGGGCGTTTGCTTCCGATACGTACTCCCTGTGAGTAAGGGCGAAGCTGGGCTCAAATTGCCATGCAGGAGATCCGGGATCAAGCAATCTGGTGCTGCGCACCGGACTGCTGTAGAGAGCGCCTGTCGGTAAAATGCTGGGCGCAAGCGAACTCGCGAGAAGGGTTTTCTTGCCCCACAGAAATGGGAAGAAAACAGCGTTTAGGATCAGCAGTAGTATACCGGCAGCTATCCAGGCTTCTCGACGACGAGTCGCTGCGGAACACTGAACACCACCTCCGGAATCGCTGATGCCTGCGGGCGTCTCAATCACGTTCGAAAAAAGAGATCGGCGAGAAAGCCACTGAAGAGCCCGCATCAAATACCGCTCTTGTCGTTTTGGAAACGGAGTTTCTGGGCGATTACGATAACACCGCTCCCTGCAATTTTCCACTGGCTGTAGCGGGCTCTGCGCGGTAGCACGTGCCTCAGTCCGGAAATGAGCGGTGTCAGGACCGGGACCGAATAGCTGCGGAAGTGATGGTAGACGTATTCAAACGAAACCGCCTTTTTGTTGCTGTAAAACGCGGGCCGTTGAAATCCTGCAGAAGCGAGCAGGATCCGGAGTGAACGTCCACTGAAATAGAACAGATGCTCCACTTTGTACTCCATCCAGTGTTGCCGCATCAATTTACGGGACCAGCTGTCGAGCGATGGAGTCACGAGAAAAACCAGGCCTCCCGGCCGAAGACATGCGTAAGCTGTACGAAGAAAAGACTTGGGATCGCGGACGTGTTCGATCACATCACAGGCGACGATGGCATCGAAACTTTCGCGCGGAAGTAGGACCGTATCCAGGGTACCGACCTGAACCGTCCCCGCTCCAAGCCGCCGGTTGGCGTTCTCCGCTGCAACGGCTGAATACTCGATACCTTCAACCCGGAGGCCCCGCGTGCGGGCTTCCGCAAGGAACTCGCCATTTCCACAACCTACTTCGAGAATGCGCGCGCCCGGTCGCAACAAAGTGCCGCCCAGTCGCTCGAGGTACAAGCGCGCGGTGGTGCTCTTCAGTCGGACGGTTCTTTCCGCGGATTCCCGGTTGGGCTCGCCGAGGAAATAGTTGCTGTTGTAAATGGAAGCAAGCACCCGCTCGTCAGGCTGAGAATGGAGAAATTCGAGCTTGCATTGCCGACAGCGGTAAACCGGATAGCTGTTCTTCGTGAAAAAATATCGAGCGTTGGGTGCGTCGCAAACCGGGCACTCTGGTCTCCCGGAGTCCACGCCAGGAGCACCTGACCCACGGGCGGCGGGGTCTCGCGAATTGGTGGCCCCCGATGCCGATGTCAAATCGAGTACCCAGCGCTGGCTGCGTCATCGTGGAACATTTTGACTGTGTCCACGGAATAGGCGGTAAGGTCTTTACCCACTAGCGAGAGCTTCTTCAGAATATCGCTGGTCGCGGTAATGACATGGCAACCGACTTCGTCGGCCTGGAAGACGTTCAGCAGTTCCCGCGGGCTGGCCCAGATCAACTGTAACTGCGGATAGGTCTGGAGAATGCGCACCGCTTCGGCCATGATCGGAACCGGATCGCACCCGGTATCGGCAATCCGGCCCGCAAATACGGAAACGTAAGCCGAGGGGCAGTCCCGAAGTGCGGCGCTAACTTCACACACTTGCTTCAGCGTCAGGAGTGCGGTTATGTTCAGCCGGATTCCAGCGCGCGCGAGTCGGCGAATCAAGGCTACCGAACTCTCCCCCCGCGTGTTGGTTACCGGAATCTTCACATATACCTGGCCTTCCCAATTGGCGATCCTGTGCGCCTGGCGCTCCATCTCCATGAAGTCGTCTGAAAACACCTCGAACGATACCGGCCGATCGGGTATGAGAGCCAGGATGTCGCGGGCGAAGGCCTCGTAATCGGCGACCCCGGCTTTGCGCATCAGGGTGGGATTGGTCGTGAATCCTTGTATCAAAGGATTCGCGTAAAGCCGGAGCATTTCCAAGCGTTCCGCGCCGTCAGCAAACAGCTTCACTTTTAAATCGGCTATCCGCTTCATAGGTAGAGTTGCGAGAATCGGTCAGGATCCAATCAACTGCTTCCGAAAGCGAAGCAACACGCGCGCTGGGGACGGACGAGGGCTGTCGCTCGGCATATCCCCGATCAATCCAGATCACTTTCACTCCCGCGGCTGTGCCCGCATCCACGTCGCGCCAGCGGTCCCCTATCATGTAGCTGGAAGCGGCATCGATGCTGTAGCGATTCACGCCCTGAAGCAGGAGTCCAGGCAGCGGCTTGCGGCATTCGCATCGGTCCGCATCATCGTGGTAACAGGTGAAAATATCGTCGACTGGAAGTTGCGATCTCAGCCGGTCGTGCATCTGCTCGACGGTTTCGGCGCGCAGCGAGCCGCGCGCAACATCGGGTTGGTTAGTAACCACCAGGAGGAGGAATCCTTCCGCTTTTAACCTTGCCAGAGCTTGTTTAGCATCAACCGCAAGCTCTAGCGCAGTGGCCGCGGCAGGCGGGAACGGTTTTCCGCCCTTGATCACAGCGCGCGTGAGCACGCCGTCGCGATCCAGAAAAACAGCCCTTCGTTTGGCGCTGGCCGGCAAAGACTCCCAGCGAGTCTCCGCTATCTTCAGAGCCGGATGGGAAACCAGAAGGTGCCAAACAATCGCCTGAAACGCCTCCGCATGGGGAGTAACATGGTCTGAGTTGATGGTGGGAATCAGCACGCAGGCATCGGCGACTTTGGCCGTGTATCCACCATCGCGTCCCACGATGCCCAGGATTTTGGCGTTCTTCGATTTTGCATAATCCAGGGCAGCCACCAGATTGGGGCTGACGTTTTTCTCCAGGTTGCCACCACCCACGGAAAACACCAGGATGCCATCCCGGGATTGAAGCCGGCTCGTGCGCAGCCAACTTTCAAAGATCGTTGCCCAGCCCTCGTCGTTGGTCCGCGCCGTCAACTCCGATACGTTGTCGGTAGGCGCGTAGGCTTCAATGCCGGCAATTTTGCGAAAATCATTGACCGCGTGGGAGGCGTTCGCCGCGCTTCCGCCTACCCCCAGGATGAACAGTCTGCCGCCATCCTCTCGGATACAGGCGAGAAGAGACGTCATTCGTTCGATCGCCGCGGCGTCGAGTTTACGCGCAACCTCTTGCACCTCGGCGAGAAAGTGCTCGGCGAAACTCATTGCTTCCTTGGGGTCATATCCGGAGCCGGAGCTTTAGTTTCGACAGTTTACCAGATCGAATTCGCCGATCAACGCCTATTTAATGCTAGAGGGTATCCCGTGCAAGTGCTCGGTCCGGTGTTCCATTTTTCGCGCCCCATTATTCTGTCCATGGACCGCTAGGGTGCTCCCCCGGGGCCGGAAGTTGCGCCTTTTCGGTCGAGGATTTAAACTGCTTTGAACCTCTTCTAAACACAATGGACGCGTTGGCCAGCGGCCCCGGAGTGAGCAAATGAAAGGTGTTGTCCTAGCGGGAGGCACGGGATCGCGCCTCTATCCCCTAACACGTGTAACTAACAAGCACCTGCTTCCGGTGTACAACCAGCCGATGGTGTTCTACCCGATTCAGGCGCTGGTGAATGTAGGTATTCACGACATTGTCATCGTAACCGGCGGCCACAGTGCCGGCGATTTCCTCCGCTTGCTGGCCAATGGCAAGGATTTCGGCCTAAAAGGCCTGAACTACGGATATCAGGAGGGCGAAGGCGGCATCGCGGACGCCCTGCGCATCGCGGAGCACTTTGCCCAGGGCGACAGTATCTGCGTGATCTTAGGTGACAACATAATCGAAAACAATGTCTGTGACGCGGCAGAGCGTTTTGCCGCCCAGGGGCACGGCGCGCACATTGTTCTCAAAGAGGTACACGATCCAGAGCGCTTTGGATGCCCGGAACTCGCGGACGGGAAAATCGTGCGCATCGAGGAGAAGCCGCGGAATCCAAAATCCTCCTACGCCGTCACAGGCATTTATTTTTACGACAATACCGTTTTCAAGAAGATCCGTCAGTTGAAGCCCTCCGCCCGCGGCGAATTGGAAATTACCGACATTAACAACATGTACCTGCAAGAGGGGGCGCTAACGCACAGCATCCTTCAGGGCTGGTGGACCGACGCAGGCACGTTCGAGTCATTGCAGCGGGCCAGCAGTCTGGTGGCCAGCACCGGGGCGAACAAAATGGAGGGTGCAGGTGGCGCAGCCGCCACCCACGGCAGGGCATCAATGATGGCGGGAGCTCAGGAATGAAGGTCTTCGTTACCGGTGGTGCTGGTTTTATCGGCTCCAATTTCATCCACCATTTGCTTGGACTCGCTTCGGGCTACAGCGTGGTTAACTATGACGCTCTGACCTACGCCGGAAATCTTCTAAATCTGGAACGAGTGGCATCGCATCCCGGGTACAAGTTCGTAAGAGGCAATATTTGCGATGCGACGGCGGTACGTGCAGCCATGGAGGGGTGCCAAGCGGTGGTTCATTTTGCTGCCGAATCGCATGTGGACCGCAGCATTTACGAGCCTGCTCCCATCATCGAAACCAATGTGCGTGGCACCCTGGTGCTGCTGCAGGCGGCCCGCGAATTGAAAATTTCCCGCTTCGTTCACGTTTCCACCGACGAAGTTTATGGCGATATTCCCCAGAACCTCGCTTCCAACGAAAACTACCCCTTGCAGCCCAACAGTCCGTATTCGGCGAGCAAGGCGGCCTCGGACTTGCTGGTGCGTTCCTTCATCAAGACCTATGGTTTTCCCGGCATCATCACGCGCGCTTCCAATAACTATGGCCCCTTCCAGTTCCCGGAGAAGTTCATTCCGCTGATGATCGCCAATGCGCTGGAGGATAAACCGCTGCCCATCTACGGTGATGGAATGCAGGAGCGGGACTGGTTGCACGTGGAAGACCACTGCCGGGCGCTGGCCCTGGTTCTCGAACACGGCCGCGAGGGCGAGGTGTACAACGTTGGAGCGGGCAACACGGAGCCCAACCTCTCTATGGTGCGGCGCATTCTGCGCGCACTAGGCAAATCGGAAAGCCTGATGACCCGAGTGGCGGACCGCCCCGGGCACGACCGCCGTTACGCCCTCGAATGTCGCAAAATCAGCAGAGAACTGGGCTGGTCTCCCCGTATGGATCTGGAGCAGGGAATTCAGCAGACCATCAGGTGGTACCGCGAAAATGCTGCATGGCTGCAGCACGTACGCAATGGCGACTATCGGGAGTATTACGACAAGTACTACACCCATCGCGATAAGACCATGAAAACGGTCACCGCGTGAGAGCGGCCGTCCGGGGAAACGCTTGCAGGTAACGGAAACGAAAATTCCGGGCGTATTGCTCATCCGCCCGCAGGTTCACGAAGACCCCCGCGGATTCTTTTTTGAGAGCTACCATCAGGCCAAGCTGGCCGAACACGGCGTCCATGATGTCTTTGTTCAGGATAATCACTCCCAGTCGGGCCAGAATACGTTGCGCGGCCTGCATTATCAACTTAAATACCCGCAAACGAAGCTCTGCCGGGTGGTGCAGGGCGAGGTGCTGGACGTCGCCGTGGACATTCGCGTGGGCTCACCCTATTTTGGACAATGGGTGAGCGCGATTCTGTCCGCGCAGAACAAGCAGCAGATCCTCATTCCGCGTGGCTTTGCCCACGGCTTTCTCGTGCTTTCCGATACCGCCGAGTTCCTTTACAAGTGCAGCGAGTTCTATCACCCGGAAGACGAACGCGGGGTGGCCTGGAACGATCCGAGCTTGGCAATCGCCTGGAACGTGCGGGGACCCATTCTCATTTCTGCTAAGGACCGAGCCTATACGGGGTTGCGCCAGATCCCACCGGAGCTGCTGCCGCGTTATCGCCCCGAGAGCCCTTGAGCCGTTGCTACCGGCGCGCGCTCCCTCTTTGGGGGAGTTAAACTAGCCAATGTTCTTGCCGTTGACGATGTGTACAACGGCCGCGGGGATACCCTATAATCGGTTTACTTTCGCCAGTTGGCATACAAGTTTGCTTGGGAGAGGTTTAAATCCCGGAGCTGTTATCGCGCACTCTGGCGGCATTTCAGATTGCCCGCCAATTTCGTGTTTTCAGGTCCGCTCCGTATGGTCCGGCAATGCTTCGCGCCGCTGGTCAAGCCAGAAGGGGGGAGACAGATTTTGATGACTGGCCGGCGACTGCTCATCTTTATTCCCACCTATAACGAGGCGGAGAATGTGGAGGCCCTGTTCGCCCGCATTCGGAGCCTCGACTTGCCAGCTGACGTTCTGTTTCTGGATGATAATTCTCCGGACGGAACCGGCGATATCGTGGATCGTCTGGCCTCCGAAAATCAGAACGTTCACGCCATCCATCGTGGTGGTAAACAGGGTATCGGCAGCGCGCACAAAGAAGGCATCCGGTGGGCCTATGCACATGGTTTTGACCTGCTGCTCACCATGGATTGCGATTTTACCCATTCACCGGAGCGAATTCCTGATTTCCTGGTCTACGCGGCTGAGTACGATGTCGTGATCGGCTCGCGTTATATGCAGCCCGGAAGCCTGGCTTCCTGGAGCATGCTTCGTAAGATGCTGACCCGTGTGGGGCATCGGCTGACCACCACGTTCCTGCGCATGCCCTACGATGCCACCGGCGCATTCCGCGTTTATAATCTCAGTCGGATTCCGCAAGCCACGTTTGAGCTTGTCTATTCCCGCAGCTATTCGTTTTTCTTCGAAAGTTTGTATGTCCTCTGGCTAAACAGCCACAGTGTCAAGGAAGTGCCCCTGGAACTGCCAGCGCGCACTTACGGCCACTCGAAAATGGCCTGGCGGGATGCCGTTTACAGTTCATTATTGCTGCTTTATCTGTACATTAAGACCACCCTCGACCGCGATGCCTTGCTGTACACGCCGCCGTTTGAACCTGACGGCGCCACCCGGCAAACTCCGCGGGATATTGCGGTCGGGCGGGAGTGGGACGCATACTGGCTGGCCAAGGACAAGCCCGCCTCTCTCGTGTATGACTTGATCGCTGTGTTTTACCGCAAATTCATTATCCGCCGTATCGTTAACCACTTTATTCCAAAGTATTTTCCCGTCGGCGGTCAAATCCTACACGCCGGCTGCGGCAGCGGACAGGTCGACACCGATATCGCCCAGAAGATGTCGCTCTGCGCCTTGGACATTTCGCCCCAGGCGCTTGCGATTTATCGAAAATCGCAGCCGCACGTTACGCATTTGATCCATGCCAGCATCTTCGACATACCCGTTCCCGATGATACTTATGACGGCATCTACAATCTCGGGGTGATGGAACATTTCACCGAGAGACAGATTGAGCAGATTCTGAAGGAATTTTACCGTGTCCTGAAACCTGGTGGCAGAATCACGCTGTTCTGGCCACCCGCTTATGGATTGAGTGTGAGATTTCTTGCCGTGGTGCACTGGATTCTGCGTCGGACGGGCAACAACAAAAGCCTTAAGCTCCACCCCGACGAGATAACTCATGTGCGCTCCAAGCAGCAGATACAGCGATATCTCGATTCTGCCGGGTTCAGTTTCGTTAAGTTCTACTTTGGAATACGCGATCTTTTCACCTACACCGTAATCGTTGGCGAGAAAACCGCAGTCCAAGCCAACATCGAGGCAGGTTGCGCGCCAGATCAACTCCGGGTACGAGTCCAAAGCCAGGCGGGAGCATGAGCAAGTGGCACGTGCTTGGTTGAGAAGTTCGGTACTCCCTGTTGTAGGTCGGCGGCATTGAAACCGATGCTGTCTCTGGCGCGAACCGTGCCCAAACCTGCTGCGTTTTGCCTTCCACGAAGAGTCAGTGCAATTAAACTTTGCCGGATGTTGCTGTTAGCATGCCTTTTTGCGGCGGTATTGGCTCCCTATACCTCAGCCTTCGCGCAAGAAATCCAGCCGGCTGCCATTTCATCTTTCGAGGGCTCGCTCATAAAAGCGCAGGACCAAGCACCAATTTATTATGTGCGTGGTGGCCTCAAGCACTGGGTTCTGGATCCGAAGTGGGTGCGGGCACATAGGCGCTTGGCCGCGAACATTAAGATCCTTCCACCCGAGATCGTCAATTCCATCCCGTCCGGGGCTCCATTTACGTATGTGCCTCCGCAAGAAACCAGATTGGCTGCGCTATTGGCCGTCGTGGCGTTTTGCTTCCTGACTTTCGTGCTCAAATTCCGCGGCCGACTTCAGCAATATTTGGCGAAACCAATTGACTGCTGTGGCAAGGATTACGTCTTTCGCGCCATACTGCTCGCCATTTTTGTTCTATGCATTTTACTTCGCTCCATGCATCTGCTGGTCCATCCGCGGTTCTGGGCTGAAGAGGGGGTCATCTGGTTTCAGTACGACTTACAGCACAGTGCCGGAGCGATGTTGCTATATGTGTACAACCTGTCCGGCTATATGAATTTCGCCGCTAACGTTGCGGGTGTATTGGCCGGAGGTTTGGCGCGCTCTGGGCACATCGTATACGCGCCTTTGGCCAGTTCGCTGTTCGCGTTGATGCTCCAGTTCATCCCGTTTCTAATCCTCTGTTTGGGAAACTCCCGGCTGTTCAATTCGCGCTGGAAACTCATAGTTGGTGGCCTTTTCATTCTTACGCTCCCCGCCGCCACTCCGGAAATTTGGCTGAACAGCATAAATTCCATGAGTTTTACCGGACTGATCGCTTTTCTCCTGTTATTCGAGGACAACACTAAATGGACTCCCGCAGGCCGATGGGCGGTTCGAGCATTGCTCGTCTTTTGCGGGCTGACTGGCGTTTATGCGCTTGTGCTCGCGCCTTTCTTCCTTGCCTACTACTTCGTCCGGCGGTCGCGTGAGCACGCCATCCAGGGCTTGATACTTTCAGTCGTCGGTGTAATCCAGGCTGGTGTCGTCATCTACTTCAAGCTGCATAGCGCTTTGCCGATGCGGGGAGAAGCGGTGCCTGTGTTGGCGCCTATCAACGTGCTCTATTACACCGTGGTCGCGCCATTCGTAGGACAAGATTTTGCCCGCCTCGCGTTTCGCTTTTTTGGGCTCGAAGATGCGTGGTGGGTGGCGAACTCGTATCCACACTGGCCTGACGAAAGTACGCTGCTTGCGGGGTGGGTCTCGGCAATTGTCATAGCGATAATCGTCGTACGGCTGTGCCGGCGGGAATACGCTGTCGAAAAACTGCTGCTGGCCGGCATTTTCGTGAGCTACGCGACTGTTACCACGCTAGGCTCGCTGCACGGAATCATCTCCGGCCGGTATGCGTTCTTGCCGTCTTTAGCGATGCTTATGCTGGTTTTCAGCAACCTCGACAGCTCGCGTTTCTGGTTCCGGCAACTGTTGTGCTGCATTGCCATTGCCATGGCGTTGTCGGTTGGAGTAATGCGGTTCTACGATATGCAGATGTTTGCGGGGCCTTCCTGGCGCGATGAGGTCGCCAAGTGGGAGAAAGATTACAACTACGGCATGAGGGTCTGGCCCAGCGCCTGGGGTCCTCCGATCCACTATCGGCCTACCAGGTAGCTCCGGCTCAACGAGACCGTTGCTGGAATTGCGCTAGCGATCCGCTCTCGCGGCCACAGGTCTGCCTGAATTTTGACTGCATTGCTGGAGTTCGGCGTCTACCATAATGCGCACTAGTTCATCGAACCCGGTACGGTGACGCCACCCAAGGTTCTCGCGCGCCTTGGTAGGCTCCGCCAAAAGTTCCTGCACTTCGGCAGGACGGTAGTACAGAGGATCAATGCGAACGTGATCGTGCCAGTCCAGGCCGACATGGGCGAACGCTTTCTCCAGAAATTCCCTTACCGAATGGTTCTCGCCGGTTCCAATAACATAATCGTCGGCTTTCTCCTGCTGTAGCATCAGCCACATTGCCTCCACGTATTCTGGTGCGTACCCCCAGTCGCGCCGCGCTTCCAGATTGCCCAGGTACAGATGGTCTTCCCATCCGGATTTAATGTGGACGGCTGCGCGCGCGATCTTGCGCGTTACGAAGGTTTCGCCCCGCCGCGGGGACTCATGGTTGAATAAAATCCCGCTGCACGCGTACATCTGGTATGCCTCGCGATAGTTTATCGTGGTGGCATGGGCAAAGAGCTTCGAACACGCATACGGGCTGCGTGGGTGAAAGTGCGTCGTTTCCGACTGCGGTGGAGGAGCGCTCCCGAACATCTCACTGGAGGAGGCCTGATAGAACCGGCAATTTAAACCAACGTGCCGGATGCCTTCCAGCAAGCGCAGGGCCCCGTTCGCGGTTACGTCGCAGGTGTACTCGGGTATGTCAAAGCTTACGCGCACATGGCTTTGCGCCCCAAGGTTGTAAATTTCATCGGGATGAATGTCGTAGAGCAGCTTCCAGAGACTGCTCGAGTCCGAAAGGTCGGCAAAATGGAGAAACAGCCGAGTCTTTTCTTCGTGCCAGTCGGAATAGATGTCGTCCAACCGTAAGGTATTAAAGCTGCTGGAACGCCGCTTGATGCCGTGGACCTCGTAACCCTTAGCCAGCAAAAACTCGGCCAAATACGAGCCGTCCTGGCCGGTAATGCCGGTGATTAATGCGCGGTTCATTATTGCTCCTCAGTTTCGGCGGCTGTGACACGCGGTCGGCTCGGGGATCGCGCGGCGACCAAGTTCTCTGCTTGACAGTCGGCGTCCACCATCAACTGGACCATCTGCTCGAATGATACTCTGGGCCGCCATCCGGTTCGAGTGCGAAGTTTCCCAGCATCCGCGCACAAGGGATTTTGCGACCCCTTCCTGCGCAACACGCTCTGGTTCTGCACCACGTGCTCCTGCCAACCCAGACCAACGCTCTCGAAAGCTACTCTTACGAAATCTCGAATGGTATGAAGAACACCCGAGCCGATCACGAATAGGTCAGGTCCGTCCATACTTAGAATATCGTACATGGCTCGCACGTAATCGGGTGCGTAACCCCAGTCCACACGGGCGTCCAGATCGCCAATCGCCAGCGTCTCCGTCCTACCCCTGCTGATTCTCGCCACCGCCTGTGTGATTTTTCGCGAAATAAAGGCGGAGGGTCGCAAAGGTGATTCGTGATTGTATAACACCCCAACTGAGGCATAGATATT
>Ga0070741_10007884_pt1 | contig 21727 bp, 19 predicted proteins | sample Coa_R1_4_FD_66440 | JGI IMG/M metagenome (GOLD analysis project Ga0070741, IMG submission 66440) | Surface soil microbial communities from Centralia Pennsylvania, which are recovering from an underground coalmine fire - Coalmine... | ecosystem: Environmental > Terrestrial > Soil > Unclassified ... | reverse complement strand
CGAAATAGGCATCGCGAGGGAGCAGTGAATAGACCTTCACAAAATCGGCGCCCCATTTCTTAACTTTTTGGACCGCTTCCCGTCCTTCGGCCTCGTCCTTAACGGCAATCGAGCCAGGCCAAACTGGATGCGGACCATCCACAATCGGCGATGCCAGCGACATCCGTGGTCCGAGCAGTGAACCTTTCTCTAAATCCTTTCGCCATTGAAGGTGCATTGGCTGACCGAACATCTGGCGGACTCCGGTCACACCGTTTGCAGTAAACAACGTGAGGTCTTGCTCGTTGTACCAATGGACATGCATGTCCCACAACCCCGGTATAAGGAATTTGCCTGTGCCATCGACGACCTTCGCTCCCGATGGCGCGGGAGTTTTACCGCTCGGTCCTACATCAGTGATCTTGTCTCCGGTTATTATGACGTCCATGTCCGGCTTGGACTGACGCGCTGTGACGTCTATAACTGTCACGTGGCTGATAACGAGAATTTCATCAGATTTCGGTTTGGGTTGAGCCGATAACAGGACGGGAATTAAGAGCAACAACAAAGCGATGATCTTCTTCACGGTAACCCTTTACTACATTGAGTTGATGAGAGTTTGCAGATAGAGCCTGACTGCAATCATACGACCGACTGCCGTTGGATTCCAGTACGTGGACGCGGTTTAAGTGGAAACTTGCGAGCTTACAGCGCGAATCATCGCTGCTTTTGATTCTTTGACGAAATTCCGCTGCATGTAACGAGCAATCGGATATCCCAGACGCGCCAGGATATGAGCAGGTTGCGAGACAGCAAGAATATCGTACCAGACACTGTCATCGTCGTGGTTCCACTCGACGGTAAATTTTTCCTCGCCGCGTTCGACATGTTCCGGCAATGTTCCATAGGCAAATCCGAACCTCTCAACCGTTCCTTTATCGTCTATTACATAAACAATTCTACAGAGATTCAATGACCAGAAACCGAAATGCCTGAATGTCGCAGCTACAACCTGTCCGGATTCTATAGGAACGTCCGGCCAGCAGAGATGCGACCAATCGAAGTCGAACATCTTCCAGTTTCTTATGGCGAGCTTTGCTTTTGCGAAAGTATCGCTGCCGTGCCCCAGCAACACTCGGTTGTGATCACACACAAAGCCTGGAACCGGCGTTTGGCCGTTTTTCGTGCAGCCCGCAGGTTCATACGAAAAAGGAGCGTTACGGTTGCGATCGATGATCGAGTCGATCTGTTCCTGGGTTGGTTTGCTGAGAAGAAACACGATTAAAAATATCTATAGTGGCCAATTATTTTCCAGTTGAAAAGTACGTCTTCCAGCTGAGCTCCGTTACCGATGTTATGTACAATCATCAGCCGCGGCGATCCGCTGGAATGTATGTTGGCGACCAATCCGATATGAGTCAATCCTCCGCCAAGATCCCACGCTACGATATCGCCGGGATGATAGTCGGTGGCTTCGGCAGTAATTGCGACGCTCTTCCCTTTTCGGTCAAAATATTTCATCAGGTTCGGAACTCGGCGATGGTCGATGTTGGTGTCAGGTGCGCTCAACCCCCAGCGGTGCGGATATGCATTAAAGTTCGTCGACATATCTTCGTGAACGTCTTTTTGAAGATCGACGCCGGTTTTTCTCAGCGCTCTAATAACGACATCGGTGCAGACTCCTCTGTCCATTGGAACGTCACCGTTGGGGTATTTGATTTTTACATAAGCTGGGTCATAGTGAGTCGTCCGATGAGTTTGGTCAATGGCGTCATCAATGACTATTTTTATGTTTCCGGTGACGGGGACGTTGTTATCGGCCGAATATTGGTTCCGTGGATGCTCGCAGGCGACCCCAATGCAAAGAGCAGCGATTCCAGCAATGACTACTGATAATCTTTGAATCATTTAACCACCACGATAATCGTGATAAGCGCCCAATATTATAAACGCAATTCCGCAACAGAATGTTCACAATTGTACGGAGCGCTGCCAGCCTGACGATCGATGTGGAATGCACCGAAATTAGCAACAAGCTGGCAGGCTGTTGTACAATTTGATCAAGCACTTATCAAATGAATCCGGGAGAAATTTAATGAGAAGAACCCTTCCATTATTGTTATTGCTGGCCACAATTGTTGCATCCAGCGCCGTGACGGTTATAGCTCAAACCCGACATCCAATAACATTTGACGATCTGATCAGCGTCAAACGGGGGTCGGACCCGCAATTGTCGCCTGATGGTAAATGGGTCGCTTACACCGTGACCGTTTACAACAAAGCTGCTAATTCAAAACGGAGCGATATATGGCTTGTCCCGACTGCTGGCGGTGACGCGAAGCCCCTAACGACCAGTGAAGAGATGGGTATGGGTTTAGCAATGGCAGGCTCAAGCGCGGAACCTCGCTGGTCACCTGACAGTCAGCGAATAGCCTTCACATTCGCATCTCGAAAAACCGGTCAGGCTCAGATTTTCATAGTAGGTATCGACGGAAAGAATCTTAAACAGGTGACCACCATTTCGAGCGAGGCGTCGGGACCACTATGGTCTCCCGATGGCAAATGGATAGCTTTCGTCTCTGACGTTTATCCCGATTGCAAAGATGACGCCTGCAACAAACAGAAAGCAGACCAGGCCGCGCAAAGCAAGGTCAAAGCCCAGCTTTTCGACCATCTTCTCTATCGTCACTGGAATGCTTTTAAAGATGGAAAGCGAAGCCATCTTTTTGTGGTTTCTGCCGACGGCGGAGCGGCTAGCGATGTGACGCCAGGCAACTACGATGTGCCGCCGTTTAGTCTTGGTGATCCCACGGGATACGCCTTTTCACCTGACAGCAAAGAACTCGCGTTCGTTCGCAATACGGATAAGGTTGAAGCCACAAGCACAAACGGCGACATCTTCACTGTGAGTGTTATGGGAGGTGAAGCTAAACGCATTACCACCAATCCCGGAATGGACAATGCGCCTCTCTACTCTCCCGATGGTCGCTATATCGCCTATCGTTCTCAAGCAACCGGCGGCTTCGAATCTGACAGATGGCGGTTGTTTGTATACGACAGAAAAACCGGTCAGCACCGAGAAGTTACCGATCTGGATCGTTGGGTCGAGGGAATGGCCTGGTCGCCCGACAGCAAGCGCCTTTTCTTTGACGCCGAAGATATGGGCGAATCGCCGCTCTTCGAAGTAGCAGTAACCGGCGGCACACCCCAGAAAGTTATAAATACCGGATTCAACAACAGCGAAATTATTTCAAGCGACGGCAAAACCATTGTATTCGCTCGGCAGAGCATGATCGAACCAACAGAAATCTATCGAGCGAATATCGACGGACAGGGACTGATAAAGCTCACCCACACCAACGATGCCTTGATGGCAACCCTGGATATGGCGAAACCGGAATCGATTTCGTTTGCCGGCGCCGACGGAACGAAAGTGTATGGCTGGATCGTCAAGCCCCCGCAATTCGATCCGTCAAAGAAATGGCCGATGATCCTGATGATTCACGGCGGTCCGCAGGGAGCCTGGGACGACAACTTCGGATTCAGATGGAATCCACATATGTTTGCTTCGACCGGCTATGTCGCGGTGATGATCAACCCGCGCGGTTCGACCGGCTATGGCCAGAAATTTACAAATGAAATCAGCGGCGATTGGGGCGGCAAAGTCTATGTCGATCTGATGAAAGGCGTCGATCATGTAGTCGGTCTCGGGTATATAGATAAAGACCACATTGGCGCGGCCGGTGGATCATACGGCGGTTACATGATCGACTGGATCGAAGGTCACAACCAGGACAATCGATTCAAAGCACTGGTTTCGCACGATGGAGTTTACAACCTGACCAGCATGTACGGAACCACGGAAGAACTATGGTTTCCGGAATGGGAGTTGAAGGGAGTACCCTGGGAGAATCCGGAGCTTTACAATAAATGGTCTCCGCATATGTACGCCAAAAATTTCAAGACCCCATTGCTGGTAGTTCATGGCGAACAGGATTTCCGCGTTCCGGTTGAACAAGGAATGCAGTTATTCACGACCCTGCAGCGAAAGGATGTTCCATCGAAATTCCTCTATTTCCCAGACGAAGGTCACTGGGTGTTGAAACCGCAGAACAGCGAGCTGTGGTACAAGACCGTTATTGGCTGGTTTGACAGCTACTTGCGATAACCTGTAGGGGGCAGGGCTCGTCTCTGCCCGGATTGCCACAGGCAATCAAACGCTAGATTAACAACCGGTTTCATCGTGCTTCGCACGATCCGGGCAGGGACGAGCCCTGCCCCTACATTATTTCCCTCAACGCAGTCACAAACCTATCATTCTCTTCCGGAGTGCCCACGCTGAATCTGAAGTAGTTGTCGAGCATCGGATACTTGCTGACATCGCGAATCAGAATGTCTCGCTTCAATAACTCATCGAAGACTCGCTTAGGCGAAAGCGATGTTTGGACGACGATGAAATTGGCATTTGAAGGTACAGGCTTCAATCCATCAATCGAAGCCAACTCGACTGTCAATCGATCTCGTTCGCTAATCATTTTGTCAATCAACGGCGACAACAAATCGAATCGTTCAATCGCAACTTCTGCAACAGTGTGAGAAAAGAAGTTCAGGTTGTACGGCAATCGAGCTTTGTTTATCTGCTCTACCAATGCCGGTGATGCCAGCAAGTAACCGATTCGTAACCCTGCCGCGGCCATTGCCTTGGAAAATGTTCGAAGCACAACCAGGTTCTCAAATTCGTTTAGCAGAGGAACGACTGATGACCGCGAGAATTCGTGATAGGCTTCATCCACGACAATCAATCCATCTGAGGATTTCAACAGCGCGCGCAGATCACCCTCAGAAATCACACAACCAGTCGGATTATTTGGTGAACAAATGATCAAGGCGTCGGCTTTTCGCTCAGTCATTTGTGTTGTGATAGCAGGCACATCAAACTGCAGTTCGCTCGAAAGCGGAACATCGATCACTTCACCACCCAGGATTCTGATTACCAATTGATAGAGCGTGAACGTCGGCGACGGAATGACGACTTTGCTGGATGGTGAAATTACCGTCATCAACAGCGCTTCGATCAACTCGTTTGAGCCATTCCCGACTAAAATTCCATCGGATCGCCAGCCGGAAAATGCCGCCAGTTTCTCAAGCAAACTCGTAGGTTCAAAATCGGGATAGCGCGACCATGGACGATCCGCGATGCGGCGCATCACTTCGTCCTTGATTTCGGCCGGCATATCGAATGGATTTTCGTTTTGGTTGAGCTTTATCGCAACACGATGAGGCTTTAGAGTGTATGGCGCAATATCCCGCACCCAGGGTTTGACTTTATTTAAAGGATCCATAACTAATAACTTTGACGCGGGGAAACGGAGACACGGAGAGTCTGATTGTTCTTTCTCCGTGTCCCCGTTTCCCCGCGTCATTCTTAACTCAGCTCGCCCGTTCCCTCTTTTTCTCGCTTCTCTTCGTACAGGCGGGCAGTAACTGCGCGCGCATGGGCATCAAGTCCTTCAGCGCGCGCAAACATCTCTATGCTTTCGCCGGTCTTCATCAGTTTGGCTCGCGAATACTTGATAACATTTGTCCGTTTGACAAAGTCGTATACGCCGAGCGGCGAGGAGAACCGTGCAGTTCCGGCCGTCGGCAATATGTGATTTGGTCCCGCGAAATAATCGCCCACGGGTTCCGTCGAGAAGTCTCCGATAAAGATCGCCCCAACATTATAAATCCGTTCAAGCAGCGGTTCCGGATCATCGACCATTATTTCCAAATGCTCTGGCGCCAGCAAATTCACCAGGCCGCACGCAGCGCCCAAATTCTCAAACACAATAATCGCGCCGAAATCATCCAATGATTTCTTTGCAATATCGGCGCGGTTCAGCGTTTCAAGTTGAGTGGCCAATTGGTCGCGAACCTCGAGCGCGAGCGTTTCACTGGTGGTTATGCAAATTGCGGATGCCCTCGGGTCATGTTCCGCCTGTGATAACAGGTCGGCCGCAACGTACTGAGGCTTCGCAGTGTGATCAGCCAGCACAACGATTTCTGATGGTCCCGCAAACGAATCGATGCCGACGGCTCCGAAAACCAGGCGTTTTGCGGTGGCAACGAACAGATTGCCGGGACCGACGATCTTATCAACTCGCGGTATCGATTTTGTTCCATATGCAAGGGCGGCGATAGCCTGCGCGCCACCTACAGAATAGACTTCCATCAGGTCCAATTCCTGCAACGCCGCCGCGACAATCGGAAATTGCATCAGCGTTGTCGGAGGCGTGGCAACCGCTATTCGCTTTACCCCGGCAACCTGAGCCGGAACCGCGTTCATAATCACACTTGAAGGATATGCCGCCGTGCCGCCGGGGACGTAAAGACCGACGCTGGAAAGCGGAGTAATGCGCTGACCGAGAGTCACATTATCATCGTCAGTCACCGACCAGGATTCCTGAAGCTGGTGGCGATGAAATGCCTGAATGTTACAAATGGCTTCACGCAACACGCCCACGATTGATTCAGGCACCTGGTCGGCCAGCCTGTGAATCAGGTCGGGCTCTATTCTAATATTGGCTTCGTTTAGAGTAATTGCATCAAACAATTCGGTGTAACGAAAAACGGCTTCGTCGCCGTTCTCTTTCACATCGGCAATTATCTTCCTGACCTGATCGTCAAGCTCGTCGCCGATAGAAACGTGTCGGCCCAGAATGGCTTTGACTTTGGGACTGTCGTTCAGAACGCTGAAATCAATAATATCGATCATAAAGCTCTTTCAAGCGACGAGATTAATTTGCTGACCGTAGCGCGTTTCAAATGATAGCTGGCACGATTGACAATGAGCCGTGCTGTCGATTCGGCAACCACCTCAAAAACTTCCAGGCCATTTTCGCGCAAAGTACGGCCGGTCTCAACTAAATCTACTATGCGATCGCTCAAGCCAAGAACCGGAGCGATCTCTACCGACCCTGACAGGTAAATCAATTCGATTGGAACACCGCGTTCCTGAAAATACTGCGCCGTGATTCTGGGATATTTAGTCGCCACGCGGAGAGTCGACAGTTTATTGTACTGCTTTCCACGAGCAGCGACAGGACCCGCGACCACAATCCGGCACGCTCCGATTTTAAGATTGATCGGCTGATGAACATCCGGTTGTGACTCCAGCAAAACATCGCGACCGCAAATTCCGACGTCGGCAATTCCATATTCAACGTATGTCGGAACGTCGACTGGCTTGACCAGAATGAAATCAATCGTGCCGGTTTCGTCGGAAATCAACAGACGCCGCGATTGCAGAGCTTCTTCCGAAACAACTATTCCAGCTTTTTCCAGCAAAGCCAGCGAATCGTTCTGGAGGCGGCCCTTTGCAAGAGCAATCATCAGGCGTTCCCGCTCTTCGTAAATAAGATTAAAGCCTGTCTCCATCAGAACTCCGGAACCCTGTTAATTCGTCTCTCGTTTAATTTCAACCGATTTGCCTGCAAGTCGCGTCCGCTTCGCTTCAAGAAACGTCGAAACCAAATCATTAGCCGAATTCAGGATGACGCTTCGTTGCTTACCAGTGCGATTGTCAGCCGATCCGCGATTCGCCAGCAATTGGGCAAGCCAATCAAGGCAGAGTGAAAACCCGACCGCAGGCTCTGACCGTCCAAAATTTCCTATCAATTGATCATATCTGCCGCCGGCGCCGACCGCCACACCAAAGTCAGGAACAAATATGTGAAACGTGAGCCCGGTATAATAGTCCAGACCGCCGACATCACCTAAATCGATTTCTATGTATCGATCAATATCTAATGCAGCCGCAATGTCGAATATGGATCGGAGATCGTTGAGGGCGGCAACCGATTTGTCATTCGAGACAAGACCCTGGGCCTGCTCTATTATGTCGCGTTTTCCCGACAGCCTCATTAATTGACCGAGGGCGGCGGCATGCTTTTGGTCAGTGAGTGAGGCCACCATTGCGACAAGTTCGGATAGATTCCTGCTGTCGACCAGCGTTCGCATCTTCTCGCGCTGTGATTCGTCAAGTTGCAGACGCTGGACAATACCGTTAAAAAATTCCGCGTTTCCAATTGTTATTCGAAAGTCGTCTACTCCGAGTCTCCACAGTGATTCGATGGCTATTAACAAGACTTCGATATCCGCTTCGAGACGATCGCTGCCGATATGCTCGATTCCCAGGTGGTGAAACTCGTATTGACGGCCCGCGCGAGGCTCATCAAAACGGAATATCTCGCCCGTATAACAAAGTCTTAGCGGTCGCGGGCGTTCAGCAAATCTGGTCGCGACCGTTCTGGCCACGAGCGAAGTCAGGTCGGGACGTAATGCAAGCAGGCTGCCTTCGCGATCTGTGAATCTATAGGTTTTCGAAGCGCGAGCGCGGCCCATACCGCGAGTGAAAAGATCCTGATAATCGAAAACCGGCAGCATAACTTCGGCGTAAGACCAGCCGAAGAAAACCGACATGACTTCTTGCTCAATAGACCTCCGAAGGCGAACCTCGTCATCAAAAAAATAGCGGACCCCGGAAGGGATTTTCGACAAATCTGAACTCATAGGCTTCCTTCGACGATGCAGCCATCGGAATCGATTTCTAAAGACAGCGCCTTGGATTTAATGCCATGTCGACGGAATCCGTCAACAATTAATGACCCGATCTTTTCATCGATTCCAGATAAATTGGAATCGACCAAAGCAAGGATGGTAGGGCCTGCGCCGCTGAGTGTCGCACCATAAAAGCCCTCGATGTGAGGGAGGTTCAACGCTTCGGCAAGTCCCGATATCAAGGGTTCTCGCGCCGGTTGATGTAACCGGTCGCGTGTCGCTTCGCGAATCAAATCGACCCTGCCCTGCTGTAACGCCGCAACAAACATCGCGACACGTTGGAGATTAAAGATCGCATTGGACCTGTCTATCCGGGCAGGTAAGACAGCCCTGGCGGCCGCGGTTGAAAGCTGCATATCCGGCACAACGACGATAACTTTGATTTGCGAAGGCCAATCGAGTTTTAATGTGATTGCCTGGCGGTCCGACGAGACACAGTTGATTACTAAACCGCCCAATAAAGCGGGACCGAGGTTGTCAGCGTGCGGTTCGAATTCCAATGCGTAAAACAGCTCTTGTTCTGTTCCAAGACTTCGTTTGCTAATGGCTTCGAACAGCTTGATTCCCGCGACTATTGCGGCGGCACTGCTTCCCAAACCGCGTGAAACAGGAATCTGGTTTTCGAGTTTCAACTTGATTGCGGGAAGCCTTACGTCCTCTTTATCCGCGACAAATTGCGCAACTCGCCAAATTAAGTTATCCGGACCTGCCGGGAGCTCGTCTGATCCCTCACCAGATGTCTCTATCGTTGTTTTTTCGGCCGATTCCGCGGTGACGCGGAGATACAGCTTCAGTGCAAGGCCGAGCACATCAAAGCCAGAGCCTAGATTAGATGTTGAAGCTGGGACTCGTATATCGATCATAAGAACGACTAATCGACTCGATCACTTGCCCTTAGTTTATTCAGCGCTGCTTCCATCATTATTTCGTGGGGAGCATCGTTTCCAGTCCAGATTCTGAATTGCTCTGCGCCTTGCGAGACAAGCATCCCCAACCCTCCGATTACTTTCACACCTGCGGCTGACGCGGTACGCATCAATCGTGTTTCGATTGGATTGTAGACCAGGTCGTAAAAGAGACGGCAGTTTGTAACAGTCTTTTCAAAGACAGCGTCGTCCGATTTGTCACCGACCATGCCGGTCGAAGTTGCGTTTACAACCAGATCAAAACTGTCGCCCCCTAACGAATTCCAGTCGGCTGTACGCGTTCCAAACTCACTTGCAAGCATGGCCGCCATTTCCCGCCGTCTGCCGAAAACTGTCACTTCAGCTCCAGCTTTGACCAGGCCGTAAACAACAGCGCGCGCGGCCCCACCAGTGCCAAGTACGGATGCTCTTGCATTTTTCAGATCCAGCGTTTTATCCAGTGGCGCGAGGAACCCTCGAACATCGGTGTTATCACCGACGAGCTTGCTTCCGTCAACAATAACGGTGTTTACCGCACCAACGGATTTTGCGGTATCGGTCAACTCGTCCAGCAGCGGTATGATATTAACTTTATGAGGTATGGTGACGCTCAGCCCGCGCAAATTCCAATCCAGTTCCCTGCTGACCGGATGAATCATTCTCTTTATAAATTCCTTCAAATCACCAACAAGCATGGGAATGTAAACGCCATCAATATTTCGACCGGCAAACGCCGCATTGTGCATTGAAGGCGACATCGATTGAGAGACTGGATTGCCAATCAGACCAGTCACTATCGTTCGATCAGAGATATTTCCGATTCGATACAATCGATTCAGTGTATCGACGGTCAATTGACCAGAGGCGCTTGCCTTGCTTGACGCAATCGAAGCGAATGTCAGATAGCTCCCCCAACCTGGACCGAGGACACGAGAGATAATTCCGGGCTCATCCATTACGATCCCGATCATCTGGCGGCCGTCGGATGTTGACTGTTCAATCATCTGCTTTACGCGAATGCAATCCGTGATCTCGTTGCCCGCAACGGCGATTTTGATCAACTTTGCCGGTTGATTCAGTAGAAATCTAAAGATCTCCGATTCCCGCGCAACCGAATCGTTGAAATTGTGATACGAAGCAATCCTCTGGTCCGGTTTAATGATCTCAGCAGGTATTTCCGCAATGATGTCCCATTCCAAATCACAAAGCAGGCTTGGCCGACTCTTAAAGAGTGAACATAAATTGGCCCAGAGTTGAACTCGCGTTTCGCGATTTATCTGACGCGCACCGCCCTGCTCTGATGGGCGAAAGGTCAGGATCAGCGGACCGTTCGCAGCCGCAATCAAAGACTCTATTTGCGACGATGGGTTGCGTTCATCCAGATCGTCAAGGTAATCGAGACGCAACTCGATGATGTCAGCTTTTTCTGAAGCTGCGCTAAGCGCATCGCGGCAGGCGCTGAGCGTGCGCTCGACAATGGGGACGCAGATGCGGGTGCTCACGGGGCCACCTTTTGGGCAGAGCGCTGTTTGACAGCTTCAAAGAGCATCACTCCGGCGGCAACCGAAACGTTCAAAGAGTTAACTTTTCCGCGCATGGGAATTGAGACGATTTCATCGCAGTGCTCTTTAACCAATCGTCTTATGCCTTTGCCTTCGCTGCCCAAGACAATCGCGCAAGGCAAAGTGTAATCCCAATCCGTGTATTGCTTCTTCGCGTCGGCTTCAACGCCGACGACCCAGATGTTGCGGCTCTTAAGATTCTCGACAAAGTTAGTTACATTTCCGATTCGAGCGACGGGAATATGTTCGATGGCTCCCGCCGATGTTTTCGCAACGACGTCGGTCAATCCCACAGCATGACGCTCCGGAATGAAAATGCCATTCGCACCGGCCGCCTCCGCGGTACGAATAATCGCGCCCAGATTGTGCGGATCCTCGACCCCGTCAAGAATAACTAAAAGTGGCACGCCGGAAATTGTTTCAAGCAAATCATCCGCGTCCGCGTATTTCGCTGCGGCTATAACCGCAAGTATTCCCTGATGATTCGCGCCTTCAGCCAATCTGTCCAACGCAGTTCTCTTGCTTCTGACTATCGTAACACGTGCCTCGTGCGCGGCATTAGTCAGCTCACCCAATCTTGAAGGCTGCGCGCCTTCGGCAATCAATACCTTTTCGATTTGACGTCGGCCGCTTCGCAATGCTTCGAGCACCGGCAGCAGCCCATAGATTATCGCCATTACTTTGCCGTTGCTTCCAGAAAGAGTTTGAGGCGTTCCCTGACACCTGGAATTCGCTGCGGTAACGCAAGCTGTTTTCCACTCTCGAATATTGGAACTAACTTGTCGAGCTCAGGTCCGGCGGCTCTGCCCGTTAACGCAGCGCGTACAGGATGAAAGAGAGCCTTCCCTTTCTGTTTGGTTTTGTCTTTAACTCGATTGACTGCGGCTTTGAATTCCGCAAGCTGCACATCTTCATCTTTGTCGCCTAATTCGGCGATCAAGGCTTCGATCACGTCGCGAGCTCCGGGCTCGTGCATTATTTCCTGAACCTCGTGTGAGGCTATAGCCGCTTTCGGATCATAACGAAAGATCACGTCAGTCGCCTGATTAACTTCAGAAAACGTGTCGATATAATTAACGACCGCTTCCATAACTTGTGCCAGCCACGAAAGCGTCTGCTCATCGGGTTCTGTGTCGGGCAGTTTTCCCGCGGCTTTCAAAAACGACAGAGCTTCAACCGCTTGCTCTTCAGAATTGAGCATCTTTATATAAGTGCGGTTGAAGAAATTCAGTTTTGCTCGATCAAAGACTGCTGGACTTTTATTGACGCGCTTCAGATCGAATGTTTGTATCAGCTCGCCGCGAGTGAAAACCTCTTTGTCAGATTCCGACGGCGCCCATCCAAGCAACGCCATATGATTCACGAGAGCGTCCGGCAAATAACCCATTGTCTCGAATTCAGCTACCGAAACCGCGCCATGCCGTTTGGCCAGCTTCTCGCCGTCCTCTCCAAGCACGGTGGACAGATGAGCAAAAGTTGGCGGCTCGATTCCCAGCGCTTCGTAAATCAGTATCTGCTTTGGAGTGTTTGGCAGATGCCCGTCGCCGCGAATCACGTGTGTGATCTTCATCAAGGCATCGTCTACGACGACGACAAAATTATAGAGCGGCATTCCGCTTTTGCGGACAATAACAAAATCGCCCAGCAGATTAGTTGCCTTCTCATTATGCCCGAAGACCATGTCCTGAAAGACAACGGTACCGGGTCTTGCTTTCAGTCTTATAGCTGCGGATTCGCCGTTTGCAACACGAGCCGCGGCCGATTCATAAGAAATGCTCGTGCATTTACCGGAATAAATATATGCATTGTCGCCCGCTGCTTTTGACGCCTCGCGTTCCTGTTCTAATTCTTCCTCGGTGCAAAAACAGTAATAAGCCTTGCCATTCTTTAACAAACGATCAGCATATTCTTTGTAGATGTCCAGGCGGTCCGATTGACGGTACGAGGCGTACTCGCCGCCGATATCGGGGCCTTCATCCCAAAACAAACCCAGCCATTTCATGTCCTGCATCAGCATCGCTTCGTATTCAGGATGCGAACGCTCCAGGTCGGTATCTTCCACTCGCAGGATAAATGTGCCCTTTTGCTGGCGGGCAAAAAGCCAGTTAAATAGTGCAGTGCGGACATTGCCGACATGCAAGTGACCCGTAGGGCTGGGAGCAAATCTGACGCGAACTGACAAAAGTAACCTCCATTAAAGTAGCCAGGCTGTGAGCCGAACAAAAAGTATAAACATAGGCTTACCCGTAAGTCCAATGCGCGTGTTTGATATTTGGGTGACGCCCATGTAAACTGCGAACTTCCAAACACGATAATATTTAATCAAAATAAATGAAGGCCATATTAATCGACCTGCTTAGAAGATTGCTGCTGACGATTCCAGTCATTTTTGCCGTAGTTACATTGGTCTTTTTTCTGATTCACCTCGTCCCCGGCGATCCCGTCAGTTTGCTGCTCGGTCCTAACGCAAGCGTCGAGCAATACAAACAGTTGCAACACGAACTGAAACTCGACGAGCCGCTGATGAACCAGTACGTCGATTACTGGCGCGGCATTTTCCACGGCGACTTTGGCAGAAATCCAATTACAAACCAATCGGTGGCGGAAAGAATACTGGAGAGATACCCGGCGACCATCGAACTGGCTCTTGCCGCCCTGGCTGTCGCAATCATTATTTCGATTCCGCTGGGGGTAACTTCTGCTGTTCATCATGGAAGATGGGTCGATTCCCTCGCTTCGGTTGTCGCTCTGCTTGGCATTTCGCTGCCTAACTTCGCTTTGGGACCGCTGATGATTCTTCTCTTCTCGGTCAAGTTTCGATTGCTGCCGGTTTCGGGCAGAGGCGGACTCAACCACCTGATCCTGCCGGCTATTACGCTTGGCGCTGCGCTGGCCGCGATACTGACCCGGATGGTCAGGTCCAGCGTTTTGGAAGAACTGAACGAAGATTACGTTCGCACTGCGCGAGCAAAGGGTTTGAGTGGGAATAAAGTCTTGTACAAGCACGTTTTGAAGAACGGCTTGATTCCGGTCGTGACGATTCTTGGTCTTCAGTTCGGCATCCTGCTGGCCGGCGCTGTAATAACTGAAAAGATATTCAATTGGCCGGGACTCGGCACTTTGCTGATAGACGAAGGTATAAACCAGAGAGATTATCGTCTTGTTCAAGGCTGCATACTGATGATCTCGCTGACATACATTTTCGCCAACACTTTGACGGATATGGTTTATCGTTTCCTCGATCCACGTATAAAGGTGAGCTGATTCTGTTATGCCGCGACTTGGGAAAATCGGATTGGTCATTATTGGGCTGCTGATTGTCGTCGCCCTCAGCGCACCTGTTTTCATTCCAAAAGAACGAACAGAATCGCAAAGCCTGATGCATCGACTGGAACGGCCTTCACGCGTGAATCTGCTTGGCAGAGACGAGAACGGCCGCGATGTCTTTGCCAGGCTGGTATATGGGACGCGAATATCTTTGCGCGTTGCGGTGCTGGTTACATTAATTTCAGCAGTTATCGGAATAATCATAGGGTCGTTCTCCGGATTTTATGGCGGCTGGGTCGACAGGTTAATGTCTGGATTTCTCTTCAACGTGATCATGGCATTTCCCGGCATTCTGCTGGCGATAGCAATGGTCGCATTTCTCGGCCCCAGTATTACCAACCTTATCATCGCCTTGTGCGTCATCGGCTGGGTAGGTTATGCCCGGCTGATGCGAGGTCAGGTATTGAAAGTCCGCGAATATGACTATGTCATTGCTGCCAGGGCGCTTGGCGCAGGCAGTCTCAGAATCCTTTTGCGACATATATTACCCAACGCGATTCAGCCGTTGATAGTACAAGCAAGTCTCGGAATGGCCGGCGCTGTTCTTGCCGAAGCCAGTCTCAGCTTTCTCGGTCTGGGCGTTCCCGAGCCAACTCCATCGTGGGGTAAGATGCTGAACGACGGCAGGGCGTTTCTGTTTAATGCTCCGCACTTGATAATATTTCCCGGCATAATGATAATGATCACAGTAATGGCATTTAACTTTGTAGGCGACGGCCTTCGGGAATGGCTCGACCCGAAACAGCAGCGAAGATAATAACTATTCAACATGTCAGATCCGGTTCGCATTCTGATTGCAGACGACCATACTCTGGTACGGCAGGGCTTTCTGGTCCTACTAAAATCGCAACCCGATTTTGAAGTAGTAGGCGAAGCGGGAGACGGCCAGGAAGTTACTAAATTGGCCTCCAAGCTTTCGCCTGATCTTGTAGTCCTGGACATTGGCATGCCATTCCTTAACGGCATCGAAGCTGCGCGTCAGATCAAAAAGGAAAATCCAAAGATCAAGATCATCTTCCTGTCAATGCATACTGATCAGGCCTATATCTACCAATCGCTGCTCGCCGGCGCCTCTGGTTATCTGATCAAACAAGGAGCGGCTCGCGAATTAATCGACGCCATTCGGGCAGCGATGGCCGGTAACATATATCTGAGCCCGTTAATCTCGCAGCAGGTGGTCGAGTCGTACCTTCGCAACCAGCAGGCCGCCCAGGCGGTCGAAGCAGCCTCGCCGTTGACAACCCGCGAGCGCCAAATCCTGCAAATGATCGCCGAAGGCCTGACCGCAAAAGAGATTGCCAACCAGCTAAACATTAGCTTAAAGACCGTGGACGCACATCGCTCCAATATAATGAGCAAGCTCCAGATCAATAATCTGCCCGGATTGGTCAAATACGCCCTTCAACACAAGATCATCAGCCTCGATGAATAAAAGCTGAATAAAGGATGAATAAAGGATGAATAAAACTGGCCGCTAATTCTCGGGTGTCTTCCTAAACAAAATTAGGGGTTCCCCCCATTCCGTGGCCTAGTGCCTGGCGACGATAATAAAAGGGTTAAACGAATTCCAACAAAAGCAGCAGGCTGACGCCGAATAGACATGACACCGCAATTACAGCCAACAAACGATAACTGGAAAGTACTGGTTGTTGACGACCAGAAGGTCAGTCGCGACTCCATAAAGGCTGTGATTAACCTCTTCCCCGCCCTAAAGTTAGAGGGCGAAGTCGGGTCTGGCGAAGAGGCCCTTGAGTTCGTCGGCAAACGGCAGCTCAATCTGGTTCTGATGGATTTAAACCTGCCCGGTATCAATGGGATCGAAGCTACCCGGCGATTGAAAGAGTTTTATCCTGAACTTGTCGTTTTCATAGTCAGTTCCAATCCTCCGGAACTTTATCGTGAAGCCGCATTCGCGGCCGGCGCCAGTCAATACATTTCCAAAAGTCAGATTCGTGTCGGACTGACCCAGGCGTTGTTTCTCTAATTTACAAAATCAAAGAAATTTCGGCTCACAGCGGAATTTCGACTCGGATGCGCGTTCCATTTTCAGGGACGGAATCTATATTGAATTTACCTTGAAGAGATCTGGCCCGCTCTTCCATTCCTACTAATCCGATTCCTTTAGATGAGTTTTGAGAAGAAGTCGATGCCAGGCCAATGCCGTTATCTTTTATTTCCAGATGAACGGCCTTTTTATCTTTGTGCAATCGAACGGCTACTACCGTGGCTTGTGCATGCTTGATGACGTTGTTCAACGCCTCCTGCGCAATTCGATAAAGGGCGATCTCAATCGCTTCAGGCAATCTGGGAAATGGTTTCTCAACCATCAACGTAATACTCAACGCGCCGCCGGATAGTGTCGAGGCCAATCCTTCCAATGCTTCCTCGAGACCAAGATCATCCAGTACCGCTGGCCGTAAATCACGCGAGATGCGGCGAAGCTCTTCGACTGTATCTTCCGCCAGCGTTTCAATCTGTTTCAATTGCTGTTTGATCGAGGCATCGGTGATCATCTCGGAGACAAGATCCAGTCTGATGAGAATAGCAGTCAAAGATTGGCCGGCCTGATCGTGGAGTTCTCGCGATAATCGTCGCCGTTCCGACTCGACACGATCTGTGAGCTTGCTGGTCAGTTCTTTTAGCGCGTCTCTGCTGCGATCAATCTCTGAATCCAGTTTGTTTCGCTCGATTGCTGCCGCAGCCCAATGCGCAATGCGTTCAAAATGCTCGATATCGGCGTCAGCGAAATTGCGATCTTCGAGGAAATCTACCTGGACAACTCCGATTACGGTAGAGTTCGAAAAGAGCGGTACAGCAAGTAGGGTTTTTATCTGTGCCTGTCGTATCGCTGGATTAACCACGGTGGGATCGCGGTAGGCATCCGTCACAACAATCGGCTTCTGTTCCTGTTTTACTTTGCCTGCAATTCCATCGTCCAGCGCGCTAACGAATGGTCGTTCAGTATTGTGACTGAGTCCATGCGCGCTGCGCACAACGAACTGGTCCGCCTCCAGCAACTGTATCGCGCCCGCATCGGCAGTCAGCGATTTGATCATCGAATGAAGAATCGCATCCAGCAATTCCGGCAACGGTAGTCGCGATCGGCCAAGTTCGTGTATTTCAGCAAGGACCTGAAGTTCGATTTCCGTCCGCTTGTTCGCGTCTTGAAGCAAAGCCCTCCCTCACAGTTCTATGCGTTCAAGTTAATGGTCCTATACCATACCAGCAGTCGCCTGCAAGTATATAGTCCATTGCGGAATGGCGGCAAGAGCGTTGTGTCCTTGCTTTTCGCGCTACGGATGTTTCAACGTAACTTTAACGTCCGCTTCATCTTTTGGCGCATAATATCCGCCGCGCGAGTAAGCTTTCAAATCCGACCCTTCTATCTTCACCTTAACCCATCTGAACGATCCGTCGTGCTTTGTGTTTGACGAGACAAAGTTGATCACATATTGACTCTTCAATTCGTCCGCGACCTGTTTGTAAGTTGCGTCGAGGTCATTCATGCTCATCGGAAGATATATTCTTCCGCCGGTATCATCGGACAACTTGGTCAGGTTTGCTTCGGAGTCCTTTAAGACTACCGCGATCTTCTTGAGATTCTCGTACAGCTCCTGGTTATCGACCGGTATCATCAGCGAACCATCAGGCTTGCGATAACCGGCGTTTTCCGGATCCATGCGCTTTCTCAAAATAGCTGTCTTGCTGACGATATAAACGTTCGCCTCACATCGCATGACAGCATCGTACGCTTGATCGGCCGTCATTGTGCTTGCTCGATTGTCGATACCGTCTGACAATACGATTATGGCCTTGCGGCCTTTTATGCCCTGCAATTGCTCGGTTGCGGCCAAATACAACGCGTCATTGAATGCGGTAAACTTGCCACTCGAGAGGTTTGACAGCGCTCTTCGCGCTTTAGTTTTGTCTGAAGTCCAATCCAGCATTAAATCCACAGTATCGGTAAAACTGATGATCGAAAATTTGTCGTTATCGCCCATCTGCTGGATGAATGACCAGGCAGATGTTTTAATGTTGTCGATCTCTGACTGAACGCTGCTGGAAGTATCTAATAACAGAACGACGTTAACGGGAACACGCTCCGCCGAAAAGAAACTGATCTGTTGCTGGACGCCATCTTCATAAATCTTGAAGCCCTTTTTATCAAGGTTCGGCACCAGATTGCCGCTTTTGCGGTCGCGGACCGTGACCGGTATCGACACTTCTTCCGTCTGAAGTTTAATCTCGTCATCCTGGTCGCCGTTCGAAGCCTTTGACTTATCCTGCGCGGACAGCGAAAGCGGAAAGACGACGAGCGAAACCAGTAACAATGCAAAGCCCATCAGGGTTTTGCCAGCATAAGGGGGGCTGGAAAACATACTGTATCTCCGTGTGTTTGGAAAAGAACTATTAACTCAACCGCTAATGGCGATAGAGTCGGACAGATAGTTCAGCTTGGCCAAAAAACAATGAGGCCTGAGCCAGGACAGTTACCAGGTTACACAATAATGGGCGTTACGAGCTTTATAATCCAGGGCAAAGGAACGACTCTTGCGAGTCAGTGTTGACATTGTTTGGTATATGGACCTAAATGTCAAGCACCAAATCCCGGAATTTCCCATCGATGAAGTATCCTTTTCGATTGCGATCGGGGCCTGCTCGCGCCAGAACGAATAAAGCGTGACGCCATTTGACTAGTTTTGTGTTTGCGCGCCGGAGTGTCACAGCGGAATCCATAGATACCAAAGCATTTGCGCGACTGTGACAGGTGTGACAGCAGTTGGCCGGAAACGGAAATCAGGACTCAGTGGTCAGGGATCGGTGGTCAGGGGTCGGCGAGAATTGTCCGGGGCACCCTGAACGCTCCGAACCCCCGGTCCCAACAACCATTCCGCACCTGTACGGTGCATTTCGGTGTTGAGTTTTCTGAAGTTGATGCTATATTCTCAAACTGAGGTAACTTCGAGGCATCGCGGTCAGCCGCAACACCGCGCGAAACGCGCTTCATGTAGCGCAGACATCTTGTCTGCGTCCTTTCGGAAGCGTCAATCACATCTTCACTCGTGCGTTTAGTTACGTACACAGACTGGAAGTCTATGCTACATCAGAACACTGGATCCCTGGTACCAAAAGTCAACGTATTCGACCTCCCTGAGTTGATGCAGCAAACCTTCGAGCCGCTCCGCTGGACAGTAAAGGGCATTCTCCCCGAAGGCTGCGTCATCTTCGCCGGCAGACCAAAGATCGGTAAGAGCTTGTTCGCTCTGCAGCTGGCTCTCTCTGTTGCCACTGGCGGACAGGCTCTGGAACAGGTTGATGTCGAGCAGAGCGATGTGCTTTACCTCGCCCTGGAAGAGACCCGTCGCCGGTTACAATCCAGAATCAAGCATCTGCTTGGTGATCGCCCCATCCCGGCGGGTTTGAGAATGGCTACAAGCTGGCCCACCATCGATGAAGGTGGAGCGGAGGCGCTCGAGCATTGGCTGGAGAATCATCCTGCGACCAGGCTGGTGATCGTCGATACTTTCCGCAAGATCAAATCACGCAAGCGTGGCGGCGAATACGACTCTCTGACAAAACTGGCCGACTTATCGAAGAAATTCGGAATCTGCTTGCTGATAGTCCATCACACTCGCAAAGCCGATGCCGACGACGCATTCGACACTATTTCAGGGTCGACCGAGACCGCTTCGGTTGCCGATGCGATGCTGGTGTTGAAGCGATCCCGCTATTGCGATTATGCCGAGTTGAACATCACCGGCAGAGATATCGAAGAAGACAAAATCGCTCTTAGGTTCTATGAAGACACTCTGACGTGGGAAATACTTGGCAATGCAGACATTGTATTAATGAGCGAGACGCGCAAAGACATATTGCGTGTGCTGAGGGAAGCAGAGGATTCCATGACACCGCGGGAGATAGCAGATTGCCTGGAGATAAATCCGGCAACGATACGGCAGGCACTGTCAAGAATGGTGAGAGACAAACAGATCGAAAGGTCTTACACACCGGGACATTATCTCGCTCCGACCGACAAAGCTAGTCTGGCAAAAGAGAAGGCTCTGGACAAGGAAGAGGAAGAGGATTATCTGTTTGTAAATCCGATTCGCACGCTGGTGACATTGATCAGGCAGAAAGGGATTAAGAAAGCGTTAGAGGAGTTGGGTTTTGTTGTCGGGGATCTGACAGCCCCTGAAAATTATATGGAGTTGATTTGACAATAGCGCAAGCGGCCAGCTTGCCCAGCCGTTGCACCTGTCGCTGAATGCGCGTCCGCATGGTGTTTAAGTTCGGTCAATCTGATGATCAATCAAGCGGGCTTCGAACGCCGCGGCCGCCACGATTGAGCACGTGTGTATAGATCATGGTCGTGCTGACATCTTTGTGTCCAAGCAATTCCTGAACGGTGCGGATGTCGTAACCGTCCTCGAGCAGGTGAGTGGCAAAGCTGTGACGAAATGTGTGGCTGGAACCATTTTTGTGCACGTGAGCGCGGTTGATCGCCGATTTGATTGACCGTTGGATACTGTCTTCGCCGATGTGATGGCGACGCCGTCTTCCGGATCGAGGGTCGACCGAGATTCGGTCCGCTGGAAAGACGTATTGCCACCGCCATTCTTTTGTCGCATTCAGGTATTTCTTTTCAAGCGCATTTGGCAGAAAGACTTCTCCGAATCCATCGCGCAGGTCATCTGTATGTTGCCGCTTTACGCGAGCAAGATGAGTTTGCAGGTTTTGTTTTATCGAAGCAGGCAACATTGTTACTCGGTCTTTGTTGCCTTTGCCTTCGCGAACAGTGATTTGATTGAGCTGGAAATCGATATCCTTTACTCGAAGTCGAAGAGCATCCATCAATCGCAATCCGGAGCCGTAGAGCAGGCTTGCAATCAGAAGGTTTACACCTTCGAGCCGGCCGAGGATTTCTTTTACTTCTGATCTTGTGAATACCACAGGGAGGCGCTCTGGTTGTTTTGCGCGCTCGATATTCCGAACAAAAGGAAGTTCTTTTTTGAGCACATCACGATAGAGGAATAACAGGGCGCTCAAGGCAACGGTTTGAGTAGAAGCGGCGACTGATTTATTGCTTGCCAGATCGGAGACGAATGCTCTAATCTCATCTTCGCCCATTTCGGCCGGATGTCGTTTATTATGGAACAGGATGAAGCGCTTTATATAAGCGAGATAAGACTGTTCAGTCCGAATGCTGTAATGTTTGAGGCGAATAACTTCACGAACTTGGTCAAGCAATTTAGGCATTTGCGGCATAATACCATAATTCCGGCCTTATTCGGCGTTTTTGCGGTAGAATACATGCTAGGCCCGCGAGCGCATCGTAAGTAACTGAAACTTTCGACT
>Ga0070741_10007882_pt1 | contig 21730 bp, 20 predicted proteins | sample Coa_R1_4_FD_66440 | JGI IMG/M metagenome (GOLD analysis project Ga0070741, IMG submission 66440) | Surface soil microbial communities from Centralia Pennsylvania, which are recovering from an underground coalmine fire - Coalmine... | ecosystem: Environmental > Terrestrial > Soil > Unclassified ... | reverse complement strand
CATTTCCGGGCGCCATGCCGCCGATGATCGGCTTCGCTGCGGCCTCCGGCGCGATCACCCTGGAAGCCTGGGTGCTTTTCGGAATTCTCTTCCTGTGGCAGTTCCCGCACTTTTACTCAATCGCCTGGATGTATCGTGAAGACTACGCGCGCGCCGGCATCTGTATGCTGCCGGTGGTCAAGCCCGACGGCCGCCGCACCGCCGCCGAAATCGTGGTCTACGGTCTCGCCCTGATTCCGGTCAGCCTCGTGCCGACCCTCCTCGGAATGTCGGGGCGTATCTACCTCGTCGGCGCTCTGGCCGCGGGGTTGTTTTTCCTGTATTCCGGTGTCCGCGTCGCCCGCGAGAGAACCATTCTGAGGGCACGATATGTCCTGCTGGTATCGGTCTTCTACCTTCCAATAATCTATGGACTGATGCTGCTCGACAGGCCTGGATTGTGATCGCAGTAGAAAACATTTCCCACAAATACGGATCCCGTGTAGCTCTTTCGAACGTCTCGTTCCAGGTACGCCAGGGCGAGATCTTCGGCTTGTTGGGTCCGAACGGCGGCGGAAAATCCACGCTGTTCCGCATTCTCTCCACCATGATGGTGCCGACCGAAGGCACCGCGAAGGTAGCCGGTTTCGACGTCGTGCAGCAACCGGCGGAAGTCAGGCGCAGGATCGGCGTAGTGTTCCAGACGCAAAGTCTCGACAAAGCCCTGACCGTCGGCGAGAATCTGCGCAGCCAGGGCCATCTGCACGGACTCTCCGGCGCGCCATTGCGCGAGCGCATGGAAGCGGTCATGAAGCGCCTGGGTATCCTGGATCGTCGCGACGAGATCGTGGAAAAGCTGTCGGGCGGCTTAAAGCGCCGCGTCGAGATCGCTAAGGCGCTGCTGCACAAACCGCAGGTTGTGATCATGGACGAAGCGTCGACGGGCCTCGATCCCGGCGCGCGCCGCGAACTGTCGCACTACGTCCACGAACTGCGCGACACCGAGGGCGTGACGATCGTTCTCACCACTCACATTCTGGATGAGGCCGAGCGCTGCGACCGCCTGGTGTTGCTGCATCAGGGCAGAATCGTGGCGGAAGGCACTCCGTCGGAACTCCGGTCTCGAATCGGCGGCGGCCACGTGGTCGTGTTGGAAACGGCCGATCCGGCAGCGCTGGGTACGAAAATCGAAGCGCAATTCGGTGTTAAGCCATCCATTATGGATGGGGAGGTGCGCATCGAGATCGACAACGGCCACCGATTTATTACGGAGGTAGTAGAGGCCTTTCCAGGCGCGATCGAGTCGGTAGCGCTACATAAGCCGACGCTCGAAGACGTGTTCGTACACGAGACGGGAGCTTCCATTGAATAGCTTCGCGCTTCCGGCTATTACATTGTGGCAGCGTGAATTAATCCGATTCTGGCGCACGAAGTCCAGGGTTATCGGCGTTGTCGCGTCGCCGCTGGTTTTCTGGCTCCTGATCGGCTACGGATCGGGCGACCTGGCACGATTTTATTCCGGTGCTCTGGTGCTGACGGTCATGTTCTCGGCGATCTTCTCGACGATCTCGATTATCGAAGACCGCCGCGAGGGCTTTCTGCTATCGATGCTGGTATCGCCGGCATCGCGGACCAGCCTGGTACTTGGCAAAATCCTCGGCGCCGCCACGCTGGCATGGATCCAGGGCGTCATTTTCCTGGCGTTCGCCCCGTTGGCCGGAGTTTCCATCACGTTCTCCGACATCGCGCCGATTGTGGCCGCTGTGTTCCTGATCTCCTTTACTTTGACAGGTATGGGATTCGTCATCGCCTGGCGTATGGAGACTACCTCAGGCTTTCATGCGATCATGAACCTGCTGCTCGTCCCGATGTGGATGGTCTCGGGCGCGCTGTTCCCCATGTCGACGGCCCACGGGTGGATCAAGGCCCTGATGAGGGTGAATCCGCTGACCTATTCGATCGCGCTCCTGAACGCCCTCCTGGGAATCGAGGGTGGAATGCCTTCGCTGATCCCCAGCCTCGCGGTTACCGCAGCGTTCGGTTTGCTTCTACTACTCGTGTCAGGATTGATGGCCAATCAAAAGGCAAATCGCAGTTCCGCATGAAACCCGCTTTAGCTATCCTACTGTTTTCATTGGTCGCGTGCCAGCCCGCCAGGCAGCTTCCGGTCTTGGGTCAGATTCCGGATTTCCAGTTAACGACGCAGTCGGGCCAGAAGTTCTCGAGCAAAAATCTCGCCGGCAGAGTCTGGGTGGCGGATTTCATTTACACGACCTGCCCCGGACCGTGTCCGTTGATGAGCCAGAAGATGCGAAGGCTTCAGGCAGCCGATCCCAATCTCCTATTGTTGTCATTTTCGGTCGATCCCGAGCATGACACACCGGAAGCGTTGGCCGCTTATGCCAGGCACTACAACGCGCAATCAAACTGGTATTTCCTGACCGGCGCCCGGGACACGCTTCAGAGGCTCTCGCGCGACGCCTTCAAACTGAGCGACCTTGGCATGACGCACAGCACGCGCCTCGTGCTGGTCGACAGGGAGGGCCGTATCCGGGGCTACTATGGGACTCAGGAGGACGATCCGGTCCGGGAACTGCTGGCCGACGTTCGCCGCTTGGAGAAGGAAAAGGTTTGATTTGCGTTATCTGCCCTAATTCTACGGCTTATTAATCAGCCGCCGATAACGCCGATCAACGCCCACTAAGAACGAAATGATATCGCTGCTCCCTTCTGTGAATGCGACTCTGAACGCCGCGGCGGCGGTTCTGCTGATCTGGGGCTATCTGCTCATCCGCCGCAAGCACATCCAGACGCATCGCAAGGTGATGCTCACAGCCTTTGCTGTCTCATCCCTGTTCCTCGTCAGCTATCTCGTGTACCACTTCCAGGTAGGCTCGGTCCGATACCAGAAAACGGGCCCTATCCGCACGGTCTACCTGAGCATCCTGGCCACCCACACGCTGCTCGCGGCAGCCGTTCCCCCACTCGCGATCGTCACCCTGAATCGCGGCCTGAGTGCGCGCTTTGACAAGCACCGCCTGATCGCGCGCTGGACGCTTCCCATTTGGCTCTACGTAAGCGTCACAGGGGTGGTGGTGTACCTGATGCTATACCGATTTTAGTATGCTCACCGTCTGTCGAATCGATAGACGTGTACCTCGTTGGGACCGAACCAGTCGGTAAACGCGCCACCAGCGGCCGTGACCTTGCGCGGCTCCTCGAAAAGCAGCTTCCCTTCGCCCAGATCCGAGGGCAGCCCGGTGAATTTGGCCTGGATCGTGTCTCCCTCACGCTTCGCCGCAATCACAAACACGTGTCCCGCCGCCTCGCGCACACAGAACTCGATGCCGTCCCCCGCCACGTGCACCGGCAGCTTGGAATCTTGGGCGATCAGCGCCGGATACAGCGGGCCGGCGGGATTGAACTCGTCCAACACCGGCTTGAGCACGCGCTCGTAAAAAGTCCAGTTCCAACCGAGCGGCCGGTCGCGGTCGTTCAGCGTCTCCGGCAGATTGCCGCCGAAATAGATGAGCCCGCGGGCACCGTGGATGATCGACTGATAGCTCATGTAGCGTTCTTCCGGAAACGTGGGAAAGCGTAGCGTCTTCCCCGGCTTGGTGACGCCGCTCCAGGCGATCTGCAGCGTCATGAAGAACGGCTTGCCGGGGGCCATGTAGGCGCGCACGATATCCGCGTGATCACCCACCATGCTGATGTTCTTATTGGGCAAGACGCTGTGCGTGCCGGGCGGATACCCGATTGGATAGATATCCATGCCGCCGATGTCGTAGTAAGGGTCGTAGCGCTTGAGCGATTCCACGGTCCCGCGCGGCGCCTGGGCCAGCCACACGGGATGTTTGGGATCCAGCTCCTTCACGATCTGATAGAAGCGCGCGACGCGCTCCACCGGCACTTTGCCCCACTCCGGCTCGTCGTCGCCTTTCCAGTATGTCAGGGCGGGATGGTTACGGTACTTCATCACCAGCCGCCGCAGCTCCGCCTCAGCCGCGGCATTGGCCGGCCCCGTGACCTGCGGCAGATATAATGCCACATGCATGCCTTCGGCGGCGGACCGGTCCATGCTGTGATCAATTTCTGCCTCGGTCACGCCTTTGCCGCCCAGCCGGTGAAATACGTAGCCCAGGCGCACCAGTTCCTGATACGCACCGGCACCCGCCGGCGTTTTGCCGTCGGGAGGTGGAGCTTTGGTGAATCCGATCGGGAAATCCGCGGCGCTCAACGCCGCACTAAAGAGAACGAAGGTGAAAACCGCCGTCGACATTAATTACCTGGCCTGTCGAGTAGTCTAACAAGCCGTCGGCGATGGCGCGCACGGCGCGCGCGATATCCGATCCCTCGCCCATGCGGCGCTGAGGCAGCAGGCCGCCGGCGATCTTCTCCTCGTATACCTTCTCTACCTTCGAGATCATGTCGGTGCGAATAATCCCCGGACGGATCTCAAAGACTTTGATGCCGCAGGCCGCCAGCCGCTCGGCGTAAAGCGCCACCGACATGCTCAGCCCCGCCTTCGAAATACAGTACTCGGCGCGATTCACCGATGCCGTGTAGGAGGAAATGGAAGTGACGAAGACGATTCGTCCCTCGCCCCGTTCGAGCATCCAGCGGGCGGCCATCTGGGTGAGGAAATGCGGTCCTTTCAGGTTGGTCGAGATGAGTTCGTCGAAACTCTCTTCTGTCGCCTCGATGATATCGCGGCGTTCGCGCGGCGCCATCCCGGCGTTATTGACGAGCAGATCCAGGTGCTGGAAGCGTTCGCGCGCGGCGCTCATCAGCGCCTCGCGATCGGCGGCCGAGGAAACATCGCACTGAAAAATCGAAGCGCCGGTCTCCGCCTGCAAACTCTCGGCGGCGTCCCGGCGCCCGCGATACGTTCCGATGATGTCGTGTGTTCGCGCCAGCTCCGTGGCGATGGCGCGGCCGATACCCCGGCTCGCGCCCGTGACAATCGCTGTGCTCTTCAAGAGATCAGAGGTGGACTGGCGTGTCGACCGTAAACGTCAGCCGCGTTTCCGACGGGATGCGCACCTGCTGGCCCTTGGTCAAGACCTCGGCGCCCGCGCCCGCGCCTGCGCCGGCGCCCGCCCCGATCGCCGCGCCCTTGCCGCCGCCGGCGATACCGCCGATGATCGCGCCCAGCGCCGCTCCGCCGCCCGCCATCTTGGCAGTGCGCGCTCCGCGAGATCCGCTCGCCTGACTGAACGTCTGGGTGTTGATATCGACCATTTGGCCGTTCACACGGACCGAAACCAGGTCGAGCGTCAGCACCGTCTTACCCGTCAACTTGCCGGATTCCTTGTCGTCCACCAGTTTCACCACGGCATCAGCGCCGCGCGGAATCACCGGGTTCCCGTTGATTATCACCGGCTCATCCAGGCTGGCATTAAACGTCTGGCCGACCTTGTTCTTCCGCGAATCGATGCTGTCGATCAACCGCACGGTAATCGGAGTACCCGCGGGAAGGTCGACTCCCATTGCGCCGCCCTGTGGTCCCGGCGGCGCAGGAGCAGCCTGCCCATACTGCGGCTGCGGAACTTGCGGTGTGGCCGGCGGTTGTGCAGATGCCGCCGAATCCTGAGAAGCGCCCTGTGAGCCCGTGAAGCTGAGAGTGATCACTTGATTGATGTCGAAAGTCTGGATCTGATTTTCGACCTGCATCTTGACCTCGCGCGCGGTGCCGCCGAGGTAAGTCCCGTTTACGACTTGGCCGTTCTTCAGCACCAGGGTATCTGCAAATCCTGCACTGGCGACGGTAAATGTCATCAAAACATAGGCGAAACGCATACGTTTCCTCCAGTATTCGTACTTACTATAATACGACGCGCGTACCGCGCCAACGGTTTAAGCGTTTAGAAGCGAGCAATGCTTAAAACGGATTAACCTTTGGCGGCATTCCGATGCTTTAAGCCCGCCAGCAGCACTTCCACCACCGCCTTGCCTCTTTCGAAGGCGCTGTTGAAATGCTCCCGCCGCTCGTGCGAGGAATAGTTGCCGCCGAACCGGTTAATGCGCTCCAAGCCCTTGCCTACCACGTACGTGCCCGCATATGCGATGGCGCCCTTGGGAATCAGGCCGCCGCCAAACGGAATTTTGCCAACCAGTTCCCGCGCCAGCGTCCTCCAGCCGAAAGCACCGCCGACGATGGTGGCAATCTGTACCTTCTGCTCGAGATAGCCGACCTCGCCGCCCGTGGCCGCGCCGATCAGGAACGCCATCCGCACCTGGTTGATGGTGAGAAACGCCGTGTCGCTGGCGAATTCTCCTACCGCCCACGGTAATTCCAGCAGGCTGGGGACGACGTTCGGCAGCGCCGTCGCCAATGCAAACAGTGCGTTTTCCCGCGCGACCGCCTGAATAATGCGGTCCACCACTGGCTTGCGGAACACATCGAAGCGCCGCGCCAGCGGCAGAGCGAGCTCGTTCCGCTCGCGCAAAATATCGGACATGGTACGTTCCGGATCGTTGCGGTAAAAGGTGAATGCGTTGATCGGGCATGGCAGGCCCTGCTCGTACAGGACCAGGTCGAAGCGGTCCGGATTGCCGGCGTCGCCATTGCGATGCAGTGTCTTGAGAATTTCCCGGCGCCGCTCCGGAGGAGTTTCGGGCAGGACGAGAAAATCCTCCATGTCGGCATAGCCGGAATTGCTGTTGGCCACCAGCGCGATCGCCAGAGGTTGTTCGGCTTTTTCGAGTACTTCATGCGGGCTGAGCCGGGAGGCCGCTGCACGAACAGAAGCGAGAAGACTAGGCATAAACGGTCAGGGAGTGTCGGCGCCGCGGAGCCGAAACATGATCTCCAATCTCCTACGCCATTCTAACCCCACCCCTACTCGCTCCACATCCACCTCTGGTGAGAAAAAGCGCAGTATGGACTCGGTCGTCGGATGGAATTCCAGCGCGGGCGAGACTAGGAGCAGACGCGGCGGCTGACGGGAAAGTTCTATGCCGGGAAAATAGCCGAAATCGGTGAACTCGCCGCGATCGAGGTGCCACTTGACCCGCATCCAGTAGTCAAGCGCCTGAAAGGGAAGGTGCAAGTCGGCCGTTGCCTTCAATTCGAGCACTGCCAGGCGGCCCGCATAGTCCACGGCGACCAGGTCCATGACGCCGCGATCGGCGCCGGCGAAGGCAGGCACCTGGTCATAGACCGGCTCCGGCAGAAGTGCGGCGTGGATCTGCTGGATTTCGGCGCGGACCTGCGATTCCAGCCACGCCTCGGGCTGTTCGCGATAGAGCGGATGATTTCGATCCTCGGTATCAGCCGTGCGGAAGCGCTCCAGTTCGGCAGCCTCGGCCCGGTTGTTATACTCGATCCCGCGGATGCGGCGGCTATCGGATCCGTTCGGCCGCGCGCACTGTTCCAGGCGCGTATCCAGATTGCCGAAGTCGTGCGGGTCGAGCGGCGCGGCGTAGCCCTGCTCGGAATAGCCGAAGACGCGCCACGCGGCCGCGTCCTGGTTGAGAAACAGAAGGCGCAGACAGGTCGGCTGCTCGTAACCGCAGGGCACGAACAGCGCCAGCCCTTCGATGGCGACGCGAGGCTCGCGGCGGCGCAGGTAATCGAGCCAGATCAAGCCGAAGCTCAGCACGCCGGACGCGCTCGACGTATCCGGCGCGGCGGCGATGGCGGCCCAGCCGGATTGCCCGTGTTTGAGGAAGGCCCGCGGATACGCTGGCGAGAGTGAGTGATGCAGGTCGGACTCGACGCTCAGTTCCTCGATCTTCCAGCCGGGAAACTGGCGGCAGAGCATTTCGCGGAAGCGCTCGCGGAAGACGCGGCGGGGGCCGCGGCGGCCTGTTTCGGCCCCGGCAGGTTGTGCCAGGTCGATCAGGAAGAGGCTGCCCTCGCGCCGGGCGAAGCGCTCGACAACCAGTTCCAGCCGGCCGCGCGTTTCCGTCTTGATGCGGCCGACGCGACGCACGAGATTGCGCGTGCGATCCCAAGCCTGGAGCACGAGTCGCGAGCCGCGGATTTCGAGGACGAAATTGCCCGCGGCCAGCGGCAGGATGTCCTCACCGGGCTCGAGCAGGGCTGGTTGTCGGGAGGATTTGAGGAATCGCTCAATGGCCGCCTGGGCATCGGCGGCGCTGCGGCCGTCGGCCCGGTCTGCGGCGCCGGGCATGAAAACGTAGTTTAGCATCCGGTAGGCTGCTATCGGTTTTACCGTCGAGTGTGGCACGGCTGCAAAGCGGGGGGCAGCCGAGACATCCGCCGCCGCTTTGCCAACCCGAGCTTGTTGCGCGCCAATTGCGGGCCCGCCCCGAGTTCCCCGCCTCATTCCCGCCGGTTCGACGGATTTCGCCTGCAAATCACTGATTCCGGACCAGCGAAAAAGCCAAGAAAGCCTACATCGGCGGATTGGCTCTGTAACCCAAAACCGTTAGCCACCCACTACACTGGAGTTGAATGCAGGTCGGGCAACGAATCGCCATTGCCGGCATGACCGTCAGCGGCGTGCTTGCCGCCATTAAGATCGCCGCCGGAATCCTGGGCCACTCCACTGCCGTCACCGCCGACGGGCTGGAATCGGCCGGCGACGTTTTCGCTTCCGGTTTCGTGCTGCTCGGGCTGACGGTCGCGGCCGTGCCCGCCGATTCCAACCATCCCTACGGCCACGGCCGCGCCGAAACGCTTACCGGCCTGGTGATTGGTCTCGTGTTGTCCGCCGCCGGCGCGCTCATCTCTTATCGCTCGCTCCTCAATCTACACACCGCCCGTCCCGTGCCCGAGTTGTTCGTAATCTGGCCGCTTATGCTCTCAGCGGTAGTGAAAGCCGGGCTCGCCGGCGTCAAGTTCCGCGTCGGCCGCACGACACTCAGCGCCGCCTTGGTTGCCGACGCGTGGAACGACACGACTGATGTCGTCTCCGCCACAGTGGCGCTGATTGCCGTCGGTCTGACGCTTTGGGATCCGGAGCGTTTCGCCGACGCCGATCATTACGGCGGCTTCGTCGTTGGGCTCATCGTTATGACCACCGGCCTGCGCGTCGCGCGCGAGACAGCGTATCAGTTGATGGACACGATGCCCGACGAACCATTGCTGAACACCATCCGCGGCGTAGCCCTGAGCGTTCAGGGCGTGCGCGGCGTGGAGAAGTGTTATGCGCGCAAAACGGGCCTGCAATATCATGTCGACCTGCACCTGGAAGTCGATCCGAACATGACCGTGCGGGAGTCGCACAACATCGCCACCCACGCGCGCATTCGGATCAAGGAATCGCTGCCGTGGGTGGCGGACGTCCTGGTCCACGTCGAGCCTGCGCCTTAGCGTTCAGCGGGGTTATGCGATATAGTCGAATCCGTGCGACTCGTCTTATTATTCCTTTTATTATTCCTTCCGATGCTCTGCGCCGCGGCAATCGTGTCCGTGGATCTTGGCGGCGTGCGGCCCGGACCGGTGCACGTCAGTTCCACCTCTGACGCGATCCAGGTGGAATGGCCCGACGCCGCCTCCCGCACCTGGCGCGCCGTGTTTTCGCTCGATCCGGCCAAGCCGCTGATCACCTCGATCGGGGTGGGAACGAACCCCATCGTAGAGCGCGCGCAGCCCGTATATCGCGGCGCCACGGGCATCCGGCGCGGCGGTTGGGACGCGTTCTTCGATTTCCCGCCGAGCCATCCCGACGGAACGCGGCGATTCGAAGGCGCCTTCCACCTGCAGTCGGCCAAGGCACGCAGTGTCGGCGATCGCGTAGAACTCACTTTCGACGGCCTCCAGATGGGCATCTTCAAAGGGGCCATCGCCTATACGATCTATCCGGGCAGCCGCCTGATCCAGCAGGAAGCGGTCGTCTCGACCTCGGCGCCGGATGTCGCCTACTATTACGATGCCGGGCTGCGCATGACGGCCGATGCCGATCGCCGGCCGGGCGGCAACATGGAATCGCAGATCGCATACTACGATCTCGACGGCCAGTTCCGTACCGCGCCTTCCGCCGGACCGGAGCGGCAGCCGACTAAGGTGAAGTACCGGACGCTGGCGTTCAAGATGGCGCACGGAGCTGTCGCCGTTTTTCCGGCGCCGCACCAGTACTTTTTCGCGCGCGACTTCACCACGAACATGGGTTACCTCTGGCATCGCTCGTGGCGGGGCGAGGTCGCGCTCGGAGTACGTCAGTTGCCCGACGACAATTCGTCCTTCTATCCCTGGATGAACGCACCTCCAGGTACTGTGCAGCGCATGAGCGTCTTCTACCTGCTCGACGATCGCGAGCCTCGCGCTGTTCTCGCCGACGTGCTGCGATATACGCATTCCGACCACTTCGTGCCGATCGCCGGATTCAAGACCGTGGCTCCGCATTGGCACTACGCCTATACCGTGCAGGCGATGGCGAAGGGCGACGATTGGGTGCCGCCGTTCAAACCCGTGCTGAAAGCGATTGGCGTGGACGCCGCCATCATCATGGAATTCCACGGCGACGGCCATCCGCGCGACCTCACCGATGTGCGCCTGAAGGAACTCGATGCGATGTATCGCGCCACCCGCGCGCAGTCCGACGCGAATTTCCTTCTGATCCCCGCCGAAGAGGCCAATGTGCACCTCGGCGGCCACTGGGCGGTATTCTTCCCCAAGCCCGTGCGCTGGTACATGGATCGTCCGCAAGGAACGGAGTTCTACAAGGATGGCGTGTATCACATCGGCAATGCGCACGAGATGGTGGAGATGGTGCGCCGCGAAAGCGGCTATATGTACCAAACTCATCCGCGCACCAAAGGGTCCACCGGCTTTCCCGACCAGATCCGCGACAGCGAGCAGTTTCGCGATCCGCGCTACCTGGGCGCCGGGTGGAAAGCCATGCCTTCAGATCTCTCATCGCCGCGCCTGGGAGAGCGGAGCCTCAAGCTCATTGACGACATGTGCAACTGGGGCTTCCACAAACGCCTGCTGGGGGAGGTGGATGTTTTCCAGATCGATTCGACGCACGAACTCTACGCGCACATGAACGTCAACTATGTGCGCGCGTCCCACCTGCCGGATTACGCGCACTACAGCGAGTTGGTGGAATCTTTGGCGCATAACGACGACAACTTCATCAGCACCGGCGAGGTGCTCTTGCCTGAAGTGAAGCTCGGGAAGACGTCGCTGCGGGCGAAAATCAGCCATACATTTCCGCTGCGCATGGCCGAGGTGGTTTGGGGCGACGGCCAGCAAACGTCGCGCGTCACCATTCCGCTCGAGGAGACGCGCGAGTTTCAGGAAACTGTGCTCAATCGTCCGCTGGACACGCCTAATCGCAAGTGGGCACGATTTGCCGTGTGGGATGTCGCCGGGAATGGTGCGTTTATGAATCCGGTCTGGTAGCGCACCGGCAAGCGGAATGCTTATCCTGAAGGTATGACGGAAAAGACAGCATCGATCTTGGTCGACCCGCATCCCCGGTGCCATATTGTCTATCCGTGCACGGACGATCACCTCATCATCGAAGCCGTGAGTACGTTCACGGCGAGCGGACTGGCTAAAGAAGAGGCTGCCGTACTGATTGCCACACCGGAACATTGTGCCGCCGTGGAACAACACCTGGCGGCAGAGGGATACGATGTCGGGCGCTTGAAGAGTGAAGGTCGTCTGGTAATGCTCGACGTGCGAGAGATGACCTCAAAACTGGTGGTGGAGGGAATGCCGTCGGCGGCTGTGTTCCGCAACATCATCGGCAACATCGTCGGCACAGCGAAGCTGAACGCCCCCTCGGGCCGTATTCGGCTTTACGGCGAGATGGTGAGCCTGCTCTGGGGACCTAATCTGCCGGCGGCGCTGCGGATGGAGGAGTTGTGGAACGAGGTGATCGAGACTTACTCGGTTCCGCTCTTGTGCACCTATTCCCTACCGAAGCCTGAGGTGCTGACGCCGTTTCCGGAATCGCTATTATCCGTTCACTCCCACCGGATGGCCTGACGATCGGCTCATTTCGTCGCTGCCGAACATATAAGAAAAACTCATCCCGCGATGCTCCAGGGAGTTATACGCCCAGCGCCCCCGGTTATGCGCGTTTCCCACTCGACATTCGCTGTCGTGTAGACGCTTGCCCGCTTCGGCGTAGGCCTCCTGACCGCATTTCAGGTGCACGCGCGATCTGCAGGTCGTCTCCGGTGACGGTCCAGGCAAGCTTCTCGACCCGGCGGCGGCAGTGCTGGCGCCGTTCGTGCCTGCGCCATTCAACGGATGGCCGCAGCTTACGCCGAAGGGGCTCCATCGCTCAGTGTCGTGCCGCAGTTGGTACAGAATGCAACACCACTATCTTATAATCGAAGGGTGAAAGTTTCCGCTCTTCCCGTGTTGCTGCTCTGCCTGGTTGGCTGCAACAAAGGCAACATCGACACTAAAGAGGCTGTGCGCCAGGGCGTCATCGACTATCTGGCTGGACGTCAAAACCTTAACGTCAGTTCCATGAACGTGGAAGTGACTTCGGTAACATTCAAAGAGAACGAAGCCGATGCTACGGTGGCGTTCGTGCCCAAAGGTGGAGGAGGGCAACCAATTTCGATCCCGTATACGCTGGAGCGCAAGGGCAATCACTGGGTAGTGAAACCCAGGGCGGGAGGACAGAACCCGCACGGGGGCGGGATGCCCTCCGGCGAGAATCCACACGGTGCCATGCCTCCGGCAGGCGGCGAGGCTCCGAACGGCGCGATGCCCCCGGGACATCCTTCGGTACCGAAAAAATGAAAAAGGTCGCAATCCTGGGCGGAGGTCCAGCGGGCGCATTTGCCGCCGAACAACTGGCCTCGGCCGGTGTCGAGACCGTTGTGTTCGACGAGAAGCTGGCCTGGGAGAAACCGTGCGGCGGGGGACTCACTTACAAGGCGTATCATCAGTATCCGTTCCTTCTCGAAAACGATACGCCGAAGAAGCTGATTACTGAAACGGTGCTGGCTGCACCGGACGCGGGCGCGGTGAATCTGCGCCTGCGTGAGCCGCTGCTGATTTACTCGCGTTTCGATCTGAACCGCATGCTGCTCGAGCGCGCTGAACGGGCCGGCGCCCGCATCGAAAAGGCGCGCGTCCTCGGGATGGAACGGTCGGGCAGCCGTTGGCTGCTGCGCACCAACACCGGCACGCTCGATGCCGATTTCTGCGTGGTCGCGACCGGCGCGCGGAACCCGCTGCGGGAAGTTGGCACGCAACTGGCGCCGTGCGACACCATGTCCGCGCTTGGCTACTACGTGCCCGGGCAGCAGGACCAGGTGGACATCCAATTTCTGCGGCACCTGGAAGGCTATATTTGGGTGTTCCCCCGTTGCGGACACCTTTCGGTGGGAATTTGCGGCAAGGGCGAGCCGGCGTCATCGCTGCGCAAGCGCCTGGAAGAGTACATGAGCGAGAAGGGGCTTTCGTCGAAGGGCGCGTCATTCTATAGCCACCTGCTGCCATCGCTCGAGACCGCGGCGTGGAAGAAAAATCGCATCGCGGGCGAGGGCTGGCTGGCGGTCGGCGATGCCGCGGGACTGGTCGATCCGATTACGGGCGAGGGACTCTATTACGCGATCCGGTCGGCGGATCTGGCGGCGAAGGCGCTGCTGTCGGAGATCGGAAGCCTGGCCGAGAAGCTGCAGCAATACCGTCGGATGCTGCGCCGCGATTTCGCCGCCGATCTGGAGTTCGGCTCGCGTCTGGCGAAGCGCATTTTTCTGGGAAAGTTTCTGTTCGGCGCCGTGCCTACCCGCATGGTGGAGTTTACTCGCCGCAGCCCACGCTTTTCCGCGATCATTCAAGACCTGTTCGCGGGCACGCAGCCATATGTCGGGCTCAAGAAGCGGCTGCTGCGCAACCTGAACGGCAGCCTCTACGAAATCTTCATGAGCCTGGGATTCAGCCGGATCGTACCCGGGCGCGCGGCAGTGTCCGAGCCCCGGCCCTAAACGAGTCGAAGTGAGCCGGGCAATCCTGCCCGCCGCCAGGATTCGCCGCCCGACGTGAAACTGCAGCCAACTTTATTCAATCCACCAGGACACCAGACTAGTGACAAGACATCACACTAACTACCTGCGTGTCGGCACTTGTCGCCGTTGGCCGGCTTTAAAACGGTGCGGACCTTGCGCGTCAGCGCGCCGGGCGTGAATGGCTTCTGGATGAATTCCGCTTGCCCCAAATCCCCGCCCACCACGTTGGTATCGGAATAGCCGGACATATAAATCACCTTCATCTCCGGCCTCTGCTGGATCAGGCGCGCCGCCAGTGAGCGGCCGCTTTCCTGGGGCATCACCACGTCGGTGATCATGAGGTGGATGTGGCCCTCGAATGAGCGGCTGATCTTGCTCGCCTGCTCCGGCCCGGCGGCTTCCAGAATCTTGTATCCCTCGTGCTCCAGCGTCTCGCGCACAAGCTTGCGGACCATATCTTCGTCTTCTACCAGCAGAATAGTCTCGCTGCCTGGTTCGGACTTGTCCGCCGGCGATTCGATCTCCGGAACCGCGGGCTCCGCCACACGCGGCAGATAAATCCGTACTGACGTGCCCACGCCGGGCTCACTCGTCACCTCCAGGTTGCCGCCGGTCTGGCGCACGATACCGAAGACGATCGACAGACCCAACCCGGTGCCACGTCCCTGTCCCTTCGTGGTGAAGAACGGCTCGAACAAGCGGGCGCGGGTGGCCGCATCCATGCCCGACCCGGTGTCGTTCACCGCCAGCATGACATACGAACCGGGCTTGGCGCGGAGATGTGTCGCCAAGTAATGCTCATCGAGTTCCACGTTCGCGGTCTCGATGGTCAGGGCGCCGCCGTTCGGCATGGCGTCGCGCGAGTTGACCGCGAGATTCATGATGACCTGCTCGATCTTCCCCGCGTCGGCATTCACTTGTCCCGCGTCTTTGGCGAGATCGAGCCGCAGATCGATATCCTCGCCGATCAGCCGCCGCAGCATCACCGCCAGGCTGCCGACGAGGGCGTTCAGGTCGAGCACCTTCGGCTGCATCGTCTGCCGCCGGCTGAAGGAGAGCAATTGTCGCGTCAGGGCGGCGGCGCGATCGCCCGCTTTCATGATCTGCTCGACGGCGGTACGGTTGCGATCGCTTTCCGGCAGCGACGTTAACAGCAACTGGCTATAGCCGTTGATGATCGTCAACAAGTTGTTGAAGTCATGCGCAATCCCGCCCGCCAGCATGCCCACGGCCTCCATTTTCTGCGCCTGGAGGAGTTGGGCCTCGAGCTGTTTGCGGCGCGTCACCTCGAGGAGAACGGCGAGCACCGCATCGTGCCGGGCATGGCGGATCGGGTGCATCATCACCTCGATATCGATCACGGCGCCGTTCTTCAGCCGGTGGCGCCATTCCAACGGCTGCATCGCCGTTTCCGGGTTTCGCACGCTCTCGATCGCGGCCGGCGCATCCTCGGGCGGCAGCAGATCGATAACCCGCTTATGCAGAAGTTCGTCATGCGAGTACCCGTACAACCGCGTGGCCGCCTCGTTCACCTCCATCAGGTGTAGCGATTCACGATCGAACACGCACATCGGCTGCGGATTATCCTGGAAGAACTGGCGGAACTTCTCGTCCTTTTCGACGCGCGAACTCTTCCTTGCATCGGTTCCCATATTTGGCTTCAGTGGAGCCAGCGCTCGGCCGGGCGCGAGGCCGCTACGCAAATCCCCTCTCCAGAATACGTGACAGGTCTGCGTACCTCCAATGAAGCTAACCGAAGGTAGGTGCTGAATGTTACAGACATTTGCAGTCGCTGTACTAATTCAGGCGGCCTAATTCCCGTAACTCATCGAATTTAGCAAGTGTTTCCGCCACGCCGTCCGCGAGCGGCGTTTTGGTAAGATCAGGCACGTAGCCGCGAAGCTGGCTGTCGTCCATGCGCCAGCAGACCGGGACCTGCGGACCGGCTGCGGTGATCAGCCGTGCCGCACCAGGACGCATTCGTTCCAGCAGATCGATGAGCTCGTCCATGCGAACCACATCGCCCTGGAGGTTGAAGACGAAGGCTCCCTCTCTGGTGGCGAGCAGGCACTCGACGAAGGTCTCCGCTACGTCGCCGACGTATTGCAGGTCCATATAGCCCGTAAGGCGGATCTGAAACGGCTGCCCGAGAGCCACTGCCTTCATAGCCAGCGTCGGGTCAGCGGTGAGGCCACGATCGCGCCCGACTCCGTAGACCGTCCAGGGACGCAGGCCGACGCTCGAGATACCGTTGGTCTCAAAAAAGACTCGGGCGTTGCCTTCGTTGGCCTGCTTGAAGATGCCGTAATGCGTGGCCGGCTTGAGCGGATCCTCTTCGGTGAGCTTGCCGGTGCCGTAAGCTTCCTCGGGACCCCAGACGGCGGAAGAGCTGGCGTACACAATCCGCACGGGGCGGCCGGCGTCGCGGGCAGCTTCGAAGACATTGAGCGTGCCGACGACGTCAATCAGCCCGCCCATCACCGGTTGCGCGTGGCACACAGGCATGAGCGCCGCGGCGAGGTGGATGATGTGGGTGACGCCTTGGTCTTTGACGATCGCCTTGACCCGCGCAGTGTCCTCAATAGCGCCGGTCTCGACGGCCACGCGCCGGACGTAGTCGTCCGGGGCAATTAACGCAAGACGCGCGGGCTTGGGATCGAGATCGTAGATGAGAACGTCGAGACCGCGGTCAAGCAGATTCTTCACAACCCACGAGCCGATGCAGCCGTTGGCTCCGGTGACTAAAACGCGCATGGATTCCCCTAGTTTATACTTGCGATTTGCGATGAAGATCAAGCATATCAGCACGGCCGTCATGGAAGCGAATTTCGACTGGACCATCGTGAAGGTCGAAACGGACGAGAACATCACCGGCTACGGGGAGGCCTTCCTCGGTCCCGGATTGACCGCCGTGATTCGCGAGTTCAACTCGATCCTGGTGGGCGAAGACCCCGTCTCGATCGACCGCATTGTGCGGCGCATGCGATCCAGCGTGGTCTACTGCTCGCCGGGGCTGCTGTTCCACGCCATACATGGCATCGAGACGGCGCTGCTCGACGCGATCGGCAAGCGCTACAAGATGCCGCTATGGCAGATCCTCGGCGGCAAGTATCGCGACGAGGTGACTGTGTACGCGGATTGCCACGCAGGCGATGCGCTGGAGAGCATCTCGCCGCTGCTGGTGCCGCGCGATCCGCAATGGATGCGGGCAGCGGGCGAGGCCGAGCGGCAGAGCAAGGTGAGCCTGAAGCATCACGGCTGGGATGCCACCGGCGACGATCACCTCACGCCTGCAGCTTATGGGCAGCGCGCCCGCCAGATGGTGGAGCGCGGATTCCGCATCCTGAAATTCGACGTCGACGTGCCCACGCCTTACGAGACCGACGAGTACAACCGCAGCCTCAGCCCTCCCGAGATCGAGCACATGGCGATGCTGGTGGCGGCCACGCGCGAGGCGGTAGGCAGGGAAATCGGCCTGGCAATCGACTGCCATTGGAACTACAACGTGCAGGCCGCGATCGAGCTGGCTCGTGCCGTCGAGCCGTATCATCTGTTGTGGCTCGAGGATCCCGTGCCGCCGGAGAATATCGATGCGATCGGCGCGGTGCAGCGCAACACCCGCGCGCCCATTGCCACGGGCGAGAATCATTTCTTCAGGCTGGACTTCCAACGCCTGATCCTCGATGCCGGCCTTCGTGTGCTTGCGCCCGACGTACAGAAGATCGGGCTGTGGGAAGGCCGGAAGCTGGCCGATCTGGCCGAAATGCACTACGTCACCATCACCTGGCACAACATCAGCAGCCCGATTGGAACGATGGGCGGCGTACACCTGTGCGCAGCCGTGCCCAATGTGCTCGCGCTCGAATGGCACGCGGCCAGTGTGCCTTTCTTCGACGAACTGGTGAAGGCATCCGACGGTCCCATGATCCGCAACGGGAAGATCAGGGTGCCTGCCTCTCCGGGCCTCGGGATCGAGCTCGACGAACAAGTGGCGTACAAATACCGCAAACCGGGAGAGGAGTTTTTCGCATGAGCCAGTGGGATCCGGCGCTGTACCAGTCGAGCCACTCATTCGTGTGGGAGCGAGGGCGCGGGCTGATCGAGTTGCTGGCGCCGCGGGCCGGCGAGCGGATTCTGGATGCCGGGTGCGGAACCGGACAGTTGACCGCGGAGATCGCGAAGGCGGGCGCGCAAGTGCTGGGCATCGACAACTCGGCGGCGATGATCGAGCAGGCGCGGACGAATTTTCCGGAGCTCAGTTTCGCGCAGTCGGACGTGCGGTCAATCGAACTTCTCGAGGAATTCGACGGCGTGTTTTCAAATGCCGTCCTGCACTGGGTCAAGGAGGCCGACGAAGCGGCCGAAGCACTGAGCCGCGCGTTGAAGCCGGGCGGCCGGCTGGTGGTGGAGTTCGGGGGGCACGGCAACACGCAGGCGCTGCTCGACGCCCTGTTCGCCGCGCAAGACAAGTTGGGACGCGAGCGGTTTCATCCCTGGTATTACCCCGGAATCGCGGAGTACGCGTCGGTCCTGGAACGGCACGGGCTCGAGGTGCGATTCGCGACGCTGTTCGACCGTCCGATTGCGCTCGAAGGCGGCGAGCAGGGGCTGGCGCGCTGGCTCGACATGTTCGGGAAAACATTTCAGATCACGCCGGATTTCGTCCGGCTGGTCGAGGAATATGCGCGGCCGAAGCTCCATCGCGACGGGGGCTGGACAATGGACTATCGCCGGCTGCGGGTGATGGCGGTTAAGATTTGATGTGGCGCAGACCTGGTTTTGCTGGGCAGCGTTGTCGCCTACGTGCCAAAGCTGATGACATCGGAAGTCTGACACGGTCGTTACTACGCCGAACATCGAGTAGAATCCGGCTGCTTGCGACTTTGCCCGAGGGACACCTTAGGCATAAGGACCATCGTTTCGCGTGGACCCACGCGGAGTTCGGCGCCTGGGCTAACGAAGTGACGCAGCGCTTCGGCTACTCGGTGCGATTCCTGCCGGCGCTCGAGAGCGAACTGCGCAATCTTGCGTGAGCCACAGCATCAGTGCGTCATCGCGTAAACGACGTAGTTCACACCTAAACGAATCGCCAGGTCCGAGTACTTCACCGGATACTGAGGCTCGTCGGCCCATTCCCAACCGTCACCGATGTCCGAGTTGTACGAGATCGCCACCATCACGCGGCCGTGATCGTCGTAGATCGCCCGCCAGTGCGCACCGCGCCCGTCGTCAGCGCCCCGAGAGTAGTCCGGGCGCTTGTAGCCGAGCCGCACGTGTGCCGCGCCCGGCACCTGGATACGGTCGGTGATGTCGTAGACCGTGTGAAAGATGGGATCGTCGTCCTGGATATCGACAATCGGGCGGTCCGGGAAAACTTTCTTGATGCGTTTCTCGAACATTTCCCATTCGAGCGCGCCGTGGAAGTCGTCGGCCATAAAGAATCCGCCACGCAGCAGGTACTCGCGCAATTCAGCCGCCTGCTTGTCGGTGAGACCCCACTCGCCCACCTGCACGGCGTAGAGCCAGGGGAAGTCGTACTGATCGCCATCGTCCAGATTAACGGGTTGCTCGGCCGATCGCGTGTGGATGCGCGTCAGCCGCTTCAGCGCCAGTGAGAAGTGGCGGTCGGCGCGGGGATAGTCCTGCGTCCAGAGCGAGAGTCCGAGATGATAATCGCCGGTGAAGCGCCCGGTGCTGCTGTAGCCGTCGTTCTCTCCCGGTGGGAACATCAGTCGCGTGAAGGCAAACTCGGTTCGTTCGTTGGAATCGGCGGGCGTTTCAAAGTGGGAATACTCCACGCCCGGGAGTTGCCAAAAGGGACGCTGCAGCCCGTAGACTACCCCGAGTACCGCCAGACCGCATCCGGCCAGCCAGAGTCCCCTCATGTTTCGAGAGTATCATGGGGGATTATGAAATCGCTTCTCCGCGGCTGGATGCGCTGGCTGCTCATCTTCTGGATGTTCACGATCAGCGCGATCGCTTACCTCGACCGCGTGAACATATCCATCGCGGGCCACTTCATTCAGGAGGAATACCACCTCAACCAGGTGCAACTGGGCTGGATCTTCAGCGCCTTCCTGATCGGCTACGCGGCGTTTCAAGCGCCCGGCGGACGCCTGGCCGACCGGTTCGGCCCGCGCATAATCCTCGCGCTCGGCACAATCTGGTGGGGCATCTTCACCGCGCTGACGGCGCTCGTCTCGCCTGCGCTGGCGGGCGTGGTTTTCGTTCTGATCGCGGTGCGCTTTTCCCTCGGACTCGGGGAGGCCGTGGTGTATCCGGCATCGAACCGGCTGGTGGCGAAGTGGATCCCGTCGTCCGAACGAGGTATCGCCAACGGCTTCATCTTCGCGGGTGTGGGCGCAGGCGCGGGCATCACGCCGCCGCTCATCACCTATATCCTGCTGAACTACGGCTGGCGATGGTCGTTCTGGATCAGCGCGCTGATCGGACTGGCGGCGGGATTGATCTGGTTCCTGATCGCGCGCGACTCGCCCGCCGAGCATCCGTGGACGAGCGAAGCAGAGGCTCGGCACATAGCCGCGGGTCTTCCGGAAACATCGGCCAAGGCGGAAGCGCTGCCGTGGGGCACCATCCTCGGCAGCCGCGACGTCATCGCCATGACGCTCAGCTATTTTTCCTATGGATATGCCGCGTGGATATTCTTCAGTTGGTTCTTCATTTACCTGAGCACGGTGCGCGGCCTGAACCTGAAATCGAGCTCGTACTACAGCATGTTGCCGTTCATCGCGATGGCGACGGCCTCGCCGCTGGGAGGCTGGATTAGCGACATCCTTACCAAGAGCCACGGCAAGCGTATCGGCCGTTGCGGCATTGCAGTTGTCGGCATCGGGCTGGCGGCGGTATTTATTGCGCTGGGTACGCAGGTGGCGAGCCCCGAGATCGCGAGCATCGTGCTGGCAGGCGGGGCGGGCGCGCTGTATCTCGCGCAGAGTTCTTTCTGGTCGGTTAGCGCGGACATCGCGGGATCGTCGGCGGGCACTGTTTCGGGCGTGATGAACATGGGTGCGCAGATCGGCGGGGCGGTAACGGCCTCGCTCACGCCGTGGATCGCGGGACGATACGGCTGGACGGCGTCGTTCCTCACCGCGGCCGCGCTGTGCGCGGGCGGGTCGATCCTGTGGCTTATCGTCGACCCGGCGCGGAAGCTGGCCCAACCAGGATCAGACGCACGTCCATTACATTCGTATTCGTCGGGCCGGTGATGAGCAGATCGCCCAGGCGCTCGAAGTAGTGATAGGAATCGTTGTTGGCGAGGAATTCGCGCGCGGCGGGCAGTCGGGCGAATGTGTCGCCGTCCGCGATTGCGCCCGCGGCATCGGTGGGACCGTCGCTGCCGTCGGTGCCGCCGCTCAGGATGACGACGTTCGGCAGTCCCGCGATATCGATGGCTGCTGCCAGAACGAACTCCTGATTGCGCCCGCCGAGACCGTCGCCCTTAAGGGTGACGGTGGTCTCGCCGCCCGTGATGATGCAGGCCGGCGCGCGCAAAGGACGGCCCGAATGCACGATCTCCTTCGCGATCGCCGCGTGCATACGCGCCACTTCGCGCGTCTCGCCTTCGACAAACGTGGATAGCACCAGGGTACGGAATCCCAGGGCGCGGGCGCGTTCGGCCGCGGCGCGCACCGCCAGGTCGTTGCTGCCGATGATGCGGTTGCGCGTGCGTGCAAACGCCGGGTCGCCGGGTTTGGGCGTTTCCGGAATTTCGCCGGCTAGTCCGGCTTCGATCCGCTGCCGCACCGTCGCCGGGATGCGGTCCCACAGCTCGTACTTGTCGACGATGCGCTTGACGCGGGCAAACGTGGACGCATCGGGGGCGGTCGGTCCGGAG
>Ga0070741_10007881_pt1 | contig 21730 bp, 19 predicted proteins | sample Coa_R1_4_FD_66440 | JGI IMG/M metagenome (GOLD analysis project Ga0070741, IMG submission 66440) | Surface soil microbial communities from Centralia Pennsylvania, which are recovering from an underground coalmine fire - Coalmine... | ecosystem: Environmental > Terrestrial > Soil > Unclassified ... | reverse complement strand
GCCGGTCGCCAGCGCGTCCACGTCAATCGCTTTGGCCGGCCGGACACTCTCACCAATCTGGTTCATTGCACCAGTTTAGTGCGGCGGCGGGCCCTGCGCTTGCGACGCGGCCACCCCCATTGTCGGCCACCCGTAATCTTGTCGCGAATTAGATAACTCTGACGCGAGCACTTAATCGTGTCGCGAAGCTAAACGGCTTCACCAATTCGTTCATTTCTGGCGAGCGGCTTCGTTGCAAAGCTTTGAGCCACAACCGCCAAGACAGCCCTCCGACAGGACAAAGAGGTCAGGGTACCCCGTAATTCCCGCCAAGAGGGATTGAACGTGCGATCTCGGTGCCTGCGCAGAGTAAAGGCCATTACGTCGTGATCTTCAAATTCCGGCTGCGCAGTTTTGATCAGGCTCTTCTCGGGGTCGCCTTCCAGCGGACGAACCAGCCTTACAGCCAGCTGCATGATGTCGGTTTCCATTCCAACCGAGTTGCCCCTTGATCGATACCATGGGCTACCTACTCCAATTTTGTAGAGCCTGGATTCGAACGCAATCAAGCTCTCCCAAATTGCATGGGATTCGGTGGTACGTGGAAGCAAGCCCCGCCAATAGTCGACAGCTTTTTCCAGATCATCCCTGTACCAATGAATTTCGCCAGCCGGCGCCTGTTCGCCTATCAACCAGGCATGCGGAAGCTTCCGGAGTCCCTCGGAGGTGCACTCGCGCCATCGAAACAAAGGGCATCGATGCGACGGGCAGTGCGAAAGAAGCATCCGAGCCCAGTCCAGCCGAAAGTAGGGCGTCTCTCCGCGAATCAGATCCTCTCGCATACAGAGCGGACAGTAGGCGTGCCGACTTCGCTGGCTGGCCAAGATGGCCGGATGATTGACCCGTGCGGCCTGGAGCTCTGCGGCATTGGTGCCGCAGAGCTCCGCATAATCGTTCAGGAATTTGTCCGAACGACAAGCATCCAAGTCGCCAAGGGACATGATTGCTGGCAGGAACGACACCTGCAACGCCAACGCACTCCGACCCAAGCCCCAAAGTTGCGCTTGATGATCGACGAAGGAAGACAACGATTCGCCCTCGCGCAACGACTGCGGAACCAACCTGATTTGCGTTTTAAAACCATGGATCAGCGGCTGTGAGCTAAGCATCACGAAGCTCCTTGTATTCACTTCGCGAAGGAGCCGCAGTCGCCTCCTGCAATCCAAGCAACGTCAAACGCTCGGTGCCGGACAGGACCGCCTTGACAGCCGCCCGCGTGATGATCTCCATGATCGGCCGCAGGCTGCCATTGGTGGCTTCCACCAAGAACCTGAGCACTCTCTCGTCGCGCAGCTCGGACGGCTTGCGCAATGGGAGCACCATTTGAACGGCTGTCAGGAAGTCGAGGAAGGCCTGGTCCACCCGCCAAGGCTTCAGCCAGAAAAGCGGCAATCGCTGCGCAAGATGCTTGTCGGTGACCAGCGCCCGTTCAGACTCCGGAGCGCCGAGGCAAATCAGCGGTATCCGAGCCGTGTTCATCATGTACTTGAGGCCGTCCAGAACGCGACGTTGCTCCTTTTCGTTCCCCTCCGCGATGCTCTGCACCTCGTCAACGATCAAGGCCCGTATTTTCAGCGCCCGGAACAGCCGGATGATCGTCAGCTCCCGATCGGGTGTGTGCATGGAACGACCGAGAGGGCCATCGAGACTTTGTAGCACACGCCCGTACACCTCGCGCATGCTTTTCGCGCCGGACGCATCGATCATGGCGATGCTTCCCTCGATGCCTTTGCTGAAGAGCGCCTTCAGGCTGTCGCCGAAGGTTGTTTTGCCAGCGCCCGAGTCGCCCGCGAGCAGCATTCCGCGCCCCAAGCTTCCGCCCGGATGCGACAGCAGCCACAGAGCTTGATCGAGCGCCCTGGCAAACGCCGGATGCTCTATCACGACGCCCTTTCGGATGCGCTCGATACGCAGCGCACCAGAAAGCATCGCGGCTTTCCGCGCATCGTCACGCAAATGGCCGAGGCTCGGCACCGGCGAGAGAGAATTATGCGTCGCCTCCGCACTATGTCGCTGGGGATCGAAGTCGTGACTGTTCGCCCCGCCGGAATTGTCATCCATGGCAGCTCTCCGGCGCAGACAGAATGGGCAGCAGTTGCGCGGGCCTGGTGAAATCCAGCTCGATGACTCCATTTTCAGGAGTTTTTGTGGCCTCAGGCGCGTCTAACATCCGACTGCGGTCTGCATGCTCCTGCTCGTTGTTCGCCTTGCGGTGTGCCCTCTTAGCGGCCTTTCTTGCTGCACCAATCAACGCATGACTGGCCAGAATCCCTTCGTCGCGCCGCGCGACCAGATCGGGAGAATTGCCGATCGCGCGTCTTTGCTTTTGTCTGAAATGCCATTCCGCGAGCGACAGTGGAGATGCATCTTTACGGGTGCACGCGGCTCGCACGATCTCGCCGTTCGGGCTCCGCACGAACACTGCAGAGATGTCCGCAGGATCGTAATGCACAGGCCTCTGCTTACTGTCGGCAACCCATTCGCGCAGGCTCGATGACCAGTACGTGCGGTTCCACAGCTGGACGCCGGTGCGCCGGATCAACCGCTCCTCATAGGGATAAAACAGCAACCGTGTCTCTGCTGCTCGCCAACCAGCACCCATCTCGCGCGGCTTCTTGCCTTCCGTCGCCAGTTCTTCCCATCTCTTGATCGGCGGGATCTGCAACGTGCGATGAGGCATAAGGTGATAGACGTTCACGATTTGGTTGACTAGAAAAGCCGTGAACGCGCTCAAAGTCATGACAGCTCGACCCTCCGGGTCGTATTCGCCCCGAGCCACCACATTGCTTTGCGTCGCTCCGGGAAGCAGGCGGCATTTGCCCATCATGGTGCCGATCAGTCGCTCGATCACCCCGCCGTAGTGCGGCGAACCCACCGGCCGATACTGGATGTCAATTCCGATCTCACTGCATCCGCGCTGCAGCGCTTCACTGTGGAAGTCACGGCCGTTGTCCATGGCGATGCGTTGCATGATGCCGTGGCAAGGCCATGTTCCTTGCAGCCCAAGGGACTCGAGGAACTCGTCCTTCGGAAGCAGCGCGTTCGCCAGACACATGGCAACCGAGACGGCAGAAGGCGCATCGAAGGAGATATAGACTCCAACGACCATTCGCGATGCGACATCAATTGCGAATGTGACCCAAGGCCGCCCAATTGCAACTCGGCGATTGAACTCCGACACCAGAACCACGTCCGCCAGCGTGTGGTCGATTTGTACACACTCGAGCAGCAATGCAGCTTCGATATGTCCGGTCAGTGCCTTCCTCTGATATTTCGCAACCTTGTTCCCCTCGCGTTTACAGAGGACTAAGCCAGGATCCAAATTGGCCGCCCGCTTGCGGATGGTGCCTGCACACGGCGCACTGAGCCCCACTTTGCGGCATTCGGCCTGGATTAGCCGAATAACATCGCTCAAGAGCGGACGATTGCCGGCCAACCATGTGTCGGCCAGTCGATCCGCGATAATTCGTTCCGCATCGGTCTTCAGCAGTCGTGTCCCGTCGCGGCGCCCGCTCTTGGCCGGCAGGAGGCCCACGACGGAATTCATGCGCTGCAGATCCGCCATGGTGCGCTGGATGCTTCGCTTGCTGCACTTCAATTCTTCGGTGGCTGCTGCATAGAGCTGATTGCGCTCGTCCTTGGTCTTCGCCGCCATGATCGCGCGCGCCGCCTTGGCGTGCGCCAAGCACTTCTGCCATTGGAGTGGATTGATTTGATCGACGGGCGGAAGATCGATCAGCGGAGCGATGGTGAGTTCGCTGACCGGCACCGGCAGCACTTTTGCCCGGTCGGAGGGATCCAGGATCGCAGCCATGCCATTGCACACGGCTTCGGCAAGCTGCGTACGCTCGCCGCGCCACAACACCGAATCGTTTACTTGGAAGGGCGGCATTTCAATTGCCTCCCCGGTGAGGAAATCGCACCAACGGAATGCCGAGCGCCTTTTCGAGCGCTTGGCGCCTTGCGCTCCAGAGATCAGCAGGATCGCCCGCAAAGCCCAGCGGCTTCACCTCGACGAACGTAAAACGTCGAAAGCCGATGATGGCCAATTCCTTCGGCACGAACTCGAAAACCACCAGCACGTCCGGCGTGTAACGCCGAGAGCGTCCATCCAACCAGAACCGGATCGTCACCGGCTGCGTCGCCAAAGCGGCGCAACCTGGAATTGATGCGAACTGCTTGAGCACCCGGCGCTCGAGTTCGCTTTCAAAGCGTAGGACGGGTTGGCAGGGAAACAGCGACGCATAGCCGCCGTGATGGCGGCCTTTGGAAACGGGAATGCGACGCTCACCCCAAGCGACCGCACATTCGGAGACAACGGGCATGCGATTCAGATGCCGCGCGAGGCCATCACCTGCTTCGGGGTGGCGCAGCGCAAAGCGAACTCGTGTTGCAATGACGTGATTCACGGAAAGCTCCTTGCCTGAACGATTTTGGCGAGGAGCCCTTGGGCAAAAGCCGCCCGTGCCCTTGACAGGGCTTGTTTCCGGGCTACCATGCAGGGGTCGGTACCAGTCGACATCTGCACACGGCCTGCGAGAGAGCGCCAACTCTCCGCGGGCCGTTTGCTTTCCGGGCTCGCAATAATGTTGCTGTGGTTTTGCTAACGCTCTATATCTCCTTTGTTCTTCGGTTCGGTTGGGTGAGTGGCCCGTGCGCGCTCCTGTAGCAGCCAACCCGCCACTTCGGTCGTTATGGCAAACAATCCGCGCCTCCCTTGAATGTGGAACACAGGGGCCTTCAGCAGGTGCTGCCGTATCGCTCTTTGCATGGCAGCAGCGGTCCGGAAGCCGAGCAATTCCCGCAAATCACGACCTCCGATCAGCGGCCCATAACGATCAACGAGCATCTCCGTCCATTTTTCGGGGTTGTCCACGACCTTCTCCTCGCGCAACTTTGCGTGATTAGCGGTTACTATGGAAACCGTCCATAACACAGGTTGTTTTGTTAGCAAGTGGGTAGGCCTGCCATCCCCGAGATCGAGCGATTGGCGAACCGATTCTGGCTGGCGAAACTGCTCGCCGACTGGCGCCAGTTGGACGCCCGGAATGGAAAACGCTTCACGCTGACTGCAGTCGCAAGGACTCTGCTGAGCGTGGGTTCTAGCGAGGGTGTTGAGACAACCGCCGATCGCGAGCGTCTTCAGGCGCTCACTACAATCCAACGTATTGGCAGCAATCCGAGACAGTGCCGCCGTTTTTTTCCCAGCGACATTGAGCCTCCAAACATCGATGAAGATGTTGTCGAGGTCACCTCGGAAGTGGCTAGACGGCGACGTCCCGGCACCAGCGGGCGGGGTGGCCGATACTTCGTTGTTGATGCAGTCGCACGCGCGGAAAAGGTGATTCGAGGCTCGGCGGCCTGGCACAGACCGGTTCTCGTGCAAGTTCTCCGGCCGCCTGCCCCGGCCCGCGATGAAACGCGCGCGCTGATAGCGCTTGAACTTGCCAAGCTGGGCTTTGTCCGTTCGGGATCGCTCGTGCGCGAACAAGCGAGGCGGCGATTCCGCAAGGGCGATCGGGACCCCGAGGTTATTTCAGCAGATCTGTGGTCGCGAGCGCTCGCTCCCCTAGAACATGGCGGGACAATTGAATCACTCGGCATCTTGGCTCTGTTGCTTCATGAGCAACGAATATCGTTCGAATCGGAATCCGTTTGTCAGTCCATCTGCGACACGCTTCTGTACGCCCTTGAAGGACTGCTCGTTTCAGAAGGTCTTGAAGAGTTTTACGATCCTTTGGAACGCCATATCTATGAACGTCTATGGTGCCAGCGCTGGCAAGCCGATCTGGAGGATGAGGGTTCGGATTCGCTTGGGACGCCAGTTTCAATGCGCAAATGGCTCGCAAGATGCAAGAAGATTCCATGGCACACGCGCCAGGGCGGACTTCCGGACCTCGTGGTGAATTCAGACTTGGCCGAACAAACGCTAGAGGCCATGAGCAGCGCCTTGGCGCGAACGGAGCGGCGGAAGCGCAAGGGGAGCAAGCCAAGCGCTGAAGCGATGAATGTCGCCGGAATTTCTGAGTTGCGGCGTAGAGCCAAGCAAGTCGAATTCGCCTCTACGTCTCCGAAAACATTGGACAAATCGAGTTGAGCGCCAGAGGGCTCGTGTGGTTTCATTGCAGATTGGTGGCGAGGGGATGAGTGCGCCAGGAGACTACTTGGGGGAAAGAGATGAGCTCACTTAATGTTCAACAGATCGCGATCAGTGATTTGAATCTTGATTCACGTAATCCGCGGATCGCGCCGCTCACTGAATCATTGGCCAGTCCCCCCGAGAAGGACTGGATCCTCTTGGCGCTCGGCCGCTTTTCAAGCGATGATGAAGAGCGCGCCACCTCCACTTCCTACTCCAGCTTGAAGGAATCCATTCGAGCGAGTAGGGGTGTAATGCAACCGATCATCGTGACGCCGACGGAAGACGCCAAGTACGTAGTTATCGAAGGCAACACCCGCGTTGCGATTTATCTTGAACTAGCTCAAGAAGGCGCTGAAGGCGACTGGTCTACGATCCCGGCGATCATCCATGCGCCAGGAGATGAGCGCGGAGAACATGCTGTTCGCCTACAGGCACATTTGGTCGGGCCGCGGCCTTGGCGGCCCTATGCGAAGGCCCGGTACTTACACGAGCTTTACCATACGAAGAAGCTTGGAATTTCTGAGATCCACGCTATCTGTGGAGGCAGCGGGCGCCGTCGGGAAATTGAGGAGTACATTGCGGCGTTCGCTGACATGCAAGAGCACTATGTCCCGCTACTGGACGGCACGCCTCCCGACCAATCCCGGTTTAGCGCGTTCGTCGAATTGCAAAAGCCACCTATCTTGGAAGCGCTCACCAAACACGGTCACACAAAAACTGAGTTCGCAAAATGGGTTGGTACTGGAGACTGGGAGGCGAAGTTCAAGCCGCTGCATACAGTTCGTCAGTTGCCTAGGATCTTGGCCAATCCTGCGGCGAAGCAGAAATTTCTCTCGCGCGACGCCAGTGAAGCTCTGAGGTTACTCGAACAGCCAGCGTCTTCGGAAATCATCAGGGACGCTTCGATAGAACAACTGGCTTCGGCTTTAGCAGTCAAGATCAGAAACCTTGGATTCTCAGACATCAAAGCTCTAAGAGAAGATTTCGAGGGCCGGACGAGCCAAGCAGTCGCCGATTGTTTCTTGGAGCTTCAATCTCTCAGTGAGCTGATCAACCCAGTTCGCGATGAGTGAAAGCGAAATTCATTGCCGTTTGGTTGAGGCCACGCTTCGAGCCATCCAAAGATGGGCACCCGTGGAAACGCTGAATGTTTGGGCAGATCAACCGAGCATTCGCGAATACCAATGCCCCTTTGACACGGGCCAAGTCCAAGCTGACGTCATTGCCATTCGGCGGGATACGCGATTCGTCATCATTGGGGAGGCGAAAACAAGACGTGACGTGGACACCCTTCACACTCGCAAGCAATTGAAGGAGTACTACGAATTCCTCTTGACGAGAGCGGGAGGTTTGCTCTGGTTCTCAGTACCTCTCGGAAGCGGTGGTGAGGCGCTCCGAGTGGCAAAGAGCATACGCCGTGAAGTCAAATGCGAGCGCGTCGAACTCTTTGTGAGTGAATGGCTACTGGGCGCCGACCGCGAAATAGAGACTCGATGGCATGTCTGAGACGTCCAACCTCATTCTTCGAAGCGAACCACGACTGGATGCAAAGCTGGCTGCTTTTTCGTATCAGGAAGATGCTGTCGATTTCGTCGCACAGCGCGAATATGCAGCCATCTTCCACGAGCAGGGCCTAGGAAAGACCAAGATCGCCGTAGACGTGATCCTTCGCTGGCTTCGCGAAAAGGCGGTGGATACGGTCTTGGTCGTGACCAAAAAAAGTCTAGTAGCGAACTGGCGGCGTGAATTCAAAATTCATAGCCATCTACGGCCAATGTTGTTGACCGAGAACGGCAAGAACAATTATCTGACGTTTGCCGCGGGCACCCGGTTAGTGTTGGCGCACTACGAAGTCGCAAAAAAAGAAGAGAAGCGGCTTCGCATGTGGCTTCAAACCCGTCGAGTCGGGATCATCGTGGATGAGGCTGCCAAGATTAAGAATCCTCATTCGACCCTCACGCAGGTCTACCATCGATTAGCGCCACTTTTTAGAAAACGGGTCATCATGACCGGCACGCCGGTAGCCAACCGCCCCTTCGACGTTTGGTCCGAAGTGTATTTCTTGGATCAAGGAAAATCTCTCGGAGATGACTTCGCCACGTTTAAAGCGGAACACGACTTCAAAGAACGCTATCGGCATGATGCTGACGCATTCGCTAGCTACCAAGAGCGGCTGTCAATCATCGGGGATAAGCTGAAGGCCATTTCCGTTCGCGAAACAAAGAATGGCGGACGAATTTCACTTCCGGACAAAGAATTTGTCCGCCTAGTCACGAGTTGGGAACCCGAGCAGCGAGAACTCTATCGCCAAGCATGCGAACAACTACGCATCGTGGTGACTCGAGAGGGTCAACTGGTCGAAGAAGATCAAGAGGCCATTCTGAAGCGTCTGCTGCGACTCATTCAGGTCGCGTCCAATCCGAGATTGGTGGACGAGTCCTACACCGCTGATCCGGGCAAGTTGCAGCCGCTGCTCGACCTTGTTCAAGATATCACCAAAACAGGCGAGAAGCTGATCGTGTGGACGTCGTTCACTCAGAATGCCGAGTGGCTGACGAAAAAACTTTCCCACTTCGGAGCAAGCGTCCTGCATGGAAAGCTTCCTATGGACCGCCGGAACTCTGTGGTCCAGTGGTTCTTGTCAAATCCGGAAGATCGCGTCTTGGTGGCAACGCCTGGAGCCGCCAAGGAGGGATTGACCCTAACCGTCGCTAATCATGTGGTTTTCTATGACAGAACTTATAGTCTGGACGATTACCTCCAGGCACAGGACCGGATCCATCGCATTTCCCAAACCAAGACCTGTTATGTCTATAACATGATCATGCAGGATTCCGTCGACGAATGGATAGACTCTTTGATCGAGGAGAAGCGATTGGCTGCACTTTTGACCCAAGGCGATATTAGTCAGACTGAATACGCTTCACAGGCCTCACTTTCCTTCTTCGATATTTTGAAGAGCATTTTGGAGGCCGCAAATCGAGCATGAAGATTCCACAGAGTGCCACTCCAGATACTATCCTGCTTCGCGGACAGCAGATCGAAGTCTTTTCTTGCGAGGTACCGCACGCGGAGCTTCTGTTCTATCCTGAAAACCCCCGCATCTACTCGATTATCCGGGCAGAGGAGGATGCCGATCCTTCCCAAGAAGATATCTTTCGGGTTTTGTCCAGGTCCGAGCACGTCCGAGAGATCCTGGTTCCCAGCATCCGGAACAACGGCGGCTTGATTGAGCCTATCTTGGTTCGAGGCAAGGTGGTTTTAGAAGGTAACAGTCGACTGGCAGCCTATCGAGTGTTATCACAAAGTGATCCAGATAAATGGAAATACATCCGCGCAAAGTTGCTACCGGAAGACGTCACGGACAGCCAAGTATTTTCGCTGCTTGGCGAATACCACATGGTGGGCAAAAAAGACTGGCTACCCTATGAGCAAGCAGGTTATCTCTATCGGCGATTCAAGCATCATGAGATATCAACCGACGCGCTTGCGACGGAAGTTGGGCTCACGAAGCGGAAGGTGGAGCACTTGGTCTCTGTGTATCAGTACATGATTGCGCATGAAGAGCGAAGTTCGGATAAATGGAGCTACTACGATGAATTGTTGAAAGGTCGTACCTTCAAGGAGGCAAGCCAGCTTTACCCAAAGTTTTATGAAATTGTCACGGACAAGATCAAGTCTGGAGAAATTAGCCGAGCCGTCGACCTGCGCGACGAATTGCCGAAGATCGTGAAAGCGGGTGGCAACACGCTCAAACGATTTGTCAACGGCAAGATGAATTTCGACGAGGCGTCAGCTGATGCTCGTCTACGCGGTGCCGGGAACTACCATGCCAAGAAACTCAAAGAATTCCGGCAATGGCTGGCGGATACGACGATAGAGGAAGAGATTAGAGCCATGTCCGCCAATGAGCAAAATGTCGTGAAGTATGAACTCGAGAAGATCAGTTCCCGTACCGGACAACTGGCGGTGAAAATCACGAAAACTCAAAAGCGCTGAGTACGCGCTTCGACATGACCAGCCCGGCGGCAGGCGTTCGTGAGTGCTCAAGGATGACGCTCAGAGCAACGTCAATAACCTTGTCTTTGGCCGAGCGCCGCCCCCTCATCGACTCTTCGTCTTTCAACAGCTTCGTGCGACGACCCAGCGTAGTGCCGATGTGCTGACGCAATTGCGCAGCATCCGGGCTGTCCCCGGCGATCTTGTCCAGCTGCTGCTGTGCTTCGTCTATGCGCTCTTGAACAATCGCGCGCACACGTTCCTGAACCATTGGTGGGAGGTGTTGATCTCGCGCTTGGTCTAACCACTGATCGGCTAGTGCGAGCATAGCTCGTGCCTTGCGGATGCGATTGCGCATCAGCGACCGGTCACGAACTGTCTGTGAAATCCGTTTCAAGAATATGATGAACTCGTCCTGCAGGTATGCATAAGGCACACTTGCCTCGAATTCATCGCGGCGAGCGTTGGGCAGAATGTATTTAGATTCGACGTGGATGTCACCGATCGCCCAAGTGGCAAACCGAGGCTCAGCGAAGAGGTGGCCGAGAATTCCTTCATCGCCAACTTGGATGTTTCCGGTTCGCAGCCGAATGCCGCCCATTCCCGAGCGACGAGGGATAGCGCCTAGATAGGAGTGATCAAGAATCCAGCCAAAGGCTTCGACCTCTCCATCTTGCCCTAGGAATTCGAGAAACTCGACAGACTGGATTGCATCCTTAATCCGACCACTGAACTCGATGCTGTCGCGTACTCGGTGGTAAACCGGCTCATCTTCCCCAGCAATGCGCACTTCGATAGGTTCGCGCACCCCCCTCTCCCTCAGGTATGTCGAAATCTGCTCGCCGAATCGAAAATCAGGATGAAATGGAACCGGAGCCACCTGAGAAAGGTAGCTGCGAACGCTTTGCTCGTTGAGTAGTAGGTCACCGCGTAGACGTGAAACTTTGCCCAACTCCACCTCAAAGAACCGCGTCGGATATCCCTGGGGAGGCAGCTTGCGGATTTCGACGACGCTGCGGATAAGGCTGCTCAGGTCACCTGCGAAGTTCGAGTCCCGCAGCAGGTCGCGAAGTCGTCTGCCATCCCATCGCAATTCGGTGACTTTGGCTTCTCCTTCTGCGCGGCCGCGGAAGAAAATCTCCTGGCAATACCCCAAGCCAGATAAACGACCCACCCCTCGAAAACCTCGCAAAAACTTGCCACGCTTTTGACTCGCGCCTATGGATGTCAATCGAGCGACAAACTCTCTGGCGGGAATGCTGGCGCCATTGTCCCGTACAAGAATGGTCCGAGCGGCCCGGTCGAGCGTGATGACTACATTAAATCCTTCTCCTGGATCCAGTCCCTGAGCGCGCGCTATATCAATCGAGTCAGCGGCATTCTGCACGTACTCACGAAATATGGTCAGAGGGTTCGCGTACATCGCCCCTGCGAGTAGCTCAAGCACGTCTTTGCCGATCACCACCTCTTCAAGCATTGGGCGTGGCTTGCTCAGATTCGCGATGTCAATTTTGGCGACCACAGCAGACATATTGCTTTGTCCTTCCATTAGATTGTCTCAGTCAAACCGGCATCTTCCACGAGTTCGTCTTCCGGGACAGCTAGCTCCTCCGCAACCTCCGCCTGTTTGACACGCATCTCCTCCCAGATCTTGCGCAGCTCGGCTTTGATAGGCGAAACGTAGTACGGCAGTACACGATTCACGGCGCCACTTTGAGCCTGGCCTGTCAGTGACTCGAATTCAGATGGTGAGATGGCCAATAGGCCCTTTAGCTCGTCGCGGTCGGATGACGATAGTTTCTCGAAACGCGAAAGAAACTCCTCAAACTCTGCACGACCGTCGTACTGTTCGTACCACGCACGGTTGAACAGAATGTGGTGTGGCCACAGAAGCAACTCGCGAAACTTCTCGGTCGAATCGCCGAATGCTCGCTTGAAGAAATCCGGCGATCCACTGACAATGCCGTGAGTCGCCTGCAAAATGATCTGCATTGAGCGCAGTTCGTACCGCGTCCAATTCACACCGATATGACTGCGATCTTTCTTGTCAGTAGGCTGATAGCGCATAGGAAACGAGAAGATCCGAATTCCCAGTTCCTCGTTCAGATCAATGTTCAACCGCATGCGCTCGTACAAGTCCTCTGGAGAGTCATGAAAGTTGTAGAGCATGTAATTGGACAGATCGTGCAGCCCGACCTCGTGAGCAAATCGAATTGCCGTCTCGTACGGTTTACGTGCTCCAATGTGATCGAAGGCGATGCGCAAGGGCTTGATGGCGATTGTGGCCATCTCCTCTAGATACATTCGATCCTTGCAGAGAATGCGAGCATCCACACCTTGGTTGAAATCCACCCGACGAGCTGTAATCCGCATGCCAGGGCGTCGCAACTTGGCACCCTTTTGGAAGCCGAGATCCCGAATTTCCGCAATGATGTTGCGATAATTAGGTGACGCGACAACATTGTTGTCCATCAAAAGCAGGTCCTTCTTGGGGCCATACCGCTCCTCGACACCTTTGATGACCTGCGAAATTGGTTGAGCATCGCGCTGCGCCCCTTCCAGTTTCGGCACACCGCAAAAGTGACATTTGCGGACGCAACCACGAGAGGCGTATGTGAAGTACGCATCGTGCACCGGGTAGCGGTAGTCGATGTGCTTAAGGATGTTGTAATCTGGAACGAGATCCTCAATAGGCGTGCCCGCCACGTCATCCGAATATAGCTCACCCGCAAAATCATCTAACTGCAGTGAGATAGCTGGAGCACTGCTAAGAAGCCCTTTGATAAAGCGCACGCCAAACCAGCTCTTTTCGGCCAAGAAAGCGTCATGCATCAGCGATGCGGCGATACCGCCGACGAACACCTTCGAAGTGTTTCCTTGGGCTGCCTGAATAGCGAAGTCGATCGATTTGGAGATCTCTTTCCACTCGAAAGAGAATAGGGTCGTGACATAGATGCGATCCCAGGTTTTTTCTAGCACCGAGCGATCGTCGCTTCCTTTAACGAACTTGACGTTATCACGCTTGCCGTATGTCCCGTGATAGGCCGCGAGCTTCATGAGCCCGAGAGGGGGATACTTATTCTTATAGCCCGGCTCAATGAGCAGGATGTTCTTGTTTGCCATGCATGCCTCGCAATGCCTTCTCGCGAACCGACTTCATTAACTCGAATGCCTGGTCGGCGCCGTGAGCGCCGCCGAAACCCTTCATGGGCCCGGTGCTGCTCCAGTCAATGCGGTCACTAAAATCAGATAGTTTTTCCACGAAGTAGTCCTGATCTGTCCGCCTCCCACGTGACTTTGCTTCTCGCACCAGCAAGCCAGCCATGCTCATTAGGGCGTATACACCAATACCTTTCCGGAGCAAGTGGCGCCTAGGCTGCACCCATTGGTAAGCGTATATACGAACCACCGCTTTCCAGAAATCGATCAACTGACGACCAGTCTCTTCCAAATCTGACACTTCGCCTTGCGCCTCACGCCGAAAACGGCGAATAGCTTTTTGCATGGTCCGCAAAGAAGCGACTCGTTTGGTGCCACTCGTCCGGTTCCCACCAAGGTCCAGCTGCTGATGCCAAGGAGAATCAGGATCTTCTTGCAACCGGAGTGCGAGTGCTATATCGGGATGAGCCACACCGAGGCCCTGATGTGCCAACTTGGCTCCGGTGTAATCCAATAGACTGCTATTGAGTCCCTTGGCTTTGCCATTAATGTCTCGAAAAATCCGCATCTCTTCCTCGACCGTCAGGCCGAGAAAAACCATGAAGGCGAAATTGATAGGGCTTTCCCTTAAATATCCGAGGCGATGCTGACAGTCGACCTGCGTCATGACCGGTGGACCACAAGCATCAACTTTGAGGATTGCTGCTAGTCCTCCCTTTCCGCCTCGCTCGAGGGTCCATCGCTGTGGATTCCCTTGTCGAAGATTGAATGTTAGGGGGATGGTGGTAGCGCCCGGCATCTGGATATAGCGTTTGAAAGCTAGGCTGTGGTCACTGCAAAACCGGCGTTGGTAGCCCTTTCCGGTGGCGTCATCGAGGACGTCGCTAAAACTGACTCGACAGAGCTGGGCAGCTGAGGCGAATCCCAGAAACACCTCTCTGTCGCCACACTTTCCAAGCTGTCCTTGTAGTTGGATGCAGGTTTCGGTTGCCAATTTTGCAGTCCTATGCTGCATCTTGATCTCTGCGCGATCGAGTGCGTTCGGAGTGTGTCATTAGACACGATTTGGCACAAAAAGTCGATCCGGAAATGAAAGAGCTCTCTAGAAGGCGGGTCGCGTCCAGCGGAAGGTGCAGTTTGGCGCTGCACATATGACCCTTGTGGATCTTGCGCATTCTGGGCGCATGACCTTGGGGCTGGCGAGAGGAGTAGGTAAGACGAGTGTCGTACTACTCCCCTTCAGCACCACCTTGTTGCAGTGGCGCCAACGTCAGAACTGCTGGAACGCCGATTGTGTGATGAGTTGGGGTCCTCGTTGAGCACTGAGCCTTCTCCTAATCTGAGCAGCTGTCCCAGATTGACCGCAGCCCTCAAGCGCATCCGTGACGAGCCCTACATCGTTGGCAAACTGCAGAGCAAGCTTGATCAGGCACTCGCTCACTTCGAGCTGAAGCTGCAATGGCCCACTTACACTCCGTAGCCTCGAGTTTCGAAACCTTTCATAAAACAACCTTGCTGCCGCCCAAGCACCAAACATGTCGTAATTGACAATATTGCGCTCGGTAATTTGCCAAGCGAAGTCGCCATTCACGGGCTTGAGAGCGCTGGCTAATGACGCCGGCGCCCAAGCAGCGATCGAAGCGGCAGCATCGTAGAAGAAGTCCCAAAATATTCGATGACTACCCGCAGCACCATGGGGGGACGATAGTTTTCGATAAATACGAAGGGCCTGCGCACCAGGCGTCGCATGCTCGACATCGACAACCCGCAATCCCTCTTGGGTCTGCCCGACCCAGCCCCCGAACATTCCGAGAATAGCATTCGCGGCAAAAAAAGATGCGTAGTACAACGTCACTTGCGCCCACGGAGCCGATGCGGGGACCAGCATATCTATTGCACGCCGATAGTGTGTGGCCGCAAATAACAACCACTGATCAACAGATGCAAGGATGTTGATCTGATGTACCTGAAAGTGAATGTTGCCCTCGCGCATTAATATCACGCTCCGTGGAATTGAACTGTGATAGGCGCGGAGAGATTGCTTACTTACCGCCGCGACAACCGTTGGATTAGGACAGCAAAAATGCTTTGCTTGAGGTAGATCAAGTAATCTCATGCCTCGGACTCTCCGAGCACTTGACTTCGCATCTGCTTGTAAAGGTCTTGCACACCCGCAGAACCCTGCGCTTTCCGCACTGCCTCTTCAGAAAGAGTCGCTTGATCTATTCGCAGCAGCATTGCTCTCATGTTGTCTGTCGTGAGCTGACCAAGAGACCTCTTTCCAGTGACGTCGGATAAAACGCGAATTAAAGCACGCAGCACACGAGCTTTGAAGAATATTGAGTCAGCACTTCCCCAGCCGTCCGGATCAAGAGAACGAATAGCGACGAAGAAGCGTATTAAAAGCCCAAGATAATCCTCGAAATCGGAGGCTGCGCTCTTTGATTTAAGATGTCGACTTACAAGGGTTCTTATCTCGGGTGCAAGGGAGCCTTGCTTAATTGTGAGTTCTCTATTTTCTCCCGTTAGGTCAATCCCCTCGTAGAACGGACTCTCCTTGCGTCGTGATAACTCGTACACAATGTCCGCTGTCATTGCTGTCGCTTGATCGTCACTGCGCACTAACCTAACTAAGTCCCACCTGAGAGAAGATGGAACGCGACGCTGATTGTCATTGATCTCAAGAAACAGCTTCGCCATTTCCTGCTCGGTACGATCCATATGAATAATGCATGGATACGTGCCCTCTATCCTTGAATACTTCTGGGCCCAAAGTCGATGTTGTCCGTCAACCACCAGAAACTTTGAATTTCCCGGCAAATGTAAGGCGCATCCCTTTACCGTGAACGTTTTTGTCTTCGTCGCGAGAGTTATCGCGTTGGGAAAGGTTCCCCGCGTATCTAACACTGTTCGGGCGATTTCTTTGGCTCTCGTTTCTTTGACAATGCGTTGGAATCCTTCTTTAGGGTCTTTCGCACGCCAAGATGGCGTTGAGTGACTAAGCAGCCACGGGCCTGCTATCGCCGCGAGGTAAACTTTTGGTTCCTCTCTTAAGACGACGCCGGGCACTTCAAGGCTTCCGCTATTTGGAGTGGCTTCCTTCTTCGTTACCATGAATGCTCCTAGAAGACGTGTTTCATCGGGCGCTGTGTTGAAAAGCGATAGGATCGCCGGTTGCCGTCGGATAGAGGCTCTGGACCGACAACCTTATACGTAAGCGACTCAACAGAGAATTCTCGAGTATTGGTTCAAAGAGCCACCAGCCCCTCGGTGCTTGCAATATCCACGACCGCCATCATTCCGGAGTTGAACTCCAGAAAGTCGGCTTCAATGCCGTCGCTGAAGATAACGCCATGACCCGCCATCTGCGACACGAGCCTGAGCGGTTGTCGTTGGGTGACTTGTCCAAACACCAATTCCACCTGCGTGGTCCGACTCGGGAATGGCTCGCGCACGGTGAAGTAAAGGTGATCGGAGTCCCACGGGAATCCGTGCTCCCGCAGTTCATATCGCTCTTTTTCCAATGCATGGCCGGCGATTCCGCCGGCGCCCGTGAGCAAGCTTCGGAACCATCCTGTCGAACCTAGGCCGGTCGAGACGATGATTCCGCTCGAGGAGTGGGTCTCGGTGCGATCACCGACCCGAATTTCGTACCGCGCCGAGATGTGCGATTTCGGCCCGATGAAGAGGTCGTTCACCGCATGCAACTCTTGGCCATCGCTCAGGCGCACGCGCGCCATGGTGATCCGCTGAAGCTGCCTCCTGCCGGCGATGACCTCGGGCGTTATCTTGGCGAGATCCTTCACCTCGAACGGCAACAGCACGCCGTCCCAGCGGGCTGGATCCGGATTGACCCCGATCACCGGCTGCCCGGCCAGATACTTCAGCGTGTTGGCGACTAGGCCGTCCTGACCCAACACCACGATGGTGGCGTCGGGTGCGAACAGGAAATTCGGCAGGAAGCTTCGATCCAGTCGCTGTACGCGACCGAAGCGACGCAGCATCGCCTCGGCCGTGTCGATCGCGTCTTGATATGTGCGGTGCTCGAGTTCGTAGTCCGCGAAGTCCGCACCCAGATGCTCCACGTAGAAGCGCGCCTGCTCCACCGTGTTGAAGCGGACGACGAGATCCTCCAGCCGCGTGCGGCGCACCACCAGCACGATGCGGTGGTTCAGCGGGTCCATGGCTCAGCCTTTCTGCGCAATCGGGCTGCGCTTGGTCAACTGCTGGAGCAGATCGGGAGAAATGTTGAGTTCTCCAATGCGCTGCGCATTTTCGGCCAATCCCTGAAAAGCCAGGGCGATCAGGGCGCCCGGATCTGAATTGCCGATCGTGAGCGCCTGCAGCACTTTCGGATCGGTGCCGGCGACGGCCTTCATGAGAGCCGCCATCGCATAGGCTTTGGCGTCGGCTTCCTTGTTGGCGTTTTCGGCACGCAGGGTGGTCAGGTTCTGGTTCTTCTCTTCCAATGCGATGCGGCCCGCCATTTCCTGATCCTGGATCTGCTGGCGCTTTTCGAGCACCGAGCGCTCGGCCTCCATCTGCGTCTCGCGGATCTGGCGCTTCTTGGTCTCCACCGCGATCTCGGTGTTGAGTTCGTTCTCCTTGATCGCCCGCTCCTGTTCGATGGCCGAATTGCGACGCGTGTAGGTGGCGTCATCCGCCTGCTTCAGGATCTGCTCGCGTACCTGCGCTTCCAACGCACGCGCGGTTTCCGGACTGGGCTTCACCGCGAGAATGGCGAGATTGACCAGCGCCAACCCGAGACTGGGCAGGCCGTCCGATTGCCGCAATCCGCCGGCGACCGCCTGCACCAGTTGGTCCGATCCGCGCAACAGATCCTGCAAGGTCTGCCGTTGCAGGAGCGAGCGCAACTTGACCTGGACCGCGTTGATGACGCGTGGAGCGAGCTTGGCAGGATCTTGTGATACGTAGCTGCCATCGGGCTTCAAGGTGAAGTTCATCAACTCAGCGAGCACTTTCGGATCCGCGACGCGATAGGTCACCTGGCCCTGCACGGTGACTTCCTGGAAGTCGCTCGAAACTTCGTGGAAGACGAACGGCACGTCCGCGCTTTCGAGCGGTACCGCCACCAGCGAAGCGTTGGGTGCGTAATAGAAGAAAGAGAGCCCCGCACCTTCCCGCACGACTTTGCCGTTGCGGTATTGGATGACGTAGGTGCTTGGATTGGTCTTGATGTAGCGCAAACCGAACATGGTCGTTCCCCCTCTTGGTCATTGAACGAGACTGCGGGCACGCACCTGGGCGAACGTCCAGTCGCGCATCAGATTCCCGTTTTCCCAAACCGTCTCCATGGCATCTTCCCAGCCCTGCGGCAGCGTCACGGCGTGGCTGTCTTCGAGCTCGGAAGGAAGCGTGATCGTCTTGTAGGTGCCGAACTCCCGATGCCGGATCAGCATCAGGCGACCGCGCTTGGAGTCTTTCCCCGGATCTGTCACCGGCTGTTTGTAGACATCGATCCATTTGCCGCCGATGCGTGCGGCCGAGCACTTGAGCGCGAACTTCTGGGTATCGCGGTGCACCTTCTGCAGCAAGCCGCCGCCCATTCCGAACGCGATGTTGTCGGTCGCGAAGCCCGCTTCGGTGATGCGCTCGAGAATGGCGCGGATGCTTTCCGGATCCACGCCGTCCCCCTGAATCAGCCGCACGTGATTGAGCACCTTGTAGCCCTTGCCGTTGGTGACGCTGCCGAAGGCTTCCTCCAGCAAAGTCAGACAGGCATGCACGATTTCGACCGGCTCTCCGGAGTCCGGGCGAATGACGAGCGTCGCCCCCGAATCGATCACCTGCTGGCGCAGCGTTTTGCCCCAGAGCTCCCGGACGGCGTTGTAGATGTCGTAGCTGTCCGAAACGACCGCGACGATCCGCCCCGGTTGGGCGAACTGATCCAGCATGTTGCGATAAGCATCGACTTCCCGTTCGCGGCCCCAACTGGTGATGGTGCTGTGTTCGGCTGCGGGGATCGAGTAGCCCGCCATGGGTTCGTGGTAATACGCTCGCGCGGTCAGGATGCCCGACAGCGTGTCCGTCCCATGGAAGTTGACCAAATGCGCGGCACCACCCAGGCCGGCCGACTCGGTGCTGGACACTCCGCGCGCCCCGAAATCATGCAGCTTGAAAGGGAGTTGCCCGGCCGGATCGTCGCTGGTCCGCTCCAGGAATCCACCGATCAGCTGCTTCAAATGCCAACTGAGCGTGGCGACGGTCACCGGATACCACATCCGCAACAACAGGGTTTCCACGTAGCTCGGCACCCAGAACGAATCAGGATCGGTCGATTCGATCGTCACCAACGCGTTGTGGGTCGATACCACACTCCCTTCCGGAACCGCGCGGATGCGCAACGGCAGGCGGCCTTTGTGCGCATCGACGATCCAGCGCCAGCCCGCTTCATTGAAAGGTTCGCCGTGCTGGGCGAAGAAGGCCTTGGCCTCGTCGACGTCTGTGTACGTCACCGGGCGTGAGAGGTATTCCTTGAGGATGGCCTGTAGGCCGAAGAACAGCGTTTTGTCGTATTGACCGCCGCGCGATTCGACATAGAAGAACGTGGCGTCGGTCTCGGGCGGATATTGCAGCCAGTGACTGGCTTTGTAGCTGTCGGTGTTGAGGATGAGATTGTCGAGGTGATGCATGACGGAAGCTCCTTCGCGTCGATGAGCGCCCGCGGTCTGTCCGCGGGCGGGAATGGCAGATTCAACTTCTGCCCAGAAAGAACTCGAGGATGTGGAGATGGTCTTCGAACAACTGCGGGCCCATCTCCAAGGCTTCGCTGATCGGGAACCAACGCGCCTTGTCGGCGTCGTCCCCACCCCGCACCGGAGGGAGTTCGCCGGCGGGAAAATCGAAGTGGTGCGCATGCGTGATGGTGCGGCCGCGCTGAGAGCGATCTGGATGGTCGAAAACGTGAGTGCCTTTGATGGATCCCTTCAGCACGGGAACGGGGATCTTCAAGCGCGTTTCCTCCCGCAGTTCGCGCAAGCAGCTCTCCAGGATGGACTGAGACTCGCGAACGAATCCGCCCGGTAGCGCCCACAATCCCTTGCCCGGTGCGGCGCGGCGGCGGACTAGGAGCACGTGTCCAGAATGCACGACCACCGCATCGGTCGTGACAAAGGTCGGCGGATAAGGGGCGCTGGCCCAGCCGGCGCGGTACTCCTGGATGAAGCGGTGCTCCGCGACCAATTGCGTGTACGCGGGCGAACTCTTGCGGAAGGCTTCGAGCATTTCGAAAACTGGCGCGGGTACGTTGGCCTGCAACATCCGCAATGCACCCTTGCCGTTCTCGCCGACGGCTTCGAACAGGTAGCGGCGCAATTCGGTGGCAGAAAGCGTTTCGGTGCGGTTGACCTCTTCCAGAGGCCACTGCGGGAATTCCCGCAGGTAGTAGCTGGTAGCGTCTTTGTCTTGGCCGATCACGCCGATTCGGACATCGGCTTCGTTGCCGCCGTCCTCGCGAATGGCATCGGCAACGCTGCGCTGGACGTCGGCGATCCAGAGCGCCTCGTTGTAGAGATGATCGCGCAAAGGCTTCAGGATCAAACGATCGCTCACGTCCTCCAGCGCGGCTTGGATCATCACCATGCGCTCGGCGACCGTCCAAGGATTGCGGGTTGTGCGCGGGGTATCGGCGGAGCCGACGAGCACGATCAGTTTGCGAGCGCGACTCAGCGCATGCCGCGCGGCGACGGCGTGTCCGTTATGGAACGGCTCGAAACGACCGATGAAGGCGAGATACTCGAAATCCATGAGGCTCCCTCACGGCAGATGACGCTCCCGGTCTATCCGGGAGGTGCGCATATCGTACTCGCGATTGGGTTGTGGTCAAGCGGAGCGAGCTTGCGCAGTTGTAGCCGCAAGTATCCATCGGTGGCTAATTATCCGTTTTTCGCGATTGAGGGAAATCGCCTTCACGCACATCGACAGAATGATCCCTACCACTTCCGACATAGACATGCTCGCTGGGATTTCGAAGCACAGGTGGAGATGTATCAGCCGCAGCCAATACTGCTTGTTCTACTAACCCATTGATCGACCGCCATTATGGTTCATTAGGGCAGAAACCATAATTTATGGTTCGCAAGGAGCCCATGACGCCCGTTCGTGGGATAAGTAACTTTGTCGCGAAGCGATTTCGAGTAGATCTAACCCTGTCGCGGGGCGCCAAAAGTTGCGTAACTTTGTCGGTGGCGGTAAGCAGAACTCAACCGTCACTAGAAAAGGCCAACGAATTCAATGGCTCACCTTTGCGACAGATTTACTTGTCGCCGACACCCATCCTCATCAGCCTGCCCTGCAGATTCCAGAGGATGCGCAGGTCGCCGGCATCCAGTTGCGGCTGGGTACTGGCACGATAGTGGCGGTGATAGGCCA
>Ga0070741_10007880_pt1 | contig 21735 bp, 17 predicted proteins | sample Coa_R1_4_FD_66440 | JGI IMG/M metagenome (GOLD analysis project Ga0070741, IMG submission 66440) | Surface soil microbial communities from Centralia Pennsylvania, which are recovering from an underground coalmine fire - Coalmine... | ecosystem: Environmental > Terrestrial > Soil > Unclassified ... | reverse complement strand
TGCGTCGGTCGACCAGAACGGCGGAACGATCTACGTCAGCACCAACGGCGGCGTCAGCTACTCGCTCGTCTCGAACCCATCGCAGCACTACCTCGGATCGCAGGGGTGGTACGACAACGCGCTCTGGGTCAACCCGATCGACTCGACCGCGATCATCGTCGGCGGCATCGACCTGTTCCGGAGCACGAACGGAGGCGCGACGATCTCGCGCATCAGCGCGTGGCAGTACGCGCCGCTGTCGGATCACGCCGACCATCACGTGATCGTCTCGCCGCCCGGATTCGACAACGCCGCGAACAGCACGATCTTCTCGGGAGACGACGGCGGCGTCTACCGCGCGGCGAACTGGTCGACGGTCGGCGGCGGCGGCGCGTCCGATTGCAGCACGGTATCGCCGTTCAACTGCGAAGCGGGCTGGACTTCGCTGAACCACAACCTCGGCGTCACGCAGTTCTACGGCGGCGCGGGGTTCGCCGGCACCGGCCGCATCCTCGGCGGCACGCAGGACAACGGCACGCTGCTCTACAACGGCAGCGCGCAGGCGTGGACGAGCGAGTTCGGCGGCGACGGCGGCTTCGCCGCGATCGATCCGACGAACCCCAGCGTGCTGTACGGCGAGTACGTGTACCTCGCGCTGCATCGCAGCCTGACCGGGAGCGCCGCGGGCGCGGACTACATCTACGGCGCCGGGTACAACGGCTCGTCCTACGGCTGCAAGGCCGCGCCGTACTACATCCCGGATGTCTGCTCGGGCGGCGGCATCCTCGGGCAGGCGAACTTCATCGCGCCGTTCATCCTCGATCCGAACGTGCCGACACGGCTTCTTGCCGGGGGCGTGTCGCTCTGGCGCACCAACGACGCGACGACGCCGAACACCGCGACCACCGGGCCGTCGTGGGCGTCGATCAAGGGACCCAACTCGGTCGCCTCGCCGATCAGCGCCATCGCCGTCGCGGGTGGAAACTCGGACATCATCTGGGTCGGCCACGACAACGGCGACGTGTTCAAGACGACGAACGGCACCGCGGTCTCGCCGATCTGGACGCAGGTGGACAACGGCTCGACTCCGCTGCCGAACCGGTACGTCACGCGGCTGACGATAGATCCCGCGAACCCGAACATCGTCTACGCCGCGTTCGGCGGCTACAGCAGCGACAATCTCTATCGCACCGGCGACGGCGGCGCGACGTGGACCGCCATCGCGGGCAGCGGCCCGACCGCGCTGCCCGCCGCGCCGGTTCGCGACCTGAAGGTGTTGCCGACGAACACCGCCTGGATCTACGCCGGGACCGACGCCGGCGTGTTCGCCAGCGGCGACGGCGGCGTCACGTGGGGGCCGCCGACGGTGGGCCCGACCGACGGCCCCGCCAACGTGGCGATCGACGAGCTGTTCTTCCTCGACAACCAGACGCTCGTCGCCGTCACGCACGGGCGCGGCATGTTCAAGACGACGATCACGTTTTCGGGCGGCGGTCACATCGCCGGCACCGTGACCGACGCCGTCGCGACGCCGCTCGCCAACGTGACGGTGAAGGTGTTCAACGACGTCGGCACCTTCCTGACGAGCGCCACCACCGACGCATCGGGCAACTATTCGTCGAGCGATCTCGGCACCGGCACCTACTACGCCGTTGCGTCGAACGCGTCCGGTTATCTCGATCAGGTGTACGGCGGGGGCGACTGCCTGGTCTGCACGCCGACGGCCGGCACGCCGATCGGGGTGACGGCGCCGAGCACGACGCCCAACATCAACTTCGCGTTGTCGGTCGGCGGTCAGATCGCCGGGCGCGTGAGCAGCGCCGGCAGCGGCCTCGCCAACGTGACGGTGCAGGTCTTCAACGCGACCGGTGGGTTCGTGACGAGCAGCGCCACGGACGTATCGGGCAACTACATGTCGTCGGGATTGCCGGGCGGCACGTACTACGCACGCACGTCGAACTCGGCCGGCTACATCGATCAGCTGTACAACGCGATCGCGTGCGCGGCCTGCACCGTGACGGCCGGCACGCCGATTCCCGTGTCGGTCGCGAGCGTCACCGCCGGCGTCAACTTCGCGCTCGTGCAAGGCGGCCAGATCGCGGGCACGGTCACCGTGGCGGGGACCGCGACGAAGCTCGCGAACGTCGTCGTGCAGGTGTACAACTCGAGCGGCACGCTCGTCACGGCCACCGCGAGCGACGTGTCCGGCAACTACGCCGCGCGGGGGCTGCCGACGGCGACGTACTACGCGCGCAGCGCGAACACGATCGGCTACGGCGACCGGCTGTACAACGATTTGCCCTGCGGCGTCGGCTGCAACCCGGCGGCCGGCACGCCGATCGCCGTGACGGCGCCATCCATCACGCCGACCATCAATTTCGCGCTCACGCCTCCGGCACCCGTGCAATTGGTGGGACCGAATTTCGGCACGTTCAGTATCGGCGTGATTCAGTTCGGGTTGCTGGCGGGCGGCGGCAACGGAACCTTTACCTGGTCGATCGTCGGCGGAGCGCTGCCGCCGGGCCTGTCGATCCGGACCGATCCGCTGTTCGGCGTGTCCAGCAACGCGAGCGCCGCCATCGCCGGCGTCGCGACGACGGCCGGCGTGTACAGTTTCACGCTGCGCGTGAGCAGCGCCGGCGTGAACACCGATCAAGCGTGCACGTTGAAGGTGACGGGGTTGACGATCAGAGATGGAAGCCACTTCGGCGAGCTCCCGCAGGCGACACTCGGCGCGGCGTACGCGTACCAGCTGGCCGCGTTGAACGCGGCGGGGACGCCGGTGTTCTTCGCGTCGAACATCCCTCCCGGCCTGTCGCTGTCGTCGTCGGGGCTGCTGTCGGGTACGCCCCAGGCGACCGGCGGTTATTCGATCACCTTCCACGTCTTCGACGGAACCGACACGGCGACGCGAAGCCTTTCGCTCGGGATCGACGCGTTCTCGATCACGAATGCCGGGGTATTGCCGAACGCCGTCAGGGGGCAGGCGTACTCGACGACGCTCGCGCTTTCGGGCGGAACCGGGCCGTTTACGTTCTTCTCCGGCTGCTGTCTGCCGATCGGGCTGTCGTTGAGTTCGTCCGGGGTGATTTCGGGAACCGTCTCGACGTCCGCCAGCCAGGGCCCGACCGCCTTCACGGTGTTCGTCAACGATGCCGCCAGCCATTCGATGACGAAACGGTTCTCGATCGATGTCGTCGGCACTCCCGTGGCTCCGCCGGGGTTGTCGCCGTACAGCAGCATCGACGACTGCACGATCGGCGTGGTGTGCAGCCGCGGCATCGCGATCGTGAGCGGCGGCACAGCGGTGTTCTCGGTGAGCGCGACCGGCCTGCCACCAGGAATGGCGATTCGATCCGCATCGGGACGCTCGGGTGCGATTGTGTCGGGAGGTCCCGGCTACGGCTACTCGATGGCCGCGGGCGATGCGGAGATCTACGGAACCCCAACCGCTCTGGGCACGTTCAACGTCCGAGTGACCGCGACCGACGCGCTTGGCACCGTCGTCGCGCAGGAGTATCCCTTCCGCGTTTCGGCGCTCGAGCAGCCATACGCGGTCGACGGCGGGACGGTCAACGTGCCGGTCAACACGTCATTCGGGCTGCTCGGGGGGACACTGCCGTACAGCGGCACGGTCGTCAGCGGTGCGCTGCCGGCGGGGCTCACGGTTCAGCCCGGTTCGCCGACGCTGACAGGAACGCCCCTCGAAAGCGGGTTCTTCAAGGTGGTGATCAATTTCACCGACGCCGCATCGCACAGCCTGCTGGTGACGGAGAACATCGGTGTGGGCAGCGCGACGTTCCCCGGCATCAGCATCAGCAGCGCGAGCGATCTCGGCACGGCGTTCGCGACGTCGTTCTATTCGACGCAGCTATTGGCCTGCTGCGCGTCGACGTACACCTGGAGCTTTGTGAGCGGCGCATTGCCGCCGGGCCTCGCGATCGCGCCCACGGGATTGTTCAGCGGCACGCCGTCGACGCCGGGCCTCTACACGTTCGTCCTGCGCGCCGCGGATGGGTCGAACAGCGCGAACTACGGTCAACGGCAGTTCACGTTGCGCGTGCTCCCCGTGGGCGTTGGGCCATTGTTCGTCCTCACCAGTTCACTGCCGTCCGGCCGCGTCAGCGCGACGTACCCCCAGACCTCTCTGCAATCGAGCGGAGGTACCGGGCCGGTCACCTGGAAGCTTGCGTTCAACAGCTACCTGCCACCCGGCGTCACGCTCGGCCCGAACGGTGTCTTGAGCGGCGTTCCGACGGGCAGCGGTCAGTTCAGCTTCACCGTGATCGCAACGGACGCCGGCGGTCAGACGGCGAGTCGCTCGTTGTCGATCGCCGTCTCGCCCGCGCCGCCCCGGAGGGCGGGTTCGGATTTCAACGGCGACGGGAAGTCCGACGCGGGCATCTTCAGGCCGAGCGTCATGCCCGATGCGCTGTGGTATTCGACGCCCACCGGCGGCGGTTCACCGTTCCAGATTTTCTTCGGCGCGTCGGGCGACGTGCCGGTCGTCGGCGACTACGACGGCGACGGCAGGGCCGACGCAGTGATCTGGCGGCCGTCGACCGGGCTGTGGTACGGCCCGCGCACTGGCGCCGCGCAGATCGCGATTCAGCTCGTGCTCGGCCAGATGGGGGACATCCCGGTGCCGTGCGACTACAACGGCGACGGCGCGATCGATCCGGCGTACTACCGGCCGTCGACCGGCCAGTGGTTCGGCACGACGGCCAACGGTTCGACGGTGGTCCTGAACACGAACCTCGGCCTCGTCGCCGGCGATATTCCGGCGCCGGCGGATTACGACGGTGACGGCAAGTGCGATCCGGGGATCATGCGGCCCGGCGTCGGCCCCGGTGGCACGAACCTCTGGTACTCGGTGCTGAGCGGCGGCGGCGCGCCGTTCCAGATCTATTTCGGCGCGGTCGGAGACATCCCGGTGCCGGGCGACTATGACGGCGACGGCAAGGCCGACGCGGTGATTTTCCGGCCGTCGATGGGCCTGTGGTACGGACCGCGGACCGGCGCCGCGCAGATCGTGACGCAGATTTTCCTGGGGCAGAGCGGCGACATTCCGATCCCCGGCGACTATGACGGCGATGGAGCCGTGGATCCGGCGATCTACCGTCCGAGCACGGGATTGTTCTACGGCACCAACGCGTTGGGGAGTGTGGTCGTGCTGAATACCAACCTGGGCGTCACCGCCGGCGACTTGCCGACGGGGCAACGTCCTCACTGACCTCGTGCGACGGTGCGAGCGCCGCCGCGATCGCACGCTCCAGCGAGCAAGGCGTGTCGACGTCCGCGATCCCCGAGTCGCGATCGAGCGCGTTCTGCAGCTGCATGATCCAGGCGAGCACGTCGGACGCCTCGTTGCGGAACCTGCGAGACGTGGGTCCCTTGCGCTCGATCGCGTCGACGAGCTCCTGCAACTCCTCCGCGAGCCGCGCCACTGCCGTCGCGCGCGCCGGCGGATCGTAGATCTGCGCGAACATCCGCTGCCACCCGGCGAGCGTGGCCGGCCGCGACCCCGCCGTCGACGCGGCGATGCGGCTCAATGCCGGCCAGTCGAGCGTTTCGATCCCTGCGGTGCGGCCTGTGCACGTCCGCGTGTCGTGCGGGAACGCGAGGCAGTGCGGGCACAGGCGCGGATACTTTCCCCAGATCATCGCCTCGACGCTGTCGACGCCGGCCGCGCTGCACAACGCCATCCAGGACGCAAGCGCCGGCGCGACGTGTCCGCGTTGGACGCTTGCGTCGTTGGTTGCAGCGGCCAGCGGCGTCAGCCGCTCGACGGCCGCCACGAGCGCTGCGACGGCTTCGCGGCAGTCGTCATCGGGTGCGATGCGCTTCGCTTCGCGCACGACCGCGTACCATTGGTCGAGCCGTCCGGCGTGCGGCGCGTCGCCTTCCTGCACTGACGCCGAAGCTTACCGCGGATCAGCAGCCTTTCACGATCAGCCAGAGCGCGAGCGGCACTTCGAAGGTGAGCATCGGCAGCCACATCGCCTGCGCCGCGGCGCCGGCCCCGACGCCGCCGAGCTGGAGCGGGAGACCGACGAGGAGCAGCACCGACGCGACGACGCCGATCCACGCGAGGGCGGGAGGAATCGATCGGCCGCGCAGGAAGAGGATCGCAAGCACCGCGCCGACGATGCCGGCGGCGATGTAAACGAGCAGCGTGACTCCCGCCGTGCGCGCGTTGCCGCCGCGCGTCATGCGTCCGCGCCCTTCACGAGGAGGAACATCGTCAGCGCGCCTTCGGCGAGGATGCCCGGCGCGTAGTTGAACGGCGCGAGCGCGCGCGCGACCGTCGGGACCGCGAAGGTCAGCCAGCTCGCGCCGCCGATCGCCATCGCGACGCCGAGCGCGCGCGGCATGAAGGTGGACTTCGCGATCAGATACCCGAGCAGGATGCAGTAGCAGCCGAAGAGCGCGAGCGGGCTGATCGGCACGCGCACGTGGAACATCAGCAGCGCGCTGACGAGGCATCCGGCGAAGCTGAAGGCCGCCGCGATCGCCGACACGGCAGGATCGACGCGCCTGAACAGCACGTAGAACAGAGCGGTGACGCCGACGTAACAGATGGTCGCGATGCCGTTGGCGGCGGTCAACCCGACGCCGGCGGCCAAGGCGACGAGGCCGGTGACGAACGTCCCGAGGTAGAACACGCCGGCGACGCGCCCGATGTTCATCCGTCTACTCCGAGCGCAGCGCCTGCAGCACGTCGACGCGTGCCGCGCGCGCCGCCGGCAGCAGCGACGCGGCGACGGCCGCGGCGGTCAGGAGGAGCGCGGCGGTCGCGGTCGGCAGCATCCCGGGGAGCTGCGCGCGTCCGATCAGGCTGGCGCCGGCGCGCACGAGCGCGTAGCCGCCGACGGCGCCGGCGGCGATGCCCACCGCGGCGATCGCGGTCCCTTCGGCGAGGACGCGCGACATGATGTCGCGCGGCGCCGATCCGACGGCGAGTCGGATGCCGAACTCGCGCGTGCGTGCGCTGACCGAGAACGCGAGCACGCCGGCGACGCCGACGACCGCGATCAGCAGGCCGATGCCGGCGAAGCCGGAGACGACGAACGCGTTGACGCGTTCCGGTCCGAGCACGTCGACCCGGATGTCCTCGAGCGTCGCGGCGCGCTCCACCGGCTGATCGGGGGAGATCGACCGGATGATGCGCGTGATCGCGGGCACGAGGTTGTGCGGATCGCCGCCGGTGCGCACGAACAGGCGCCCGGCGTACCCCATCTGCATCGACGGCAGGTACAGCGTCAGCGCCGGCGCCGAGTCGACGTGTTCGTCGTCGACGTCGGCGACGACACCGATGACGCGCGTCGGGATCGGGCGGTTCGACGTCGGGTCCTTCCACGCCAGGCGGCCGTTCACCGCGTGGCCGTTCGGGAAGAACCGCTGCGCGATCGACTGGCTGACGATCGACAGCATCTCCTTGCGGCCGCCGTCCTCGTCGGTGTACTCGCGGCCGTCGACCAGGCGCAGCCCGACAACGTTGAAGAAGCGGGGGCCGACGAGTCGGAATCTGGCGTGCGGGTTGGGTTCGCCGTCGGCCGGCTTGTAGCCGTCGACGGTGAATTCGAAGAAGCCGAACGAGCCGGCGTCGCGCCACGGCACGAAGTTGCCGACCGAGACCGCGTCGACGCCCGGCAGCGCGGCGACGCGCCGCATCGACTCGCGATAGAAGGCGACCAGATTGGCGCCGCCGCCGGTCACCACCGCCGGCGTGTCGACGGCGAGCACCTGGCGCGTGTCGAAGCCGGTGTGGGCTTTCTGCAGCTGGACCAGCGCCGCGAGCAGCACGCCGGCGCCGGTCAGCAGGACGAACGAGAACGCAATCTGCATCGTCGCGAACACGCGCAGTCGCCGGTTCGTTCCGGGCGTGATGCGGACGCCGCCCGTGGCCAGCCCGAGGCCGCCCGGCGCGGACGCCGACGGAAGCCGCGGCACGTACGCCAGCAGCACGGCGGCGACCAGTGCGAGCGCGGCCCCGACCCAGACGACGGTCGAATCGACGCGGACGTCGAGCGCGCGGACCGAGAACCGCGCCGCGAACTCGGCGACGAGCGTGACGAACGGCCGCGCGAGCAGCACGCCGAGCAGCGCGCCCGCGCCGCAGAGCAGGAGGCTTTCGGCGAGGAGCGTCCGCCGCAGGGCGCCGTCGCCGGCGCCGAGCGCCGCGCGGACCGCGAGCTCGCCTTCGCGCCGGACGGAGCGCGCCAGGATCAGATTCGCCACGTTCGAGCAGGCGATGACGAACACGAGGCCGGCGGCGGCGAGCAGCACGAGCAGGATCGTCCGCGCCGGCGCGGAAATCTGATCGCGCAGCTTCGTGATCGTCAGCTGGATGGCGGAGCGTCCGTTGTACGCGTCGGGGTGATCGCTCATCATCGACGCGTGCGCGGCGGCGAGATCGGCGCGCGCGGCGTCGAGCGACACGCCGGGCGCGATGCGCGCGAAGAGCTCGGTCATGCGATGCGTCCGGCTCGTCACCATGGTCGCGCCCAGGTGGTGCGGGCTGCAGACGACGTTCGCCAGCAGCTCGGTGTCGGCGGGGTAGGGGACCGACGGTTCGAGCACGCCGACGATCGTGGCGTCCTTCGATCCCAGGCGGACGACCTTGCCCACGATCGCGGGATCGCCGCCGAGCGATTTCGTCCAGAAACGGTAGGTCAGCACCGCGACCGGCGCGGCTGCCGGCCCGTCGTCGCCCGGCGTCAGCAGACGGCCGGCGATCGGCCGCAGCCCCATCACGTCGAAGAACGATCCGTTGACGACGCCGGCCTTGACCATGCGCGGCTCGCCGCCGAGCCCGTTCAGCGCGAAATCCACCGTGGAGAAATCGCCGAACGCCGCGACGGTCTTCGCCCGCTGGCGCAGGTCGGCGATCTCGGGCACCGAGAAGTCCATGTTCTCGACGCCGAGCGAGGGCGCGCTCTGCTTTACGTAGAGAAGCCGGTCCTCGTCGCGGTTCACCAGCGGCCGCAGCAGCACGCCGCGGACGACGGAGAAGATCGCGGCGTTCGCGCCGATGCCGAGCGCGAGGGTGACCACGACGGTGGCCGCGAGCCCCTTGACGCGCATCAGCGAGCGAAACGCGAAGCGGAGATCGCGCACGAGCGCGTCGGCGGCCTCGAACCACCGCGGGCGCCACACGGCGCGGATCGACTCGCGCGTCAGCGTCAGGTTGCCGAAGTCCTTCACCGCCGCGAAGCGCGCCGACGCGGGATCCTCGCCGCGATCGACGCGGTCCTTGATCTCGAGCGCCAGATGGCCGCGGATCTCTTCGTCGAGGTCGTCTTCGTCGGGCCGCATGCCTTCACTCCCTGCCGGCCGGGGCCGGATTCATGATGCGTCCGATGGCGGCGACGAGCTGCCGCCAGCGGTCGTGCTCGCGGGCGAGCTGCGCGCGGCCGGCGGCGGTCAGCTGGTAGAAGCGCGCGCGCTGGTTCGCTTCGCTGACGCCCCACTCCGACTTGAGCCACCCGCGTTTGACGAGGCGATGCAGCGCCGGGTACAGCGAGCCGGTTTCGACCTTCAGCAGGTCGTCGGACTGCGTCCGGATCGCGCGGCCGATCCCGTGGCCGTGCTGCGGGCCCCACTGGAGGACCCGGAGGATGAGCATGTCGAGGGTGCCCTGGAGCAGCTCCAGCCGCTCGTCGCCGGATGGATGGCGCATAGTCGTAGACAGTCTACGGCCTTAGACGTAGACCGTCTACAGCTTGTTCCGGGCCGGCCGCCGCGGGTAAGCTGCGCCGGCTGGAGACCACTAGAATGGCAAGTGAATCGACCGACCGCGTCGAGCTCCTCCAGGGCACGCTCGATCTGATCGTGCTGCGGGCGCTGCACACGATGGGCGCCCAGCACGCGTACGGCCTCGCCGCGCGCCTCGAGCAGGTCGTCGCCCCCTCGCTCAGGCTGAATCAGGGCACGCTGTACCCGGCGCTCGTGCGCCTCGAGCAGAAGGGCTGGATCCGGGGTACCTGGCAGCGGACCGAGCGCAACCGCGAGGCGAAGTACTACAGCCTGACGAAAGCCGGCACGCGCGGCCTCGAGCGGCAGACCGAGCGCTGGCAGCGGCTGGTGACGCTCGTCAACACGCTGCTGGGCGAGGCCTGACCGTGGGCGCGCTCAGGCGATGGATCGGGCGGCTCGTCAACGCCTGCCGGCCTTCGCGGGCAGCGAGCGACGCCGACCGCGAGATCGCGTCGCACCTCCAGATGCTCGAAGACGATTTCGCCCGCCGCGGCCTCTCGGCCGAAGACGCCCGGGTTGCGGCACGGCGCGCCTTCGGCGGCGTGGCGGCCGCCAGCGATCGCCACCGCGATGCGCGGTCGTTCGCCTGGATCGACGACGCGCGCCGGGATCTGCTGTACGCGGTGCGGACGCTGCGCAGGACGCCGGCGTTCGCCGCCGTGGCGATCCTGACGCTCGCGCTCGGCATCGGCGCGACGACCGCGATCTTCAGCGTCGTGTACGGCGTGCTGCTGCGTCCGCTGCCGTACGCCGACCCGGATCGGATCGTCGCGGTGTTCGAGGTGACGTCGAAGGGACGCCCCTCGGCGCTCGCGGATCCGAACTTCGACGACTTCCGCGATCAGAGCCGCAGCTTCGCGGCGATCGCGAAGTACACCGAGCGGCTGGTGTCGGTCTGGAGCGGATCGCAGGCGACGCACGCCCATGTCGCGCGCATCTCGCCCGGCTTCCTCGACGTGTTCGCCGTGCGCCCGATCGTCGGCCGCGGCTTCACCGGCGCCGACGCGCGAAAAGGCGCCGCGCCCACCGCGCTGGTCAGCTACGGGTATTGGAAGGAGTCTCTCCGCTCGGGAGACCTTTCGCAGGCGCGCCTGAAGGTGGACGGCACGGCCGTATCGGTGGTGGGCGTGCTTCCGCCGGCGTTCCAGTTTCCGGCCGGCGTCGAGATCTGGATGCCGACCGATCTGAACGGCGAGAGCGCGAGCCGCACGTCGCACAACCACCGCGCGGTTGCGCGTCTGCAGGACGGCGTCACCGTCGAGCAGGCGAACCGCGACGTCAGCGCGATCGCGCGCCGCATTCACGACACGTCGAGCGATCGCGGCGACTATCTGCTGAAAGATGCGATCGTGATCCCGCTGCAGGCGTCGATCACGGCCAACGCGCGGTCGCCGCTGCTGGTGCTGCTCGGCGCGGTCGGGTTCCTGCTGCTCGTGGCGTGCGCCAACGTGGCCAACCTCCTGCTCGCGCAGGCGTCGGCGCGCGACACCGAGCTCGCCGTGCGCAGCGCCATCGGCGCCGGACGCGGACGCCTGGTCCGCCAATTCCTGACGGAGACCTTCCTGCTGTCGACCGCCGGCGGGGCGCTCGGGATGCTCGCGGCCTGGTGGGGCGTTGCCGGACTCGTGGCGCTCGCGCCCCCGATGCTGCCGCGGCTCGATGCCGTCGCGATCAACACGCCGGTGCTCGCCTTCGCCGTGCTCCTCTCGACCGCGGTGGCGACCGGGCTCGGCGCGTTCACCGCGCTCCGCGGCACGTCGCGCAATCTGCGCGACGGCCTCGCGGGCGGCGGACGCGGCCACGCCGGCTCCCGCGCCAGCCAGCGCGCGCGGCGCGCGATCGTCGGCGCCCAGATCGCCGTCACCTTCGTGCTCGTCGTCGGCGCCGCGCTTCTGGGCCGCAGCCTGATCAACGTCCTCCAGGTCAACCCGGGTTTCCGCGTCGATCGCATCGTCGCGATGGACGTGTCGCGGCCGCATGCGGACGACGCGACGCGAGCCGGGGACGCGCTGTTCTTCGGCGAGCTCATCGACCGGCTCGGGCGGATCCCGGGCGTGCGGAAGGTCGGCGCCGCGAGCGATCTGCCGCTGGACGGCGGCCACGCCGACGGCATGTTCGCGGTGGTGGCGCCGAACGACGCGCCGCGGACGATGAAGGATCTGGAGGCGCTGTTTCGCCAGAAGCCGCGCATCGGGATTGCGGACTTCTGCGTCGCGACGACCGGCTACTTCGAGGCGCTCGGCATCCCGCTGGTGCGCGGCCGCCTCTTCGACGCGCGCGATGGCGCCGATGCGGCGCACGCGGCGCTGATCACCGAGTCGCTCGCGCGCGAGCGCTGGCCCGGGCAGGATCCGATCGGCCGCACGATCGAATTCGGCAACATGGACGGCGACCTGCGGCCGCTGACGATCGTCGGGATCGTCGGCGACACGCACGACTACGGTCTCGACGCGCCCTCCCGGCCCACGGTGTACGTCAACCTGCTGCAGCGCCCGCGGGCAGATGTCACGCTGGCGCTGTTGACCGATGCCGAGACGCAGTTGGTGACCGCGGATGCGCGCAGGGTGCTGCACGAACTGGACGCGGAAGTGCCCGTGCGCTTCCGGACGCTCTCGCAGATCTACGCCGCGTCGCTCGGCTCCCGGCGCTTCAGCGTCGTCCTCATCGGCAGCTTCGGGCTCGCCGCGCTCGTGCTCGCCGCGACAGGCGTGTTCGGCGTGATGGCGTACGCCGTCAGCCGCCGGACGCGCGAAATCGGCTTGCGCGTCGCGCTCGGCGCGCCGGCGGGCGACGTGCTGCGCTCGATCCTCGGCGAGGGCATGCGCACGATCGCGGTCGGCATCGCGATCGGCGTCGGCGTGGCGCTCGGGCTGACGCGGACGGTGGCGTCGTTGCTGTTCGGCGTCACCGCCACCGACCCGTTGACGTTCGCCGGCGTGATTGCGCTGCTCGTCGCCGCCGCCCTCGTGGCGTGCTACGTGCCCGCGCGGCGAGCGACGAGGGTGGATCCGATGGTGGCGCTCCGCTGCGAATAGGCCGATCGGCGGCGCGCCTCAGTCAGAACACGAACGGGATGAAGCGCGTCGTCCGCTCCATGTAGCGGCGGTAGGGCTCGCCGATCACGGCCAGGAGCGCGCGTTCCTCGACGCGGACGCGGTAGACGTAGGTGAGTGCGCTCACCGACAGCAGCACCGCCACGCTGATCCAGTTGGCGAGCGCCAGCCCGATGCCGAGGAACAGGATCACGCCGGCGGTGTACGACGGGTGCCGCACGTACTTGTATGCGCCGCGCTCGACCACGGCCTGGTCCGGCGTGACGACGACCGCTCCCGTGAAACTGGATCCGAGCATCCGGAAGCAGTGCCGCCGCAGCAGCCGGCCGCACACGATCCCCGCCACCCCGGCGGCGAGCCACCCGGCCGGGTGGGGCAGCGCGGCCCGCGGGACCCGCATGGCGATCGAGAACGCGGCCATGACGCCGAGGCCCTGGCCGACGATGATGAGGCGCTTCGAGTGGGCGTCGAGCGGCGTCGACGGCGGCTCGCGGCGGCCCGACACGACGCGGTATTCGGTCGAAAACGCCCACACGAACACGCTCCAGAACGCCGGCGCGTACGGCCAGGTGTAGACCAGCAGCCTGGACATCGGGCGTAGTGTACCGCGCGGCCGGCGCGGTGCTACGATATCTGACCAGGGTCAGACAAATGATCGACGATCGAATCGTCGGCCGCGTGCGCCGGTTCAACCGCGCGGTCGGGGAAACCATCGGCGCCGTCGACGATCGCTTCCTGGGCCGCCGCCGGCCGATCGGCGAGTCGCGGCTCCTCTGGGAGATCGGCGCCGACGGCGCCGAGGTCCGAACGCTGCGCGCCCGCCTCGGCCTCGATTCGGGATACGTCGCGCGCGTGCTGCGATCGCTCGAACGCCAGGGGCTGGTGCGCGTGCGAGCGGCGTCGAACGACCGGCGGGTGCGCATCGCGTCGCTGACCCGAAAAGGGATCCGCGAGCGCACCGAGCTCGACCGCCGATCCGATGCGCTGGCGGCGAGGATTCTCGAGCCGCTGACCGGCGCTCAACGCGCCGAGATGGTCGAGGCGATGTCGCGGGTCGAGCAGATGCTGCGCGCTTCGATGGTCCGATTCGACGTCGAGCCGGCGACGACGCGCGACGCGCGCTGGTGTCTGAGGCAGTATTTCTCCGAGCTGAACGAGCGCTTCGACCGCGGATTCCATCCGGACGCCAGCCTGCCGGCCGACGCCGCCGATCTCGCGCCGCCCCGTGGTGCGTTCGTCGTTGCCCGCCGGCGCCGCGAGCCGGTCGGGTGCGGCGCGCTGATGTTCCACGCCGACCGGACCGCCTCGCTCCGCCGGATGTGGGTAGCGCGTTCGATGCGAGGCCTCGGCCTCGGCGCGCAGCTCCTCGACGAGCTCGAGCGGCTCGCCCGCGAACGGGGCGCGACGCGCATCCGCCTCGAAACGAATCGCGCCCTGCGCGAGGCGATCGCGCTCTATCGCCGCAGCGGCTACGTCGAGGTTCCGCCGTTCAACGGCGAGCCGTACGCGCACCACTGGTTCGAGAAGCCGCTGGCGCGGCGCTGATCACTGGTTCGCGTCGCGGATCTGGCCGACCATCACGTCGACATACCCTTCGAGCGCGCGGCCGACCGCCGCGGCGTGGCCCGCGGGCGCGCTGCTGCCGATGCCGCCCCGATGGATCAGCGAGACCTGCACCAGCGCCGGCTGGTTGCGGTAGGTGAGCGTCGCCGTCGCGTGGGTGTAGAGAAACGCGTCGTAGCGCGACACGCAGGTGCCGCCCCCCACCGTGCTCGTTTGAATGTTGACGTAGAGATACGTGTCGTCGTCCGAGTTCCGGCGCACCGAGAAGCCGGCGTCCGACAGGCGGCGCGCCAGGGACGACTCGATCGCGTCGTGGTTCAGGCCGCACGCCGTCGCCTGGGGCCCGAGCTCCTCCACGAGGATGCCCATCGACTTCAGGCCGCGCAGCTCGGCGCCGGGCCGTGTGTCGGCGCCGGGCGCGGAAGGCGCCGCCGGCTGGGACGTCTGCGCGCTGCCCGACGGAGCGGCCGCGGCGGGCGTGTCGGTCGCGATGCCGGCCGCGTAGACGAGGTGCGCCGTGTCGCCCTTCCCGTGATCCAGGAATTGGATGTCGACGAGGAGCGTCGCGCCCGGCGTGTACGTGTAGCGGACCTGCCGGTCGCGATCGATGGTGTATGTGACGATCGTCTTGTCGGCGTCGCGCTTCGCCGAAACGACGAGCGGCACGCCGCCGACTTCGATCGTCTCGTCCCGCCCCGTCGTATGGAGCGTTCGCGACTGGCCGAACTCGTTCGTGATCGTCAGCGCGTCCGGCGCGTCGACGATGGTGAGGCGCGCCGCCGGGTTGCGTGCTTCGCCGGTGAGGAACTGCACGCGCCGCGCGTCCTCGTAGCTTTCGCGCGGCATCGAAAACGCCGGCGCCGCGCCGCGCCCGCCGCCGGAGCCGCGGCGTCCGCCGCGGCCGGGCGATCCGCCGGCGTCGCTGGTCGATCCCGGCTGCGGCTGCAGCCACGGCGCGTCGAATCCGATTTCCTTCGGGATGTCGCTGGCCGATCGATTCAGCGTCCAGATGCCGCCGATCGTGCCGCCGGGCTGGCCGGCGGCGACCGCCGCCGCCAGCGCCAGAACTGAAATCAGGCGTTGCATGAAAATGTAGACGATCGTCCGTTGATTCGCGTCGGAGACCCCTTATTCTTTGAGCACCATGCCGCGATCCACCAACGCTCTCCTCGCCACGATCGGCGCGAACCTGCGGGCGCTGCGGCGTGAACGCGGCCTCTCGCAGGAGGCGCTTGCCGATCTCGCGGACATCGATCGATCGTACATGTCCGGCGTCGAGCGCGGCCTGAGAAATATTTCGGTGCTGAACCTGTCGCGCCTCGCGTCGGCGCTCGACGTGTCGCTGATCGAGTTGATCGATCCGGCCGGCGACCGCGCCGGCACGCCGGACGTCCCGCCCGCATATCGGCCCGCGGTGGCTCGCGTCGAGGAACGGTGGCAGCCCGGCCGTTACCTGTCGCTCAGCTAGTCTCGCGCTGCCGGGCCCAGTCGCTGTCGAGAATCGACCAGAGGAACTGATCGACGTACCGATCTTCGCGCCAGAACGCGTCGCGCAGCCGCCCCTCGCGCTGCGCGCCGAGCTTCTGGAGCGCGGCGTTCCCGCGCGCGTTGTCGACCGCCGCGCGCGCTTCGATCCGGTGCACCTGGACGGTTCCGAACGCGAAGTCGAGCAGCATCCGCGCCGCTTCCGGGAAGATGCCGCGTCCCCACAGCCGGGACGCCATGACGAAGCCGAGCTCGCCGCGCCAGAAGCCCGGCTGCAGCTGCCGCAGCTCGAACACGCCCGACGCGTGTTCTTCGCCCGCGGCGACGATGCCGTAGCAGATGTATTTGCCGGTGGCGCGCTCCGCGTGCGCCCAGTCGATGAACTGCGAGAAGGCTCCCGCATTGGGCGGCGGCGCCCACATGAAGCGCCGCACCTCCGGCGTGTTGAGCTCGACGAACAGCGACTCGGCGTCCAACGGCCGCAGCTCCCGCAGCGTCAGGTGCTCGCCCGTCAGATCGGGAAGCCCGAGACGCCAATCAGAAGAGGTCGACATTCCCCCAGACGACGGTATTTCCCCAGACGACGGTGTTTCCCCAGACAACCGTACTCCCCCACACGACGGTGTTGCCCCACACGACGGTATTGCCCCACACGACGGTATTGCCCCACACGACCGTGTTGCCCCACACGACCGTCTGATTCCACGTCCACGTTTCGCCGGCGATCGTCGTCGTCGGCGACGGGATCGTGGACGCCGCATCCACCGGCGACAGGCCGGTGGCGACGACCGCGTCCATCAACGCGACGGCGCCGGGCAGGTTGATCGCGCCGTGCCCCTGCGTCAGCGGATCGGCGCCGGCGACGTCGAGCGCCGAGTACTCGATCACGGCTTTGATCGTGTCGGGCGACGGCGCCAGGCCGCCGTTGCGCGCCTGTTCGATCAGGAGCGCCGCGACGCCGCTCGCGACGGCGGCCGACATGCTCGTGCCGCTCAGGCGCAGAAACCGCGGCAGCCCTCCGTTGCCGGCGACCTGGCGCTCGGGATGCTCCGTGAAGAGCGTGCTGCCGAGCGCCGCGTCGGAGACGAGGTTCTGTCCAGGCGCGACGATGTCGGGTTTCGCGTATCCGTCGTACCACGTCGGGCCGCGCGAGCTGTACGCGGGCACGCTGTCGTCGGTGCGCGTGGTCGTCCCGGCCGTGTCGACGGCGCCGACGGTGATCGCCGATGGTGCGTTGCCGGGACTCAGGATGCCGGCGTAACCGGGCGCGCCGGTGACGAGGTTGCGCCCGACGTTTCCCGCCGACACCACCACGACGATGCCGGCGCGCACGGCGGCTTCCACCGCCTGCACCAGCGGATCGGTGGCGGCCGGCTCGAGGATCGGGTGGCCGAGCGACAGGTTGATGATGTCGACGCCGAGCGCGTTCTTGTTGAGCGTGGCGAACTCGATGGCGGCGATGACGGCGCTCGTCTGGCCCGCGCCGTTCGCGTCGAGGACCTTCATCGCGATCAAGCGCACGCCCGGCGCAACGCCGGTGTACGCGTTCTGCGACAGCGCGCCTTTGCTCGCGATCAGGCCCGCGACGTGCGTCCCGTGACCGTAGTCGTCGTACGGCGCCGTCGGCGCGGCGCTGGTGAAATCGTAGAAGGTGACTTTGGAGAAGTCGCCGTCCGGCTGGATGCCGGAATCGATGACGGCGACGCCGACGCCGCGGCCCGTGAGCGTCGAGGCGGACGCGGCCATCTGTCGCACGGCGGCCGGCGCCGATTTCGTCGTCGCGCCGCTGACGACGGCCGCGTCGATCGACACGCCGAGCACGGTGCTGTCGGCGGAGAGCGCATCGAAGTCCGCTGCCGTCAGGTCGGCCGCGAGCAGATTGAGGAGGCGGTATTCGGCGGCGACGTGCTTACCGCGCTGCCGCAGACGGGCGGCGACGGCCGCGGACGCGCCGGTCGTCGTGGTGATCAGGACCCGGACGGTGCCGGCGGGCGAGGTCTGCAGCGCCGCATCGAATTTCGAAGGCCCGGCGGCGACCGCCGGTGTCGCCGCCGCGGCGAGCGCGATCGCGAAGATCGCTGCGCGAAACCTCATCTGCCTCCTCGTCGAGGAGGCATTATCGCATCACTTGCTCAGGCGCAGGATCTCATTCTGGATGTTCTGGAACGCCGGCGCGACGTCGGCCGCGGTCGGCGCGTAGAAGTACTTCCCTTCGAGCTGATTCGAATTGAAGTCCGGCGACCGCTTGTCGTTCGAGATGCGCTTCAGGATGTCCTCGGGCATCTCGGGCATCGTCCCGAGCAGGTCGCGCAGCAGGTACCCCATGCCGATGGTGTAGATGCGGATCTTGTAGTCGCCGTTGTCGTTCCGCGCGGCGTCGCCGATCTCCTCGAGCACGTTGCGTGCGGCGTTGTTGATGTTGAAGACTTCCGCCGGATACTTGCCCGCGCCGACGTTGAAGTGCCGCAGGCCACGGACGCTGCTCTGTGCGGCGCCGTTCACCGTGAGCGACGAGGACTGCAGCGGGAACGACGTCGGGATGCCCGAACTGCGGTGGTGCGTGTGCAGCGTCGCCGTGGGCAGGAACGGGACGGCGGGAATCACCGTCGTGTTGTTCCAGCCCGTGCACGCCGGGGTCGAGCCCGCGTCGCAGCTGTAGGCCGGGCTCGACACGGTGCCCGTGCCGGTGTCGTACAAGCCGTTGATCGACGGCGCGTCCCACGTCTGGTTGTCCGGGTCGGTCGGGCTCTTCGGGAAGTCCGCGGTGCGGAGCGACCGCGCGACGCCGGTGCCGTTCCAGTCGCCGGGGAGGCCGTTCGACGCGCCGTCGGTGAAGAGCACGATGATGCGGAGGCCGGATTGCGAACCGGTCGGGACCGACCGCAGTTCGTCCCACCCGCGGTACAGGCCTTCGTCCATCAGCGTGCTGCCGCCGGGCAGCGTCGCCGGAATGTCCGATTCGAGCTTGGACTTGTTGAAGCCGCGGCTGGAGGGCATCGCGTCGATGACCGTTGCGCCGTTGCCGAAGGTGATGAGCGCAAGCCGATCGTGGAGCGCGTCGAACGAGTCGACGAACGACACCGCGGCGTCGTGCACGGTCGACCACTTCGAGCCGATCGAGCTCGACACGTCGATGATGAGCGACAGGTCGACCATGCGCCGCGTCGCTTCGCCCATGCTGCGGACGGTGACGGTGTTGATGTTCCCGAGCTGCATGAACGTCGTCGGCAGCACCGCGCTCGCCTGGACGTCGACGGTGTTGACGCCGGTGGCCGTGTCGACGCTGGACGTGAAGAAGTTCGGATCGGTCGTCGGATCGGTGGATGTCAGCGTGCCGAGGTACCCGGCCGGGAAGTTCGCCTTGAAGATCCGGACGGCTTCGCCGCGCGGGTCGCCGCTGTTCAGCGCGCGCGCCGCGCCGAGCGCCGCGCCGTCGACCGCCTTCGACAGCTGCGCCTTGACGACGTACGCGCGGCCGCTGTCGAGCGCGAGGCCGGAGAACAGCAGCAGCCCCGTCAAAATGACAGCCATGTAGACGAGAACGACCCCTCGTTCGTTGCCCATCGTCGTGTCCTCAGAAATAGGCGATCGAGTACAGCTTGCTCGGCACGTGGATGCCGAAGTTGTCGAGCGGCGTGAGCGTCGTGTGGTTCGAATAGATCTCGGTCACGTACAGGAAGCCGCCGAGCGTCAGCAGTCCGGGCGGCAGGTTCGTGATCTGCAGGCCCGTGTCGTTGTCCGAGTTGTTGGCCTGGTAGTTCGGCGGCCCGCCGAACGAACCGCCGCCGCGCGTCTGCAGCTGGCTCGACGCGCTCAACGTGCCGTACTGAAAGCGCTCGTACAGAATGTTCTGGTTGTAGTTGGCGGCGCCGACCGTCGGCACGTTCTTGATGACCGACAGGATCATCGTGGACGTGCCGTTGTCGAAGTTGACCGGCCGCGTCGCCATGCCGCGCAGCGCCGTCGCGGCGTCCGCGAGCGTCGTGTCGCGCGACGTGAGGTTCGAGCCCTCGCGCGCGAGGCGCGTGACGATGTGCTGATCCAGCAGCGCCGAGCTGAGCTCGATGAGGCCGAGCGCGAGCAGCGTCAGGAACGGCAACGCCATCGCGAACTCGACCATGCTCTGGCCGCGGTCCGAGCGCCGGCGGTTGCGCGTCATTGGTACCTTTCGTTCTTCATCGCCGACTCCACGTGGAGCTGCAGCTGGCCGTTGGAGAAGAACGGCCGGATCAGCGGCGTCATGAAGTCGTACGTGTAGTCGACCGCGACCTTCTCGACGTCGCCCGGGCCGCCGACGCCGCCCGTCCACGACGCGGAGCCTTCCGGCAGATGGCTGAACGTGAACGCGCCGTCGGGTATCGTCAGCGTCGGCGTCGCATCGCGCATCGCGAAGATGATCGAGTCCTGCCGGCCGAGCATCTGGCTCGGATTGTTCGGATCCTGTTTCTGATTGCCGGTGACGGCGAACCGCGTCGCCTGGCTGACGCCGTTCTCGAGCGCGAGGTACGTGTAGAACATCGTCGCGAAATCGACGATGCCGAATGTGAGCAGGAGGAGCAGCGGCGTGACGATGGCCGCCTCCACCATGTTCGAACCGGTGCACTCGCGCCAGAGGGATCGCATGGCGCTGCAGAGAATTGCAGTGCTCGTGCCGTTGGCGGGCCGGAACGCCCGGCGCCGGCAATAAGCCTTTGGCGCAGAACGGTTTGACCGCAGGGGCCCGCCGCCAGTTCCGCTGCCGGATGCGCCCGCCGGACGGCGGGCGGCGCGGATGAAACTGAAAGCCGAGTTACCGGAGCGTATGCAGGCCCGATGGGGGGTGCGGCGGGGGCCGCGGCGTATACTGCGCCGCATGCTGCCTCGATTCGCCTGCCGCTTCGTCGCCGCCGCCGCCCTTGCCGCGGCGCTGGCGATGCCGACGCTCTCGGGTCAGTCGCCGCGCGCGCCGCGCAATGCCGAGGAGTTCGACCGCCTGTTCGCGCAGGTGTCGAACTGGGGGCGATGGGGCAAGGACGATCAGCTCGGGTCCGTCAACCTGATCACGCCGGCGAAGCGGAAGGCCGCGCTCGCGCTCGCGAAAACGGGCGAGAGCGTGTCGCTCGCCCACAATCCGATCACCGACAGGGCCGAAGACAACAACAACCCGTTCGAGCACACGATGCTGCGCGGGAACAACATGGATCGGTACGCGGTGGCGTACCACGGCTACGCGCACAGCCACATCGACGCGCTCTGCCACATCCTCTACAAGGACCAGACCTACAACGGCTACGCGCGCGCCGACGTGAACACCGATCGCGGCTGCACGAAGCTCGGCATCGACAACCTGAAGAACGGCGTGATCACGCGCGGCGTGCTCGTGGACATCGCGCGGCTGCGCGGCGTCGATTCTCTCGAACCGGGGACGGCGATCTACGTCGAGGACCTCGAGGCGTGGGAGAAGAAGGCCGGGATCAGAATCGGATCGGGCGACGCGCTGCTGCTGCGCACGGGCCGCTGGGCCCGACGCGCGAAGCTCGGGCCGTGGAACGTCGGGCAGCACGCGGCAGGGCTCCACGCGTCCGTGGCGCCGTGGATCAAGGAGCGCGGCGTCGCGCTCGTCGGCAGCGACGCGGCCGAGGACGTGACGCCGTCGCTCGTCGAGGGCGTGGCGCTGCCGGTGCACACGCTGTTCATCACCGCGATGGGGATCAACCTGCTCGACAACCAGGACCTGGAGGCGCTCGGCGCCGCGGCGGCGCGCCTCAACCGGTGGGAGTTCATGCTGACGATCGCGCCGCTGCCGGTCACCGGCGGCACGGGATCTCCTGCCAATGTGTTGGGGACGTTCTAGGGTGCTGGGTGCTAGGGTGCTGGGTGCTGGGTGCTGGGTGCTGGGTGCTGGGTGCTGGGTGCT
>Ga0070741_10007879_pt1 | contig 21737 bp, 17 predicted proteins | sample Coa_R1_4_FD_66440 | JGI IMG/M metagenome (GOLD analysis project Ga0070741, IMG submission 66440) | Surface soil microbial communities from Centralia Pennsylvania, which are recovering from an underground coalmine fire - Coalmine... | ecosystem: Environmental > Terrestrial > Soil > Unclassified ... | reverse complement strand
GATGAACCTGAAGATAAAGTTTCGTGAGTCCTTTCGTCCTTTTGCTCCCACCGTGCTGCGTGAGAAGGTATCTGAGTGGTTTGAAATAGATCGGGAGAGTCCTTACATGCTTCTCGTAGCCAACGTTAGGAAGGAAAAGCGGCGTGAAATGACGGCTGAAGAAGGAGAGCTGTGGGGTATTGATAAATTAAATGTGGTGCGGAGTGACATTCCAGCGGTTACACACGTTGATTATTCCGCGCGTATTCAAACGATTGACAAAGAGGATCACCCAGTGTATTACGACTTAATAGAAAGGTTTTATGAGAGAACGGGATGCCCCGTTATTGTCAACACATCCTTCAATGTGCGTGGAGAACCTATTGTGTGTACTCCTGAAGACGCTTATAGATGCTTTATGCGAACGAACATGGATTACCTTGTTCTCGGCAAATTCATTTTAGATAAAACCCAGCAACCCGAATTTAAAGATGACGGTGATTGGAGGAAAGAGTATGAATTGGATTAGAGAATCTTTATCAAAAATCATTACGAATGAATGCCGAGCATTTTGAATAACAGGAGATAGTCAAATGGTATCGATGATAAAAAAGGAACTTAAGTCACTAAAAATTGACAAGAAGACACTAAGAAATTTTGGGCTTCTCTTTTTTGTTGTCTTGATTACTATGGCGGCTCTTTCTTATTGGAAGGGACACTCAAATTGGCCGTGGTTTATAGGGGGAGGTGGATTGTTTCTTATTTTAGGTTTATTCTTTCCATTTCGCCTCAAGCCATTCTATAAGGTGTGGATGGTATTTGCTTTTCTGCTGGGATGGGTGATGACCAGAGTCATAGTGACCTTAACCTTCTTCTTAATTTTTACTCCTGTGGGTTTTATGCTTAGAATGATGGGGAGGGACTTATTAAACGAGAAGATTGACAGGAGTGCCCATACATACTGGCAGAGGCATGAACCGTTATCGGATAAGTCACGGTATTTAAAGCAATATTAAGGAGGTTTCGAGATGGGTAAACTATATATGTTTAAGGAACTCTGGGGGTTTCTTAGGGTGAGAAAAAAATGGTGGCTAACTCCAATTATTCTATTCTTGATTATATTGAGTGCGTTGATTATATTCACATCGGGCACTGCCGTAGCTCCATTCATCTACACCTTGTTTTAGTAATGCAGAATAATGGCTTTAATATCTTTAGTCATCCCTACCTATAATGAATGCCAAAATATCACCCATTTAATCCGACGGATAACTTTTGTTCTGGGGAAGATTATGGATGATTTTGAGATAATCGTAGTTGATGACGATAGCCCCGACGGAACCTGGCAAGTAGCTGAGGAACTAACTAAAGAGAATTCTCATCTCAGGGTTATAAGACGCCGGGACGAAAGAGGACTCGCTACTGCCGTGGTGGCAGGGTGGGAGATAGCCGGAGGGGAAGTTTTGGGGGTTATGGATGGAGACCTGCAGCATCCGCCCGAAACACTGCCGAAATTGCTCGATCCAATTCTTAACGCTCATGCAGATATAGTTGTTGCCAGCCGACATATAAACGGGGGCGGGGTCAGCGACTGGAGATTAGCTCGCAGGTTTGCATCCTGGACAGCAGCATCCATTGCAACTTTGATGCTGCCCGGCCTCTTACGGACTGTGCGTGATCCTATGTCGGGGTATTTTCTCATTAAACGCTCTGTTATTGAATCCGTTAATTTAAAACCTCAAGGGTATAAAATCCTTTTAGAGGTGTTAGCTAGAGGCAGGTATAGAACCGTCGTAGAAGTGCCTTACGTTTTTGAGGAGCGTAAAGAAGGTGGAAGCAAACTCGGCCCGAAACAGTACCTAGAGTTCTTTGCCCATCTAGGGCGCCTGGCGGGAGAGACAGGTCAAATCGGACGCTTCTTACGTTTCTGTACTGTTGGACTCTCCGGCGTTTTTGTCAACGAAGGAGCGCTTAAATTTTTCACAGAAACAGCCAGTCTATATTATATCTATTCCTCCATCTTAGCATGTGAGATAGCTATCGTCAGTAATTTCTTTCTTAACGAGTTCTGGACATTTCGGGATAGAGCAAGTCAAAGACCCGATCTAACAAGTCGTTTAAAGCGTTTCTTGAGATTTAATTTAATTTGTGCCTTGGGGGCTGTATTAAATATAGGGGTGCTTTGGGCTTTAACCAATTTAGTAGGGCTATATTATCTAATCAGTAATCTGTTTGGAATCGGCGTTTCCACCTTGTGGAATTATGGCTTAAATAGTAACATCACCTGGGAAGTGTCCGTTGACCGTAAGGTGGAGAAGGCTCACAGCCGAGAGGAATTTGTAGTAAGTACGGGCTATAGCTCACATAAGTCTAAAGAAAAAAGCGGCTTAGAGAAATAAGGGATTGAATAGAGTATCGACAAAAATGTTATATCCAAAAAGGATGGTATATTAGTCCTGAGATAGCAGATCTTACACACCGACATGATAAGGATAAGGAACTATGAAACTACTGATTATCGGGCTTGATTCTGCTGTTCCTGATCTGGTTTTCAATAACTGGATAGAAGAGCTTCCAAACCTGAAGAGGCTTATGGAAAAAGGGGCATACGGGCCTCTTGAAAGCACTCATCCTCCGATTACAGTGCCTGCCTGGGCATCCATGATGAGTAGCAAGGATCCGGGTCAGCTAGGTTATTATGGCTTTCGCAATAGAAAGGACTACTCATACGATGGTTATACAATAGCCAATTCTATGGCGGTGCGCTATGATAGGGCTTGGGATAAACTCTCGGATGCGGGGAAGAAGGTTATCCTGCTTGGCGTTCCTCAGACCTATCCTACCAGACGGATAAATGGGTGCATAGTAACCGACTTTCTTACGCCCTCTACAAAAAGTGAGTACACATATCCGTCTGAGCTTAAGGAGGAGATAGAAAAGGTCTCAGGTGGGTATGTATTGGACGTAGAAAACTTCCGCACCGAGGATAAAGATGCGCTCCTTGAGCGCATTTACGAGAAGACGAGAAAACATTTTAAGGTGGCAAAGCATCTCATTAGCACAAAGCCCTGGGATTTCTTTATGATGGTCGAAATGGGAGTTGACCGCATTCAGCATGGTTTTTGGAGCTATATGGACCCGGAGCATCATAAATACAGGACGGGGAATACATTTGAGAGGGCGATAAAAGAATACTATATCTATTGTGACAGAGAGATTGGAGAACTTATCTCTCTTATTCCCAGAGACACGGTGGCGATGGTTGTTTCGGATCACGGGGCAAGAAAGATGGATGGAGGAATATGCTTCAATGAGTGGCTTATAAAAGAGGGGTATCTGACGTTAAAGGACTATCCCTCCCAGCCGACCCCTATAAGCGATGTGGAGATAGACTGGACCAAAACAATGGCTTGGGGCGATGGCGGATACTACGGGCGTCTTTTTATGAATGTAAAGGGAAGAGAGCCACGGGGAATTATCAATCTCAAAGATTATGAAAGGATTCGCTCTGAGTTAATTGAGAAGATAGAGGCCATAGAAGACCCGGAGGGAAAAAACATCGGGTCTCGAGCCTATAGACCCGAGGATTTATATAGAGAAGTTAATGGGGTTGCCCCTGACCTCATTGTATACTTTGGAAACCTTGACTGGCGTTCTGTGGGAAGCGTGGGACTCAGGAGCATATACACGTTTGAAAACGATACGGGGCCTGATGAAGCCAATCACGACTGGCAAGGGATATTTATCTTAAATGATATTGGATGCCAGGTAGGAAACTTTGAGCCTGGTTATAAAGAGGGTCTTAGAATCTATGACATAGGCCCTACTGTGCTCAACTTCTTTGGGGTTGAATCCAAAGATAATAATCTAGTAGGAAAGAGTTTAAGTTTAATTAATATAAATAAGAGAGATGCTTGGACTTAGATATATCGAGGCTATTAAGAATTTACTGAATAGGTATAAGTTTTATACATCTCCAAAGTTAATACTTTTTTCACCCCGAAATATAACTAAAGTCCAATTGATTCCTCTCTACTTGAGGGGTTGACTATATATCCAAGTGGATGTGAGTGAGATGGCGGAGCACTAAAAATAGGGAGTTGAGATTTTCTAATATGCAAAGAGTCTATCCAAAAACGAGGGCTGAAATTTCGATCGTCATACCGCTCTATAATGAGGCGAAGAACATAGAGGCATTGTACGTCTCTTTAAACCAGGTGGTAGGAATCCTTGGTAGGGAGGCTGAGATTATTTTTGTTGACGATGGAAGTACAGACGAGACATTTCAGGCTTTACTAAATCTTAAAAAATTGGATGGTAGTATAAGGATCGTACATTTTGCAAGGAATTTTGGTCAAACTGCAGCCCTATCTGCTGGCTTTGATTATGCAAAAGGCGATGTGATTATTACAATGGATGGAGACATGCAGAATGATCCAAAGGACATACCCTTGCTTTTACAAAAGGTTGAAGAAGGGTATGACGTTGTTAGCGGGTGGAGATTTAAGAGACAGGACAAGTTTCTTCTTCGAAGGCTCCCTTCAAAAATCGCCAATTGGATAATCGGTCTTATAACTGGAGTTAAATTACACGACTCCGGTTGCACTCTTAAAGCCTATCGTTCGAGCATAGTTAAAAATCTAAGGCTCTATGGAGAGATGCATAGGTTTATACCTGCACTTGCGAGCTCAAGAGGAGCAAAGATTGCTGAGGTTAAAGTTAACCACCACCCCAGAATGCACGGCGACTCCAAATATGGGATCTCTCGAACTATACGGGTGTTTCTTGACCTTATAACAATTAAGTTTTTGCTATCGTTTCTAACGCGTCCCCTTCAGATATTCGGCCTCTGGGGCCTTGCGTTCTCTAGCGCCGGGTTTCTGATTTGTGTCTATCTCTCTATAATTAAATTGGTTTTCAAGCAAGGCCTTGCGGATAGACCACTTCTATTACTGGGCATTTTGCTCCTAGTCTTGGGTATTCAATTTATAGGTTTTGGTCTAATTGCTGAGATGCAAACAAGAACATACTATGAGGTTCAGAATAAGCCTATATATGTAGTTAAAGATTTTGTTGAATAATGTACGAATACCCTCGTTGTTCACTCGCTATAAGGATTATTTTTATGCTATGGCTACCTGAGGATGCGATTCTTCTCTCAACAGAGAAAATGGCATTGGACTAGAAGCGAAGAACCCTTTATGAATATGAACAGTTGGAGAGAAAGGGGTATCAATCTAGTGTTTAATTCACCGATTAAGCGTGGGCAATTCATTATGGATATGGGGATATAATACCAATTTTATAAACTAATGGTGCATTAATAACATGGAGATGTCATTGCGAGGAGCCCTTCACTTCATTCAGTGTAAACTCCGCGACGAAGCAATCCCACAAAAAGATTGCTTCGTTGACAAACACGTTATGCACAATATGAAAATATATTTGGTATAACACATACAAGGTTCAACTAAGGAGTTATTGTCAAGTAGCACTGAAAGAGAATCGGGAAGGATTGATTAAAATGGCAAAAAAGGCAAGTATAGGCAAAGATTCCGGAAATAAAGAACTTATTGCTCCCGTTCTGATATTACTTATTATTGTATTAAGTGGGTTCTATGTGCGAACTGATGGTTTAACCAATTTGGGATTGGGTTTTGATGAACCCATTCATATTTATGCAGCTAAATCAATCTTAGAAACAGGAGAACCTGTACTTCCGTCTGGAATAAAGTATGACAGGGCTTTACCCTTCACATATTCGGTTGCCCTTTCTTTTAAGTTATTTGGTATAAACGAGATTTCAGCCCGTCTACCCAGCGTCATTTTCGGTACTCTTTCAATTATCTTGATTTTTTTTATTGGAAAGAGGTTCTTTGGAACTACGGTAGGTCTCGTTTCTGCATTATTACTTGCTTTTATTCCCTTTGAAATTGCTTGGTCTAGGACATGTAGGATGTATAGCATGTATCAGTTTTTCTTTCTTTTGGGATTTTTTGCTTTTTATAGAGGATTTGAAAATGAGAAAACGGGTGGTTCTAAATCAGAGCTAGCAAAAAAGAGCCTATTGGCTCGGATTCCAATTATCTCCCACTGGAACCTGGATTTGGGATGGCTCTTTCTTTCGGGGATTTTACTTCTCATAGCATTTACAATTCAGGCTGAGGCGTTAATCTTCGGTGCCAGCATTGTTATATACCTGCTTTTTATGACAATTGTTACTTTAATTACAGTGGGGTATGAGCGAACCATTCGGTCAAAATACTTTTCTTTTCTCTTGCTCTCTTTAATTTGTGCTCTTGTTGCTTTGTCCATTCCGGGTGTTTTCGATTTTGTTAAGCGTAAGTATGAATTTTATCCTGAATGGGGCAAGTACATTAAAAGTAATTCACCTGCTACATATTTTAATTTTTTAGTTTCCCCTACAATGTTTCCTGTAATGGCTTTTTTTGTTTTAGGAAGTATACGAGTTTGTGTTCGGGGTAGTAAACCAGGGTTTTATATGCTTGTCTCCGTTGGTGTACCTTTACTTATACATTCTTTTCTCGTACAGTTTCGCCAGCCAAGGTACATATACGATATCTTTCCACTTATACTTCTTATATCTTCTTACTCCATATGTAGTATTTTTAGTGATGAATTTAAAGCTCTATATCTTACGCTTCAACGGAATTTTAAGGTTAGTTTTCAATATGAATCCGTTAAGTGGTTATCCCCGATTTTCATCATTCTTTTATTTTTCCTAATTTTTTCTCCCCTATCCCCTGGGCTTCGTAATGGTATTATGATTACCAAGAGATATCAAGCTGAGTCTTATGGGGGAGAATATAACGCCGATTGGAAAGTGGCCTGTGATTATTTAAGAAAACATTATCAAAGTGGGGATGTAATCATAGCAAGCATTCCTCTAGCTGCGGATTTTTATAAGTGCGGGCACGTTGAATATATGTTGAATAATGGGGAAATTGACCAGTTTAGGAAGCTAGATGGAAGAAATAGTTTCATGCTTGACATATTTTCCAGTGCCAAGGCTATTGTGAATTTAGACGACCTTAAGAAAGTTCTATCGGCTAATTCAAGTGTGTGGATAATTTCGGATACGGGAAGATTTAACAGTCCAGCTTCTACACCTGATAATACCAGAGATTTTATTATTAATAATCTAGAACATAAGCCCACGAAGGCAGATGATACCATGTTTGTATTTAAATGGGATGGTAATTATAGAACACCAAAAGGGTTAGTAGATAAAATATCGCAATAGAGTTAGCTTTTTGTTTAAAAATCTAGAGATTCCCCACTATTATACTATATGAAGTTATAAGACACTGCGAAGTGTCACGATTTTTTCATTCCACTTATGTCAATTGTCAATTCGTAGCTGAATAACTACTTAAATTTAAGGGCGAGACTTTTGAAAAAGGAAATCTTTTGGAAATAGACTAGAAAACGTTGTACAAGCGAGATGATAAAGCGAGTTCTACTTAGATTAACAAGAAAGGTAGTTAGGTATATTTTGAATGTTGCGGGCATCAATCCAAAGGATATAGACCTAGTTAATTCTCTAAATCAAGCCACTCAGATACAACTAATGCTTAAGTATCAAGAAATCCTTCAGCAACGTAGACCATTACCAAATTTTGGAGACGTTGAATTTCGAAGTTTCTCTCAAAATGGTGAAGATGGTATTCTACTTTATATATTTTCTTTAATTGGAGCTACGAACAAGAAATGCGTCGAGATATGTGCAGGAAATGGAATTCAATCCAACACAGCAAACCTAATAATAAATCATGGATGGATAGGTTTGCTATTTGATGGTAGTGAAAGAAATGTAAAAGTTGGAGGGGAGTTTTATTCTAAATCAAAAGATACACTCACATGGCCACCTAAATTCATTCGTGCCTGGATAACGAAACAGAATGTCAATGAATTAATTAAAAATAATGGTTTTGAAGGTGAAGTGGACCTTCTTTGTTTAGACATGGACGGTGTAGATTGGTGGATTTGGAAAACCATAGACTGTATAAGTCCACGCGTTGTTGTGATTGAGTATAATAATCTCTGGGGACCTGAAAAATCCGTCACAATTCCTTATCGCGCGGACTTTGTTTCTGAATCTACTAAATATGGCCATGATTACGCTGGAGCTTCGCTATTAGCATTTGTAAAACTTGGAAAGGAGAAAGGGTATAGACTTGTTGGATGTCAAAGGTATGGATTTAATGCCTTTTTTATTAAGAACGGGCTTGGAGAAGATATTTTTCCTGAAATATCAGCTAAAGACTGTTTTGACCACCCATTTTCGAAATATGCGATGGAAATCAGGATTAGAAACATTTTGCAAAAGGAATGGGTGGAAGTATAACTACTTTTTGTAAGTATTCGGCTCATGCGTTGTTAAGATTGATAGCTAAAGTATGGTTCTAATGTGCTAATTATACTTTTTTTAAAGATTTTTTCTTGAAGATTGTTTAAACTTGTAAAATTGCAAGGAAGGTTATACACAATATGCGGGTGTTATTTATTTCCAGACATTTCCCTAAAAACTTGCAAACCGATGTTCACTCAACCTTCAAACGAATTCGTATGTTTATAGATGTCATAAAAGAGATTGCTCAGCTTGATATGTTGTTTTATGTGTCACCTGATATAGATGTTTCTCCGTCTTCTGTGTCTGAGCTGGAGCGCTTGCTCTCCGAACATTGGAATGCTGAGATTAGCCTTTTTCTATGTCCGAGATTTGAGGAGCATATATCAAAGTGGAAGCTTTATGCAACCGGCGCCTTCAGCCTCTTCAGTCAAGTGGGCTACGTTGATACGTGCGGGCCGCGGCACGTGCAAGCTCTTGAGGCTTGCCTGAGCCGTAGGCCGGATATGGTTTTTGTACATAGGTTAGGCTCGATGTGTCCGCTTCTACTAACCCGTGAAAAACTACCCTATATTTTTTTCGATCTAGATGATATTGAACATATAGCCTTCATCCGTAATGTCCGCCAGCGACCAAAATGGTATTCAAGGCTCCTATATTATACACATTTACCTGCCATTTGGTGGGGTGAATACCGTGCGATACGCCTGGCACATCGAACCTTTGTCTGTTCTGAATTGGATCGCCACTATCTCACAAATCGTTGGCACCTGCCAAGGGTTGTTACCATCCCCAATGCGGTTGCCATACCAGAACCACAACCGCTTACACTGGAGCCAACACTACTTTTTATAGGGTCATATTCATACAAACCGAATGTTGATGCTGCTGAATTCTTAATCGAACAGGTCTGGCCCCGAATTTATCGGGTGATGCCTAAGGCTCGCTTGATAATCGCCGGAACACCGTCGAATAGAATTCGTGGCTATGGTCTTGGCATTCCGGGTGTGGAGTTCACCGGTTTTGTCAAAGACATAGATGAGTTATACCGACATTCAAGGGTGGTTTGTGCTCCTGTCCTTTCGGGTAGTGGAACGCGTCTGAAAATTATTGAGGCAGCAGCCTACGGAAAACCTATTGTCTCAACCCGGATTGGAGCAGAAGGTATAGAAATGCGTAATGGCTTCGAATTGCTACTGCGTGACGATCCTGATTCATTTGCTGAAGCCTGCCTTAGGCTTCTTAGCGATACTGCCCTTTGCGAACGATTGGGAACTGCAGCGCGTGCAATAGCTGTGCAGCGTTATGACCAGACTAACATTAAGAGGTTGATTAAGAAGTATCTAGAAAATGTACACGATGGAATAGAGATTTTCGGTATGAGTTGATTCGGAGCTTTGATATGTTCATTTTGTTATTAAGCCATTCGTAAGGGGTTGAGCGCCTTTCTCCTTGTCACCTGTTTAACACAAAACTGCTCAAAAAATCAGATCACTTAGGAGAAACCAATAAAAATATTAATAATCATCAAGAAATTGCTTGGACCCGGTGAATCGCTTACGCACAAGGTAATAAAGGGTAGTTTATGGATTTTGATTGCAAGGGGTTTGGTGCAGGTTACTGCTCTAATCAATTCGGTCATTCTGGCCCGTCTTCTAGCTCCATCGGATTTTGGACTGATGGGAATAGCCTTAATGGCGCTGGGGGTGTTGCAGGGCTTCACCAACATGGGTTTTAGGGAGGCGTTAATTCAGAGAAAAGGTGATCTCAGGGAACACCTGGATACCGCATGGACTATTTCGATTATCAGGGGGTTAGTTCTTTTTTTTACTATCTTTTTATCAGCTCCCCTCATAGCCCGTTTTTTTGAAAATCCTAGAGCTACTACTGTTATCAGAGTCGTGAGTTTTTCACTACTTCTTGGCAGTTTTAGTAACATAGGGGTTATTTACTTCCTTAAAAATTTGGATTTCCGTAAACAGTTTATATATGATTTGAGCGGCACTTTAACCAATGTTCTAGTAGCGATTCCTTTAGCCTATGTAATAGGGAGTGTGTGGGCTTTGGTTTTCGGGTTACTCTCTTCATCGGTGGCTACTGCTATTGCGTCGTATATCGTCCATCCTTACAGGCCTTCCCTAAGGTTCAATTGGGAAAAAATAAAGGACTTAGCCAATTATGGGAAATGGATTACGGTTTCACAGATCTTTTTGGTTTTGCTTAATAGGGGGGATAGTGGATTGGTAGGAAAGGTTTTGGGTACGACTGCTTTAGGGTTTTATCAACAAGCTTATAAATTCGCTTCCATTCCTATTACTGAGATAACAGAAGCTGCATATAAACTCACCTTCCCGGCATATTCACAATTGCAAGACAATGTAGAAAGATTAAGAATTGGATATTTAAGGACGTTGAGGTTTATATCCTTTATTTCAGCCCCCTTAACTGCGGGAATGTTTATAATGGCTCCGGATTTTGTAAGGGTTTTTTTGGGAGACAAGTGGATGCCGGCAGCTTCATGTATGCAGGTTTCGTCCTTATGGGGTTTTGCACTATCCATTAGCGCAAATACAGGGTCTCTTTTTCAGGCTGTTGGAAGACCGAATTTGATTACAAAAATCGTCTTTCTCAGATTAATAATAACTGGTGCTTTACTTTATCCATTTTCTCTCTGGTGGGGAATAACAGGGACAGCTATAGCGGTTCTGGTGAGCGCACTAATAATGGACCCCGTTGCCTTTTATGAAGTTATTAAAATCATAGAATGTGATACGATGGAGTTTTGTAAGATTGTATTTGCTCCTGTAATAAACTCTTTGGTCATGGTTTTTTTCGTAGTCGCCCTGAAAAAATACTTTATGGGTCAAATCCATATAGCGGGATTCTTTCTGATAGTGATTTTAGGTGGCCTATGTTATTTGGCGATTTCTTATATTACTCAAGAAGACTTTAGAGATTTAATTAGGTATAAACCTTATAGAAAAGAACAGATAACGTGATATTATCCTTCGTGGAATCGTTTTTTTGGGTTTATTTGGAGCACTTATGTGTGGCATAGTTGGAGTTAGTGGTTCTCTGCAGATCGAAAAGATAGGGAAAGTAGTCAAGCGTATGAATGCTGCCATCGCCCACCGCGGACCAGATGATGAAGGAGTTTGGGTCGAGGAGGGTTTTGGCTTTGGCATGACCCGACTCAGCATTATTGATCTTGCAGGCGGTCATCAACCCATGTGGGATGAGAAAATGAGTATCGGAGTCGTCTACAATGGTGAGGTCTATAATTACCGTGTTCTTCGAGAGGAGATGGAAAGAGGCGGCGTTCATTTTAAGACCAACAGTGATACAGAAGTAGTCTTGAAAGGGTTGATGTTAAAAGGAACGCGAGCAATTCATGACTGGAACGGGATGTTTGCTATAGCCTGTTGGAACAGGACAGGCAAGAAGCTCACCTTGATCAGAGACAGGATCGGGGTGAAGCCTCTTTATTATTTCTGGGATGGTGTGACACTGATTTTTGCCTCGGAGATTAAAGCACTTTTAGCCTCTGGACTGTTTCAACCTCGTCTGAACAGACAAGCCGTGTGGGACTATTTGACGTTTAGGTACGTGCCTGGCCCGGAGACCATCTGGCACCAGATTTGGAAGCTTCCTCCAGGACATATTTTAGAGTGGTCACCGGGTGCGGAGCCTCGATTGCACTGCTACTGGAAGACTGACGTCGTATCTGAACAAGGGGAAATCTCTGTAAATGATAAGCTTAGGGAATTCGAAGATTTGTTTCTGGATTCGGTACAACAGCGTCTGCTTGCTTCGGATGTACCAGTGGGTGTCTTACTAAGTGGGGGGCTGGATTCCAGCACTGTTGCTGCAGCAGCGGTAGAATTGGGGCATAGACGATTTCATACGTTTTCGGTAGGCTTTGAGCAAGGTGGAGATTACTCCGAGCTAGCTTATGCCCGTAGTGTGGCCAAACATGTAGGAGCTGAGTACCATGAAGTTGTTGTTGATCAAGCTGCTTTTTTAGATATGTTACCTCAGGCTGTGCGAGCAGCGGATGAACCTCTAGCTGATCTGGCGGCTGTTCCGCTTTTGGCAGTATCCCGCTTAGCGCGCCAATGGGTTAAGGTTGTGCTTTCAGGCGAGGGTAGTGATGAAATCCTGGCAGGATACAGTTTTGGAAATCTGGTTCGCAATTTTAGGCTTATTAAACACATTCAAACCCTACCTCCTTCGATATTGAAGTGGATGGTTGGGCTATTGGTATTGTTTCCTGGCAAATACTCTGAAAAGTTGAATAAAGTAGCGAACATCCATCTTTCAAAGTGGGGTTCCGCTCGACGCTATCACATGACTAGACACTGGACGCAGGAGCAGAAAGTTCTTCTGTGGCCCAGTTTTAGCGGATTGGATTCAAACCGTATTATTGACGATATGTATGCAACCGCTGCCTCTGAAAACCCATTGGAGCAGATCCTTTCTGTTTATCAGAAATCGTGGTTGGTTGAAGACCTACTCATGAAGGCAGACAAAATGACTATGGCCACTTCACTGGAGTTGCGAGTGCCTTTTTTAGATTATCGGCTGGTGGAATGGGCTAATCGCCAGTCGCCGGAACTGAAAGTAGGTCATCTCGGTTCTCGGCGCTATGTTACTAAATATGTCCTCAGACGTTTTGCGCAGAAACGTCTCCCGAAAGAAATTATAAATCGGCCCAAGCAGGGTTTTCCAGTACCTGCCTACATGTGGTTACATGAGGAGAAGGTTTCACGATGGACACACGAATGCTTGATTGGTAAAAAAAGCCGCCTGAAACACATATTATCGCCAGCGGAAATGGAAGATCAGGTATTCAGGGCGGCACGAGGGGATATGCAAGCTGCCCACAGAACCTGGCTTTTGATAGTGCTTGAGTTCTGGCTGAGAGAATATGATATTAATATTCAAGACTGCTAAAACGCTAGCAATATCTTTTGTCAATTTTCTATATGTTGCCTCAGCTTATCAGCCGCTAGATAAAAGTGGCACTAAAAACATTAGCAAGCCAATGTTATAGAGGAGTTAGAGAATGAAAAACACCTCTTGTGAGCATTATAATTCTAATTTACAACTCAGGCAGGTTCGTTACTCAGGTGATCTAAGTTACTCGATACTTCCTTAAAGTTGCTTCTCATTCACAATATCCATTATCTTGATCTAAAGTAGAGAATTCTTGATGGCTTTAGTAAATTCAACAAATGTTATTAACTTAGGGTGTGACTAGAGATGATTGTTGTATGTGAGCCGGTATGCTGGGGTAGTGAACACGTACCCTTCAACGCCGGAGTATTAGAGATAATACGGGCAGGTTTTCCAGACGAAGAACTGTTCTTTTTCGGTGAACAGACACACATAGAACAGATTCAAAGGCAATTGAGCCAGCCAATTACCGCTTCTGTTTTCTGGATGCCAATTGTAATTCCAGGTCGAAGAGTAGGATACCTCCATCGGTTTTTGCATGAAATAAAAATTATAAGGAATCTTTTGAATATCTTACGTCAAAGTTCTAAGGGGAACCTTCTTTTTACTTGTGTTACGCCGTCTACCCTGACGACATTGAAACTATTTCAAGGGCTTACACGTAGAAATGTGTGTGTACAGGTAGTACTGCATGAAGTGGCCAATGGACTAAGTAGGAGGCGTTCCAGGCACCCAATTCGTAGGCTTCAGGACATCAAGACAGCTATAAGGGTATTGGGGAGAAGCAACGTTCAGTATTTAGTTTTAGAAGAGAGTATACGCGAGGCTATTTTGAAAAGTGTTCCTTCTTTGTCGGGAAGGGTTGAGGTGTTGGAACATTCCCTCCCTCCAAATGAGGGGGAGTCGCAAATCGGTGATTTGAGTATGCCAATTCGCTTTGGATTCTTGGGACTTGCGAATGAACAAAAGGGATTTCCCATATTCGTTAGACTCGCCTCGGAAATGACAAGAAAGTATCGAGGGCGGGTAGAATTTCACGCAATTGGTTTTACAAATAAAAAAGACTCAATACAGGAAATGGATGTCTTAACAACTAAACCTAACGTAGGATGGCTAAGTCGTAGCGATTTTATCGAAGGAGTGAAACAACTTCACTTTGTAGTTCTTCCGTACCAACTATCATATTACAGCTTAACTGCAAGTGCAGTTTTACTGGATGCTATTGCTTGGGGAAAACCTATAATTGCAAGAAAAATTCCTATTTTTGATGATATGTTTAAAAGATATGGTGATATTGGTTACTTATTCAATTACGATAAGGAATTAACAGAAATTGTTGAGAATATAATGAAAGAAGCCAACAGATCACATTACAGGATGCAGGTACTCAACATTCGGAATGTCCGGGCTGCTAAAACACCTACAGTACTGGCGACGACTTATAGAGAAATACGTGACAAAGCAATGAGTCAGCGTTAGCAAGCTTTATTTTTTTGTGAAATTAAAGGAAGTGTTCATGATTCATTCAAAAAAAATTATCCTTGTAGTAGGAGCGAGACCCAACTTTATGAAAGTAGCTCCTATACTACAGGAATTAGTAAAGTACCCTGAAGCGTTTCAGCCTTTGCTTATCCATACCGGTCAGCATTACGATGCTGATATGTCCGACATCTTCTTCCAAGACCTTGAGCTACCCAAGCCGGACCGATTTCTTGGCATTGGGTCCGGAAGCCATGCGGAGCAAACGGCCAAAGTAATGATAGCCTTCGAGGAGGTATGTATCGAAGAGCGACCGGACCTTGTTGTGGTTGTGGGTGATGTGAACTCTACGATGGCTTGTGCCATAGCAGCCAAAAAGCTCTGCATACCTGTAGCCCATGTAGAGGCGGGCCTTCGGAGTCGAGACTGGACTATGCCTGAGGAGATCAATCGGGTGGTGACAGATGCCATCTCCGACCTCCTATTCACACCCTCCCGTGATGCGAACGAGAATCTTCTCCGAGAGGGTATCCCTCTGGAACGAATACATTTCGTGGGCAACGTGATGATTGATAGTCTGCTCTCGCAGATTTCAAAGACCGAAAACCGCGGCACCCTCCGGCGGTTTGGTGTTAAGGCTGGCAACTATGCTATTCTAACATTGCACCGACCGAGCAATGTTGATAATCCAGATGTGTTTATGGGTATTTTTAATGTAATGATTGACCTGTCACAGGAACTGCCGATTATCTGGCCGGTTCATCCACGGTCCCGTAAGATGCTAGAACAACTCGGCCTCGAACATCATATAAAAAATAATCAAGAGTTAAGACTTGTTGAGCCTATTGGATACCTCGACATGTTGACACTGAACCGTCGAGCACGGCTGATCATCACGGACTCTGGGGGATTGCAAGAAGAGGCGACTGTTCTTGGCGTACCATGTATCACCCTCCGTGAAAATACTGAACGCCCGGTTACGGTAGAGGCGGGGGCTAATCGGGTTGTTGGGAATTCCCCTGATAGAATAAGGGCTGCGGTATTGTCCATATTAAACGGGAATAGTAATAGAATTACTATTCCTGAACTCTGGGACGGTAAGGCTGCTATGCGTATTGTTGAGGTATTATTGCATCTCAACTCCTGGAGTTAGCTCTGTCTCACATTTATAAAAATTACCGTCGAGCGTATGATTCCAATTTATCCTACCCAATTTGGTAAAGTTCACAGAGAAGGGATACTGAAAAGTCGGCCCAAGTTGCTTTTTCTGGCTTGGCATTTCCCGCCAGCCAAAGCTGCTGCGTGTGTACGAACCTGGAATATCCCGAAGTACTTAGCTAGGTTAGGCTGGGATGTTACCGTGGTCACTCCGCACCCTCGTATATTAAGGAATGTAGAGAAGGTCGAAGAGTTAGATGATACACTAAGCTATGAAGGAATAAAGCGTATCCTGACTGGCCACAGATTGCGCTTTCTTATGCCAGGTCATCTGAAATGCTGGAATGAAGGGATCGGCTGGTTTACTGGTGGTATCTGTCGCAGGATAGCGCGGTACCTTGACATTGATAATGGAATTGGGTGGATCGAAGCGGCTGAGCGATCCTGTTCTGATTTAACTTCAAAAGACGTGGACATGATCCTTGCGACTGGTTCGCCCTTTGCAGCATTTAGATTGGCTGAGCGCCTATCGGAGAGGTTTGATTGCCCATACGTTCTGGACTACCGCGATCCCTGGACGGGAAATCCCCATGCAATTCGCCCACCCCGGCCAGCTACAATCCGAGAAGAAGCAAGATTACTTGCGGGTTCTGCGGCAGTAACCATAGTATCTCCCTCTTGGGCCTTAGCAATGGATAATCGGTTCAATCTTGGACCTAAGCTTCATGTAGTTACAAACGGATATGACCCGGAAGAGTTAACAGGCGTACAGCCACACGACTTTGGCCATTTTGCGATTGTCTACACCGGAAGCTTCTATCCGCCAAAGCGGGTCATCTCACCTGTGATGGCTGCACTAAAACGTTTGAAAGAAACCGTAGATAGCAAATCTCCCGAATGGTATTTCCATTACTTTGGAGGAGGGGTGAATCACGTCCGCGAGGAGGCCCGGCGATTTGGTGTAATGGAGAGGGTTGTACTTCATGGAGGTGTTCCCCGAGCCGAGGCTCTCTCGGCTGTGCGGGGAGCCGGGGTCGCCGTGGTGATTACATCGGTTACCAACTCGACCACAATGGAGGATAATGGGATTATGACTGGCAAAATATTCGAAGCCCTGGGATTGGAGACCCCGATTCTTCTAGTTGCTCCTTCTGGAAGTGATGCTGAGTCTATTGCTGAGACTACTGAATTGGTGCAGAGCTTTACGGGAGACGAGGTTGAGGGGATGGCGTCCTTTCTTAAAGATATGATGTTAGGACGGGTTCTTCAACCGAAAGATGTAGATGCATATTCATGGACGAACATTGCCAGGAAGCTCGATACTGTTTTACGTAAGGCAGTCAGTTGTAAGTGTAACGTGCAACAAGAGTGAAATTTCATGCCCGGTGTCTTCGTGAAGCCTACTGGAACCTTCATAATCGGCAATTCTCTCTCGAAGTTATTAAGTCTAAAGTTTTATCTTTTTCAAGGTCGGAGCCTTTCTTTGTAGATAAAACTAACCTTAGTCCTATTGATTGTTTATGTGTAAAGATGAACTATTTATGGTGCTGTTATTGCTTGAACGTCACCATTTATGTAAGTAAGATAGCGGAGCATTGAATATGAAAGAAAACTTAGGAGGCATATAATATGGCTACAAGCTTTAAGACTGTTTCGGTAGTTGGTCTAGGATACGTCGGTCTTCCCCTTGCTATGGCTTTTGCTGAAAACGGTGTCAGGGTAATTGGGGTAGATAAGGATGCCCGTAAGGTTGAGATGCTAAAGAAAGGAAAGTCTTATATCGAGGATATTTCTGATGATGAACTTAGGGGAAATTTAAAGTATTTTCATCCTACAACGGATTTCTCCCTCCTGTCAGGGGTAGAAGCCGTGATTATCTGTGTTCCAACACCGTTAAGTAAGACTAAAGACCCGGATATTTCTTATATTATTTCTGCCGCGTGTGAAGTGGCTAAATATCTCCATCCCGGAATGCTTATCGTTCTGGAGAGTACCACCTATCCGGGTACAACCGAAGAGGTGCTTAGATTTACTTTTGAGGATAAAGGATTAAAAGTTGGGCGCGATTTTTTCTTGGCCTTCTCTCCTGAGAGAATTGATCCTGGAAACAAGAGGTTTAATTTGAAGAACACTCCTAAGGTTGTAGGGGGTATGACAAAAGAATGTACAAGCAGAGCTATGGAGCTTTATCAGATAATTTCTGAGAGGGTGGTGCCAATTTCATCAGCTAAAGCGGCTGAGGCAGTGAAACTCCTTGAAAATACATTTCGTGCCATAAATATAGGGCTTGTAAATGAGTTTGCACAGCTCTGTCACAGAATGGGACTAGATGTATGGGAGGTAATAGATGCTGCCTCTACCAAACCCTTTGGGTTTATGCCTTTTTATCCCGGTCCTGGGATTGGTGGACACTGCATTCCGGTGGATCCGCTTTATCTTTCTTGGAAAGCCAAGCTCTTTAACTTCCGCACCCATTTTATAGAGCTTGCCGATGAGATTAATAGTAAGATGCCTGAATATGTGGTATATCGGATATTTGAGGTTCTAAATGAGGTGGGAAAATCAATCAAAGGGTCGAAGCTCCTTGTTTTAGGAGTTTCTTATAAAAAGGACATAGGGGATATTCGGGAATCACCGGCTTTAGAGGTGATGAATCTGCTTTTGGGAAAGGGAGCAGAGGTTAATTATCATGACCCTTATGTTCCTGAGTTTTCCTATCTTGAGACACATTGGCGTTCTGTAGAGGAGTTGAATGCCGAGTTGTTTAAGGACATGGATTGTGTAGTAATTCTCACCGATCATAGTTCGTATGATTGGGAGTGGGTTACAAAAAATGCTAATCTGGTGTTTGATACAAGAAATGTAACAAATGGGATTTTCTCTAAAAAAATCTACAAATTATAAGGGATGAAAGATGTCCAAGTATCTAGTTACAGGAGGAGCCGGATTCATAGGCTCTCATATTGTGGAAGAACTCTTAAAAAGAGGAGCACGGGTTCGAGTGCTTGATAATTTCTCAACTGGTAAAAGAGAGAATATTAAATTTCCTGATTTGCCCAATGACATAGTAGATCGCTCCCTGGAGTTGATTGAAGGTGACATACGTGACTTAGAGGTATGCCGTAGAGCTTGCGATGGGGTGGATTATGTCCTCCATCAGGCTGCCTTACGTTCAGTTCCTAAATCATTAGACGATCCAGGCGCTACCAATGAGGTTAATGTTAACGGAACATTAAATGTACTATTAGCGGCTAAGGAGAAGGGTGTAAGGCGGGTAGTTTACGCTTCATCCTCCTCGGTTTATGGGGACTCTAACCATTTGCCTCAGCAAGAAGACCAGAAGCCGTCTCCTATTTCCCCGTATGCTGTATCAAAGCTTGTGGGAGAATACTATTGTTCTGTATTTAGCAAAATCTATGGCTTAGAAACTATAAGCCTGCGTTACTTCAATGTATTTGGACAACGGCAGGACCCTCAATCCGAGTACGCTGCGGTTATACCCAAATTTATTCAAGCGGCTTTAAGAGGAAAGCCGTTAGAGATCCATGGGGATGGGCTTCAGACCAGGGATTTTACCTATGTCAGCAATGTGGTAGGGGCTAATATTCTTGCCACAAAGGTCCCCAATACAAATGGTGAGGTTGTAAACATTGCCTGCGGAAAGCGCTATTCCATACTGGATATAGGAAAGGGTATAGGTGAGGTTTTAGGTAGAAAATTAGAGTTTCACCATACCAAATCAAGAACAGGGGATGTCCGCCATACTCTGGCGGATATTTCTCTGGCGATGCGGCTTTTGGGGTACGAGGTAAGGGTAGACTTCATAGAGGGTTTGACCAAAACCATAGGGTATTTCAATTTGGGTACAGAGGGCTTTAAAAAATCCTAGAAAAGACCCCCCTTGACATCAAGTTGCGTTGGTGTTATAACGAGTGCTCATGAAATACAAAATGGATAAGAGAATGATTCAAAGAATCAAATCCAAAATTTTCTTATCTGGCCCTAACCGAAAAGGGCAAACCATTCAAAAGGATGGGGCGCAAAGCTACAGACCTAAATTAGCTGTTGGTCTTTGGTCTTCTGTTAAAAGATTGGAGACCGGAAGCCAAGAACTAATATGGTGGCTGGACTGCCGAAGTGGGGTAATGAAAAGGGTTGAGGTATGGAATTTTCAATGTGGAAAGCAAATTTCTAAATCCTTCATTGTGCAGTTTTATATGATGGTTTTATATATTGCTCTCCTTCCGCCACCCCTTATTAATGGGATGCGCCTCCTTGAGAATGGTTTACAAAAACGAGGGGGTAAACCATGCGTAACTACTTTTTTAATCAGTCAAGGGAGGGAGGAGCGCCTAGCCTTCATATCACTGTTGCTCCTGCAGTATTCTTTAAATTTCAGTCCGGTTCAAAGGACAAAGCTTTATTTTCTGCTGTATCTTTTACGAATTGTGTAAGAAAGAGCTACAAAAAGTCAGACCAATGGGAATTAAAGGATAGAATCAGATTAAAAGATAAAACCGCCAGAGATTCTTTTAATTCCTCTCTGTCTCTCCAATGTTTTTTCAGACCTGTTAAATCGGTATTCTTCATTCAACTGAACAGAGCAATACCGATTCTGTTTGCATTGGTTCTCTTCAATCCAATCTCAGTATGGGCTGCTACATATTACATATCGCCAAGCGGGTCGGATTCATATTCAGGAACATCTACATCCTCGCCATGGAAAACTTTTAGTTATGTCATTCCCAAGCTTCGACCTGGTGATACATTGGTTCTAATGAATGGAACATATACTAAATCAACCACAGGTCTGCCTTACATCAGTTGCGGTTCAAGCGGCGGTGCTGTCAGCGGTACGGCAACCCAACCAATAACAATTGCAGCACAGAATGAGCGTCAGGCATTTCTCAAATCAGATGGCTCTGTATCGGCTCTTAAAATGCTTTATTGCTCTTATTGGAATATACAAGGACTACGGTTTGAAGGGGATGATTATCCAGTCAGTAGTGGCACCCAGGTATGGACTGTGTGGATATTGTATAGTAAAAACATAAATGTTAGAAAAGTATTGGTTGCCAAGCATAATCGTTATTCCAATAATGTGGGAACCTTTGCAATTTCTTATAGTGATACAGTTCTGGTTGAGGATTCTGAAATATATTATTCTCTCAGACATCTGTTAAATTGTTTTAGCTCACAGAGATGCACATTTAGGAGAATCTATGCTAATGCCAGAAGCTTCCCAACTATCTCTGGCGGCACTACCAGTGTTGGCGATAGAAGTGTAGTATTTTATGGCAGCAGTAACAGTATCATGGAGAATGTGATAGTAGAGGGAGATGGCAAATCCAGTGAGGGAATACAGGTACACGACAGCTCTGACGGGAATGCCATTCTGGGCAGTATTGCCATAAATGCCCATTACAACGGATTCAGGCTTGACAGCCGTGGGACTACCATCCACTTGGTTACAAACACGGTGCTCGAAAATGTCGTTGCCCTTAATACCAATGATCCTGGCGGGTTTGGAGGTATATACCAGCAGGGCGCTGTAAATACACACGTTACTAATGCAACCGTTTTAAATTCGTATGGATCTCCTGGTACCACTGGAATTAAGGTTGATGGGATTTGCGGGAACTGCGGGGGAGCTATTGTTCCCAATGCCTCTTTTTTTGCCACAAACATATTGGGAACAAACAATAAATGGAGCGGCGTGAATGTGAATTCAAGCCGTCCCACTAAAGGCGGTTGGAATATGGATTATACGAATGCGGTCTATCACACCGTCAAT
>Ga0070741_10007878_pt1 | contig 21737 bp, 16 predicted proteins | sample Coa_R1_4_FD_66440 | JGI IMG/M metagenome (GOLD analysis project Ga0070741, IMG submission 66440) | Surface soil microbial communities from Centralia Pennsylvania, which are recovering from an underground coalmine fire - Coalmine... | ecosystem: Environmental > Terrestrial > Soil > Unclassified ... | reverse complement strand
TTCGTCCAGGAAGGCATGCGCATCCACGTTCCGCCACGTGGGCCGGCGGTGACACTGCAAGGCGCCGGTGTACGCCGGCCCGGGGAGTACGAGCTCTCGAGCGACGGGTCGCTCCGCGACATCCTGGCGCTCACCGGCGGCCTCGGCCCCAATGGCGCGCTCGCCGACGCGCGGCTCACGCGCGTTGGTCCCGACGGCCGCAAGGAGACGAGCGCGGTCGACCTGCGCACCGCGCAGCTCGGACTGCAGGGCGGTGACGTGCTGTACGTGCCGCCGCTCGCCGTGATCCAGGACGTGGTCGAGGTGCGCGGCGCCTTCAACGGCACCGCCGACAGCGGCAAGGCGACCACGGCCGGCAAGCCGACGATCGTGCAGCGTCTCGAGCTCGCCCGGGGCGACCGCGTGCGCGACATCGTCGTGAAGGCGGGTGGGGTGGCCGCCTTCGGCGAGCTGCGGCTGGCCTACATCGACCGTGCGGACACCGGTCCGGCGCAACGCATCCCGGTCGACCTGCATCGCCTCATGGTCGACAAGGACGAGGCGCAGAACATCGTCGTGCAGAACGGTGACGTGCTGGTGGTGCCGGTGGTGGAAGACAAGGTCTACGTCGTCGGCGAAGTGCGCAATCCGGGGCCCCAGGATTTCCGCCCCGAGCTGACCCCGCGGGAGTACCTCGCCGCCGCCGGCGGCCTCGGGAACCGGGCGAAGGTGGCGGCCGCCACCGTGACGTTCCGCAACGGTCGCACGTATGCGATGGCGGAGGCGCCGCCGCTGGAGGCGGGCGCGGTCGTCACCGTGCCGGAGGTCGCCGTGAAGTGGTGGCAGGACTACATCACCATCGCCAGCTTCGTCGCGAGTCTGGTCACGGCCTACACGGGCATCTTCGTCCTCTTCAACGGACCGATCTCGAACAACAACTGACATGTACGAAGCGTACTGGCAGCTGAGCGAGCCACCGTTCGACAACTCGCCGAACCCGAAGTTCTTCTACCTGTCGCCCGAGCACGAGGAGGCGCTGGTCCGTCTCGTCTACACCGTCCGCCACCGCAAGGGCTGCGGGATGCTCACCGGCGAGTACGGCTGCGGCAAGACCACGCTGTCGCGCGCGCTGATCCAGCGGCTGGAAGCGGAGCGGTACGAGATCGGGCTCCTGACGAATCCGCGCTGGGATGCCACCGACTTTCTCCGCGAGGCGCTCTACCAGCTCGGCGTGGAGACGACGGAGAAGCGCAAGCCCGAGCTGCTGCACCAGCTCAACGATCTGTTCTTCCGCAACTATCGCGACGGTCGCGACACCGTCATCATCGTGGACGAGGCGCAGCTGCTGGAGGACGACGGCCTCTTCGAGGAGCTCCGGCTCCTCATGAACTTCCAGACCGACGACCGCTTCCTGGTCACCGTGCTGCTGATCGGCTCCCCGGAGCTGCGCGACAAGGTCCGCAAGCTCAAGCACCTGGACCAGCGCATCACCATCCGCTATCACCTCAACACGCTCGACGACGCGCACACGGCGGCCTACATCGCCCACCGGCTGAAGATGGCCGGACGCACCACGCCGATCTTCACCGAGGACGCGGTGAAGCTGATCTTCGACTTCACCCGCGGCACGCCGCGGGAGATCAACAACCTCTGCGACGTGGCCCTCCTCGTCGGCTACACCAAGCGCGCGAACGAGGTGGGCGAGCGGATCATCGCGGAGGTCATCAAGGACATGGTCGGCGTGTCCTGATGGTACGGATGAGCGACCTCGTCCGCGGGATCGTGCGCCCGTCGCCCGCGTCCGCCGCGCCCGCCACCGAAGCCCCCCCCGAGCCGAAGGCGGAGGAACAACCGGCCGTCGTCGCCACCAGCCGGGTCAGCATCGCCAGCAGCGAGCCCGCGCAGCCGGTGGTCCGGCTCGAGGCCGTCATGGCGCCGCGACGTCCCGCCGAGTCGACCGAGCCGCTCGAGCCGTTGTTCACGGACCTGCAAAGGGTGCTGATCGAGGCGCGGGAGCGCGTGGACCGCCCCGGATTTCCGTGGGCGAAGCTCGAGGCCGTCGTCGAGCGCGTCATCACGGCCGTGCTCGCGTCGCCGGATCTCGTCTGGGTGGCGAGTGCGGCGAGCGCGGCCGCGGGCGCCGATTACGTCGTGCTCCACCAGGCGCGCGCGTGCGTGCTGGCGCTTCGCCTCGGCGTCGACCTCGGCTACGAGCGTCCGCGCCTGTTGCCGCTCGGTCTCGCCGCCGCGCTCTTCGACGTGGGGCTGTGGCAGGCCCCGGCCACGCTGCTGGAGCGACTCGGCACGCTGTCCGGCGCCGACCTGTCGGCGTATCACGCACACCCGCGCGCATCGGCGGAGATCGTGCAGCGCTGGTCGCCGTCCGACTCGCGCATCGTCGACGCCATCGCCGACCACCACGAGCGTGAGCTCGGCCAGGGCTTCCCGCGCGGGCTGCAGGGCGGCGCCATCGCGGTCGACGCGAAGATCATCGGCCTCGTCGACACCTATGCGGCGCTCACGGTGCCGCCGGCGCCGCGCCCCCGGCTCCGCCCGCACGAGGCCATCCGCGACATCGTGAAGACCCGCAACGACCAGTTTCCCTCGCCGCTGATCAAGGCGCTGCTGTCGGAGATCTCGGTGTTCCCGCCGGGAACCATCGTGCGGCTGAACACGGAGGAAGTCGGCCGCGTCATCGCGGTGAACCGGAACCATCCGCTGCGACCGCAGGTGGAGATCGTCGCCGACGGCAAGGGCCAGCGCCTCGCGGCGCCCAAGGTCATCGATCTCTCCGAGTCGCCCTTCCTCTACATCACGGGTCCGGTCGGCGAGAGCTCGCGGTGAGGCCCTAGCGTGGCGCAGTACGAGATGAACCTGCGCGACTACTGGCTGATCGTCCGCCGGCGGCGGATGTGGATCATCGGCACGACGGTCGTCACCATGCTCGTCGCCCTCTGGCTCGCCCGCCAGAAGGTCCCGGTGTACCAGGCGACGGCGACCGTGAAGTTCGAGCAGGCCACCAGCCTGTCGGGTCTGCTGGTGGAAGTGCTGTCCTACTCCAGCTCCGACAGCATCGAGACGCAGGCCACGCTCATCAAGAGCTACCCCGTGCTCGAGGAGGTCGCTCGCCGGCTGGGGCGCCTGCCGCCGGCCACGGGCGAGGTCGCGGTGCGCGAGTCCCGCTCCTACCAGGCCGTCCTCGACGCGATCGGCAGCAAGCTCAAGACGAGCCGCCTGCCCAACACGAGCATCCTGGAAATCACCGCGACCTCGACCAATTCAAAGGAAGCCCGCGACCTCGCCAACACGGTGGCCGAGGTCTATCGCGACTACAACAAGCAGAACCGCAACGCCCGCATGACGGAGGCGCGCAAATTCATCGAGGCCCAGCTGCGCGAGGTGGAGGGCCGGGTCAAGCGCGCGGAGGAGGAGGTGTGGGCCTTCCGCGACGCCAACCGCGTCATCTCCCCCGGCGCGGAGTCGACGGTGCTGCTCTCGCTCTTCACGCAGGTTCGCGGCGACATGGAGAAGACACGGCAGCAGCGGACCGAGCTCGAGGAGCTGCAGGCGCGGCTGGCCCGCACCGATCCCGCCAGCATGACCGAGCGCGTCTATGTCGAGACGACGAATCCGGCGCTGCTGCGGATGCAGACCGCGCAGACCGAGCTGACCATGGAGCGCACGCAGCTGGCGCTCGAGGTGACCGACAAGCACCCGCGGCTGCGCGCGATCGATGATCGGCTGCGCGAGGTGCGGTTCGAGATGCGGCGCGAGATCGGCGCGCAGGTCGCCACCCTGAAGAATCGCGAGGAGATCCTCGGCCGCCAGATGGCCGAGCTGATGCAGAAGAACCGCGAAGTCCCGGCCATCGAGCTGTCGCTGCAGCGCCTGCAGCGCGACGCCAAGGTCAACGACGATCTGCTGACGCTGCTCAAGACCAAGCACCAGGAAGCGCTGATCAAGGAGTCCGAGGGCGTCGAGGAAGTGGCCCTCGTCCGCCCCGCCACCGAGCCCACCTCGCCCGTGGGCGGCGACACCCTGAACACCATGCTCGTCGGCGCGCTGCTCGGGCTGATGCTCGGGCTCGTGCTGGCCTTCGTGCAGGAGACGCTCGACACGTCGATCGGCACCATCGAGGACGTCGAGTCGTACCTCGACGTCAAGGTGCTCGGCATCGTGCCTCACATCGATCCGCGAGGGACGGTGGAGCGTCTGCTCGAGCGGCGGCCGGCGCTGGCCCAGATGGACCCCGAGGCGCTCCAGAGTCACGCGCTGCTCATCACGCATTTCGATCCGAAGTCCCCGGTGGCCGAGGCGTACCGCACGCTGCGCACCAACATCCAGTTCCAGCGGATGGAGCGCGGCGGCAAGGTGCTGGTGGTGACGAGCCCCACGCTGCAGGAGGGCAAGACCACCACCATCGTGAACCTCGCCCTCACGATGGCCCAGAGCGGCCAGAAGACGCTGCTCGTCGGCGCCAACATGCGGCGCCCGTCGATTCACCGCTTCTTCGGGATCCCGCGCGAGCCCGGCCTGTCCGACATCCTCGTCGGCAACGCGCGGTGGCAGGACTGCGTGCGCGGCGTCGCCGACATCCTGATGGGCCGCTTCGAGATGGAAGACATCATGGCCTCGCCCGGTCTCGACAACCTCCACATCATCGAGGCGGGCCCGATTCCCGCGAATCCCTCCGAGCTCCTGTCGACGGCCGCCATGCGCGACTTCCTGCACGCCGTCAGCGCCGAGTACGACATCGTCCTCATCGACACGCCGCCCATCCTGCCGGTCACCGATTCCGCCATCGTCGCCGGCCAGGTCGACGGCGTGCTGCTCGTGTACCAGGCGGGCAAGGTGGGCCGGCTCGTGCTCAAGCGCGCGAAGGCGCATCTCGAGAGCGCACGCGCCAAGGTCTGGGGCATCGTGCTCAACGACCTCCAGACGGAGATCTCGGGCTACACGTACACGCACTACTACACGCACTACTACGGCGAAGAGACCGATCCGGACTCGACGAGCACGGGTGTCGTCGGGCGCGCGCTCGATTTCGCGCGCGGCAAGCTGGGGCTCGGCGCGCGGCGCCCGACCACGACCACGGTGCCCGCCGACACCGGGACGGCAGCGCCGGTGGAGACGGGGGCGGGCACGCCGAGTCGCTTCAATCGCACGACGCTTCTCGTCGGCGTCGCCGTCGCGGCGACGCTCGGCGTCGCGGCGACGGTGGCGCTCTGGCGCGCCGGCGCTTCGCGCGAAACGGATCCCCGCGCGCAGCTTCGTCAGCGGCTCGAGCCGCCCGCACGCTCCGGTGCGCCGGCGCCGAAGTCGCCGATGAAGCCCGCCACGCCGCCGTCTGCGCCGGCGCCAGCAGCGCCGACCCCAGCAGCGCCGGCCCCAGCAGCGCCACCGGCCTCGTCGGCACCCACGACGTCCTCGACGATGCGGCCGCCGGTGCTGCCGCAGGCGTCGGTGCTCGCGCTGCCGCCGGCCGTGGCCAGCACGCCGGCTCCGCGGCTCGCGCCGGCGCTCACGGCTCCGCCCACGACGACCGTCGCGCCGATATCGCGGGCGGAGCGCGCCGCCGCTCCGTCTTCCGCCATCCCGCCGGCCGTCGCGCCGTCACCGATCACGCCGCCGGCCGCCGTCCCGCTGGCCGCCGCCGCACCGGTCGACGTGCCGCCGGCGCCCACGCCGTCGCCCGTCCGAATCGGCACGGCGATCACGCAGCCGTCGCCGCCAGCGCCGTCGGTGACGATCGTGGCGCCGCCGGACACGCCGCCAGCGACGCCGTCGACGCTGGCCGCAACGGCCGGAGCCGAGACGAGCACAGCGACGACGCGGCACGTTAAGCCCGAGGCGACGCCGGTGGCGAGGGTGCCGGCGCGCTTCGCGCTGCTCTTCGGACCGTTCACGTCCGCCGCGGACGCCGAGCGCGTCGAGCGCACGCTCATGCGGGCCGGACACGACAGCGTCCGCACGCGAGCGGACGGCGGACCGACCCGCTACGCCGTCCTCATCGAGCGGGTGGCCAGCGCGGCCGAGGCGCGCACGATCGGCGCCGTCCTCCGCGAGCAGGGTCTGGAGACCGTCGTGTCTACGAGCGAGCCGGTTGTCATCCGTGTCGGGGAGCCGCGGGTGCTGCGCGGCGCGGTGGAGCTGGCCGCGCGGGTTCGCAAGGCGGGCTACCAGGTCCGGGTGGTCGCCCAGCCCGGCGGCGGCGCTGCGTACACGATCCGGCACGGCAGCTTCGCGACGCGTGACGAGGCCGAGGGACGGAGTCGCGAGCTTGCACGGCTCAGCGTGCCGGTGGCGCAGGTGGTCCAGGTCCGGTAGCGCCGGTGGACTCGCCCCTTCTCGTCGGCGCCGCGCTCGTCCTGTTCGTCCTGTCGTTCGCGCGAACCGAGTTCGGACTCTACGTCGTGGTGTTCTCGATGCTCCTGTCGCCCGAGATCACCGCCGGTGGCGGCGGCCTCGCCGAGCGCCGCGAGATCACCCTGCGCACCGAGGACTTCGTGCTGATGGTCATCGGGTTCAGCTGGTTCGCCAAGACGGCGGTGAACAAGGAGCTCGGCCTCGTGGCGAAGACGCCGCTCAACGGCCCCATCGTGGTCTACGTCGCCGCCAACATCGTGGCCACGCTGTTCGGCTACCTGCTCGGCACCGTGCGCACCGCCGCCGGCTACTTCTACGTGCTCAAGTACATCGAGTACTTCGTCGTCTACTACATGGTCGTCAACAACCTGCGCGACCGCCCGCACGCCCGCCGGCTCATGGCGGCGGCGATGCTGACGGCGGCGGTCGTGAGCGTGATCGGCATCACGCAGATCCCGTCGGGTGAGCGCGTGTCGGCGCCGTTCGAGGGGGAAACCGGAGAGCCGAATACGTTTGGCGGCTACCTCCTGTTCATGATCGCCCTCGCGGCCGGGATGGCGCTGGAGACGCCGCGGCTCGCGATCCGCACCCGGCTGGTGACCCTCATCGGCGTCATGGCGCTGCCGTTCGCATTCACGCTGTCGCGCGCCTCGTACCTCGGCGTCGTCCCCGCCTTCGTCGCGCTGACGGCGCTCACGACGCGGCGCCGGGTGATGGTCGGCATCCTCCTCGTCGTGCTCGTGTGCTCGCCGCTCGTGATGCTCGTGGCCCCGAGCGCGGTCGTCAATCGCGTCGCGTACACCTTCCAGCCCGAGGCCAACCAGCCCACGGTGCGGGTCGGCAAGCTCGGCCTCGATCCGTCGACATCCGCGCGCATTCTCAGTCTCAGCCAGGCGCTCCGTGGGTGGATGGAGCGGCCGATCCTCGGCTGGGGCGTCACCGGCTTCGGCTTCATGGACGCGCAATACGCGCGGGTGCTGGTGGAGACCGGCATCGTGGGGTTCCTCGCGTTCGTGTGGCTCCTGTGGTCGGTGCTCACGGCGGCGCGCGCGGCGTATCAGCAGCTGCGCGATCCGCTCGATCGCGGCCTCGCCATGGGATTCATCGCCGGCACGATCGGACTCCTGGCGCACGCGATCGGCTCGAACACGTTCACGATCATCCGGGTGATGGAGCCGTTCTGGCTCTTCGCGGGCATCGTCGTGATGCTGCCTGTCCTCGTCGGCGAAGAGCCGTCGGTGCCGGGGCCCATCCCGCTGGCGCCGACGGCGGCGCCCGTGCTGCGCTGAGCGGAGCCGCCGGCGATGCCGTCGAGCTTCCCGGACGCGCTCTCGATCGTCGCCGCGTGGGTGCAGGCGCTGCGACCGGCCAGCGTTCTCGACGTGGGGATCGGCTTCGGCAAGTACGGCCTGCTGTTCCGGGAGTACCTCGACATCTCTCCGCGCTCGGAGCGCGGGGAGGCCTACGACGCGCGGGGGCGGCTCGTCCGCATCGACGGCATCGAGGCGCACGCGCCGTACATCGGCGCGCTGCAGCGCGCGATCTACGATGACATCCACGTCGGCGAGGCGCTCGCCGTGCTGCCCTCGCTCGGGCGCTACGATCTCGTCTTCGCCGCCGACGTCCTGGAGCACTTCACGCGCGCGGACGGCGAGCGGTTCCTCGAGGCGGCCGCCGAGCATGCGGCGCTCGGCGTGCTGATCGTCACCCCCGCTCTCGATCTCGAGCAGGACGACGTGTTCGGCAACCCGTTCGAGCGTCACCAGAGCTTCTGGACCGCGCGCGACTTTGCGGCGCGCCCGGGCGCCGACGTGCTGGTGTGGCGTCGCCAGCTGCTGGCGTTCCTGCCGACCGGCGCCGCGCGTCCCGCGCTGCCGCGCACGTCGGTCCGCGAGGCGCTCGGGCAAGCGGCGAAGGCGGCGCTGACCGGCGTGCTCGGAGCCGGGCGCGCCGAGGCGCTGCTGCAGGCGCGGAGGCGGCACGGATGAGGGCGGCGGATGCGCAGGGCGGCGTCATGTCGGCCATCGTCCGCGGCGGAGCGCTCACGCTCGGCGGCTCAGTGGTGGCGCGCGCAGCCTCGATGGCCCAGTCGGTCGTGGTGGCGCGAGGCCTGGATCCCCATCGCCTCGGCGTCTTCGCGATCGTCAACTATGTCCTCACGCTCGGCGCCGCCGTCGTCGATCTCGGCGTGCCCGTGGCGGCCATGAAGCTCGTCGCGGAGTATCGAATCGCGCGGCCGGCCGCCGTGCGGCGGATCCTCGGCGTGCTCGCGTGGCTGAGCGTCGCGCTCGCCGGCGCCGGCGCCGTCGCGCTCGTGGGCGGCGCGGACCTTCTCAGCGCGTTCTATCGCGAGCCCGGCATGACGCCCCTTTTTCGCCTGGCCGCCGCGCTGCTCTTCGTCTCGCTCGTCGGCGGTTTCCTCACGGGCGTGCTCCAGGGCTTCCGGCGGATCGACACCCTCGCGGCGCTGACACCGGTGAAGGCGGTGGTGGCGCTGGCGGCGACGATCGTGCTGTTGCCGTCGCTCGGACTGCTGGGCGTCATCCTCGCGTCCATCATCGCCGAGCTCGTCACCTGGCCGCTGATGGCGCGCCCGCTCCGGTCCGCCGTCGCCGTGGAGGCCGGCGCCACGACCGAGAGTGTGCCAGCCGGCCTCGTGGTCGCGCGCGCGCTGGCGCTCAGCGTCCCGGTCGTGCTGAACGGGCTCGTCCTCTGGGGTGGCGCCTGGTTCATCCGCTCGTACCTGGCCCGCGCCGCGGGGTACGAGGCGGTCGGCTACTTCCACGTCGCCGATGCCTCGGCGCGCTTGATCCTGCTCCTGCCCTCGGCGCTCGCCGTGCCGTATGTCCCCGCCGTGTCGGAGTCCTCGGCGGTCGGCCGCGATGCCATGCGCTCGATGGTCGAGGGGACGCTGCGGGTGACGCTGCTCGTGGTGGCGCCCGCCGGTGTCCTGCTGAGCCTGGCCGCGGAGCCGCTGCTGCGGCTCGTGTACGGGCCCGCGTACGCGGCCGCCGCCGGCCTGACCTCGATGCTGGTGCTCGCCGCCGGGGTGCAGGCATTCGGTCTGATCATCTGGTCGACGCTCGTCGGTGCTGGACGAACGTGGTCCGGCTTCGGCATCCAGGCGGCTGCACAGGCGACGCTCGTCGCGTTGACGGTCGCGCTCGTGCCGGCACACGGGCTCGTCGGCGTCGGCGTCGCCGCCCTCACCGCATCGGTGGGCGGCGCGGTCGTCGGTGTCGCCATCGTGCGCCGCGATCTCGGCATCCGGCTGGCGGCCCTGCGCGGCGCGCTCGCGATCACGCTCGGCGGCTGGGGCGCGGCGCTGCTCCTGTGGCTGGCCGGCGCCACCGGCTGGATGGAGGCCGTCGCGCTGGCGGCCGCGGTCATCACACTCGAGCTCGGTGAACTGTCGGCGGGCGAGCGCCGGTTCATCGCCGGACGCCTCCGGCTGCGCGCCGCGGAGGCCGGCCGGTGAGCCGTTCGCTGACGAGCTGCCAGCTCTCGATCGTGATCCCGGCTCTCGACGAAGGCGCCAGCATCGGCGAGCTGGTGCGCCGGCTCGTCGCCGAGACGATGCGGCTCGGCGTCGACTCGGAGATCATCGTCGTCGACGGCGGGTCGGTGGACGGCACGCCGCGCTGGGCGGCCGAGGCGGGCGCGACGGTCGTGCGGCAGCCCGGGCGGGGCTATGCGGATGCGCTGCTGGCCGGCATCCGCAACGCGCGCGGGGAGTACGTGGCGACGATGGACGCCGACTACTCGCACGACCCCGACTTCCTACGCACATTGTGGGCCGCGCGGCACGACGCGGAGGTCGTGATCGCTTCACGCTATGTGGCCGGCGGCTACGCGTACATGCCGCGATTCCGGCGCGTGCTCAGCCGCATCCTGAACGGCGTGAGCCGTTCGGTGCTCGCGCTGCCGTTTCGCGACCTCTCCAGCGGCTTCCGCCTCTATCGCGCCGACGTCGTCCGCGCGCTGGCCCCCCGGGCGCGGCGCTTCGACGTCCTGATCGAGATCCTCGCCCGGATTCGCGCGGAGGGCTGGCGGGTGACCGAGGTGCCGTTTCACTACCGCCAGCGTCAGGGCGGTCGCTCGCACGCCGGCCTCGTGAGCTTCGGCATCGCGTACGCGCGAACGCTGGCCCGCATGTGGGCCCTCCGCAACTCGCTCGAGTCCGCGGATTACGACGATCGCGCGTTCAACTCGCGGATCCCGATCCAGCGCTTCTGGCAGCGTCGGCGGTACGCGATCGTGCTCGGCATGCTCGGCCACGCCGACGCCGTGCTCGACGTGGGCTGCGGCTCGTCGAAGATCCTCGAGGCGCTGCCCCACGCCGTTGGCCTCGACCTGAACTTCAAGGCCCTGCGCTTCCGCCGGCAGACGAACCGGCTCGTGGTCACCGGCGACGCGCGGGTCCTGCCGTTCCGGGACGGCGAGTTCGGCGCCGTCATCTGCTCGGAGATGCTCGAGCACGTGCCGTTCGACGCGCGCATCTTCGACGAGCTCGCGCGCGTGCTGCGTCCCGGCGGCGTGCTCGTGGTCGGCACGCCGGACTATGGCCGCTGGCAGTGGCCGTTCATCGAATGGTGGTACACGCGTCTGCTGCCCGGCGCGCACGGCCACGATCACGTGGAGCGCTACACCGAGGCCAGCCTTCGCCGGTGCCTGGCCGAGGCCGGCTTTGTCACCGAGCAGATTCGCTCGATCTGGCGGGCGGAGCTGATCCTGAAGTGCAGGAAGCGGCCGGCCGCGGTGGCGGCGACCGCCCCGCCATGGCCCGCAGCGTCTCGGTGATCGTGCCGACGTACCGACGCGAGGCGCTGCTGCGCCGCACGCTCGCCGATGTGCTGCGCCTCGACTGGCCGGACCTCGATGTGGTCGTGGTCGACCAGACCGAGACCCACGAGGCGGAGACGCGCGACCTGCTGGCGGCCCTCCGCGGCCGCATCCATCACATCCGACACGCGCCACCGGGCGTGGTGGGCGCGCTCAATCGCGGGCTGACGGCGGCGCGCGGCGAGATCGCGCTGCTGCTCGACGACGACATCGCGATCAGCGACCGCAGGCTGGTCGCTCACCACGTCGCGAACTACGACGATCCCGCCGTCGGCGCCGTGGCGGGCCGCGTGCTGGACGCCGGCGATCCGCGCCCCGGAGCCTACGACGCCCGTTCGAGCGACGCCGTGTGGGGATTCTTTCACTCGCGCTGGGACCACGACACTCGCGCCGACGTGACAACGGCGCCCGGCGCCAACATGTCGGTGCGCCGGCAGCTCGCCCTCCATCTCGGCGGCATCGACGAGCGTATTCGCGGCAACGGCTTCCGCTGGGAGAACGATCTGTGCCTCACCCTTCGCGCCGCCGGCTTCCGGGTCGTCTACGACCCGGCGCCGGCGGTGCTGCACTACTACGGCAGCGCGGGCGGGAACGACAACCGTCACCTGCTCGGCCGTGAGCGCGCCTCGCACGCCTGGTATCGCGACTTCTTCCACAACCACGTCTATGTGACGCTCAAGCACTTGCCGCGCGGCACGCTGCCCGTGCTGCTGTGGCGGCTGTACCGCGCGCACGTCCTGAACCGTCCCTTCGTGCGCGAGGGGCCCGGGTTCGTGGCGGCGCGACACGCCGCGTTCGTGCGTGGCGTGGCCGCGGGACGCGCCAGCGACCGCCGGCGAAGGGCCGTGCGAGGGGCCGCCGCGTGAGCCGGCGCGCCTGGCTGCCGGCCCTCGGCGCGATCCTCGCCGCCGCGCTCGTGCTCCGGCTCGTCTTCTTCGTCGGCTTGACGGGCTGGGACGACCTCGAGTATCGCGAGGCGAGCGCGCGGCTCTTCGCCGGCGATCCGGTGCCGCACTCGCTCTTCGGGCTGCGCTGGGGCCTCACGCTGCCGCTCGGCATCGTGCAGGCGCTCGGTGGCCACGGCGAGCACGCGACGGCGCTGGTGCCGCTGGCGTACTCGCTGGCGGGCATCGTGCTCACCTTCGCGCTCGGGCGGTGGCTCGCCGGCGAGCGCGCCGGTCTCGCCGCCGCCGCTGTCCTCGCGCTGGTGCCGCTCGACGCGCTCGCGGCCAGCGATTTGCACGCCGACCTGCCGGCCAGCGTGTTCCTGGCGCTCGCGGCGTACCTGGCCCTGCGCGCCGGGGCGTCGTCGAGGGCGCGCACCTGGCTGGCGCTGGCCGGGGCCTGTGTCGCGGTCGCCACGCTGACGAAGGAGTCGTCCCTCGCGTTCGTCCTGGTGCTGCTGGTGTGGGGGATCCGCCGCCGCTGGTCGCCGGCCGCCGGCACGAGCGTCGCGCTCGGGTTCATCGTTGTCGTCGCCGTGGACACGGCGTGGCTGCGCGTCGCCACCGGCGCCTGGCTCTACCGCCTCTCCCCGGCCATCACGGCGCCACACGCGGCTCACATGCGGATGATCGCGCCCTCGCACGCGTGGATGGCCGACTACGTCGCGATGTTGCTCGATCCGCGTGCCGGTCACTTCGCCGAGCTCGGCGGTGTCTTCTATCTCGTCGTTCTCGCCACCGTGGCTGCGCTGGCGGTCCGGGCAGTGATGCTGAGCGACGTGGTCGTGTGGTGGGGGACGCTCCTGGCGGCGCTCAGCCTCGCGCCGCTCGACGCCTCCTTCACGCGACCGATGTTCGTCCACTTTGCGCGCACCGCGCAGCCGCTGCTGATTCCGTTCGCGCTGACCATCGGCCTCGGGCTCGCCGCGTGGCGTGGCGGTCGTCTCGTGCCCGCGGCGTTCGCCGGCGGCTTCGCCGTCCTCTGCGCGGCCGGCCTCTGGGCCACCCACTTCGACGGGCGCCAGTGGGCCGCGGTGGCGCGCCAGGCGGCGCCCGTGATCGAGCGTGCCGCCGATGTCCCGGTGATGACGGATGCGATCACCGCGGCGCTGCTGCGCTCGCTGCTGTCCGAGCGGCGCGCGCCGGCCGTCACCACGGCCGTGGTGTCCGGGGCGGCGCCCGCGCTGGTGCTCCGCGACCCGCTCTTCATCGCGAGCGCGCTGCAGCATGAGCGGCCGGTGGCGGCCGCGGTGCTGTCGCCGCCCGCCGAGGCGGAACGCGTGGCCGTGTTCGAGCGCCGTCAGCGGCCACGCCTTCGCGCCTGGCTCGGCCAGGCCGGCTCGCGATCACCGACGACGGACGCCGCGACGCTGTGGCGGGTGGGCGGAGCCGCCACGGCGGTGCGTACGGCAGAGGCCAGCCGCTGATGCGCATCGTGATCGACGGGCGCGGGCTCAGCGGCAACACGACCGGTGCTGGCAACGCGCTCGGGTGGCTGCTGGCGCGACTGAAGGCGGACGCCCCCGAGCACGACTACGTCGTGCTCACGCCGCCGGCCGCAAGCTGGCGCCTGCGACGCCAGCTCTGGTGGGAGCAGGTCGAGTTTCCGCGCCAGGCGGCGCGGCTCCGCGCCGACGTCATGCACGTGCCCGGCGGAACATCGACGCCGCTCGCGGGTCGGCGCCGCACCGTCGTGACGCTTCACGATCTGGCGCCGAGCGCGCATCCGGAGTGGCTGCCGCCGGGGCCGGGACGCTGGTACTGGGGCCGCTGGGTCGCGTGGACGGCGTCATTTGCCGACTGCGTGCTGGTGCCGTCGGAGGCGACCCGGCGCGACGCCATCGCGCGCGGCGGCATCGCCGAGCGCCGCGTGCGGGTGACGCCGTGGGGCGTGCCCCCCGACGTGGCGGAAGGCATTCCGGCCGGCGCCGCTCGGGCCGCCCGCGAGCGGCATCATCTCCCCGAGCGCTACGTGCTCTATGCCGGCACCATCGACCGACGCAAGGACTACCGCACGCTGCTCCTCGCCCTGCGAGAGCTGCACGCCGACCTGGCGCTCGTCGTCGCCGGCAGCGTGGTGGCGGGACGCACGGACTTCGAGGCCGTCGTCGACGCCCTCGCGCTCCGTCCCCGCGTCCGCGTGCTCGGCTACGTGCCGCGCGCCGATCTGCTCGGCCTGTACGCAGGCGCGGCGGCGTTTGTCTATCCGTCGTTCTACGAGGGATTCGGCCTGCCGGTGCTCGAGGCGATGGCGATCGGCGCACCGGTCGTGACCTATCGCGTCTGCTCCCTGCCGGAGGTGGCGGGCGACGCCGCCATCCTGCTCGAGCCGCCGGTGTCGCCCTCGGCCCTTGCGGCGGCGCTCGCGCGCGTGCTGGACGACGGCCCGTGCCGTCGCCAGCTCGTGGCGGCCGGGCGGGCGCGCGCGCGGCGGTTCGACTGGGGCGCGACCGCGCGTGCGACGCTCGACGCCTACGCGGGCGTGCCGGCGTGACCGCATGACGATGCTCTTTCTCGCCTACGCGCACGAGCGTGGCCTCACTGCCGACGTCGGTGGCTTTCGCAAGCTGTGGGAGCTCGCGGCCGCCGTGGCCCGGCGCGGGCCGCGCGTCGAGGTCTTGTATCCGCGGCTGCCGGGACACCGCGCGCTCCGCGACGTGCCGCATCGCGACTACGCGGTGGTCAACCGGCCGTTGCTGCGCCCGCTGACGGCGTATGGCGCGCTGTGCGCGGCCGCACTGCGCATCCGCCCGAGACCCGACGTCGTGTACTTCCGCATCGGCCTCGCACTGCTGCCAGCCGCGCTGCTGCGCGCGCGCGGCGCCCGCGTGGTCGTGGAAATCAATGCCGATCCGTGCGAGTTCCAGGCGGTCGAGGGTGCCGGGCGCGCGGCGCGCCGTCTCGCGCGGCTCGTTCTCGCCGCCAGCGTGCGCGTCAGCCACCTCGCGGTCGCGGTCACCCCGGGGCTGGCGCAGCGGCTCATCGACGATCTCGGCGTTCCGCGCGGGCGGGTGGTGCTCAGCCCGAGCGCGACCGATACCACGCACTTCGTCCCCGCCGACGCGACGGTGGCGCGCCGCCGGCTCGGCCTCGACCCCGATCGTCCGACGGTCGGCTTCGTCGGCGTGTTCTACCGGCACCAGGGCGTCCCCACGCTGCTGCACGCCGTGGCGGAGCTGCGCTGCCGCGTCCCCGGCATCCTGGCGCTCGTCGTCGGCGACGGCGTCATGCGGCGGGCGTGGGAGGCCGAGGCGGCGGCGCTGTCGCTCGGCGACGCCGTGCGCTTCACCGGCCAGGTCGCGTATGCCGACGTGCCGGCGTACTTCAACGCGATGGACGTCGTGGCGGCGCCGTTTACCGCTCACCGCGGTGAGACGTCGCCGTTCAAGGTGCTCGACGCCCTTGCCTGCGCGCGGCCCGTGGTGGCGTCCGATCTGCCCTCGGTGCGCACGCTTGCCGACAGCGGCGCGCTGACGCTCGTGCCGCCCGACGACCCGGCCGCGCTCGCGAAGGCCCTGCGGGAGCTGCTGGCCGACCCCGGCCACCGGGTCGCGATGGGATGGAAGGGGCGCGGCTTCGTCGAGCGGCACGCGAGCTGGGACCACGCGGCGGCAACGCTGCTCGGGGCGCTCGCGCGATGAAGGTCGTCATCCTCACCAAGCGCACGCTCGCGCACGGCTTCGGCGGCGTCGAAGCATACGTGCACCACCTGGCGCGGGCGGCGGCCGCGCTGGGGCACGACGTCGTCGTGCTGGCCACCGCGCATCCCGATGCGCGCGCCGCGGACGCGGTGAGCGGCTACCGCGTCGAGTACCTCGCCGGCACCGCGCCCGGCGTCTACTCCGACGCCTTCTGGCGGATCAGCGCCGACGCCGTGCGCCGGCACGCCCCCTACGACCTGCTCTACAGCACCAACCTCGCCGGCTACGGCGCCGCCCTCGCCGGTGTGCCGCGGCCGCACGTCGCGTGGTGCACCGGGCGCACGCTCGGCCACCTGCGCAGCGAGTGGCACGATCGCGCCGGGATCCGCGCGCTCGCCGGCTATCCCAAGGCGGCGCTGGCGCTCTTGTACTACGCGGCGCTCGAGCGGCGGCTCTATCGCCGCCTCGACGGCATCGTCGCCGAGGACGACGGCACGTGCGCGGCGCTGCGCCGGCGTGGCTGGCCCGTGCGCCTGGTGCACACGGGCGTCGACACCGGCGAGTTCCGCCCTGACGCCGGCGTTCGCGCGCAGACGCGCGACTGGCTCGGGATCCCGCGGGACGCCGAGGTGCTGTTCATGGCCGCGGCCGTCAATCGGCAGAAGGGGATTGCGCTCGGCGTCGACGTGTTCGACCGGCTCGCCGCATCGCGGCCGCGCCTGCACTTGGTCGTCGCCGGCGACGGTCCCGAGCGGCGCGCGCTGGAGGCTCGGGCGCGGCGCGGGCACGGGGGCGCGCGTGTCCGCTTCGTCGGCGCCGTCCCCGAGGGCAGCATGTCGCGCTATCACGCCGCCGCGGACGTCCTGCTCTATCCCACGCGCCGCACGGAAGGCGTGCCGCGCGCAATTCTGGAAGGCATGGCCACCGGCCTGGTCGTGGTCGCGACCGACCGCGGCGGCGTGCGCACCGCCGTCCGCGACGGCGACACCGGTGTGCTGCTGCCGCGGCCGGCGATCGGGCTGCTCGAGCGCGCGGTGGCCGGCCTGCTCGCCGATCCCGCGCGACGTCGCGCACTGGCCGACCGCGCGCTCGCCGTCGCGCGCGAGGAGTTCGACCTGCACGGAACGGTCAGCGCCGTGCTCGAGACGGCGGGCGCGGGCGGGCGCGCGGCGGTGCGCGCGTGAGCGTGCGCAGCGTCGGGCGCCGCGTGCTGTCGCTGGCGCCCGTCCTCGGGCTCGTCGCCCGCCCGGAGCCGCGCCCCGACGGCATCAGCGCGATTGTCCGCGTGCGCGGTGAGGAGGAGTGGATCGAGCCGGCGCTGCTGTCGATCACCGACTTCGCCGACGAGATCGTCGTGCTCGACAACGGCGCGTCCTCGGCGGCGCGCGAGGCGATCGACGCGCTCGCCGAGCGGCTCGGATCGCAGCTCGTCCGCGTGGAGTGCCCCGCGCTCGATCTCTTCGAGGTCTCGAACCTCGGGCTCGCGCGCGCCCGCTATCGGTTCGTGGTGCGGTGGGACGCTGACTTCGTCGCGCACACCGAGGGGCCGGGTGACGTGCGCCATCTCCGGCACCATCTGCTGACCCTCGATCGGCGGCGGTTCTTCCGGATCGTCATCCCCGCGGCCGAGGTCGCCGGCGATCTCCGTCACCAGTTTCCCGATCGCCGCCTGCGCTTCGACGGCGAGGCGCACACCGCGTCCGCGCGCGCCCGCTATGTCAAGGTCACGCGCGACACGCCGACGGAATCGCTCGGCGCCGCCGACCGGCCGCTGCGCGGGCGCGCGCGGCTGACGCTCGCCCTCGAGGCCCTGGCGCTGCCGCCCGTCTACGCGATCCTCCGCTGGCCGACGGTCGCCTACTTCCACGTGCACGTGAAGCCCGCGCGGCACCTGCTGCTCCGCCACTTCTGGCTCGAGTGGCTGGCGGAGCCCGATACCGCCCGGTATCCGACGCTCGAGTCCTACGCGCGCGAGCAGGCGCGCATCCGCTGGGGCATTGCCGACGCCGACGCCGCGGCCGAGCACCTGATGCGTCGTCTGTGGGCGGGGCTCGTGCCGTTCGACGAGTCGGTCTGCGGGCCGTACCCGGCGCTGCTGCGGCCGCATCTCGACGTGAGCCGCTACACCGTGCAGTACGCCGGCGCGCAGATCGTCGGGCGGAGGGAGCGCTGACGTGCTGCGCACGGGCCACCAGCTGGACGACCGCACCATCCGCGAGCGCTACGAGCATCTCGGCCACCGCGGCGGGCTCGGTCGGCCCTTCGCGCGCCGCGTCCTCGCGCTCGCCGGCCCGCCGGCGGCGGGGCCGGTGGGCGACATCGGCTGCGGCACTGGTGATCTCCTCCGCGAGCTCGCCGAGCAGTGGCCCGACAGCCGCCTGTACGGGGTGGACTTCGCGACATCGCGATTGCGGACCACCGCCGGCCGCGTGGCGCGGCGAGTGACGCTCGTCGACGCGGACCTCGGCGCGCGCCTGCCGTTCGCCGACGGCGCCTTCCGCGCGCTGTTCTGCACCGAGGTGCTGGAGCACCTCAAGCGGCCGGTGGAGGCGCTGCGCGAGCTGGCGCGCATCCTGGCCCGCGGAGGCCGTCTCACGCTGTCGGTGCCGAACGCCACTGGCTTCGCGCCGTTCCACCGGCTGGGTGGCCGCGTGCCCGGCGCCTGGCTGCGCGGCAAGCTGTTGCCGTACGAGCACCCCGCCAACACCGACCAGCCGATCGACACGTGCTGGTCGTACGACGAGATCCTGGCGATGGTCGCCGCCGGCGGCTTCGTGATCGAAGCGACGGACGGCCTCGCCTACTTCCGGTATCTCGAGATGCTGCCGGTGGTCCGAGCCGTGTGGCGACCCGCGGCGGCGCGCGCCGAGCGCCTGCTGCCCCGCCTCGGCGCACGGCGGTTCGCCTACCATCTGCTGCTGCGCTGCCGTCCGGCGGGAGCGCCCGGATGCTGACCTGTCCCGTGTGCGCGGACGTGCGCGTCCGCGCGGTCGACGTGCCCGGCGGCCGCGGCTTCGTGCGCTGCGCGCGGTGCCGGCTGCTGTTCGACCCGGAGCGCACGCCGGACGTCGCACGGCCGGAGCTGTCCGAGCGCGAGCGGCGGCTGGAGGAGCGCGTGGCGCTTCGGCGCGCGTCGCACTTCGACGCGCTGCTGCGCCGCGCCGGCGGCCCCGGGCGCGTGCTCGACGTGGGCGCCGGCATCGGCGCCTTCGTGCAGTGCGCGTGCGACGCGGGCTGGCAGGCTGTCGGCGTCGACGTCGATCCCGCCGTCGTCGCCTACGCGCGCGCACGTGGCCGCGACGTCCGCCTGGGTGACCTTTCGTCGCTGGCGCTCGAGCCCGAGACCTTCGACCTCGTGACGCTGTGGAACGTCCTGGACTTCCTGCGCGAGCCGCTGGCCGCGCTGCGCGAGGCGCGCCGCGTGCTGCGCCCGGGCGGCAGCCTGTTCGTCCGCACGCCGAACGCGCCGGTGCAGATCGCCGGCGTCCGGCTGACCGCCGTACTCGCCGCGATGCTGCGGCACACCGGCGGTCGGCCACGCTGGGCCGGCATCCTGCACACGTCCAATTTCGGCGCGCGCGGCCTGCGTATCGCGCTCGGGCGTGCGGGCTTCGCCGGCATCGATATCCGCAACAGCGATCCCATCGCCGGCGATCCCTATCTCGGGCTGGGCCCCGTGAGAGAGGCGGCCCTCGGACTCGCCAAGCAGACGATCTTCGGCGTTGCCCAGGCGATGGCGGTGGCGAGCGGCGGCCGATGCCTGCTCTCACCCTCGCTCGAGGCCCTGGCGAGGCGGGCCGCGTGACGCCCGCGTCCGTTGTTCACGTGGCGGGGTCGGCCGGCTGGGCCGGTGGCGAGCGATATCTGCTCGCGCTGGCCACCGAGCTCGACCGCAAGCGCTTCCGCCTGTCGGTCGTCGTGCCGGAAGCCGGACCGCTCGTCGATCGCCTGCGCGCGCTCGACGTGCCGACCGCGCACGTGCCGCTGAGCTCGCGGCTGGTGAGCCCGGCCGCGTTCGCCGGCCTCGTTCGCGCGCTCTCCGAGTGGGGCCCGGCGATCGTGCAATCGCATGGCGCCCGCGCGAACGTCTACACGCGTCTGGCCGCGCGGGCTGCCGGCGTGCCCATCGTGGTGTCCACCGTGCACAACTCGCTCTTCGACTACGAGGTCGCGGGCTGGCGCCGTCGCGCGTACGTGACCGCCGAGCGTCTCACCAGCCCGCTGAGCCAGCGCATCATCGCCGTGTCGCACGCCATCGCGCACGACCTGCGGGCGCGCTATCACATCGACCCGGGCCGGACGGTCGTCGTGCACAACGGTATCGACGCGTGGGCGTTCCGCCCCACGCGCGGCCGCGCGGCCATGCGCGCCGAGCTCGGCCTCGCCGCCGCCCGCCGTGTCGTGGTGATGGCCGGGCGCATGACACCGCAGAAGGGCTGGGACGTGCTGCTAGAGGCGGCCGCGCGGCTGGCCGCGACGCGGGCCGATGTCACCTGGCTGCTCGTCGGGGACGGACCGCTGCGCCCGGCGCTCGTCCGACGCGCGAGCGAGCTCGGCGTGGAGGCGCGGTTCACCGGCCCGCGCGCCGACATGGCGGACGTGCTCGACTGCGCCGACGTCGTGGCCCTCGCCTCGCGCTCGGAAGGGCTGCCGTTCACGCTGCTGGAGGCCATGGCCCTCGGCAAGCCGGTGGTGGCGACGCGCGTCGGCGGCGTGCCCGAAGTCGTGGACGACGGCCGCAGCGGACGTCTCGTGCCCCGCGACGACGCGCCGGCGCTGGCGAGCGCGGTGGCCAGCGTCCTGGACTCGCCCGACGCGGCGGCGGCCATGGGCGCGCGCGGACGCGCGCGCGTGGAGTCCGGGTTCACGCTCGACGCCATGGTGCGCGCGGTGGAGCGCCTGTACGCCACGGCGCTGCAGGAGCGCGGGATGGCGATCGACTGATGTGCGGCATCGCCGGCTACGTCGGCGCCGCACCGCCGGGGCTGCTGCCAGCGATGGTGAAGGCGCTCGCTCACCGCGGCCCCGACGATTCCGGATTGCATGTGGACGACCACGCCGGTCTCGGCATGACGCGGCTGGCCATCATCGACCTTGTCACCGGCCGGCAGCCGATGGCGAGCGATGACGGCGCCGCCTGGCTCGTGTTCAACGGCGAGATCTACAACTATCGTGCTTTGCGCGCCGAGCTGCAGGCGCGCGGCCATGTGTTCCGGACCCAGAGCGATACCGAGGTGATCCTGCGCGCCTGGCAGGCGTTCGGCGACGACTGCGTGGCGCGGCTGCACGGCATGTTCGCCTTGGCGCTGTGGGACGCGCGCCGCCAGGCGCTGCTGCTCGCCCGCGACCGGCTCGGCAAGAAGCCGCTCTACTATGCCCAGCACGGGGGCCTGTTCCTCTTCGCCTCCGAGATCAAGGCGCTGCTCTGCCACGGAGCGCTGCCGCGCGAGCTCGACCCCGACGCGTTCCACCACTATCTGGCCTTCGGCTACACGCCCGGCCACCGCTCGATGGTGGCCGGCATCGCGAAGCTGCCGCCGGCACACGTCGCCGTGCTGCAGCGCGGCGGCCTCGCGCAGCACCGGTACTGGACGCTGCCGCCCGCCACGCCGGCGGTGCCGCTCGCCTTCGCCGACGCAGCCGGCCGCGTGCGCGCGGCCGTGCGCGAGGCCGTCCGCGCGCGCCTCGAGAGCGACGTGCCGCTCGGCGTGTTCCTGAGCGGCGGCGTCGACTCCGCGGCGATCGTCGCCAGCATGCGCGAGCTGACCAGCGGTCCGATCGCGACGTTCACCATCGGCTTCGGCGACGCGGAGTCCTTCGACGAGCGGCCGCTGGCCCGCGAGGTGGCGCGGCGCTTCGGCACCGCGCACCACGAGGAGGTCCTGGCCCCCGACATTGCCGGTCTGCTGCCCGGCGTCGTGGAGGCGCTCGACGAGCCGTTCGCCGACTCATCGGCGATCCCGAC